>JYMV01036135.1_pt1 | contig 36492 bp, 28 predicted proteins | sample 338911 | NCBI WGS metagenome assembly JYMV01 (sample SAMN03354496, study PRJNA234377) | hydrothermal vent metagenome | biome: Deep sea; feature: Hydrothermal plumes at the Eastern Lau Spreading Center, Western Pacific Ocean; material: Seawater | place: Tonga | collected 2009 | depth 2000 m m | reverse complement strand
GAGTTTCCTCCTCACGGCCATTGTCGCGCATGAATTGATTGAATGTATTCCAGACTTCCGGACAAGCAGTGCCTGGCTTAAGTAAATCTAGGGTTAACCGCTGCGCTTCCAACGTGAATTCCAATTCCAATTCCAATTCCCGTACCGCACCCTTCGGTGCTTCACCAACAACAATGGTTCTCCCAATCTCAGTAAAAAATCCTCCAGCCCCGTTATTTTCCACCAACATGTTGAATATGTCACCTTCCCTAATCTCTCTATTCTGACTATGGCGGGGTCCAATAGCAGCGGGTTCACCATATGTGTAGGATTGACATAGATAAATTCCCTGCTCACTACCCAACTTGTGCCCTTCATACAGTGCTACCGCGGCCACATCTGAATCTTTCATCCCCGGTTTTATTTCATTTATCACTGCCTGCATGGAGGCATCCTGTTGAGCCGCTGTTTCTCTTATAAATTCGATTTCTTCTTCACTTTTAATGACCTTAATGCGGTCAATTGCGTCAGAAAACTCGACGTACGTGGCGTTTGGATACTGTTCCCTCACATAATCTACCATTGCAGATGACATTTGATATGTTCCAACCAAACCGACCTTACCGTTCTCGTAGGGTTTCAAAGCCTTACAAGCCAGTTCAGGATCATACTTACGCGTATACGGTGCCGATTCAAAAGATGGTGTCGTCATCAAACGTTTGACACCGCGATTTATCCCATCAGAGCCAGTCGGATCAAGTTCACGGTCCAGATTAAAGGGGCCTTGGTTAATTTTGGTCATGTAGTTATCACGTGGGAAAACCACCGTGTTTGGATACCCATTTGTGGCCGGCATATCCGTAAAATACTTCGTGTAACCACCCATGTGATCGTTGTTACTCTGCATCAAAAGAACATCAATGCCTTCGGATTCCATCACAGCACGAACCGCCCCCCACCTTCTTTCCATTTCTACTGTTGAAATAGGCTTGTTGATGCGTTCCGACATAGACGTCATGGCAACCACTCCCGAACAATTATCAGTTTAATTTCTAGTGTTTTTCTATTCCACAGTGAAGGCAAAAAAGAGTCAGGCAGTTCAATCGTACTTTCTTACATCGTCAATTACTTTGCCGTCGTTTGGGAGGCTCTCCGGTTCGGCAAAGCATACCTCACCTTTTAATTTACACACAGTCTGTATAGAGGAAATAATTGCATCCAGTCTCGTTTTATCCCCAGCTAGTTGGGAAGCGCCTTCGACTTCACAATTCAAAGTCATAACATCGATACCGTCACGCTGGTCAACAACAAGACGTGCTTTCATTATTTCCGGATGACGCTTAATTACATCGGCAATTTGAGAAGGATGGACAAACATACCCTTGACCTTTGTCGTTTGATCGGCACGACCCATCCATCCTTTCAGCCGCATGTTGGTGCGACCACACGGACTAACCCCCGGCATGACCGCCGAAAGGTCGCCGGTCCCAAACCGGATCAGCGGATATTCAGGAACGAACATTGTTGCTACAACTTCACCGACATCGCCTTCGGGAACCGTTTCATTGGTCCCCGGTCGGACGATTTCAATGATCAACCGTTCTTCCACAATTAGACCATCGCAGGCTTCAGATTCATAGCCAATACAGCCCAGATCAGCACTAGCATAAATTTGAACACAACAGACACCTCGGCCTTCAATATTTTTGCGCAGTGATGGTGGAAGTGCTTCCCCGCCGACAACCGCTTTACTCAAAGTCGTAATGTCTTCACCTAACTCAATTGCCTTGTCCAATAATGTGACCAGAAATGAAGGTGTGCCAGCATATCCTGTGGGCTTGATATCGGCGATGGCGCGGACCTGAAGTTCTGTATTACCGACACCAGCCGGCACGACTGCGCAACCAACCTTTGCCGCACCGGTTTCCAATATCGAACCAGCCGGCGTTAAATGATAGGCAAAAGAATTGTGAAGAATATCTCCCGCTCGGAAACCTGCTGCATATAAGGAACGGGCGGCACCCCACCAATCATCACCGTAACCTTCAGGGTCATAAATTGGTCCAGGTGATTGATATATCCTTTTTAACTTTCCCGGTTTACAGGTGGTAAGTCCGCCGAATGGTAAGTTTTCTCTCTGGAGATTAAGCAAGTCAGATTTTCGTGTTACTGGCAATGAGGTAAGTGCTTCACGGCTGTTAATTTCGATCCCGTTCACACCCTTTAGAACGCGCCCAAAGTAAGGGGACTTGGTTTGCGCTTCAGAAATAAAATATGGGAGTGCCGCGAATAGCGCCCTTTCGCGCTCTTCCGGTGGTCGGATTTCCAAGTTGTCATAAAATTTAGTATTCAAAGACATAGATTTTATCCTTGATTATGTTTAAAGCCATCGTTTACGCCGACGGTAGTTTTTGACATCCCGAAAACTTTTTTTGCCGCCTGAATTAAGACCCAAATAGAACTCTTTAACGTCCTCGTTTTCGCGCAGATGATCGGCGTCACCGTCCATGACAACCCGGCCATTTTCCAAAATGTAACCATATTCCGCATGTCGAAGCGCAACCATGGTGTTTTGTTCAGCAAGTAAGAAACTGACACCCTCTTTTTTGTTGAGGTCAGTGATGATCGTGAATATTTCCTCAACCAGTTGCGGAGCTAAACCCATCGACGGTTCATCCAACAGAATCATTTTTGGTTTAGCCATCAAGGCCCGACCAATAACCATCATCTGTTGCTCGCCACCCGACGTGTAACCTGCCTGACTGGTTCGTCTCTCTTTAAGACGCGGAAAATAATGATAAACTTTTTCAATATCAGAACTAATGATCGCTTTACTATCACGCCTCGTGTAAGCGCCAGTTAATAAATTCTCTTCGACTGTCAAATGTTCAAAACTATGGCGTCCTTCCATGACCTGAATGACCCCACGGCGCACGAGTTCGTTTGGCGTTAGGGCGTCAACCCTCTCACCCATTATTTTAATGGAACCTTTGGTTACTTCGCCTCGCTCTGCCTGAAGAAGGTTAGAGATAGCCTTTAACGTGGTAGTTTTACCGGCACCATTGGCTCCGAGGAGGGTTACTACGCCCCCCTCGGGTACCGTTAATGACACTCCCTTCAGCACCAAAATGACGTGATTATAGATCACCTCAATGTTGTTAACATCTAAGAAGAAGCGCTTGTCTACATTTACTTTATCTTCCTCATAAGAGGTTGGTTGATCCATCAGCTAACAAGTGCGCGGCTTAATATTGTTCTCTGCGGCGTATTTGGCTGAGGCCGACTTAACCATGGGCCATACAACATCTTTGAACGGTTTGATCCAATCAGAAACCTTATTCCATTTCTGACCATCCCATTGCTGGATGTGTATGGGTCCGCCAGTTTCGTGATCTGAACACGACACCTTGACAGGATTAGTAAAACCACCCAGGCCAATCTCGGTTAACCTCGCCTTAGTAAGGTTCAGATTTTCAAGACCCCAGCGCACCTGTTCACCGGTTAACGCCTTCTTGCCATATTTACCTTGAGCCGTCCGGACCGCTTCTGTAGAAAACACGGCATTGAGCATTGCACGATTGTAAAGAACTTCGCCCAGCTTATTGGCCTTTGCTTTGGCTGCGTCGCCACCATACACATGTTTAATTATGTCCCTATGAGCCTGCCAATTCGTACCCGTAAGGTGCATAGCGGAAGACTTGTAGCCGATTGAGCTCTTACCAGCGGGGAGCACGTCGGCATGGGAGCCCGACCACCAGTTTCCAATAAAATGATCCATTGGAAACTTTATATTTGCAGCTTCCTTGATCGCCACCGAGTTCATCACACCCCATCCAGACATGAAGACCCAATCGGGCTTTTTACGTCTGATTTGCAGCCAAGTCGCCTTTTGCTCCTGCCCCGGATGATCAACAGCGAGCTTGATCAACTCGAAACCAAACTTCTTGGAAAGAGCATCCAATGTTGGGTTGGCTTCTTTGCCGTACGCCGAATTGTGGTAAACATGGGCAATCTTCTTACCCTTGAGATTACCTAGCCCACCCTCCTGGCTACTAATGTAACGTACAACAGCAGAAGCTTGGCTCCAGTAAGTGGTTGGAAAGTTAAATATCCATGGAAAAATAGTTCCATCGGCAGCTGACGTACGGCCGTAACCCATGGAAAAGATCGGGATCTTATCGACGCTCGCTTTTGGGATGAGTTGGTAGGTTATGCCAGTAGAGAACGGATTGATCAGGGCTGTTTTACCTTTGTTTTTTAGCTTCTCATAGCATTCAACACCCAATTTCGTGTTATATTTGGTCTCACATTCTTCCCAGGTCAGCTTAACACCATTCACACCGCCATCCCTTTTGTTGAGCATGTCATAGTAGTCACGAAAACCATTCGCAACAGGTATCCCGCTTGGCGCATATGGCCCCGTACGGTAAACTAACAGAGGAAAGAACTGCTCCTCCGCCGCATACGCGTTTCTAACTTCCAACGCCCCGGCAAAGCCAATGGCTGCTGCCACTGCGGTTAGAGATAAACTACGCACGTTCATGGTTAATCTCCCTTTTAAGTATTGAGCGCACAGCTCAAACCCAAGGAATTTACGTCGTGTATTTGTCATTGGTAAATTCTCCCAGTGTTTAATCGTTATTCAAAAAATTTCCCAAACGAGATCTGATAATGTCAGTAGGAAATTTGTTCGTATTTTTTTGTATTATATACCCAAAATTTTTCTACGTGTCACCAATACCTTATTGGCCAACGATTATTTAATTACCAAAATCTCAGTATATAATATCACGTCATTCTTTATGCCTAATAGCAATGCTTTATGCCTAATAGCAATGAATTGCCATTTCACCAGTTGAAACATAAAATGATCTTAGCTAGTCTCAGGCTCTGGCCTGTTCACCAATGAGGTTCCAAATTGTCTTCTTATCAGCCTGTCAATGCCCTGCTTCGTGGGCTTGAGGTTTTGTTGCATGTCAACAGGACTGGCCAAAGCTTATTATAGGCGGTGGTCTCCTAATAAGGAAAGGGCCACTTTCGCAGCTTTTCTTTACCAATCTGCCATAGCCGAGCTAACCCATGAGGCTCAACGATCAAAAAGAAGACAATCAAAACTCCAAATATTATTTCCTCAATGTGTTTCGCTAAGTCAATTGCAATTGGTAAGCCAATCATTGGAGGAAAATTGGTCAAAAATATGGGAAGCAATATGATGAACCCTGCACCAAGTATAGAACCCAGTATACTACCTAAACCCCCGATAATTATCATAAATAGAACCTGAAATGAGACAAATATATCAAATGCCTCCGTCTCTGCACTGCCCAACCAAGCAAAAACAAAAAGAGCTCCAGCTATGCCGCAGTAAAATGAACTAACAGCAAAAGCTAGGAGTTTAGTGTTTAAAGGCTGAATACCGATTATCTCAGCAGCAATATCCATATCTCTCATAGCCATCCATGATCTACCGATATGCCCGCGGACCAGGTTTTTTGCGACTAAACCGAATACCGTTAGAAAGATCAGAGATAAGTAATATCTTGCTACTGGCGTCGCCTCGGGTCCGGTAACCATAATTCCAAGAAATTCTCTTGGTGGCGCTGTAATTGTGCCGGATGGACTATAATTAACGAACCATCCAACCTTATTGAACAGCCATAATATAAAAAATTGAGCCGCCAATGTTGCAACAGCTAAATAAAATCCTTTGATACGAAGACTGGGAAGTCCAAACAGCATGCCTACAAATGCTGATACAAACCCTGCCATTAAGAACACAATGATAATATTCAATTCTGGGAAAGCCGTCGTTAACTTGTAGGTAGCATACCCCCCCACGGCCATAAACGCTCCCGTTCCAAGGCTCAGTTGGCCCGCATATCCGGTTAAAATATTGAGACCAATTGCGGCAAGAGAAAAGATAAACAAAGGAATGAAAACAGCCTGGAACCAATATTCATTTGCTATAGCGGGAATGACAACATAGGCGATTATAAGAACTAAAGCGATGAACCAACGGTCCTGGACAATTGGGAAAATTGCCTGATCGTTAGAATAGCTGGTCTTAAATTGCCCTGCTTCGCGATAAAACATACGTTCAGACTCTCTCTATAATCCGTTCACCGAATAGGCCTTGAGGGCGGAATAGTAAAAATATCAGTGCCAACATATAAGCGAACCAGCCTTCGATTGCCCCACCAAATGCAGGTCCCCAGTAGATTTCGGCAAGTTTTTCACCGACGCCGATTATGAGCCCTCCAATAATGGCTCCAGGGACGGAGGTAAAACCTCCCAGTATGAGAACAGGCAGTGCCTTCAGTGCAATAAGGGAAAGTGAAAACTGCACACCCGATTTAGCACCCCACATGATACCAGCAACCAACGCAACGCAACCGGCAACCGCCCATACAATAATCCAAATTGTTTTCAATGGAATACCAACTGATAGGGCGGCTTGATGATCGTCGGCAACTGCACGCAATGCGCGCCCGATTGTCGTGTAATGAAAAAAGAACGCTAAAAATGTGACCAGAACAGCACCAATCGCAGCTCCCGTAAGATCGAGCGTACTCAATAACATACCCGCCCATTCCACGGTGCCATCCGGTAAACCAACACTCAGTTTTTTTACGTCAGATCCCCATGCAATCTGTCCAGCTCCCTCCAAAATAAAATTTAATCCAATCGTCGCCATAAAAAGGATAATGCCCTCCTGATTAACTAAATGGCGGAGCATCAGTCTTTCAATGAGAGCTGCTAGGGCCACCATTGCAGCAGCTGTCAAGAAAATGGCTATTATTACTGGCACGCCGTGTTCAATCAGTCCGACCAATGTGAGGGCGGCAAACAGCACCATTGCCCCTTGCGCAAAATTGAAAACACCCGATGCCTTAAAGATCAGCACAAATCCAAGAGCTACGAGGGAATATAAAACACCCGTTAACAACCCATTGACAATTACTTCCATGAGAAACACGGGACTGTCGGCCATGTCCAAAAAGGGATTGACGAATAGGATTGATAGTAATTCCATTTCTACAGGACCTTAGTCATGCTTGACACCCAAGTAGGCATCAATCACATCCTGATTGGATCTAACCTCGTCAGGCGTTCCATCAGCGATTTTCTTACCGTGATCTAAAACAACCACTCGATCAGAGATATCCATGACAACGCTCATGTCGTGTTCTATCAAAACAATTGTGGTGCCAAGCTGCTCGTTAACATCGATAATATAGCGGCACATATCTTCTTTTTCTTCATGGTTCATACCAGCCATGGGCTCGTCTAGAAGAAGGAGATCTGGCTCGGAAACAAGTGCTCGAGCAAGCTCAACACGCTTTTGAAGACCATAGGGTAACTGGCCTACCCGGACCTTGCGAATTGCCTCTATCTCCAAAAAACTGATCATCTTTTCCACAATTTCGCGATGCTCCATTTCTTCTTTGCGGGCCGGACCAACATATAAGGCCTGCCAAAATAAGTTCTTTTTCATCTTTAAATTTCGCCCGGTCATAATGTTGTCGAGCGTAGCCATTCCGTCAAAAAGCGCTATATTTTGGAAGGTTCGGGCAATACCCTGTTTTGCAGCTTCGTGAGTTTTCATATTATGACGCGTTTGGCCTTTAAACGTGATTTGGCCACCACGCGGATTGTAAAATCCATTGATACAATTCAACATGGAGCTTTTTCCGGCGCCATTGGGGCCAATAATCGCTCTTATCTCCCCTTGCTTCACCTCAAAACTGACGTCATCAAGTGCAGTCACACCACCGAATGATAGACAGATACCGTGAACGCTTAATATCGGTTCACCTATATTTCTCTCAAAAGCCATGTTTGCCACGCAAAACCCTTATTAAGCAGCTTCGACGTTTTTTAAAGTCATAGAAATAGTATCAATATCGTGAATCTGCAGGTCCGCTTTGATACTTCCAGTTCTTCCATCTTCAAATGTGACCGATGCCTCTACCAGGCAGTGCGTCTTATCCGAATAGAGGGCGTCAATCAGTTCTGTGTATCTTCCGGCAATAGCCGAACGTCTAACTTTTCGTGTTCGCGTCAGTTCACCATCGTCAGCGTCTAATTCCTTGTGAAGTATAAGAAATCGACGGATCTGTGAACCTGAGAGATCATCTTCTTTTGATAAATCCGTGTTAACCTTTTCGACGCATTCTTTGATTAATTCCCCCACTGATTCACGACCAGCGAGATCAGTATAACCAGAATAAGGTAAATTCTGTTTCTCAGCCCAATTTCCTACGGATTCGAGGTCGATATTGACAAATGCAGCCACGTAATCTTTCTCGTGACCAAACGTGACAGCTTCTTTTATATGGGGAAAAAACTTAAGTTTATTTTCCAAATACTTTGGAGCAAAAAGAGTACCATCGTTGAGTTTGCTAACGTCTTTGGCCCGATCAATTATTTTTAGGTGTCCATCTTGATCAAAGATACCGGCATCCCCTGTAAGAACCCAACCATTATCATCTTTTGCGGATCGTGTGGCCTCTTCGTTTTTGTAATATGCTTGAAAGGTGCCGGGGCCTCGAAACAACACTTCGTTTTCCTCGTTGACTTTCACTTCAACATCGGTAGCCGGGGTCCCCACGCTGTCAAAACGGACATCTCCATCGGGTTGTATAGTAATAAATACGCTTGCTTCAGTTGATCCATATAGTTGCTTTAAATTTAACCCTAGTGAGCGGTAAAACTTGAAAATATCAGGTCCGATGGCTTCACCGGCCGTAATGCACAACTCCGCCCGCGATAAACCAAGGACATTCCGTAAAGGAGCAAAAATCAATATATTGCCCAACCAGTAGAGAAAGCTATCTTTGGCGGATACTGGTTTACCGTCCAATATGTCGGCACCAACCCGACTGGCAACGCTCATAAAATAGTGGAACATTTTCTGTTTCAACTTTGCCGCATCTTCGATACGGATCATTATAGTCGTCAGGATAGACTCAAAGATCCGAGGTGGTGCAAAAAAGAATGTTGGGCCAATCTCACGCAAATCATCTAAAACCGTCTCACCACTTTCGGGACAGCAAACGCAAAATCCGGCCACATAAGCTTGGGCAAAAGAAAACATATTGTCTCCAATCCAAGCCATGGACAGGTAAGCTAAAACTTCTTCATTCTCCTTGAGACGCTCTCTGGCGTTAACATTAGCCGCCGATATAATCAAATTATCGTAGCTTAGCATGACGCCTTTGGGACGACCCGTAGTGCCAGAGGTATAAAGTATTATAGCAACATCTTGCCCTCTCCCTCGATCAACATTTTCCAAATAAAATTCGGGGTTTGAGGTATCATAAAGACGGCCGTCATTTTGTATTGTTGCATAATCATGCAGGAATTCTTCTTCATAGTGAAGCATTCCACGGGCATCTTCATATATTATGTGTTTTAGTTTTGGAAGTTTACCCTTAATTTCCAGAAGCTTATCGACTTGCTCTTGGTCTTCGACTATAGCGAATTTCGCCTCTGCATGCTCATAAATGTATTGCATCTCATCCGCTACAGAATCTTGGTAGAGCGGAACAGGAGTGGCACCTATCGCTTGAACGGCGGTAATTGCCCAATATAAGTGGGGTCGATTATCACCGCAGATACTTACCTTATCTTCTGGTTCAACTCCCAATTTCTTAAGTCCACAGGCAAGAGACCTAACTTCTTCCGCGACTTGCTCCCAACTCCATGTCAGCCAAATACCTAAATCTTTTTCCCGGTTTGCAGGCCGATTTCCCCGCATTCGAGCGTTCTCCAAAAGTAATTTTGGAAATGTGTCCAAGCGATTGGAGTTTAGCGCACCGCCTGCCATTGTTAGCCTCCCGATATGTATCAGCCTATTTTCATATTATTAGGCTAAATAATTCGAGGCATGACTTCCCTGTTTTGCCGGTGCCTCATATATTATTTTTGTAACCTGCTATTTTGGACGTAATTGATATTCAGTAAAAGACTCAATATCAAGAATCTGTTTATCAGCATAATTGAAAGGTTCAAAACCCTATAACGTTCTATAATCCTTGAAATGGAGTTTCTGATCCTCCGATTAGAGGTCAAAACCCTTACAAGAAATTATTATTTATCAATATACTCTTCCTATTGACCCAAAAAAGAAACCCAATCACTGTGATAATTCAAACTCCGAGTTGATTAATGTATTAACCATAAATTATCGCTCGGAATTAGTGTAACGGGGTACAATTATTTAGAGGAAATAAAATGGCCAAAATTGGATTTATCGGTTTAGGCAACATGGGCGGACCAATGGCTGCGCATTTGATTAATGCCAACCACCAAGTAAAAGGATTTGACGTGGTATCTGGCTGCATCACCAGATTCAAAGACAAAGGAGGATTAGTCGCGAAAGATATTACGGATGCCACCTCAGATGTCGATATAATCATCACCATGCTGCCCGCTGGTAACGACGTTCGGGATGTATATAACTCCAAACCACTGTTGATTGATTGTTCCACTATAGATGTAGAAACGGCGCGGAACGTATCTAACGAAGCTGAAAAAGTGGATTTTCTAATGCTAGATGCCCCAGTCTCAGGCGGCGTAATGGGTGCTGAAGCAGCAACGTTAACTTTCATGGTTGGTGGTCCCGAGAAAGCGTTCAAAATGGCTAAACCAATCCTCGACCTAATGGGCAAGAATATTGTTCACGCTGGCGGGACCGGGAATGGCCAAGTCGCGAAGGTTTGCAACAACATGATTCTAGGTATTTCGATGATAGGAGTTAGCGAAGCCTTTGTGCTCGCCGAAAAACTTGGTCTTGATCATCAAAAGCTTTTTGATATTTCTTCCACTTCATCCGGCCAATGTTGGTCAATCACATCTTACTGTCCTGTTCCAGGGCCAGTCCCCAATTCACCAGCAAATAAAGATTTTAAAGCCGGTTTTACTGTTGACATGATGTTGAAGGATCTCCGTCTCTCCCAGGAGGCGGCAATTTCATGCGGAGCTAACACCCCTATGGGAGCCGAGGCCGCATCTCTTTTTGGATTGTTTGAAGCAACCGGATCAGGCAGCCTTGACTTTTCGGCAATTATTAAACTTATCCGTGGACTGACAGCATAAACCAGTATGGGGCCTATCGATGCAAAAATCTTGGAACACCATAAAATTTGAGAAAAACCAAAATATTGCGGTGATCACACTAAACCGACCAGAAGCATTAAACGCGCTGAATTTAGAATTAACTGATGAAGTATGTAACTTAATTGGGAAAATCGAAAATGACGACCAAATCGATTGTTCAATTATTACTGGATCGGAAAAAGCTTTCGCTGCGGGGGCCGACATTTCGGAAATGCAAAGTCGCAGCCACTCTCAAATGCTTAATGAGAACTTCTTTGCCATCTGGGAGGAACAATTTTCCGTTGCTCGTAAGCCTATAATCGCGGCCGTAGCTGGGTATGCACTTGGAGGAGGATGTGAACTCGCCATGATGTGCGATTTTATAATCGCCGCTGATAATGCAAAGTTTGGGCAACCTGAAATCAAATTAGGCGTCATGCCTGGTCTTGGTGGTTCCCAGCGTTTAACCCGGTTTGTTGGTAAGTCAAAAGCAATGGATATGTGTCTGACTGCCCGAATGATGGGTGCCGATGAAGCAGAAAGGTCAGGATTAGTATCTCGTGTTGTCCCTTTAGATGCTCTCATTGATACAGCACTAGAAGTAGCATCGACAATTTCATCCTTTTCTTTGCCGGCAACAATGCGTGTGAAAGAAGCAGTAAACCGTTCGTTTGAGACAACTTTATCTGAAGGCCTACTATTTGAGCGCCGTACATTCTATTCATCATTTTCTACAGAAGATCAGGTTGAAGGAATGTCTGCATTTCTGGAAAAAAGGACGCCTGAATTTAAAAATCGCTAAGTAGCAATCAGACCTCACATAATTCCATCTCTCCCAGGGACTGAAAATGTCTATCAACAAGACTAGTGCTTACATATTCCAATGAAGTTGGTTGCCACTCGGGTTGCCCATCCTTTTCGATAATTAGAGCCCTAGTACCTTCGTAGATGTCATTTCCTTTCATGATCTGAAGCACGATGCGGTATTCTTGGGCCATACACGCATTGAATGTCAGGTCACGAGCCCTATTAATGGCTTTTAATGTTACCTTTAAACTGGTTGGAGATTTCTGTCTCAAAGTTGTTAATGTTTGGGTACTCCAATCTGACCCCAAGGCCTCTAACCCTGTAATAATTTGTTCCACAGAATCTTCGGAAAACACGTCCAAATTGTGCTTACCCAGAGTTTTAAGTGCGGCCGGACCGGGATCAAATTCGTATGGTTTGATGAGGGTATTAATTTCCTCAACTAGATTGGGACCGTAATCGTGGTTGCACAACAAAGATGTCAATTCAGGGAGACAATCATAAGAAACCGATTTATCAGCAAAACCAGTATAAATGGCGTCTGCAGCGTTCATTCGGTCTCCGGTAAGCCCAAGATAGATACCTGAATAATGAGGTGCACGGGAAAGAAAATAAGTACCACCGACATCTGGAAAAAGGCCAATTCCAGTTTCTGGCATAGCGCATCGCGTCCTTTCTGTAGCTATTCGAAAACTACCGGGCACCGACACACCAACACCGCCACCCATTACGATACCGTCCATGATCGAGATATAGGGTTTCGGATAGGATTTAATTCCCATATTTAAACGATATTCGTCGGCAAAGAAGGAAGCACAAAATTCTTCATTTTTAAGCCTTGAATTGTATAAGGCTCTAATATCGCCGCCCGCACAGAATGCTTTTTCTCCTACCCCTTCAATAATAATTAATTTTACATTGTCGTCAGGTGCCCACAGGTTTAGTTGGGCTTGTAACTTCAGGATCATCTCATGGGTAAGGACATTCAAGACTTTGGGTCGGTTAAGTAAAACACGGCCGGCAACACCCTCGCGGGAAAATATAATATCTTCTGTCATTGGAAATTATTTTAATGTTCCGGAAAAATTTTGTCCGTCTTCAGATCAATTGACGTTCCTCCCGAGCATCGCTCGGGAAATGATGACACGCATGATTTCGTTCGTTCCTTCAAGTATCTGGTGTACTCTTAAATCTCTAACAATTTTCTCTATACCGTATTCCGTGAGATAACCGTAGCCGCCATGAAGCTGAAGTGCTTCATTGGCAACGTTAAAACCTACATCCGTAACGAACCTTTTCGCCATTGCGCTGTATTTTGTTGCATCAGCAAAATTATTGGAGAGCTTCCAGGCCGCTTGGTACAAAAATATGCGTGCCGCCTGCAGTTCTGTTTCCATATCAGCAATTTTAAACTGTAGAGCTTGAAATTCCGCTAATTGTTTACCAAATGCATGCCGCTCGTGAATATAGGAAAGGGCCTTATCAAGCGCCGATTGCGCCGCCCCAAGCGAACAGGCAGCAATATTGACACGTCCACCATCCAGTCCAGCCATCGCAAATTTAAACCCGTCACCTTCGGCTCCAATTCGATTGGCCACGGGAACATGAACGTTTTCAAAATATACCATTGAAGTAGGTTGGGCATTCCAACCCATTTTTTTCTCCAGTGCTCCAAAAGAAAGGCCTTGAGTGTCCTTGGGCACAATAAGGGTTGAAATCCCATGGGGGCTTTCATCACCAGTCCGGCACATAACAATGTAGATGTCAGAGATACCGGCACCGGAAATAAACGATTTTGACCCATTTAATATATAATTATCCCCATCTTGTACCGCTCGAGTTTTTAATGCAGCTGCGTCCGAACCGCTACCTGGTTCCGTTAAGCAATAACTAGCAATCAATTCCATGCTGCATAACTTTGGAGCCCATTTATTTCGCAATGTATCATCACCAAATTGATCAACCATCCACGCGCACATATTATGGATGGATAGAAAACTCGAAATCGACGGATCACCCTTTGCCAAAGCCTCAAAGATCAGGGCGGCGTCAATGCGATCCAAACCCGATCCGCCTGCATCCTCTGACACGTAAATCCCCCCCATACCGAGTTCCGCGGCTTCCCGTAGAACATCAACTGGCAACTTTCTCTCTTCATCCCACTCTAAAGCATGAGGGGCAATCCGTTCCTCAGCAAACTGCTGTGCCATATTTTGAATAGCCTGTTGTTCTTCAGTAAAAGAGAAATCCAAAGTGTGATCTCCTAAATTTCAAGATATGAGCACTAGATAATTAAACCCTAGATCAAGGTGGGTAGTTCTTGGAGAGAAGTAAGCTCGGCCACAATTTTTCCTGGGAGCCGTTCCTTTCTTTGACCTAATCGGTTAATCCAAACCGCCTTAAATCCAAAGTTTGCGCCACCCGATATGTCCCAAGGGTTCGACGACATAAAACAGATTTTTTCTGCCGGCAATGATAGTTGATCGACAGCGAGTTTATAAACTTTGGGGTGGGGTTTGTAGATCTTAAGACGATCGACTGAAATAACATGATCCAGGTCATGACCAATATCGGCACTGCGAACTGCATTATCTAACATCTTCTCCGTACCATTTGATAAAATTGCAGTCGTTAGACCCTGCTGTTTTAATTTGCGCAAAACTCCGGAAACCTCTGGGTAAACATCCAGTTCTTGATATAGATTTAGTAAACGAGACTTAAGCCCTTCATTATTTATTTCCAGTGTCTCCAAAGCAAAGGATAGTGCATCTTCGGTTACTTGCCAAAATCCTACATATTCATCCATTAGGCTACGCAACCACGTATAATTTAATTGCTTAGTTCTCCAAATCTCTGCCAACGGTTTCCACTTCTCACCTAGTTCATCCTTGCAATGAGCTGCCGCTGCCATCACATCGAACAAAGTTCCGTAAGCGTCAAATACACAAGCTTCAATATTTCTTATTTTATCTTTCATCACACAGACTTTATCAGTTGACCTATTTAAACATGTTAAAACAACTTTGGTAACGATATGAAACTTTGTGGCCTTTCTAATTTAGAATTGGACAATATTCTTCATATATTTTGTCGTGCCGTCTAGATAAGCGCGAATATTCGGCTCTATGACGGTCAGTATGCGCTCTGCATATTTATCACTGCGACCTCCAGTGAAAGGGGTAATGAAAACATTCTCCATATCCCATAATGGGCTATTATCGGGTAGAGGTGACTCCTCAAATACATCTAAACCAGCTCCAGAAATTTCTCCATTTTTTAACGCGTCAATCAAGGCCGCTTCATCTACGACACCTCCCCGTGCAACATTAATAAGGCAAGCGGACGGCTTCATAGCATAAAATACATTAGCATCTATTATATTGTGAGTTTCAGGGTTAAAGGGAACTAAAGCAATTAAGAAATCCACGTCCTTTACGGCTTCAGTAAGTTCGTCGCGGCTAAACACCTTATCAATACCTTCAATTTTACGATTTGTCCGTGAAATACCGTAAACGGTCATCCCAAGAGCCCTGAAACAACGTGCCATATGCTCTGCAATCGCACCAAGACCCATAATAGCAACTAAACGGTTCTCAAGCACATAAGGTAAAAACCGATCCCAAGTATGGTTTTCTTGGTTTTTGGCTAGACGGCGTACTTGCCTATATAACGCCAGCATGTGTAGGAGCGTAACCTCCGTCATCTGTGGCCCATGGATACCGCGACCACTGGTAAGAATAATGTCCCTACGGTCGGCAAGTGATGCGATCAGATGGTCAGTACCTGTTATATTACATTGTAGCCACTTCAGGTTTTTTGCTTTTTGTGCCACCTCTTTCGTAAACCAGCGGGCAATGGAAATGATAACTTCAGTTTCTGGCACGTGTGTTAATGCCTCTTCGCCATCAACCGCATAGGTAAAATCAACCTCTGGAAATCGCGGTTCAAGAAACTTCTGATACTTTTGAAATTCGCTATCAACAATGAGAATTCTTGTCATGAAGCCCACCAACTAAAATCACAATTGATATTAAAAGGTATCTGGTCACGCTCAATTTGCAGCAGCCTACTCCCCTGTCATGGGTGGATCCAAATTTCAAAATTCTCAACAAACGAAGGCCCAACAAAGAAAATTAGCTTACTCAACTACTTGGTTATTCCTGTTTCCAATTTCATAGTTGAAAACCGGTTTCAAAATTAACGTCATCATAATCGGTATACGACTTGGCACCCGATATTATGCTCGCCATCAAGTATCCGGTCTCCGGCAATAGCTTACTCATGTAAAATTTACCAGATTCAATCTTTGCCTTATAAAACCCCTTTGGATCATCGTTCTGCTTTTTGTAGGAGATATCTGCATAACGTGTCCAAACAAACGCTATTGCTGTAAGAGCAAACATCTTTAAATAATCAGCTGCTGGTCCGGCACCTTCGCTCGGATCGGACAACCCCTTTGCCGCAATAAAGGCAGTGACCTGATCCAGTCTTTCAATAGATTCCGTCAACAATGGTACAAAGTCTTCCAGCTGCTCGTTAAGAGAGTTTTCTTCAATATAATTCTCAACCAAGTCAAAAAAACTTCGGAGCAAACGGCCATTGTGCTGTGTAAGCTTTCTCCCGACCAAGTCCAAAGCTTGAATTCCATTCGTCCCCTCATATAGTTGAGCAATCCTTGCATCTCTAACGAGCTGCTCTACGCCATGTTCCTTGATGTAGCCGTGTCCGCCATAAATTTGGACCGCCAGGTTAGCTGACTCAGAACCTATATCAGTCCCATACGCCTTAATGATGGGCGTCATTAGCGCGACCCAATCCTCTGCTTTTTGTTTTTTTAGTTTATCTTTTTCTAATCTTGCTACATCTACCTGTGCAGCAGTCAAAGCAATTAGACCTCTAACCCCTTCGCTTAAGCTTTTAATTTTTAGTAAGTTTTTTCTAACATCTGGGTGTACCAGAATTGGGTCAGCCGGCTTGTCCGGATGTTTAGCTCCTCCCGGATGTCGTCCCTGCAATCTATCTTTCGCATAAAACAAAGCCGATTGATATGCAATTTCAGTCATGCCCAAGCCTTGAACACCAACCATCAACCTCGCGCCATTCATCATAACAAACATGGCGCTCATACCTTTATGCAATTCACCAACTAACCAGCCTTTTGCATCGTTGTAACGCATGACACACGTTGGGCTCGCTTTGATTCCCATTTTGTCTTCAATCGAACCGCATTCCACACCATTATTTTTGTCAAGAGATCCATCGGGATTAGGAATAATCTTAGGAACCAGGAATAAACTTATACCCTTAATTCCCTTTGGCGCTCCCGGCGTTTTAGCTAACACCAAATGTATTATATTTTCACTGAGGTCGTGTTCACCACCCGTAATAAAAATCTTCGTTCCAGTAATCCTATAGGAATCATCATCCTGAGGCAGAGCCATGGTTCTGGTTAGGCCCAAATCGGTACCACATTGTGGTTCTGTAAGGTTCATGGTTCCGGACCACTCGCCAGTTGCTAGTTTTGGCAAGTAAAGATCCTTGAGTTCTTCAGATGCACTTTTTTCGATGGCAGCAAATGCATTAGTCGTAAGTCCAGGAAAATTTCCAAAACTCATATTTGATGAACTCATCATTTCGTCCAGGAATACACCGAGTACATATGGGAGACCCGAGCCACCATATTTCTTATCCAGTGTCGCACTTTGCCAACCGTTGCTTACGTATTTTTCATATGCTTCTTTAAAACCAGTTGGAGTGATCACCTGCCCTCTTTCGTAACTGCAACCTTCACCATCGCCGGTTTGATTAATTGGCAACAACTCTTCTTCACAGAAACGTGCGGCCTGATCCAAGATCAAATCTAAATCGGAGAATTCAAAATCACTATTTTGAAAAATAATGTCGAAGCCACCATCATAAAGAAAATCCTTAAACAAAAACTTCATGTCGTTTAAAGGGGCTTTATAAACTTGCATTTCCAATCACCGCGTAATTTTATCTGTTTCCATTAGATTATCTACTTCTCAAAAGAAACAATCTTAAAAAACTTAATCCAAAAAGATATCAGAAGCTAATGGCTTTTCAGAATTCACGCGATATTTACTGAAATCGGTAACTCCATCTGCTGCTAAAACTTCCTCATCAATAAAGAAATTACCGGTACAGACTTTACTATCTTTTATAAGTATTGCGTGAGCAGCATCTGCCATAATTTCTGGTGTTCGCCCAGTCTCGGGGTCAACCCCAGGTACCAATCTCAAGGCCGCCGTGTTAATAATTGTTTTCGGCCACAATGCATTCACGCCAAGACCTTGTTTAATGAACTCTTCTGCCATACCGAGAACACACATGCTCATCCCGTACTTCGCCATGGTGTAGGCGGTACTTCCGGCAAACCAAATGGGATTCATGTTCAGTGGAGATGCTATATTTAAAATGTGAGGATTTTCTGATTTTAATAAGTGTGGGATGCAAGCTTGAGAGGCAGCAAAGGTACCGCGCACATTAATTCCAAACATAAGGTCAAAGCGTTTCATTGGAGTTTCCAATGTCCCGGTTAAACTTATTGCTGAAGCGTTGTTAACAAGAATATCCAAACTACCAAACGCATCGATGGCTTGATCAACTGCCGCCGAAATTTCTTGTTCATTCCGAATATCCATTTTGATAGGCAAAGCATAACCCCCGGCCTTTTCAAAATCATCAGCCGCATCAAAAATTGTGCCTGGAAGCTTCGGGTGAGGTTCAGTGGATTTGGCCGCGACGACTATGTTGGCACCGTCTTGAGCGGCTCGAAGTCCAATCGCCTTTCCAATGCCTCGACTAGCACCCGTTATAAACAGAGTTTTATTTTTTAGATTAGCCATCGTATTTTTCGATTATCCTTTAAATTTTGGTATTCGTTTGGCAATAAAAGCGGAAATACCTTCATCAAAATCAGGCTCTACCGCACAACTAGAAAAACTTTCGGCCTCTGCCAGAAGCTGCCTCTTCAAAGTTGTATGTAGAGATTGCTGTAGTAAAGCCTTGGTTCTACCAATAACAGTGGTAGGCCCCTCCGCCAGTCGTTTTGCCAATTTTGACGTCTCAGTCTCCAAATCGGTGCCTGCCACCACCCAATTTATTATCCCTAACTCCTTAGCAGCAGCAGCACCAAAACGATCGCCTAAAAAAGCTATCTCCGCCGCTTTCTTATCGCCGAGAATTCGAGGTAAGGCAAAAGTAGATCCACCGTCGGGACTGGTCCCTATATTCACATATGCTAGAGTGAAGAATGCATCTTCAGCTGCTATTGCAAGATCACATGCCATAGCTAGACTTAGCCCAAAACCAGCTGCAGGACCTCTGATCGATGCCACAACAGGTTTCGGCATGCGCCGGATTGAGATGATAATTTTATGAACGTGGTTAATAAACCCCTCAAACATGATCCGCTTTTCATTGAGGTTAACATCAAAATTTTCGGCAAAATATTTAAGGTCGCCACCAGCCATAAACTGTTCGCCACCACGAATTACAACACACCTGACTTTCTTATCTTGCTCTGCTGTCAGTATTGTCTTCTGCAAAGTTTCAGATAGCTCCCTATCGAGGGCATTTAGCGCTTCCGGGCGGTTCATGGTGATTGTTAGAACACCTTCCTTCCTTTTTGTTAAAACTGTATTGCTCATTATAATCCACCTCTTTCTATCAGAATTCCGCAATAAAAACATTCAGCTGGTCTGACAACATCATCCCAACCCTGGTTGCATTTTATTCATTTTAAATCTCCAAGATTTATGGAGTTCTATCAAGCGCAGACAATCTAATTTTCGGAGATTACCCGCCTGTATGCTGCAGAGCTACCTTGGTCAATTGCAACGTTTTTCCAGACTTCGTTCCCCCTTAACGTATTCCACGCTTTATCGTTTATTGCAGAAATGTCATCGAACTCATGGAACAAAAATACTCTCCGATTACCTTCTATAATTGTATATCGCCGCAAACGCACTAATGATTCTATTTCCTCGCAACCAGGCAAGTATTCATCAATAAACCACTGATTAAAATTCTGAAGATTTTTTGTGGTTAGATCAAACCTATCGACGTAAACAAATGGCAAAAAACCCGGTGTACCGGCGGACAACTCTGGTCCTACCCAAGACAAAGTATAACGTTCTGCATCCAGAAATCTTTGGTGAAATGCCGCGTCTTTTGTATCGCGCTTGCGGCGAAGAGCCTGATACGGCTCTGAATATAAAATACCCAGAGATGCTGTTTCGTATACAGTTAGAAACGCTGGGTTAGGTATTTTGGCAGCATTCGTCTCGGGTAACAGGTCATAGCTAGCGCAGGCGTTAAAACCGATGTTCATCCTTGCGGAGAACATATCCTCTTTGAGCCATATCCTGAAATCATCCCGCCATCTAGGATCTAGATTGACAAACATTGCCAGCATTCCAGTTCCTTGCTGAGCCGTGTTGCTAATCATGACATAGAAACTTCAACGCGTGAACAATCAAACTCAGAAGTACGCCTGCCCCGGCCCGACAGTTGGTGTCCATTCACAGTCACCAAATGGACCATCACCCCCGTTGGCAACATAAGCTATCCGGCCATCGTGAGTTGTTTCATTAACAAGAACGCGTTGAAGCCAATCAATAACATATTGATGACAATCCAAACCACCAAGGTTTGGGAGGCCCCAAAGGGGGTGAAATTGATCCTCAATCACCCACATTTCCTTACGGCAGGTAAGATCTTCATAAACTTCGATAGCGTCCTCCAACGGACACAACGGATCAAACTCTCCAGTCACTAGCAACGTTGGGCAAGTAACTTTATCAGCGTATCCTTTAACCGTCATATCCGCAGCCATCTTGTCAAACTCTTCCTCGTCATCCATTCCGGCCATATACATAAAAACCTGTTTAAAACGTGGAGATGATTGGGAAAAAATCGTATTATTGGGGTTGAAGCAGGCAACGCCGCTTGCAAGGGCTGCAGCTCGGTGATCATAACTCGCTAGGCGGAGTGACCAGAAACTACCCATACTTATGCCGTAGACACCAATTTTTTCGCTATCTACCTCATCACGTGCTTGAAGGTAATCCATTACCGCAGCACCAGCTCGTTCATAATTGTCACCAACGGCACGGATCTTTTGTAGATTAGAGCTTCCTTGCCCGGGTCCATCCATGGACAAAATATGCATTCCGCGGGCAATGGCAGGATTGTTAACAACCTTTGGAAAGGCCTCCTTGGTTTGGTCCATACCGGGCACATAAATAACACATGGTGCCTTGCGACGATCCGGTAGCAAATGCAGTAAACAGGATATAGTTTTGCCATCGTCGAAGGGTACCTCGACACGCTCTATAGGATACGGTGCCACTTCGCATCTGCGATCAACCATTTCGCAGAGTCGATCATACGTGGCTATTTTAACCGGATTGTCATCGTAGAAAATTGGATGCTGTGACATACGGTAAGCCTCAATCGCATGGTCGTAGTGCTCAGTTGCTGAGGAATTAAATCCTTGGGCCTGAGCCTGCTTTGCCAGACGCTCATCGTGCTCTCCTTTCTGACGCCACATCTTAGGTAACATGCGGTAATTGTGAGCACGCTTCGGTGTTTCCCAATCGTCCCGTTCAAAATTTTGAACTCTACCCCGCATGTTAAGGGCTAGATCAAGCATCCACTGTTGATTGTCCCGCCGTGTTCTAAGGTCTTTCACTGGCATCATATCTCTCCCGTCTGACTTACTTATTTCAAAACACGGCTTTGGTACTTGTGTTAATGACTGAGGGCAACCATAAACGAAAAACCTTACGAATTTTTCGAATTCACATTGGGGTAGCCAATCGAACCTCATATTTTAGGTTCTAATTACGGAGAACAACATGTCACGACAGGCACATCTCATCGGCAGCATTGGCCTTGAAAATGCTGAGACTGCTATGACCAAGGCCGCAGAAATACTCGGTCCATGCTGTTCACGTATCCCCGACGGGGAGACTGGTGGGCGAGGTTACTGGATACGTTGGCAACAAAGTACATTTGATAATTGCAAAGATCTACAAGAGGGGATGGTTCAAGAAGCACTTCCTGGCTTTAAAGATTCGGTGCGGAGACCCTTTTATAAAATTAAACAGGGAGTTAACCCAAGCGATATCGAACTAGGCGATCTCGGTTATGCTAAGGAAGCACTGAGTTCATACCAAATTTTTTCCAGGCTTGTTACCGAAGAAAAAATCTCATCTAACGTGCGTTTCCAAGTTTCTATACCAACCCCAATGGCTTTAGTTTGCGGTTTTATCATGGCTGAAGATCAGTTGAATGTTGAACCAGCCATCGAAAGCGCGATGATCAAAGATGTAGATCAAATACAGGCAGAAATTCCTCCCGACCACCTCGCTGTGCAATGGGATGTGTGTTACGAAGTAGTGGGCTCCGATGGTGGCCCCAAACTTCCCTATGACAAGAGTATTCCCGGTACAGTTGAACGACTAGCTAGGCTTTGTGGTTCAATCGACGACCGCGTTGAGTTGGTTATTCATTTGTGTTACGGCGACCCAGGTCACCAACATATTGTTGATCCTGTTGACCTTGGAACCTCCGTCAAATTTGCTAACAACATTTGTGCTGCCTCCCCTCGCATGATTAATGCCGTCCACATGCCGGTAATGAGAAACCGCACCGACAAAGCCTATTTCAAACCACTTAAAAATTTAGACATACCAAACGATACCAAATTGATATTGGGGCTAGTTCATTTTACGGATGGTGTTGAAGGTGGAAAGGCTCGTATGGCGACTGCAGACAAGTTTGTTGATGATTACGATATCGCTACGGAGTGCGGATTTGGGCGCCGCGATCCAGACACTATTCTTGAACTCCTCCAAATACATCGAGATTTATGTTCGTGAGACAAAGGAAAGATTTTTTGAGATAGCCAATGTGTATTGCAAATAAGGGATCAAATTTTTTAGGACTGCCAATTAGGATCTTCCTCCTCAGGACTAGGCACTAACCCTGCTGATTTGATGGCCTTAATTGCACAATACTCATCCCGCTCTGATGTATCGCCACTTATACCAACTGATCCCAAAACCTGGCCGTCGTGGTTACAAATAAGGACGCCACCTGGTACTGGAATAAGTCGTCCCTTTGAAGCGATCGCAATAGCGTTTTGGAAAGCTAATCGGTCTTTTCCACGGTCTCTGATTGTGCGGCTAGAAATTCCCATTCCAAGTGCACCCCACGCTTTCCCCGAGGCTATATCCCCTCTCAGAATTCCTGAACCATCTTCACGCTGAAACGAAAGCAAATGCCCCCCGGAGTCCAAAACCGAAACCGTTAGTGGAAGCATGTTATTTTCGCGACCTACTTTGAGAGCTTCTTCCACAATTACGTTAGCCTTTTGAAGTGGTAGACTGACGATTAACTCCTTCACATCATTTCTTGGCATGTTCGTTTCACCCTATGCTAAAAGTAGTTGTCAAATTTTTAATCAGTTTTACTCAAATTCTTTTCTAATCGCCGCTGTATGCTCACCCAGCTCCGGCACACTTCCTAGAGCTATGGTTTCTTCATCAATTTTCGCCGGGGGAGCGGGAATATTTGCAGGTCCAGAAGTGGTTTCCACTTTGACCCGCCGCAAGTCGGAGTGTTCAGATAACGCTTTTACAGAATTTAGACGACCATAAGCTATTCCAAAAGTTGTCAGTTTTTCATACATTTGTTTGGCATTGAACTTCTTAAAAACCGCTGCGATCTCTGCTTCCAGTTCTACTCGGTTATCAACTCTGGAAATGTTGTTTTCAAACCTTGGATCTTCAGTTAAATCAGGCCGAATCAATATATTGTTGGAAAATTTAGCCCACTCCCGATTATTTTGAATTGAAATAACTATCTTTTCTTCATCCTTAGTTTCGAAAGCTGCATATGGAGCTACGGAAGGGTGTCGAAGACCTACCCGATCTGGTGCTTTACCCCCATAGTCATAGTGTAAGAGAGGAACTGCCATCCAATCCGCCATTCCATCGAATAGTGAACAAGAAATGCTTTTCCCCTCACCTGTTGATTGCCGCTCTAATAGTGCCAGTAAAATTGCGGAATGAGCATACATGCCTGCTGCAATATCACAGACAGAAACCCCTACTCTCCCCGGTTCTTGCGGTGAACCTGTGATAGACGCGAGCCCTGTTTCAGCCTGGACCAACATATCATAGGATTTCATATCACGAGATGGGCCATCCGGATCATACCCCGAGATATCACAAGTTATTAAATTGGGTTGCTTTTTTCTAAGGAATGCACTTCCAAAACCAGCACGAGCCGACGCTCCCGGAGCCAAATTCTGAACAAAAATATCTGCTTTAGTAATCATGCGTCTCAATAAGGCGGCATCCTCAGTATTTTTAATATCAAGGACTATTGATTCTTTTCCTCGATTTAACCAAACAAAATACGAACTCTCTCCATGCACTACGTCGTCATAATCTCTTGCAAAATCACCAGCCGCACGCTCTATTTTGATAACACGTGCACCTGCATCAGCTAACCGGGATGTGCAGTATGGCGCTGCTACTGCCTGCTCTAGAGCGACGACCAAAATTCCATGAAGTGTTCTTTTCTGTGAACCTGACATTTAATTACTTTTCGCCCATCCTTTTAACGCTGTTAATCAGCATATCCACTTATCGGAGAGAATGCCGTTTTGAAAGTGTAATGTACAAACTTTCTAGTTGATCTCTATACAAACTGAAGCTGCGTCAACCGACGTTTTCAAAATGTTTTTGACAATTTTTGAACGTTATTCGTAGTAATCTGAACCAGAGAGAGCAACAAAGATACAGTTTCTTTTGATAATCGAAGACTAAATTTGTTTTCTTTCTTTAGAATAATCGTCGATAAATTAACAATATTCTCATTGATTAAAGACTGTTAGGGGTAGGGTAAAATGGTCAGCCTCTTTGTCCAAAAAGGTGGTTCAGGGAATAAAACTTATGTCCTCCTGCATGGTTTAGGGTGTAGCAGCGATGTTTGGCGTGGGCTTATTTCCGTTATTGAAAAGAATAAAGCTGGTAAATGGATAGCCCCTGACATGAGGGGGCACGGACGATCAGAATGGCAAGATAGTTACGCGTTAGGTCATCATGCAACCGACCTAATACCGATTATAAGGACCGAAAAAAGTATATTTGTCGTTGGTCATTCCATGGGCGCACTCGTAGCTATGGTTCTTGCTACCGGTATTTTTGATCTCAGTATTAAAGGCGTTCTCGGGATTGGTCCAAAATCTGATTGGCCTGCTGAAGAACGGAAAAAGTTGATCGCCTTCGCCAACAAGCCGACCCGCTGGTTTAAAAGCAGAGAGGAAGCAATTGAGAGGTATCTTCTGGTTTCAGGGCTAAAAGAGATACTCAAACCTGGTGATGATCGATTATCCTCGGCAATTTTCCAAGGACCTGAAGGGTTCCGGCTGTCAGCAGATCCAAAAACAGTAGCCGTTGGTGGTCCGGCTAAAGGACTTTACGCTGCTGCAAGCTATGCTTCAAATATTCGGCTTGCCTGCGGGGAATATGATAACGTAACTACCATTGACGGGCTCCGCACCTGGGATCCTGATGCAGTCGTTTTGAGGGGTTTATCGCATAACGCACATGTAGAAGACCCTAATGCCGTCTGGTCGGTGATCCAAAGCTTGGAAAACAATCCATCTGGATAATCAAATTATTATTTTCGTTTTTTATCTGCAATCTGGATATAGAAGTGCTGGATTAAGAGCTAAATCGTATAACTATTCGGCCGCTTCCATAACATTCGACTACCCAAAATATTCTGAACTCAGTTTGTCTTGGTTTTGCTGAAACTTAAAAATGCTTTGATTTTTTACGTGGCCGTAACCTCTGATGTCCTGTGGAAGAGACGTTAATGCTACAGCAATTTCCATGTTAGCTGGACTAAGGCTCCCCATTACCTCTAGCAACAATTTCTCATAGTCCCCGAGCAATTGCCGCTCTATTTTGCGGTCCCTGTGATATCCGAAAAGATCACAGGGTGTTCCGCGTAAAAACTTCATCTTAGAGAGAACCAGAAGAACATAAGACATCCAGCGGCCGTTATACTGGGTCTTTCGCGGCTGGCCTGTAATTGGATTTTTTGGGGCAAATAACGGGGGGGCAAAATTAAAGCTGACGGTATAGTCACCATCGAATTGGGATATAAGTTTTTGCCTAAACCGAGAGGTACTGTAAAGCCGCGCCACTTCGTATTCGTCCTTGTAAGCCATCAGTTTAAATAGGCTTCTTGCAACTGCTTCTTCAAGTTCACGGCTAGAACTTCCCGCTGCTTCTTCAGCCTTCCGGACCTTATCCAACCAAGCCTTAAAGCGGCCAGCATAATCTGCATTTTGGTAGGCAGTAAGATCAAAAATCCGATCTTTTATGAAGTCGTCAAGTGATATTTTTGGCGTTTCCGGTTGTTGCACAGGTTCACCCGAAAGCGTCTCCACTCGGTCCGGTTCTGCAGCAGTAATACGTCCCCATGAGAAAGCCCGGAGGTTAGTATCAACAGAGACACCATTGAGCCTAATAGCTTCAACTATCGAGCTCAGAGTTAGCGGAATTAGGCCTTTCTGATAGGCGTATCCCATAAGAAAAATATTCGCCGTAATACTGTCTCCCATCAAGCGGGTGGCTAGCAATGTTGAGTTAATGAACTCTACGCGATTATCACCTATGCGAGCACGGATGACATCCGTATAGCCATCCGATGAAAGTGGCATGTCGGGCTTAGCAGCGAAGGCTGCAAGGGGCACTAGGTGGTCATTAATTACAGCCGTCGTCCGATCTCCACTCATGGAATTAACTGCCGTCTGACCAGCAGCCACAACCATGTCGAACCCCAACACCAAATCAGCCATACCTGTTCCAATTCGAGTTCCGAAGATTCTGTTTTCATCATCCGACAGGCGAATATGGGTCATCACGGCACCATTTTTTTGAGCCAGTCCTGTTTGATCAAGAACCGAACACCCTTTGCCATCAATGCTTGCAGCCGTTCCTAATAGCGCACCAGCCGTGATCACACCGGTACCGCCAATTCCTGTGAGTAGAATATTGTAAGAACCGTTAATTTCAGAGGCCACAGGATCACATAGATCATTTGCAGGATCATGACCGACAAGGTCTGGAGGTTCAGTCTTGCGTATATTACCACCATGTATTGTGATAAAACTTGGACAAAATCCCTCCAAACATGAGAAGTCCTTGTTACAGGAGGATTGATCTATAATCCGTTTACGACCTAAATCTGTTTCTAGTGGAAGCACGGCAACACAGTTCGATGCCGTGTTACAATCACCGCACCCTTCACAAACCTCTTCATTAATAAATAGCCGCTTTGGAGGATCGGGATATTGATTACGCTTTCGCCGCCGCCGTTTTTCGGCAGCACACGTCTGGTCGTAAATGATCGCCGTGACACCCCATTCTTCCCTGAATTCTAGTTGTAAGGCTTCCAGCTCATTTCGGTGATGAATATTAACGGTCGGCGCCCAATTGGTTTCAGAAGGATACTTATCAGGCTCATCAGTGACGACCGCGATACGTCTCACTCCCTCCGACCAAAGCTGCTGAGAAATGTGCCAGGGCATCAAGTCACCGTCCATCGGTTGCCCACCCGTCAAGGCAACGGCGTCGTTGTAAAGAACTTTGTAAGTCATGTTGACCCCAGAAGCCACGGCTGCGCGGATAGCTAGCAATCCTGAATGAAAGTAAGTACCATCGCCAATGTTTTGAAAAATGTGCTTTTCAGAAGTAAAGGGAGCCTGACCGATCCAGGTCCCCCCCTCCCCACCCATGTGAGTGTAAGCTTCTGTATTTCTATCCATGTATACTGCCATCGTGTGACAACCTATACCGGCGAGAGCCCTGCTGCCCTCTGGTAATTTAGTTGAACTGTTGTGAGGGCATCCCGCACAGAACCAATGGGAACGCTCAGGCGGAGCCGTTGGAAGATTGGATGCGTCTGTTCTGGCATTTAAACGAGCTATTGCCGACACCAGGCAACTTTCTTCCTCTTCCTCTAGAAAACGGTTAGCTATTATACGAGCAACGATCGTCCCAGAAAGTTCACCAAATTCAGAAATTAGCGGATTTCCATGACTATCATTTTTACCAGTGAGACATGGTCGAGTGTCCTGAGGGAGGTTGTAGATAATCCGTGCTATTTGATCCTCTATGAGGCTGCGTTTTTCTTCTATGACTAAAACTTCATCAAATCCTTCGACCCAATTTCTGACTGCGGTGGGTTCTATCGGCCAAGTCATAGATAATTTAAACACCCCAATGCCGAGATTACGGCGATCGGTTTCTGAAAGTGCTAATTCCTCAAATGCCTGACAAACGTCTAACCAGGCTTTTCCGGACGAAATTATACCAAGGCTCTTTTTCTCTGTAGAATGGCTAACCCGGTCCAAGCCATTTGCTTTTACAAAGGCTTGTGCCGCCTTCAGTTTGACAGAAATCATTCGCCTTTCCTGATCTACCGGCCCGTCAGGCCAGCGCAGGTGGACGCCGTCATCGGGAAAGTCAAAATCAGGAATGTTGATTTCGACACGCTGTGGGTCCAATGAGACGTTTGCCGAACCCTCCACTACGTCTCCAACACACTTGATGCCTGTCCATGCACCCGAGAAACGTGACATAGCTATCCCAAATAGACCGTAATCCAGATACTCTTGAACCGATGCCGGATATAGGACTGGTATCATAGCCGCCACAAATGCCTGTTCCGACTGATGAGCTGTGGTGGAGGATTTGGCGCCGTGGTCGTCTCCCGCCAAGACCAACACTCCGCCATGAGGTGATGAACCAGCCATATTACCATGCTTCAACGCATCACCTGAACGGTCTACACCCGGTCCCTTGCCATACCAGATAGCGAAGACACCGTCGTAATTTGCCCCTTCCCACAACCCAACTTGTTGGCTACCCCAACAGGCTGTTGCAGCCATATCCTCGTTAACTCCTGCCTGAAACTTGATATGGTGCTCATCGAGATGATCCTGGGCACGCCATAAGGCTGTGTCATAGCCTCCTAGCGGGGAACCACGATAGCCTGAAATATACCCCGCCGTATTTAAACCGGCTTCCCCATCCCGCCGACGTTGAACTAACGGTAGACGAACCAGCGCCTGGGTACCGGTCATAAAAGCCCTACCCTCAGTCGCCGTATATTTGCTATCGAGCGTTAGAACGCTTTCACCATCCACACCTGGTCTCCCTTACCCCGCACAACAGAGCAACATTAAAGCGATAAAATTCCACGCAATCAATCCACTACCTCGTCCACGTTCCTGCTAAACATAGGGTTTCGTGATTCTCGGCTAATTAGGTAAATACCACTCGAGACTATGATGCCCGCACCGGTCCAGACGTACCTATCTGGTACCTCGCCCCAAATCAAAAAACCGAATATCACGGCCCAAATTAGGACGGTATATTCAAACGGTGCTACCAGTCCAGTCGGCGCCACCATAAAGGCCCGCGTAAGAAAAATGTAGCCTAAAATCGTGAATAATCCTAGGGCTGCAAAGATGATCCAGTCGCCCAAATATACCGGTATCCAGAAAAACGGCAAAATGGCACTGGAAAGGACTGTAATTCCTAACATTAAATAAAAAACTTGTCTAAGGGCACTTTCTGTATCCCGAAGCCATCGCGTCGTCAGATTGATGCCTGCGAAAGATAGTCCTGCAAGCAGTGCAAAGACCGCTGCTGTGGTGAAAACACCTGTACCAGGGCGGAGGGCGATGACAACACCCACCATTCCAAGAACTACCGCGCTCCAGCGATGAATACCAACCTTCTCCTTAAAAAAACACACAGATAAAGCTGTGGTCATAAATGTAGATCCGAACACGATAACAGTCACGTCGGCAAGTGGCATATCACGAAGAGCCCGGAACATAAGCAGTGGTGCAAAAAAACAGATCAGGAACCTGAGGCTGTGCCCCCAAGGACGACTGGTTTTCAACGCACTAATCTGCCGTGTCACTAGCACCCACGTAACCAACATTAAAGAGATAAACCATCCCCGGATCGCAATAACCTGGATAATCGGATAATCAGTGCTGACCAACCACTTGGCAGTTGCATCTGTAAGCCCCATTCCCAGCATTCCGAGAAGCATAAATAGGATACCCGTGAGATTACCCCGCCGCGTGTACACCATAGGAAGGACAATGCGTCTCATAAATAAAAATGTCGAGGTCAGTCTTTAGTCGCGTTAATTTTTCTGGTTATGAGTTGCATAACTTGGAATATATTCTTTAGGGATTTCACCGCCGCGCCTTCTTCTTTCGAGCGCTTCTTCCGGGGTTTCAGCTTTCGCCGCAATTTCTAAACCTTTTTTTCGATCGGTCGGATAAGGCTCCATTAAGTCGGGAGGAGGCAAAGAAGAGGCCGGATAGTAGGCAATTTTTGTATCGTGGCTGACCTTCTTTTTTGGATCAATCGTGGGCCGATTAACACCCTTAGCCTTTTCGACGTGGTTCTCAGGGTTATATTTAAAAGACCGCTCTCCCATGACCTCCAAATCTAGCCACCATTTTTTTGCATCATTAGGGTTGCCGTTGCCTAACACATCGTCAAGCCAGATGGCTATGGGTGGGAGGAACGGTTTCAGCCACATAGCATTTATTCCCAGCCAACTTCCCAACCTATGAAGCAATGGACCGTCCCATGTGGTATCTTTACTTAGAGGACAGGTTTTAACACATCGACCACAGGCCGACCCTTTTACATTCGTAGCCCGATATACGGTGCACCTCTCACTATCTGGCTTCCAGGTTTCGTAGCCATTGAAGATAACCTTGTCACCGTATGGAATAGCCTGGACAGGGCATTCGCGTGCGCATTTAAGGCACTTTGAGCAAAATGTCTGAACACCAAAGTCAATCGGCTGGTCAGGTATCAAAGGTATATCAGTAGTTAAGACGGATGTTTTGAAGCGCATTCCTAGGAACGGATTAATAGCGCTTTCTCCAATGCGACTTTGCTCGCCTAGGCCCGAATGCAGGACCAAGGGTACATGAAGGACGTGACTGTCAAGGTTAGTATGTGCTCTCGCGGGATACCCCATTTCCCTGATAAAGTCGGCCATTACGCCGGTAACTTCCGCACCACGTAGGTAGGCTCTCATGGATTGAGAACCAGAAATCCAGTCATTCCCGCTTGCACCTAAGAATGTCTCGTGGCCCTGATCAATCAGAACGACTAAAGCATATTTGTGATAGGGTTTAATCGGATCTCCGCGTTTGTCGTGAGAATACCAGCAATAATCAGGAATTTCGCAAATTCCGGTGATAGCCGAACCAAGATAATGACTTAACGCTTTCAAGGCCTTGGAATTGGCCTCGGGGTCTTGGGTCTTAGAAGCCGTCTTCGTAGCAGATTGCCCCTCCTGAAGTGACTTTAGGCTCCACATGGGACGGACAAGGCCTTGCGAGACAGGGTGCTTTTGAGACCAACGATTTGCCTCCTTTGACGCTTTCTTGCCTAGATCGCCGAAATGAGTTCGCACGTACATATTTGCTCTGGTCGGTATCCGCGGAACTTCGTCCTCGAAAATCAAGGTGGTGGGTTTGTCCACTCGCCTTACAGATTCGACCGGATAAGGTCCCAAATGGGATGGACGTCTCCTCCGACGCCAACGCTCGAGGCCAGATATTGCTCCGGATAAACCAAAATAATAGCTGAAATCTTTTCCGTTTCGTGACGAAAGATGCAAAGGTTGATCCACATTTAATGCATAGTCGGTAGTGACAGCTGCAAGGGAAAACATTTCATCGACGTAGGGATTGACGAGCAACTCCTTCTCCCTTAACGCCAACCCCGAAAGAACAGCTAACATTTCCAAGTCTACATCCGTAGCTCCAAACCAATGGGCACAACTAAAAAATCCCATGGAAGAAATCTGCCCTGATAGGTTAATGGCGATTTCTGCAGCCCTGAGCGTTGCCAATAAATGTTCGTTGCCGGAAATCCATTCCGAAGCGTGATTATCTCCATCTATTGGGTCAGAATGTTCGACCAACACAACAATCGCAATTTGATGAGCGGCGTTATTGTTCCCCGACCACCCATTATTCGGCATTTCACATATTCCGATCTGCGAAGCATCCGCAAAGTATCCAGCACCCTTAATATCCCGCGTGCGGAGAGCTAGATCTTTCGGTACGGGGGCCAATTTTGCAAATGGCTCCGGTTCCCGGAGCTCTTTATAAGCTTCTAAGTGGTTGAGAGTTGCCCGAACCAAGGGCGTAGCTGAGCCGTTTGAGCTTAATCCCGAAGTTTTCGGGGTACGCAAAAGTTCCTCCGCCAGAACACCTGGATCCCTGCGGAGGGTTTCTAAAGGATAAGGTCCAAGTTCAACCGGACGCTTATTGCGGTTAATGCCCAACATCAATAACAACTCACGTTAATAGTAAAAATAATTCAAACATCTTCCAACAGTGAATTTTGATTACCAGATATCAAATACATGCTCCAAAATGCATTGTTTCACATCACGACTATAATACACGCCCATTCATTATTATAACTAAAGCTATAACTAAAAACTAAAAGCAACAAGAATTGCTATCTGTAGCCAGAACCAGGATTTATTATTAGGTTAAACTGAATGGCCATGTATTAACCAATTAGAACTTGATGCCGGAACCGACGGGAGGAGCGATAGTGAACCTGCCAACAAGAGACGAAGGCCAGGAAAGGGAGAGATTTCCAACAATTGTTCATTCCCTCATCGACGCGGCTAAAAAATACCCTGAAAGAACCGCCGTCATTTGTGATGGAAATTCTCTGACCTACGAGGAGGTTAATCTCGCCGCCGCTTCATTGGCCATCACTCTTCGGCAAAGAGGAATTAAGAGTGGCGACCGAATTGCCGTAATTGCACCTGCGTCGCTTCAGCTACCGCAAATAATATTTGGTGTGATGGGAGCCGAGGCTCAGGTCACTATGATGAACCCCAATTTCACCCAGCGTGAGTTGGAACCATTGTTTTGCATCTCCGAACCCAGGGCTGTTCTATGCCATCCAAAACTTAGGAAAACTCTTTTACTTCTCTCCAAGAAGTTAGGATTTGAAGTCATCTCCATTTCAGATGAACTATGGTGTAATTCAAATGATTGGGTCATAGATAGGCTTCCTAACGGCGCTAATATGGCTGTATTGTTGTTTACCGGGGGTACCACGGGTATTTCAAAGGGCGTACCCCATACCCATGAGCAAGTCATTGCGTCATTGTTGGCAATTGAAGACCGCTGGCCAACCTCACTTGACAGCGAAGTATTTCTGAATATCCCCCCTTTATTCCATATCGTCGGCTTATATCATGGATGTTTCCAACCCGTATTTGGACGTTCGACTGCAGTCCTTATTTCACGGTTTGAACCTGAAGAAGTATTCAATTCGATTAACAAGTACAGAGTTTCCATTTTGATCGCTGGCGTGCCGGCAGCCTATATAGCCATGCTCAACCACCCCGCCTTTGATAAAGTAAACTATAAAAGCATACGATTTGCATGTGGCGGAGGCGCTCCCTTAGCAAAAGAAACGCTGAACGAATGGGAACGACGTACGGGCGTGCCTGCCCTTGAAGGCTACGGCATGACAGAGGGTGCACCCACCTGCAACAACCCCTTTTCAGGTGAGAGAAGAGTATTATCCGTAGGCAAACCCGTATACGGCATCGAGTTAGAAATTGTTGATGTAGCAACTGGAACAATAAAAATGAATGATGGAGAACATGGTGAAATCAGGGTCCGGGGAAGCCACATCGCTAGTGGATACTTTAATAATGTAGAAGCAACGTCATCTGCTTTCCGGGAGAATTGGCTCTATACGGGAGATATCGCCTACCGTGACCGAGATGGTTTCATATACATTGTTGATCGGGCGAAAGACATGGCTATCGTTAGCGGCTTCAACGTTTTTCCCCGCGAAATCGACGAAATATTGATGGCCCATCCCCATATAAAGGAAGCAGCCTCCATCGCCGTTCCAGATGCTGAGAAAGGTGAAGTGATAAAAGCCTTTGTCTGCTTAAATGACGGCTACAACCTGACTGAGGATCAAATAAAGGACCACTGTCGGGAAGATTTAGTAGGATATAAAATTCCTAAACAAATTATATTCCGAGAGGGCTTACCAAAAACCCCCGTTGGCAAAATTGACAAAAATCAACTACGGAAGTGATATTTGTTCCGGTTTGGTATGCATCAAATAGTCCTTGATTTTGGAGCAACCGACCACAACCCTTAAGCACAAAAGAAAAAGGAGCATGAGTACTGGACAACCCTGCTACCATGGTTTCTAAATATCATTATACGAACGTATCTTATAAGATTTTAGGGGTCCGTAACAAATGCCGTTAAGCTATCCATTAATTGATGTGAACGATGTTCCAATCGTAAATACCGGGCTTGCGGGGGAGCTTCGTATTCCAATTTCCGGCAAAGACGGTAGCACGACATCGGCGTTCCATCTCACTCTTCAACCTGAAGAGGAAATCCGTCCTCACCGCAATGACGATTGTGAGGAAATCTCAGTTTATCTCTCGGGACATGGGGAAAGTATTATAGAGGGCCAAAGTTTCAAGGTTCGTGAGGGCCATTGCATGAGGGTACCGATGGGTGTCACCCATCAATTCCAAAATACGTCGGAAGAACCGGTCCAAATGGTTGGGTTTTACATTGGCGCTGATACACTTGCTGCGAGAGGATTTGAAACCGTTGATACAGTTGGTGTAGCAACTCTAAATGGTGAATACGTTATCCATTGGAATGACGTAAAACCTGAGAATATGGATAGAAATGAGGGGTGGCACATAAACGACTTTCGCCTACCCTTTGGAACTCACAACGGCAGTACTACAACCCTGTTTCGGGCCCAGTTTTTTCCGGGAGCCGTGCACAAAAAGCATGCTCACATAAACTGTGAGGAAATATATTACCTGATTAGCGGACATGGCCTAGCTGGTGCGGGAGACGACCGTGTCGAAGTCACAGCTGGACAATTTCATTATATTCCTTCAGGTGTTGAACATTGGCTCCACAACCTCAGTGAGACTGAGCCAATTCACGTGATAGGTGTTTATATTGGATCTGGAAGCGTAGCTGATACTGGCTACGAATATCGCGGTGACGTGACATCCGAAGATATCGCCGCGCGGACGGCCTAAACAAAAAGGGAACCCAAATGTTGAATGCAGCGGTCATTGGGCTTGGTTGGTGGGGAAAACATATCATTGGATGCCTAGACGGAAGTGACTGCCTCAAAATCGTCCAGGCAATGGATATAAGCTCCAATGAAGCCGGCAACTTCGCTGCTAGCAAGGGTATAGAATTTACTTCGGATTTTGAAGAAGTGTTAAAAAATCCCAATATTGATGCCTTGATAATTGTTACTCCCCATAGTCTACATGAAGAGCAAGTATTGGCAGCCGCAGCGGCGGGTAAACAAATCTTTTGCGAAAAACCATTTTCACTCACGGAAAACTCAGCAAAACGTATGTTGGAAGCGTGCGCAGAAAATAATCTCGTTGTCGGTATTGGTCATGAAAGAAGGTTCGAAGGCGCACTCGTGGAAATGAAACGCATGATCGATGAAGGGGAACTTGGAACACTACTGCATTTAGAATTTAACGCCTCCTATAACTTGTGGGCGGGAACACCGGCATCCGGTTGGCGACAGGATCCCAAACAAGCGCCAGCAGGCACCATGACAGCATTAGGTATCCACCAAACTGACTACATTCAAACCATTGCCGGTCGCGTCAAAACCGTCAATGCTTGCATGTCCCACCGTTCTGCTGATTACCCATCAGAAGATATCATCTCCATTCAATTCATCTTTGAAAGCGGTATGCTTGGTTCTTTCTGTTCGCTTGCAACTACGCCGTTTTACACCCGCATGAGCGTATTTGGAGATCGCGGTTGGGCGGAAGTACGAGAAGTCGATAATGTCGACAAGCCACAACCCACCCTATTTACTTGGCGGGGCATCGACGAGGAAATTCATACTCGGACATACCAGAAAAAAAACAAAGATACCGTCACCATGAACCTTCACGAATGGGCAAATGCTGTAGAAGGTAACGGGGAATACAGATTTACTCCTGAACAAATTCTTCACAATGTACAAATTCTTGATGCCATCGTGACGTCAGCTGAAAAACAAGAACCGGTTGAAATAAACTAGGCCTGCTTGGTAGATGCAAACCTAAAGACGCGTTATTGCTCCTAAAATAGCAATTCTGCGCCCTCATTGGAGATCATTTCGACTGGAAGCCTTTTTAGTGCTGACGAATTTTACATTCGTTGCAAATAAGAATTGTCAATCCGCCAGACATCTTTCGGATAATCATTGATCTCCCGCAGTCAAGGGTTTGAAGGAGATGTCTGGCGGTCAAATTCCTTTCCGTTACCTAATTCCTTATTGTGTGTTTGACCGTGAGCCATGACCCTAATATCAAATTTTGTTATTGAAGTTCAATAATAGCTTACAGCGGCATTGAACTTCATAGCTGCAGCCAATTCGATATTTAGCGGAC
>JYMV01008867.1_pt1 | contig 36546 bp, 38 predicted proteins | sample 338911 | NCBI WGS metagenome assembly JYMV01 (sample SAMN03354496, study PRJNA234377) | hydrothermal vent metagenome | biome: Deep sea; feature: Hydrothermal plumes at the Eastern Lau Spreading Center, Western Pacific Ocean; material: Seawater | place: Tonga | collected 2009 | depth 2000 m m | reverse complement strand
GCCAGAGGACCGGTCTCTCGCTCGTAAACCTCGAGCCGCTTGAGGATCGCTTCCTCTGCATCGTCACTTCGCTGATAGAGTTCACAGTCTCCCGAACCACTGCAGTGCCCCGACTCCGGAGGAGGTGCAAATTCGATGTGAAAGGTCTCCCCGCAGTTGCGGCAAACTCTGCGGCCACTGAGACGGCGCACCAGTTCAGTTTCTGCGCAATTGAAGAAAACAACATGATTGAGGGTCAACTGCAGATCCTGGATGAGTTGGTCCAGTGCTGAAGCCTGATCAAGATTGCGCGGATAGCCATCGAGTAACCAACCAGAGGCAGCATCCGGCTCGGAGAATCGATCTCGAACCAGTTGCAGCACCACTGCATCCGGTACGAGATCCCCGGCGTCCATGAATTTCTTGGCCTCGAGTCCTGTCGAGGTCTGGCGCTCCAGCGCCTGGCGAAGGATGGCCCCGGTCGAGATGTGTGGTATCGCCAGGTCTGCGGCGAGACTCGCGGCCTGGGTGCCCTTGCCAACCCCGGGAGGTCCAAGGAATACGAGCCGCACCGGTTAGCGATCCCTCGAGGTCGCTCCCGATCGCCCCCGTCGAGGTGCAACAAAGCCCTCGTACTGACGTGCCAGGAGTTGAGCCTCGATCTTATCGACAAGGTCGAGCGCGACCCCGACCACGATGAGGATCGCTGTTCCACCCATCATCTGCGCAAGGGAGCCGCCTCCCACTCCGGGCTGCACCTTGGAGATCAGTTGAGGAATCAGCGCGATCACCGCGAGGAAGACCGCTCCGGCAAGCGTGATGCGTGCAAATACCAGTTGAAGATATTCTGCAGTCCTCCGCCCGGGGCGGATTCCAGGGATGAAGGATCCGTGCTCCTTCATGTTGTCGGCGATCTCTACCGGGTTGTAGTAGAGAGAGGTCCAGAAATATGTGAAGAAACCGATCATCCCGACATACAGCGCCAGATACCAGAATGCTCCTGGTGCGAGCAATGCTCCGATTCCCTGAGCACCGGGTATAAAGGTCAAGACAACTCCAGGCACCATCAGGAGAGACTGTGCGAAGATGATGGGCAGCACTCCGGCACTGTTGACCCGGATCGGCATGTAGTGCCTCTGGCTCCCCTGCCCCCTGACGGTACGAGCATTCTGGATGGGAATCCGCCGCTGGCCCTTGGTGATGAACACCACCCCAGCAACGATCGCAAAGAACAACAGCAGCAGAACGAGAATCTTCACGACAAAAAACGGACGTTCGTCGGGAGTCATGGCCATCGACGCCCATTCAGTTGAGAAACTCAGGAACATCGTCGGAATGCTGGCGACGATTCCGGCCATGATCATCAAGGAGATGCCGTTGCCGATTCCATTCTCGGTGATCTTCTCTCCGAGCCACATCAGAAACAGGGTTCCACAGGTCAGAACCATCACCTGAAGCAACCCGAGGGCAAATCCGCTATCCGACACCGCGACTCCGTTGCCCAGGAAGTTGGGGCTGGTGATCGCCTGCACGACGATGATCGACTGAAGCAGACAGAAGAGAACCGTCGAATAGCGCGTCCACCTGGCGATGACCTTGCGCCCTGATTCGCCTTCTTTCTGTAACTCCTCGAGCTTGGGGAACACCTTGGTCATCAAGGAGAAGATGATGGACGCACTGATGTAGGGCATGATTCCGAGCGAGAAGATCGTCGCGTTTCTGAGGTTTCCTCCGGTCAGCAAACTTGTCATACCGAGAAAACTGAGCAAGCCACCGCCACCATCGGGCACATTGGCAAGCGCATCCTCCAGAACATCCAGCCGGACTCCTGGTAGATAGATGAAGAAGCCGATCCTGTAGATCGCCAACGCCATGAGAGTGAATCCGACCCTGCGCCTGAGGTCTGGAATCGCAATGATGTTCGCAATTGCCTTGAACATGAACTCCCCTAGACGGTATTTGCTTCGCCGCCAAGTTTCTCGATTTGCTCGCGGGCAGTCTTGCTGAATCGGTTCGCTTCCACCACCATCTTCCTGCCGAGTTCTCCGCCACCGAGCACCTTGAGGCGCGAATGGCGCGTCTTGATCAGGCCGTTTTCTGCGAGGAAGTCAAGATTCACGCTCGTCACATCTGCAGGCAACTGATTGAGGTCCCCAACATTGATGATGTCATAGCAAACCTGAAAACGCACATTGCTGAAACCCCGTTTGGGAAGGCGCTGGAAGAGCGGAGTTTGCCCGCCCTCGAAGCCTCGCTTGCGTTTCCAACCTGATCGGGATTTTGCACCATTCATGCCTCTACCGGCGGTTTTTCCGCCTCCGGCAGCGTGGCCTCGCCCGACTCTCTTCCGGTTCTTGTATTTACCGGCCCTCTGGTTCAGATCGTTGAGGTTCATGCCAGTGTCACTCCCCTCAACTTCTCGACCTGTTCCTTGGTGCGCATCCGCAGCAATCCCTCGAGAGTCGCCTTGACGACATTGAGAGGGTTGTTGCTTCCATACTGTTTGGTCAATACATCCTGAACGCCGACGCATTCGAGGACAGCACGCGCCGAGGCACCGGCGATCACGCCAGTTCCAGGGGATGCGGGAACCATCTTCATGCGTGCCGTGCCAGCGGCACCCAGCACCTCGTGACAGATCGTTGTTCCCTTCAGCGGAATCTTGTGCATCTTGCTGCGGGCGTCCTTGAAGGCTTTTTCCAGAGCTCCCTGAACTTCCTTGGCCTTGCCAAATCCGACGCCAACGGTCCCCTTCTTGTCGCCAAGAACGACAAGGGCACTGAATGACATCCGTCGACCGCCCTTGACGGTTGCGGCAACGCGGTTGATCTTGACGACCTTCTCCTCGTAACGCGGTCCGTCATCGTCATCGCGTCCACGCCCGCGCCCACCACGGCCACGGCCTCGACCGCCACGGCCGCCACCACCGCCACGACCGCCGCCACCACCGCCACCACCGCCACCACCGCCACGACCGCCGCCACCACCACCACGACCGCCACGACCCCCTCGGTCACCGCCACCGCGGCCATCCGATGCGGATCTTGGCGAAGCCGCAGGCTGGATTTCCGAAGCAACAGGCTCAGCAGCGGGTTTTGCAGCCGGTACGGCAGCAGGTTCGGCAGCGACTTCCGCAGCGGGTTGGGGAGTTGCCGCATCTTTCTTGGCCGGGGTCGCCGGATCTTCGGTTTTCTTCTCTTCTTCGGACATGCCTAGACCTCGATGCCTTCCTTGCGGAGAGCCTCGGCAATCGCCTGGACCCGCCCATGATATTTGTATCCGTTGCGATCGAAACTGAGCTTGCTGATTCCTTGCTCCTTCAAGCGTGCCGCGAGCATTTCGCCAATCGTCGTGGCTCCCTGGACGTTGCCGGAGTTTGCAGTCAGCTCTTCCTTGACATCCCTGGACATCGTGGAAGCGCTGGCGAGGGTCACTCCGGTGAAGTCATCCACAGCCTGACAGTAGATGTGTTTGGCACTGCGATAAACGGTAAGCCTCGGACGGGTCGCAGACCCTTTCAGCTTCTTCCGGATGTGCTGACGCCTGCGTTTACGTCTAGCCAATTTTTTCTTGATGATTTGCATCGTTATGTCTCCTGCGGCCTATGAGCCGAAGCTCTTCGCCTGCTTGCGACGGACCACTTCGTCGCTATACCTGATCCCCTTGCCCTTATAGGGCTCAGGAGGACGGACCGCGCGCACCTCGGCGACGAACTGACCGACCACCTGTTTATTGACTCCTCGGGCCACGACTCTCGTCGGCTTGGGGCATTCGCACTCGACTCCATCGGGTACATCGATTGCCACCGGATGACAGAAGCCGATGGAGAGCACCAGTTTCTTGCCCTGCATCTTGGCATTGTATCCGACTCCGATGATGTCGAGGGTCTTGCTGAACCCCTCCGTGACTCCGACGATCATGTTCTGAACCAGTTGCCGGGCAGTGCCATGCATCGAACGAGCGATTTTTTCTTCTGTACGACGAGAAAATTTGACAACATCATCTTCGACTGACACCTGCACTGCAGGATGACAGTTCCATGTGTCCTCTCCCTTGGGACCCTTCACGCTGACGGTGTCTCCGGAGACCTCGACTGCGACACCAGAGGGGATCTTGACCGGTTGTTTTCCTAATCTTGACATCTTGCCCTCCTCCCTAGTACACGCGACAGATGACTTCGCCGCCGACATTATGCTGGCGAGCCTCGTTATCACTGAGAATCCCCTGTGAGGTGGAAACCACCATGATCCCCTGGCCATCTCGGACCACTGGAAGATCAGCAACGGAACTGTAAACACGGCATCCTGGCTTGGAAATACGGTCGATCTTGCGGATCACGTGCTCTCCCTCGGGCCCGTACTTCAGTTGAATGGCGAGTTCCTTTACCGGGATCTCACCCTTCACCTCGAACTCACCGATGAACCCCTCGCGCTGAAGGGTCATCAGGATCTGCTCCTTGATACGAGAGTAGGGTGCGCGAACCGAGGGGCGCCCGAGCGCGTTCACATTGCGAATTCTCGTCAAGAGATCCGCAATCGGGTCAGTCATGCTCATTCTTGTCGTCTCCTTCGCTCCTGGTGCGACCAGCGCACTGGTGAGCCATGGGAATCATGAAAAATTGTTTACCAACTCGCCTTGCGAACGCCAGGGATTTCTCCCTTGGAGGCCAACGTGCGGAAACAGATCCGGCAGATGCCGAACTTCCGATAGTAGGCCCTCGGTCGACCGCAAAGATGGCAGCGATGGTACGCCCTCGTCGAGAACTTGGGCGCCAACTTCTGTTTATTTACCAGGGCCTTTCTCGCCAAAGCCTCGCCTCTTATTTCTTTCTGAACGGGAAGCCGAACTGCGACAGCAGAAAGAGCGACTTCTCGTCATCTGAATTGCTAGTGGTGATACAGATGTTCATCCCCTGCAGGAATTCAACATCGTCGATCCTGAGTTCGGGGAAAACCAACTGGTCGGTCAGTCCCATCGAGAAATTCCCTCGGCCATCAAAGGCAGTCGAGGAAACACCGCGAAAGTCGCGAACTCTTGGAAGCACAACCGAGATCAACCGGTCGAGAAACTCGTACATCCGGACGCCGCGCAAGGTGACCTTGCAACCGATCGCATTTCCTTCCCTCAGGTGGAAATTCGCAACCGACTTCTTCGCACGTGTCGGAACCGGTTTCTGACCGGTGATCAACGCGAGCTCCTCGGTAGCGGCCTGAATGCGTTTCTTGTTCTCAAGCGCCTTACCGATACCGCGATTGACTACGATCTTGCGCAGCCTGGGAAGCCGCATGGCATTGTCGATGCCAAACTTCTCGCTCAACTGCGGAAGGATCTCTTGTTCGTATTTTGTCTTCAATCTTGACATTAGTTTTCCTACCCGGTCAGACCGAGTTGCCGCTGCGGACCGAAACCCGCGTCTTCTTACCGTCTCCATCAACCTTTGCTCTCACTCTCGTCGGTTTACCTGACTTCGGGTCCACCAACATCACATTTGAGATATGGATCGCAGCTTCCAGCTGGATGCGCCCTCCCTGCGGGTGCTTCTGGCTCTTGCGCAGGTGCTTGTAGACCATGTTGACGCCCTGGACGGTGATCCGCCCCCTGCGAAGATCTACACGCAGCACCTTGCCACGTTTGCCTTTTTGCGCACCGCTGACAACCTCTACCAGGTCATCACTTTTGAGCCGGGACATCGTCGTCGCCTCTCTCTCGCCTCAGACCACTTCGGGTGCGAGGCTGATGATTTTCATGTAGTTCTTCTGACGGAGCTCCCGTGCCACGGCACCGAAGATCCTCGTACCCGTCGGGTTGCCATCGGTATCGACAACCACCAGGGCGTTCCTGTCGAAGCGCACGTATGATCCATCCTTGCGGCGAATCCTCTTCTTCGTCCGAACGATCACTCCCCGGATCACGGACCCGGGCTTGATCTCACTCGATGGCAGAGCCTTCTTCACCGAGCAGATGATGACATCACCAACATCGGCAAACTGACGCTTACTTCCACCGAGAACCTTGATGCACATCACTTTTTTTACACCGCTGTTGTCTGCCACATCGAGCCTGGTCTGCATCTGAATCATTCTTCACCATCCTCGACCACTTCCCTGGCCATCTCCTGTGGCGTCGGGGCGTAGTCTCTGGGGGCCATCTTCATGATGCTTTTCAGTTTCCAGCGCTTCAATTTCGAAATCGGTCGACAGGTCTCGATCTCGACAAGATCTCCGACAGCAGCTTCACCCATCTCATCATGGGCGTAGTACTTGGTATGCTTGCGAACATATTTCCTGTACTTGGAATGCTGAACCAAGCGCTCGGTCTTGACCACGAGTGTCTTCGACATCGACGAACTCACAACGATGCCCTGGACGCACCTGCGCGGCTTTTGCGCAGCGCCATCTTCCGAAGCGCCGTCCCCAGCGATGGGTTCTACGCTCATCATCGGGCCTCCTGATCTGGGGAGCCACTACGCTCCATGGTTCGCTCGCGCAGAATCGTGTTCATGCGCGCAATGTCCTTGCGCATCTCCCGGAGCTCTCCGGCGCGCTGTGTTTCTTCATTGGCTGCCTTGAACCGGATCTTGAAGAGACTCTCACGCCTCTTGAGAATCTCGATCGTGAGATCCTCATCCGGTAGCTGACGCAGTTCGCTGATCTTCATACCGTCGGTCTCCTGCCCACCATCCTCGTTGCCAGGCCGAGTTTGTGAGAGATCCGGTTACAGGCGAGACGCGCAGTCTCCTCCGGAGCACCCTGAATCTCGTACAACACCTGGCCGGGCCTCACCACGGATGCCCAGAACTCGGGTTCCCCCTTGCCCTTTCCCATTCGTGTCTCGGCCGGGGTCGAAGTCACCGGCTTGTCCGGAAAAATCCGGATGACGATCTTCCCTGAACCAGCAAGAGCGCGATTACCCGCGACCCTGCCCGCTTCAATTTGCCGGGCCGTGACCCAGCCTGGCTCGATGGCCATCAGGCCATGCTCACCGATGTGAACAAAGTTCCCACGGGTAGCGTTGCCGCGCACTCGTCCGCGGTGGACTTTTCTACGCTTGACGCGCTTGGGCATCATCGCCATGGCGTCCGCTTCCCTTCTTCTGGTTCACCACTTCACCTCGGTACACCCAGGCCTTGACCCCGATGATTCCGTAGGTTGTCTTCGCCTCGGCGAAGCCATAGTCCACATCTGCACGAATCGTCGACAATGGGATGCTGCCCTCCGAACTCTTCTCGGAGCGAGCAATCTCGGCACCTCCAAGCCGGCCCGAGAGCATCAACTTCACGCCCTTGGCTCCAGACTCCATCGTGACGCGCACCATCTGCTTGAGGACCCTTCTGAAAGGCATCCTGCGGCGCAACTGATCCGCAACATTCTCCGCCAACAACTGAGCATTGAGATCAGGGTGCTGGACCTCGACGATGTTGAGTCGAACATCGGCCTCCTTGCCGATGATGATCTGCAGATCTTCACGCAACTGTTCCACTTTCGCGCCACGTTTTCCTATGACGACTCCGGGACGGGCAGCATGGAGGAGGATCGTCACCTGGTGGCCACTACGTTCGATCTCGATCTCCGGAATCCCGGCCGAGAAGAACTCATGCTTGATGAAGTTCCTGATCCTCTGGTCCTGGACCAGTAATGGACCGAAGTCCTTCTTGTTGGCATACCAGCGTGAGGACCAGTTTCGTGTGATCCCGAGGCGCAGGCTCGTCGGTCTGACCTTGTGGCCCATGGAGCTAGCTCCCCTTCTTCGCGGCTACGCCGGCTTCCTCGCGGTCAGCGAGGATGATGTTGATGTGGGAGGTCCGCTTGAGGATCGGAAATGCCATCCCTCGAGCACGAGGGCGCCAACGTTTCATCGTCGGGCCTTCATTGATCATGGCTCGCCAGATCACGAGGTTCTCCGGGTTCGCCCCGCCCTCCTGAATGGCGTTGTGGAGTGCTGATTTGATCACCTTGGCGATCATCGGTGCAGCCCGACGGTCGCTGAATCTCAGCATATCCAGGGCGCCCTCGACAGGCATGTTGCGCACCTGGTCCACGACATAACGAGCCTTCCGCGCAGTGATTCGCGCGTATCTGTGACTCGCCTTGTATTCCGTCACCATCTGTCCCTCACCTCCGGGTATTCCCACGCGCCTGCGCAGGATCCCGATCGTTATTTCTTCTTGCCGTGACTACCCAGTTTGCGTGTCTGGCTAAATTCTCCCAGTTTATGCCCGACCATATTTTCGTTAACCACGACCGAATTGAACATCCTGCCGTTGTGGACAAGAAAGGTCTGGCCGACAAACTCGGGGCTGATGGTACAGGCCCGAGACCATGTCTTGATCGGTTCGGTCGATCCTTCATCGATATTCTTCTGCACTTTTTTCAGCAGTTTCAGATCGATGTACGGTCCTTTTTTCAGTGATCTACCCATGACTACTTCTTCTTCCGATGTCGAACGATACTCTTGTTACTTGCCTTGGAGCGATGACGGGTCTTGCCTCCCTTGGAGAGGCGGCCTGTCGCCGAGCAGGGATGACGTCCCCCTGCAGTTCTGCCTTCTCCACCGCCCATCGGGTGGGCGACAGGATTTTTGGCCGTGCCCCGGACATGCGGACGGCGACCGAGCCAGCGAGAACGACCCGCTTTGCCCAGTTTCACGAGACTGTGATCCTCGTTACCCACGGTGCCAACAGTGGCGCGGCAGGCGGTATGCACCTGTCGGATCTCTCCCGAGGGTAGTGACAGCACCGCTTTATTGCCTTCACGAGCCAGCAACTGAGCGCCACCTCCTGCGGAGCGAACCAGTTTGGCTCCCTGCCCCGGCACCATCTCGATGTTGTGAACCGAGAGTCCGACCGGAATGTCCCCGAGAGCCATGGCGTTCCCCGGCTTCGGATCGACTCCTGGACCGGAGCCCAGAACGGAGCCCACCTCGAGCCCGCGCGGGGCGAGGATGTATCGCTTCTCCCCGTCTGCATAATGCAACAGGGCGATGCGAGCACTGCGATTCGGGTCGTACTCGATGGTGGCAACACGGGCAGGGATTCCATCCTTGGTACGATGGAAATCGATGCGCCTGTACAGGCGCTTGTGACCACCACCACGATGTTTCGAAGTGATATGCCCCTGGTTGTTGCGCCCACCTGTCTTGTGAAGCGGTTCGCAGAGTGACTTCTCCGGACGCGATGCCGTGATCTCCGCAAAATCGGAGACGGAGGCATTTCTGCGACCAGGTGTCGTCGGTTTGTACTTGCGGACGCCCATGCCGTCTGCATCTCCTTCGCCGATCTTCGGATCGGCTCTCGAGTTTCTCGGCCAGAACCCTCGATTGAACGAGGATTCCCACCATTATCATCCAACCCGGCCAACAAAGCCGGGCCGGGATGGATCAGAGCAGGTCGATCTCGTACCCCGGTTCGAGGGTCACGACTGCTTTCTTGTATCCACTGGTAAATCCGATCGATCGTCCCACCCTGCGGCGCTTTCCGGACTGATTGATGGTGTTCACCTTTCGTACCTTGACATCAAAGACTCTCTCGACCGCTTCCTTGACCTCGATGCGGTTGGCGGTGCGAGCCACCTTGAAGACATAGGCATTGTGCATCTCCGTCTGCAAGGTGCTCTTCTCGGTGATCACGGGCTTGACGATGATCAGATGTGGATCTTTCATTTTGAGCCCCCTCCACCGGTAAAGTTTTTCTCATTGTTCTGGATCTCTTCAAAAGCAGAGGCGGTCAGCAACAGGTTCTGACAACGCAGTAGCACATGGGCGTTGAAGTCGCACACCGGCAAAACCTCGACACCCTCCAGATTTCTCACGGAAAGCCAGACGCTTCTGCGCTCCTCGATCGGCATCTCACTGGAAAGTCCGATCAGAAACGACTTGTTGAGTCCGAGTGCGGTGGCGAGTTTGCGGAATGGGGCTGTCGAGGGGCTTCCGATGGGAACTCCCTCGATCACGAGGGACTCTCCATCGATCAATTTCGAGAGAAGTGCATGGCGGGTGGCAATTCTGCGCTGCTTGCGGGATAGGCCGTAATCGTAAGAACGGGGACGAGGTCCAAACGCCACTCCTCCGCCTCGCCAGATCGGCGACTTCTTGCTGCCAGCACGAGCTCGCCCGGTGCCCTTCTGGCGCCACGGCTTGCGTGGCGACCCATGTATCTCGGCGCGGGTCCTGGTGCTGGCAGTGCCTCGTCGCAATCGTCCCTGGTAACGCCTGACCGCTTCCTTGAGAAGTTTGTAATTGGGGTAATTGGAAACCGCTCCGGGGTTGAAATGCTTCATCCCCTCCTGCTCGCCATCGGTGCCGAAAAATGGCACCTCGACCGGGTCCAGTGTCTGAACCTCTTTCGGTTTCTCAAGTCCGGTACTCACGACTCTCGTTCCAATCACTCTGGCTTCCCCAGGTCACACCTTGAAAAGCTCGTTGCGTTACTTATTTCAGACTTTCTTCCACGATCAGGTAGGTCCCCGGCGAACCGGGCACGGCTCCGCGAACGATGAGCAAGTTCTGCTCGCTGTCGCACTGCACTACCTTGAGGTTTCTGATCTTGACCTTGGCACTACCCATCTGGCCAGCCATCTTCTTGCCCTTGATCACCCTGCCCGGATCTTGTGATTGTCCGGTTGACCCGATGGTTCGCTTACTCTTCGAGCCGTGACCCTGCGGACCGATGTGGTGATTCCAGCGCTTGACGGTTCCCGCAAATCCTTTTCCCTTACTGACGCCCTGGACATCGACCTGCTCGACCCCATCAAAGAGGGAAAGATTGAAGTCCTGGCCCTGCTCGAATTCCTGATCATCAAAGAGCGGAATCTCGCGGACCATCTTTTTTGGGCCACACCCGGCCTTCTCGAACACGCCAGTTCTGGGCTTGGTGGCTTCCTTGTGTGTCGCATCAAATCCAACCTGAAGTGCCTCGTAGCCGTCCTTTTCGAGGCCCTTGACCTGCAGCACGGTGCAGGGTCCAGCCTCGATGAGGGTCACAGGGACCCAGTTGCCCGAGTCATCGAACATCTGGGACATTCCCAGTTTCTTGCCGAGGATCGTCTTTCGAATTCTCAGAGCCATGGATCCTCCTAGATCTTGATCCGGATGTTCACGCCAGCAGGCATGTTGATCTTGGTGAGGGCATCCATCGTCTTAGAACTCGCTTCACTGATCTCAATGACGCGCTTGTGCGTACGCATCTCGAACTGCTCACGTGACTTCTTGTTGACATGGGGTGAACGCAGGACGGTGTACCGCTCGATGCGTGTCGGCAAGGGAATCGGACCGTGAACGCGGGCGCCTGTTCGCTTCGCAGTTTCCACGATGGAAGCGGAGGCCCCATCGAGGACCTTATGGTCGTAGGCTTCCATGCGAATCCGGATCTTATTCTTCTGCATTGCCACGGTCTCTCCCGATTCCCTGCACGTCCTTGACCGACCCACCGTCGATCACTGCCCCTCGATCAACGCTCCAGCACACCCGTGCTGCAACGCGTACTGTCCATCACCTCACCGCCACTACGGTTGTTGCGACAGATCTCCCGAGCAGGCCGTGGAACTCCACGAACTACCGTGCCGAAAGACCGACCGAGGCGGCGTACTGCCCGGTCCGGACTCGGCACCTGCGCGATTCCCAATCTGCCAAAGAACAACCGATCGCATCGAATACGGATCGGACTGAGTCTCTCACAGCACCAGTTCTTGTCGACAACCTCGCAATTTCTGGTCCGAAAATTTCTCGGACCAACCCTCTCACCGATCAAGTTGAAGCGCTCGATGATGGTTGTTGACTCTCACCGCAAATCTCGCCCGCCACAAACTTTCGGGCGAACCGCTGCGACCGCTCTCTCCCGATGGGAGTGAGCCGACCCGGGTCCGTCTCTGACTGTCTGGGCATCATCGTCGGAAGCGTGTGATTGTAAGAACCTGAGCAGGACTGTCAACGCTGACAGGACAATTATGGCCGATTCAGGGCGATTTTCGAGGTCGCCGTACATGCCGCTTTGACTCAGTAGCGGAAGCGCTCCGCGACATCGTCCGGGGCGGCCGAAAACCCTACCGGCTCCATGGAGACACTGGCACGGCCCTGAGAGAGGGATCGTAATGACGTCGTGTAGCCAAAGACCTCCGCCAGCGGCACTGTGCCCTCGATCTTGCGCAATTCCTGCCCCAGATCGACCTTCTCGATCTGAGCTCGACGCCGCACCAGGTCCTGGTGGATCGCGCCGAAATAGTTCTCGGGGGTAGTGACCTGAAACGCCATCAATGGCTCGAGAAGCAGGTCTCCTGCCTTCTCATGGGCGCCCTGAAAGGCCTCCCTGGTAGCCATGGATAGGCCCGCTTCCGTGGTTTCGGGAGTCACGGGAGACAACTGGATCTGCGCCTGCACACGGATGAAGGGGAAGCCGAGGTCACCCCCGCCACTGAGGCAGGATCGGACGGTGTCCTCGACCGCCTGGGTCCACTCGGGGGCGATCAGCGGCTTGCCTCCGACCCAGTCGATGTCGGAGAACCCTTCCTCCTCCAGTTCGTAGGGGACCAGGGTCACCTTCGCCTCACCAAAGTGCTCCTTGCCGCCGAGGAGCCTCTCGACCCGCACCGTTGCAGAGCCTTTTCTGGCAACCATCTGACGGTACGCCACACGCGGCTTCCCGATGTTGGCATCGATCTTGAAGTCTCGTTCAAGTCGATTGCGAATCACCTCGAGGTGGAGTTCACCCATCCCCGACATCACGAATTGCCCTGTTTCACGGTTCACTTCCAGATTGAATGTCGGATCCTCTCTCTCGATGCGGCTGAGAACCTCCTGCAACTTGTCCCTATCGTTGCTGGATCTTGGCTCCACCGCCATCGAGATGACGGTCTCGGGGAACACCGGCTCCTCTAGCATCACCTGGTGCTTGGCATCGCAAAGTGTATCTCCGGTGCCGCTGAAGCGAGGGCCTGTCACTGCGACGATGTCTCCGGCCACGGTTCGGTCGAGATTCTCGCGCGCATTGGCATGCATCCTGTGCATCGAGTTGATGCGTTCCCGCTTGCCCGTGCGCGGATTCATGGCAGTCTTGCCTCGCTCCAGAGATCCGGAATAGACCCGCATGTAGAGCAGTTCACCATGTGGATCGATCTGGACCTTGAACAGAAGTGCACTGAATGGCTCCTGCTCGGTGCAAGTCACTGTCACGGGGTCACCGTTTGAAGGCTTTCTGGCCTCGATGGTCGCCACATCTTCAGGAGAAGGAAGGTAGTGAATCACCGCATCGAGCAGTGGCTGTATCCCCTTGTTCCCGAGCGCACTACCGGCCAGAACGGGGACCCAGATCCGTTCGATGGTGCCTGCTCGAATCGCACCCCGCAGGAGTTCAACATCGACCTCTTCACCCTCGATGAACTTTTCCATCACTGACTCATCGTGGTCTGCCACCTGTTCGAGTAACTCCAGGCGATACAGTTCGGCGGTCTCGACCATCTCCGCTTCAATCTCGGAATCCACCACCTTCGCTCCGAGACTTTCCTCGTCGAATGAGTACTGACGCATCGTGACCAGGTCGATCACGGCGCGGAACTCGGACTCGGTTCCCACCGGGATGTTGAGTGGCAGTACCCTGCAATTGAGGCCTTCTGCAATATTGTCGACAACGCGGAAGAAGTCCGCCCCGACGCGATCGAGTTTGTTGATGAAAGCGATGCGAGGAACCTTGTAATGATTGGCCTGCCGCCAGACAGTTTCCGACTGCGCCTGCACCCCTGCTACTCCGCAGAAGACACCGATCGCACCATCGAGAACGCGAAGAGATCGTTCCACTTCAGCGGTGAAATCAACATGACCGGGAGTGTCGATCAGATTCACGACGCAGTCTGCCCACTCGAATGTGGTCGCTGCACTGGTGATCGTGATGCCACGCTCTTGCTCCTCGACGAGCCAGTCCATGTGAGCGCTGCCATCGTGGACCTCGCCCATCCTGTACTCTTTACCGGAGTAGTAGAGAAACCGCTCGGACACGGTTGTCTTACCCGCATCGATATGAGCGATGATTCCGATATTTCTTGTCGCCTTATTCATTGTCTCGATCCTGCTGTCTGAGGCTGACGAGGTGGTGGCTGCTGCAGATTCTCCGTCAATCGACAGTTTCTCTCAAGTGAAGGTGGCGATCCTTGCTGGATGAAAAAATCACCCTCGCGCCTTCTGTCGAGGCGCGAGGGTGACTCCAGTCGTCATTTCATGCGGTAGATACTCCAGAAGCGGCACCAGGGTTCAATTCCCCTGGAGTGGGCCACTCCTGCGGTTTCTTACCAGGCGTAGTGAGCAAACAGCTTGTTAGCCTCGGCCATCTTGTGGGTGTTTTCGCGCCAGGTGACCGACGCTCCTTCTCTGCGGAAAGCCTGGGCCAGCTCGTCTGCAATACGCTCTGCCATCGGCTTGCCACTTCGACCTCGACAGGTATCGATGATGGTTCGGATCGCAAGCGCCTGGGCGCGACGACGGCTCACCTCGATCGGGACCTGATAGGTGGCTCCACCGACCCTGCGAGAACGCACTTCCACCTGGGGCATCACATTCTGTAGCGCCGCCAGGAACGTATCGAGAGGCTCACTGTCAGTGACCTTCCGGGCGAGGATGTCCATCGCCTGGTAGAAGATCGTGCTCGCGACAGCCTTCTTGCCGTCCCACATCAATCGATTGATGAACTTGGTCACCACCATGCTGTTGAAGCGGGGATCAGGTTTCTGGAACCGCTGAGTTGAGCGGAACTTCTGCTTCGCGACCTTGCTCTTTTTCTTTGCCAAAGGAGGCTCCTGCTTTACTTCTTTTTCTTGCCGTATTTGGAACGGCCTTGCTTACGATCATCGACACCTGAGCAATCGAGTGTTCCCCGAACGATGTGATACCGAACTCCCGGTAGATCCCTGACTCGCCCACCCCTGACCAGTACGATCGAGTGCTCCTGCAGGTTATGACCCTCTCCACCGATGTAGGCGGTGATCTCCTTGCCATTTGAAAGGCGCACACGAGCGACCTTTCTCAGCGCAGAGTTCGGCTTCTTCGGAGTCTGGGTTTTTACCTGTAAGCAAACACCTCGACGCTGAGGACAGGACTCCAGCACCGGGGACTTGCTCTTGTTCAGTTGCTTCTTGCGGCCCTTGCGGACCAACTGATTGATCGTCGGCATACCTTCTCGTTCTCCAATGAACCCGTTTGTGCCCGGGGCTACCCCTGAGTACGGCCTGGCATTCTAACCCTACTCGACTTCTTCATCTCCCGATTTTGGTGCTTCTTCGGCGGGTATCTCGGAGATTTCTTCAGTCCCCTCACCCGGATCCTGCACGATGCCGGGCTCCGGGGCAGCATCGACTGGCGGGACGTCAGATGGGACATCTTCCACCAGATCCGCAACCTCGCCCTCGACCGCAACCTCGCCCTCGACCGCAACCTCGCCCTCGACCGCAACCTCGCCTGGGGGGACGGTTCCGGGTTCGACCTCGTCAGCCACACCGCTGTCTCCGACCAGGCCAACATCAGACACCTTCGATGCCGGATCTGACACTGCTCCACCCATCAAGAAATCTCTCAGCGGATCGCTCACTGCCTTCTTCGGCGACTTTTCCTCGCCGATGAGAACGCGTTCGCGCGTTTCCTTCACAATCGTTGGCGGCTCCGCCAGTTTGCGAACTCCCTTGTCGAAGTACCTGCGGTATCCAGTACCAGCTGGAATCATGTGACCCATGATCACATTTTCCTTGAGGCCAACCAGGTTGTCCTTCTTGCCGCTGAGTGCCGCTTCGGTCAGGACCTTGGTGGTTTCCTGGAAACTCGCCGCAGAGATGAAGCTGTCCGAGTTCACAGCAGCCTTGGTAATTCCCTGAAGCATCGGCTCGGCGCTGGGAGGCATCTTGCCCTCCTCCACCAGGTCAGAGCAGATCTTTTTGAACTTATGGCGGTCGACAACTGTATCGGGTAGCAACTCGCTGTCCCCGGGTTCCACGACAGATACATTTCGCATCATCTGAGCCACGATCGTCTCGATGTGCTTGTCATTGATGATCACATTCTGGGACAGGTACACGCCCTGGACCTCTTCGATCAGGTACCTCTGCACCTCGGCAGAACCTTCGATCCTGAGGATATCCTTGGGCACCTTGTCTCCGTCTGTGAGGGGCTGCCCATGAATCACATTGTCGCCCTTGGTGACGCGGAAGTGCTTTCCAGGCGGGATCACATGCTCATAGATCTCGCCATCAGGCGTGACCACATTGATGATCGCCTTGCCTCGCTTCTTCTCCCCCATCTCGATGACACCATCGACCTCTGCTATCACTGCTGGATTCTTCGGCTTTCGAACCTCGAAGATTTCCGTCACCCGCGGCAATCCACCGGTGATGTCCTGGGTACCCGTGATCTCTCTCGGTGACTTCGCCAGCAGATCTCCCGGGTGGACCCTTTCGCCATCGGACACCTGGATGAAGGCGCGCTCGGGAACGGGGTAGGCAGCCAGAATCTGTCCCTTCTTGCCGCTCCGGATGACGATCTGAGGGTGCAACTCACCCTTGTGCTCGAGGATGACTCTACGATCCAGGTTGGATACAGGATCCTTCTCGACCTTGAGAGTAGCGCCTTCGACGATGTCCTCGTAGTCCACGACTCCCTCAACATCGGCGAGAATCGACTGGGAGTGCGGGTCCCAGTCGTACAGTACCGTGCCTTTCTTGACCGCAGCTCCGTCCCGAACATGAAGCACTGCGCCCAGTTGCATTTCATGGGTGTCGAGTTCCTTGCCATCCTTGTTGACGATGGCCATCGTCGCCCTGCGACTGAGGACTATTTCATCACCGGACTTGCTGGTGACATGAGTTGTTTCACGCAGTTCGACCACGCCAGCTCGAGCAGCTTTGATGGTCGCTTCCTGCACTGACTTGGATGCGACCCCTCCGATGTGGAAGGTCCGCATCGTCAACTGAGTTCCCGGTTCCCCGATCGATTGCGCCGCGACAATCCCTACCGCCAGGCCCTGTTCGACCTCCTTTCCGGTAGAGAGATCCATTCCGTAACACTTGGCGCAGGATCCGAGTGTTGCGTTACATGTCAGGGGACTTCTCACGAGAATCTTGTCGTGACCCAGCTCCTGAATTCGGTTGGCAATCTCGAAAGTGATCAGTCCATTGGCCTCGATGACGACTTCTCCTGAGATCGGATCCTTGATCTCTGCAACAGCTGTACGACCACGAATTCTCGCAGCCAGAGGAATCGCTTCCTTATCGCCTCGCTTCATCGCCTTCTTGGCAAGACCGTTCTTGGTTCCACAGTCTGCTCCGGTGATCACCACATTTTGAGCGACATCCGCGAGTTTCCTTGTCAGGTAGCCGGAGTCCGCAGTTTTCAGCGCGGTATCGGCGAGACCCTTTCGCGCTCCGTGAGTCGAGGAGAAATACTCCAGCACTCGCAGTCCTTCACGGAACGATGCCTTGATGGGAGTCTCGATGATTTCACCCGATGGTTTTGCCATCAATCCACGCATCCCCGCGAGCTGCCTGATCTGGGTGACACTACCCCGCGCACCGGATTCGACCATCACATGAATCGGGTTGACATATGTATCACCGGGCCTGGTGTCCTCTTCGAGTTTTTTCATCAACATATCGCCGACTGCGTTGGTGGTATTTGTCCACCGGTCGATGATCTGGCTTCGGCGCTCATCGTTGGTGATCACACCATCCTCGTGTCTCTTCTGGATCGCTTCGACCTGAATTTGCGTGGCCTCGATGTGAGCAAACTTATCCTCGGGCATACGCAGGTCATCGGAACTGAATGAGAGACCAGAACGAGTGGCTGCCTTGAATCCTAGATCCTTCATCTCGTCGAGGAACTGAAGCGTGACGCGACGTCCCAGGATCCTGAAGCAATCTGCAATGACCGCTTTCAGATCCTTCTTGGCGAGGGCGAAGTTGTAGAACGGCATGTCGGGATGCCCGAGCAGATCGTTGAAGATGATGCGGCCAGGACTGGTGACATAGAAGCCATGCTCGTCGGGCTGCTGCACCTTGCCGTGAGGGCAATGGACCACCTTGTCAGCAGGCAACCTCACCTTGATGGATGCGTGACCATGCACCTTGTTGGCACCGAGGGCAGTATGGACCTCATTGGCGCTGGAGAAGATGATCTCGTGACCCTTCATCTCTTCCTTGGCGATGGTCAGGTAGTAACACCCCATGACGATGTCCTGGGACGGAGCGATGATCGGATTCCCGTGTGCAGGCGAGAAGATGTTGTTTGTCGACAACATCAGGTTTTGCGCTTCCAGTTGAGCTTCAATCGAGAGTGGCAGGTGAACAGCCATCTGGTCGCCGTCGAAGTCAGCATTGAACCCCTCGCAGACGAGTGGGTGCACGAGAATCGCATTGCCTTCGATGAGAACCGGCTCAAAAGCCTGGATTCCCATGCGGTGAAGGGTCGGCGCACGGTTCAGCAGCACCGGGTGCCCCTGAGTCACCTCCTCGAGGATATCCCAGACCTCATCGTCTTTTCGTTCCAGCATCTTCTTGGCACTCTTGATGGTATCTGCGTATCCAAGCTCCTTGAGGCGACGGATGATGAAGGGCTGGAACAGTTCCAGAGCGATCTTCTTGGGGAGACCGCACTGATGCAATTTGAGTTCGGGACCCACTGCGATGACTGATCGGGCAGAGTAGTCCACGCGCTTTCCAAGCAGGTTCTCTCTGAACCGCCCCTGCTTTCCCTTGATCATATCGGTCAGGGATTTGAGGGGTCTGTTGTTCGACCCGAGAACTGGCCTACGGCATCGGTTGTTGTCAAAAAGGGCATCCACCGAGTGCTGCAGCATTCGCTTTTCGTTCCGGATGATCACCTCAGGAGCATTCAGATCGAGCAGCTTCTTGAGCCGGTTATTTCGGTTGATCAAACGACGGTAGAGGTCGTTGAGATCACTGGTGGCAAAGTTACCACTCTCGAGGAGTACCAGCGGACGAAGATCAGGAGGAATCACAGGCACGGCCTCGAGGACCATCCACTCCGGTTTGTTGCCGGAATTGAGGACGGTTTTGACGATCTTCAGGCGCCTGATCAGAGCCACTCTTTTTTGCTTCGAACGGGTATTCTCGTACTCGTCCTTGAGTTCATCGAAGAGAGAGTTCAACTCGAGACGAGTGATCATTGTACGGATCGCTTCCGCACCCATGTCGGCCTCGAACTCGTCGCCATACTTCTCGCGAGCGAAGCGGTATTCCTCTTCACTCAGCAGTGCCTTATCCTTGAGCGGAGTATCACCAGGGTCGATCACGACATAGTCCTGGTAATAGATCACCCGCTCCAGGTGAGTCGTTTTCATGTCGAGTAGGTTGCCCAATCTCGACGGCATCGCCTTGAAGAACCAGATATGAACCACAGGGGCTGCGAGATTGACATGTCCCATTCGTTCGCGGCGTACGCGAGAGTGAGCCACCTTCACACCGCAACGGTCACAGATGATCCCCTTGTGCTTGATACCCTTGTACTTGCCGCAAGCGCACTCCCAGTCCCTTTCGGGCCCGAAGATGCGTTCGCAGAACAGACCGTCTTTTTCCGGACGGTAGGTCCGGTAGTTGATGGTCTCAGGTTTCCGAACCTCGCCCTGTGACCAGGAGAGGATGTCTGTCGGTGAAGCGATGCGGATGTTGACCGCTCCAAAGTCGTTCACCTTGTCATAAACAGGCTCGACCATTTTATTGCTTCTTTTCCAGTTCGAGGTTCAACCCCAGGCCCTTGATCTCGTTGGTCAGAACATCGAAGGAGACCGGAGTTCCGGCCTGCAGACTGTTCTCACCCTTGACCATCGACTCATAGATCTTGGCCCGCCCATCGACATCATCAGACTTTGCCGTGAGCAACTCCTGAAGGATGTGGGCGGCACCATAGGCCTCGAGGGCCCAGACTTCCATTTCTCCAAAGCGCTGGCCGCCGAACCTCGCCTTACCACCGAGCGGCTGCTGGGTGATCAGAGAGTACGGTCCGGTGGCACGAGCATGAATCTTGTCATCGACGAGATGGTGCAACTTGAGCAGATACATGCGGCCAACAGTGACCTTCTGCTCGAAACGATCTCCAGTGCGACCATCGTAAAGAACCGATTTCCCATCGGCGGGAATTCCGGCCTTCTTCATCTCCTCAATAATCTCTTCTTCCTTCGCCCCATCAAAGACGGGGGTCACCGCGCGGTATCCTAATTTCTCCGCGGCCCAGCCGAGCTGGGTCTCAAGAATCTGTCCGAGGTTCATCCGAGAGGGCACACCAAGCGGATTGAGAATCACCTCGACCGGCGTTCCGTCCTCGAGGAAGGGGAGGTCCTGCCTCGGCAGGATGCGAGAGATCACACCCTTGTTGCCGTGACGACCCGCCATCTTGTCCCCGACCGAAAGGTTTCGCTTGGTCGCGACATAGACCTTGACCATCTCGATCACTCCAGGTTGGAGTTCATCTCCGCGGGTGAGCCGATTGACCTCGCGATTGCGAATATCCTCGACCTCTTCCATCCGCTGGAGATGCTTGAAAAGTGCCGCTTTCACCTGGCGATTCTTCTTCTCTGAAGAACCGAGCAGTTGATCCGGGTTGAGAGCGATCTTTACCGAGTGAACACTGCGAGTTTCGTACAACTCATCAGCCTTGAACACACGCCCCGTCGCGGGGTTCCTCGGCGTGGCGCCGAGAATCGTCTTCAATTCAGCAAGCAGCTCATCGATCTCCATCATGATCTCTTCGTGCGCCCAACTCTCTCGTTCTTCCACCTGGGCCTTGATCTCGCGGCGCTCCTCGGGGGCAAGGTCACTGCGTCTGGAGAACTTCTTCGAGTCGATGACGACGCCCTCGATACCGGAAGTAACGGTGAGTGACTCGTTCTTCACATCTTCGCCCGCACGACCAAAGATCGCGTGCAGCAACTTTTCTTCCGGTGATAGTTCGCTCTTGGATTTTGGAACCACCTTGCCAACCAGGATGTCTCCCTGGCTGACTCTGGTACCTGTCTTGACAATTCCTTCATCATCGAGTTTGTCGAGCACACGCTCCGAGACATTGGGAATATCTCGGGTGAATTCCTCACGTCCGAGCTTGGTCTCGCGAACTTCGATCTCGAACTCATCGATGTGTATCGAGGTGTATACATCATCACGAACCAATTGCTCGCTGACGATGATGGCGTCCTCGAAGTTGTATCCATCCCATGACATGAAGGCGACCAGGATGTTTCTTCCCAGGGACAGGATGCCGTTCTGAGTCGCGGCACCATCTGCGATCACTTCGCCTTCCTTGACCACCTCGCCGAGTTTCACACAGGGCCGCTGATTCTGGCACGTGCGCTCGTTGAGTCCTCGGTACTTTCTGAGCTGGTAATGTTCGCCATCGACTTCGATGTGAGTGGCATCGACCGAAGTCACAGTACCTGAGGCATTCGCCCTGACGACCATCCCCGAGTACTTCGATACATGGTCCTCCATGCCGGTTCCGATCAGCGGAGGTTCAGTTATGAGCAGTGGTACTGCCTGCCTCATCATGTTCGAGCCCATCAACGCCCGGTTGGCGTCGTCGTGCTCCAGGAACGGGATCAGCGCTGCTGACACCCCGATCAATTGCTTGGACGAAACATCCATCAACTGGATCTTGGATGGTTCCACCATGATGAATTCGCCGTTGTAGCGTGCCAGCACCAGATCCCCGAGAAGTTGACCCGTCTCATCAACGGGCGTATCTGCGGGTGTCAGGTACAGGTTTTCTTCCTCATCCGCACGCAAGAACCTGACAGAGGATGCATCGATCTTCGCCTTGCCATTTTTGACCTGGAAGTACGGAGTAATCAGGAAGCCATATTCATCGATGGTCGCAAAGACACCGAGGCTCGAAATCAGTCCGATGTTCGTGCCTTCCGGGGTCTCGATGGGACAGATTCTTCCATAGTGTGAGATGTGAACATCTCGCACCTCGAAGCCGGCCCTCTTCCTGTTCAGTCCACCGGGACCCAATGCACTCAATCGCCTCTCGTGAGTCAATTGCGACAACGGGTTGGTCTGGTCGACGACCTGGGAGAGTTCGCCTCTACCGAAGAAAAACTCGACGGAAGAGGAAATCGTCTTGGAATTGATCACCGAGCGAGGAGTCAGGTTCTCCGGCTCCATCATGCTCATACGCTCCTGGACGGTCCGCTTGAGCTTGAGGAATCCCTTCCTCATCTCCTCGCCGGCGAGTTCCTCGATGGTGCGAACTCGGCGGTTTCCGAGATGGTCAATATCGTCCAGTTTTCCCATACGATCTCGCAACTTGAAGATATACGAGATCGACTCGAGGATGTCCTCTGCCTGGATGGTCTGCTCTGATTCCGGAATCGCGAGTCCAAACTTGCGATTGATACGGAATCTACCGACCCGACCAAGGCGATACTTGTTCGGGTTATAGAACTTGTCAAAGAAGAGTTCCCTGGCCTTCGCAGCCTGTGGCGGGTTGCCAGGACGCAAGCGCTGGTAAATCTTGATCAGCGCATCTTCGTGGTCGATGGAGTTGTCTTCCTTGAGCGTCTTGAGGATCAGATCGTCGTATTTCTCAGGCAGCACCTTGAACGAATTCTTGCCGCCTCGCTTCGCCGACATCTCTTCCGAGAAGAAGGATTTCAGGAAGGTCTCGGTGAACACATCACCCGTGGGAAGCAGGATCTCGCCAGTCTCTGCATCGAAGATGTCTTCTCCGCTGACTCGCCCACTGCGAACGCCTTCTACTTCTTCACCTAGCAGGTTGTCGATGCTCTTCAGACTTCCAACCTTGACGGTCTGCATCGGATAGAACAGTTCGAGGATGGCAGTGGAACTACCGAAGTCCTCATTCATCGCTCGAAGCAGCATGGTGGCCGGGAACTTGCCGCTCTGGTCGATGCGAACCGTCAGTGCACCCTTCTTGGTGACATTGAACTCGACCCATGAGCCACGCTCCGGAATTATCCGGCACGAGTGGAGTCTGACATCTCCGGTATGAAGTTCTTCACTGAAGTCAACGCCCGGCGAACGGTGCAACTGACTCACGATGACACGCTCGGAGCCATTCACGATGAACTCCCCGCCACCGATCATGCTCGGCAATTCGCCGAGGAACACTTCCTCCTCTACCGACTCCCCTTCCTTCTCCATCCGCAGCCGGATCTTGAAAGGCGTGCCGTATGTCAATTTCAGCTGGCGACATTCATCGATGGTGTACCGCGGCCGACCCAGGTCGTAGCCAAGGTAGGACAAAGAGATCGTCTGGTCGTAACTCTCGATCGGAAAAATCTCACGCAGAATCGATTCCAGACCGATATTATCCCGATCCGTCCAGTGAACATCTGCCTGGAGGAACTGCGTATAAGCTTTTTGCTGCAGTTCCATCAGGTTCGGAATTGGTACAGTACGAATACCGCCGCCGAAGACCTTTGTCTCCATGCTGAACCTCTCTTGCTTCAGAACATGATTCCGGTCCAGATGAACAGGAATCCGTCCGTCCCTCTCCGGTGCCATACCCGCTGAAGCCATCATCGACTGCGTCGACGACCTCCAGGGCACCAGAATACCTTCGTATCGAGGATCTCTCCTCGAGCGAGGGCCCATTCGGCGACAGCCCGTTGACGGCTGTCCGGGACAGGATTGGGAATCTTCCAGACAAGGGCTCCACCCTCGGCATACCACTGATTCCCGGAGTCCCGGAGGCGCGCTCCCCGCATGGGCGCTCCCCCGCACTCGTCAATATTCACACACTCACCAAACCGCTCATCTCTGGGCACTTCAGCGCTTGCAGAGAATTGAGCGATCTGGTCGACACGGTCACGAGCCTACTTGAGTTCGACCGAGGCCCCGGCGTCTTCGAGTTCCTTCTTGACCTTCTCAGCGTCCTCCTTGGAAGCACCTTCCTTGATCGCCTTCGGAGCACTCTCGACCATATCCTTGGCCTCTTTGAGTCCCAGGCCGGTGATGCTACGAACAGCCTTGATGACGGGGATCTTCTTGTCACCAATGCTGGTGAGGATCACGTCAAACTCGGTCTGTTCTGCGGCTTCCTCGGCACCTCCTGCGCCATCGGCACCAGCGGCGGGCATTCCCATCGGCATGGCAGCAACAGCGGAAACTCCAAACTCGTCTTCAAGGACATCCTTCAGTTCGACGAGTTCCATCACATTGAGAACCTTGATGCTCTCCATGATGGAACCCACCTTTTCACTCGGTGGAGCCTTTTCGGTCTCGGTGGCAGCTTCATCCGTCATGGCAGCTACTCTCCTTCTTTACTTTTCTTGTCTGCGATCGCCTGTACCACACCGGGAATTCCGGTGAGCAAATTCTGGGTAATAGCGACCAGGCTCGTCAGAGGTCCGGCAATCGCAGATACGACCGCTGCACGAGTTTCCTGGAAACTTGGCATCTTCACAAGTTGTTCGGCTTCGGCGGGTCCGAGGACCTCGCCATCCAGCATGCCGCCCTTGAGCGCCATGACCTTGCCGTTCTTCTTTCGCCACCCTGCGATCGACTTGCTCGCAGTGATGGCATCGGTATCCCCGAGCACCAGGGCCACGGGACCTGCATATGTCTCTGCAGGAAATTCAGTTCCCTTCTCCTCCAGCACCCGGCGGAGAATGGAGTTCTTGACAACACCGACCGCAAGGCCGTCAGCACGGAGCTCCTTGCGGGCAACAAAATCCTCCTCGGAGTTCAATCCCGAGAAGTCGACAAGGAGCAAATCTCCGGCATCGTCGAGACGCTGACGCAACTGGTCAGCCATCATGACTTTTAGCCTACGGGCCATGTGGCCCTCCTTTCTTGCTCTCTCGCCCTACTGCCCGCAAAGAACGGAAACAGAGGGGGACATCGTTGATTTGATGTGTACTTTTTTCATGTACGTGCCCTTGGTAGTGGTGGGCTTCAGTTTCTCGACATGGCCGATGAAGGCCTCTATGTTCTCTGTGAGCTTCGCTTCATCGAAACTGCGACGTCCCACAGGTGCGTGGATGATTCCAGAAGCGTCGTTCCTGAACTCGATCTTGCCAGCTACAAATTCTGAAACCGCCTTGGCCACATCTGCAGTTACGGTTCCGCTCTTCGGGGTTGGCATCTTCCCCTGTGGGCCGAGCACCTTTCCCAGTTTTCCGACGAACCGCATCATCGACGGATGGGCGATGGCGACATCGAAGTCGAACCAGCCCCCCTCGACCTTCTCCGCAAGATCGCCAGCACCCACCTCGATCGCTCCCGCAGCCTTGGCTTCATCGGCTGCAGGGCCCTCGGCGAAGGCAATCACTCGCACTTCCTTGCCGATGCCATGAGGAAGAGAAAATGCACCTCTGACATTCTGATTTCCCTGACGGGGATCGATACCGAGCCTGATGGCAATCTCAATGGTCTCGTCAAACTTGGCAGCCTGAAAGCCTCCGAGAATCTTGACCGCTTCCGGCACAGATATTGGTGAACTCTCTGTAATCCTGGAGCGATTCGCTCCATGTCGTTTGCTGGATCTCGACATCAGTCCTCCACCTTCACACCCATGCTTCGAGCAGTCCCCTCGATGATCCGCATGGCAGCCTCGATGGACGCTGCGTTCAGATCGTTCTTCTTCACCTCGGCGATCTCCTTCACCTGCGCAGAGGTGATGGTCCCGGCGATCTCGTGGCCCGGGTTATTTGCCGCCTTGTCGGACCCCATCGCCTTCAGGATGAGAACCGAGGCGGGAGGAGATTTGAGAATGAAATCGAAGGACCGGTCCGAATAAACGCTGATCTCTACCGGAATGACGACACCCTGCTGGCTCGCCGTTTCGGCGTTGAAGCGTTGCACGAACTCGCCGATGTTGACGCCGTGTTGACCTAGTGCTGGGCCGACCGGAGGCGCCGGAGTGGCTTGACCTCCCGGTACCTGCAGTTTGATCACACCTGTCAATTCCTTGGCTTTTTTTGCCATGACCTGCCTATTCCTGCGGTCTACGGATCACATTCGAACCGAGCCGATGCGTCCTCCCGCATGGACCCCGATACTGATCGGGATCAAGTCTGTTCTACCTGCCAGTATTCCAGATCCACCGGGGTCTCCCTGCCGAAGATGGTCACCGTCACGCGCAGTTTGCCCGTCTTGGGATGAACTTCCTCGACGACCCCCTCGAAATTCTCGAATGGACCTTCCTTCACCTTCACCGTGTCATTCTTCTTCACGTCGATCTTCAACTCGGGCGGCGCTTCGCTTTCGCGCTGCTCGATCATGTCGCGTAGTTTTCGTACTTCATCCGGGGTCATCGGCATCGGCATGTTGCCGACTCCACCGACAAAGGATCCCACTCCCTGGATATCTCTCAACAGGTACCAGATATCCTCGACCAGTTGGCACTCCATGAAGAAGTAGCCCTGATACAGTTTGATCTCGCGAATCTTCTTCTTTCCCTCTTTGATCTCGGTGACCTTCTGCTTCGGAACCACAATGTTCCTCACATGGCCATCGAGCCCCCGCAACGACAGTGTTTTTTCAACCTTGCGCGAAAGGGTGTCCTCGCGGCCGTTTGCGACCTTGATGACATACCATTCGAAAGGCTTCTCATCACCCGGATCCTTGCGAATTTTTGATGCAGGGCTCTTCGCGGGCTTCGGATCTGGTTCAGCCTCGGCGGGAACCTCCTCAACCTCTTCGGCTGCAGCCGGCTCCTCGCCGGGAGTCTCTGCGGAGTCAACTTCCTCCACTGAAGCCTCTTCGATCACTGCTTCTTCTTCACTGGTATCTTCTGCAGTTTCTGCATCCAGAGTGGGCTCACCTGCAGCGGACTCTTCATCCGCAGCCTTTGCTTCTTCGCCCTGCTCATCATCTCCTTGTAGTTGTTGCTCGAGATCGGTGGTCACCGGATCATCGGGCCCGCCCTCTCCTCCATGGGCGAAGGAGGTCTGATCGGAATCGTCGCCAGAAAGGGTGCAGAGAAATGGATCCATCATCAGTACACAAACTCCTGCACCCAGGCGTACACGAAATCTGAGAACGCGATCCAGCACAGGATCACGATGCACGTCACGACCACGACGATCGAGTTCTTGACGGTCTCGGGTCCGGTCGGCCAGGTCACCTTGTTCATCAGTTCAGACTCGGTCTCGATCAGGAAATCACTCACCCGGGCCTGGTTGTAGTACCAGAAACCTGCCAACAAGAACGGCAACAGCACCAGCACCGAGAGCAAATACTGGGTCTGGATCGCCATGTTCACGAACGGAATCGTGAACAGCACGTCCGTGCCCCAGGCATTGCCTTCGAACCACTGGGAGATGGAAACCGAGGCGAACAGACCCACTCCTAACAGGAGCGCAGCTAGAGATCCACGAGCCCAACGACCCTGTCCCTCCTTGTAGAGACGAAAACTCATCGACGTCCCCTTCTGTTCACCTGACAATTGATGTCAGTGCCTGACCTGAAAAACCCCGATACACCAGAAGCGACCTGCGTCTGGCAGCTCGGAACAAGCAACCGGAAGCTGGCAGGGCAGGAGGGACTCGAACCCCCAACCCGCGGATTTGGAATCCGCTGCTCTACCAATTGGAGCTACTGCCCTCCTGACGACACGGCTCTCAACAACCCTTGTCACCCGAATCTTGCGCCCCGGATGAAACCGGAACAGGGACGCCAAACGACCTCTGGATTACCTGAGGAGGTACGGCGGCCCATCTCGAACTGATCTCCCCTTTGGGACTAACTCAGGATCTTGCTCACCACACCGGCGCCGACGGTCTTACCACCTTCGCGGATCGCGAAGCGCAACTGCTCATGCATCGCAATCGGCCAGAGCAACTCGACCTTGATCGTGGCATTATCACCTGGCATGCACATGTCGGCTCCGATGACCTCGGTATTTCCGGTCACATCCGTGGTCCGGAAGTAGAACTGAGGGCGGTATTTGCTGAAGAAAGGTGAGTGACGTCCACCCTCGTCCTTGGAGAGGATGTAGACCTCTGCCTCGAACGTGGTGTGTGGAGTGATGCTGCCAGGTTTTGCAAGCACCTGACCACGGTGGACATCTTCCTTTTTCGTGCCACGCAGAAGAGCACCGACATTGTCGCCCGCCTGCCCCTCATCGAGAGTCTTCTGGAACATCTCGACTCCGGTACAGATGGTACTGGTGGTGTCCTTGACGCCAACAATTTCGACCTCGTCACCGACCTTGAGGATTCCAGTCTCGATTCGACCGGTCACCACGGTGCCACGACCCTCGATGGAGAAAACATCTTCCACCGGCATCAGGAAGTCCTTGGCATTGTCACGCTCGGGGATATCGATGTAGTCGTCGACTGCAGCCATCAACTCGGTGATCGCACCTGCAGCATCCGAAGTAGGATCTTCGAGGGCCTTGAGTGCGCTGCCCTTGATGATCGGGATATCGTCTCCGGGGAACTCGTAAAGACTGAGTAGTTCCCGGATTTCCATCTCGACCAACTCGAGGAGTTCCTCGTCGTCGACCATGTCGGCCTTGTTCATGAAAACAACGATCTTCGGCACGCCAACCTGACGAGCGAGCAGGATGTGCTCACGAGTCTGGGGCATCGGACCGTCCGCGGCGGAAACGACGAGAATCGCTCCGTCCATCTGGGCCGCACCTGTGATCATGTTCTTGACATAGTCAGCGTGTCCCGGGCAATCCACATGGGCGTAGTGACGGTTTTTCGTCTGGTACTCCACATGGGCGGTCGCGATGGTGATTCCGCGCTCCCGCTCTTCAGGCGCATTATCGATCTGATCGAACGCCTTTACCTCTGTCCCGCCTTCTATTGCAAGCACCGAGGTGATCGCAGCGGTCAGAGTCGTCTTGCCGTGGTCAACGTGACCGATGGTCCCCACGTTTGCGTGAGGCTTATCGCGTACGAAGGCTTCCTTCGCCATCTTGGAAATCTCCCCGCCCGTGGTTCCGACCGCTCTTGACGGTCGCTGTCCCGGGTCTCATCCACTGCCGCTCCCTGCCGCACTCGCGACACGGGATTGGCGAACTTGTAATTTCATCCCACACCAGTGCGTGGGCCTGTTTGTCTGGAGCTGCTGACGGGACTTGAACCCGTGACCTCGTCCTTACCAAGGACGTGCTCTACCACTGAGCTACAGCAGCTCGTCTATTCTTTGCTCCGACACCCAGGGCTTTTCTTCGACACCCAGGTGTCGCTCTGATTCCTGGAGCGGGTGATGGGAATCGAACCCACATAGCCAGCTTGGAAGGCTGGTGCTTTACCACTAAGCTACACCCGCAAATCGTTCACACATCGCAACCGGTTCGACGCTCAGATCGAACTTCGTGCATCCATTCGAAACGACGCTCGAATACCGTTCCCAGCATCCAGAATCGAAGACTGCTGCAACCCACACACTCATCGTCATCGATGTTGCTCACAACAAAAGCGAACAACCACCGAACCAACGCCATCTCGAGACGCTCACATCCCGAAACAATTCGCGACCATCCACTGGCCGGAGCCAAATGTCCGCTTCCCGGGCAGATTTCTCCGAAGATGGAAAGTCAGTTAGGAAACAGGGTTGGGAGCCACCTTTCAAGCAAATCCGGACATCTTCCCCAGAAGAGAGGAACAGTGGGGGCGGTAGGATTCGAACCTACGTAGCTTACGCACTTGGTTTACAGCCAAGTCCCTTTAACCACTCGGGCACACCCCCACACCAGGTCCAGATTGTCGCTCTCGCGGTCCTCCCGGAGATGCCGCAACCCTTTACCATGCAAAAAGTTGCAGAGCTAGCGGTGGGAGTCGAACCCACGACCACCCGCTTACAAGGCGGGAGCTCTACCGCTGAGCTACGCTAGCACAGAAGGGAGCGAGGCCGGAAGGATAGCGACCTCGTTGCAGATCTGCAAGCCTACCTCGAATTCGCTGCTCTGACGGTGTCCTCGGGTCTCTATCGGCTTTTTGCTATCGATTCCCGGCGAGGATCCCGGGCACAGTGAATTTCCCCGGATCTGCGCATCCCCGCAGGGCCAGAACGCCTGCCGGCACGGCCTTATCGGCCTCGCGCTTCTGCAGTCAGCGCTGTCGACTCCAGCTGGTCCCTGCCGCCGCATCCTCGATGACGATCCCCTGCTCGAGCAATCGGTCACGCAACTGGTCAGCCAGGGCCCAGTCTCTGGCAGCTCGAGCCGCCTCTCGCTGTTGCATCCACTGCTGCTGCTCGGATGTCAGTACATCGTCAGGAGCGGAGTCCTCGACAAAAATTACCGCAAGGATCTCATCGCAATGTCGAAGAAAATCGATCGATTGCCGTGCAGCGGCCCCTTTTGGGAAGTCCCTCCCGATGGCACGAGCACAATCATGCACGACCCCGAGTGCCCCGGAAATGTTGAGATCGTCATCGATGCAAGCGTCGAACTGTACCCGCGATGCCTCGAGCCCCTCGGACAGATCTGTTCCCTCATCATCCTGATTCATCGCTTCTTCTAGACGCTGTCGCAGCGCACGAAGTCGACCGACAGCCTTTGCATCTCCCTGCATCCCTTCGATGGTGAAGTTCATCGGCTGACGATAATGATTGCAGATCAGCGAGTAACGAATTTCGTGGCCACTGAAACCACGCTCGATCAGATCGTTGATCGTATAGAAGTTCCCCTTACTCTTTGACATCTTTTGACCATCGACGAGCAGGTGCCGAGCATGTACCCAGGTGCGGACAAACTCACCGACCCCCGCACCTACCGACTGCGCAATTTCACACTCATGATGCGGAAAGATGTTGTCTTCACCACCGGTGTGAATGTCAAAGGTGCCGCCCAGATATTTCAAGCTCATCGCAGAGCACTCGATATGCCAGCCGGGAAATCCCCGCCCCCACGGGCTGTCCCACTGCATCAGGTGCGTATCATCGATCTTCCAGAGCGCAAAATCGTGAGCAGATTCCTTGCGTTCATCGACGGCGATTCTCGATCCAGAATCGAGATTTTCGAGTGTGTTTCCCGACAGGCAGCCATACTGCTCGAAGGAATGAACCCTGTAATAGACTCCGACACCATCGACTGAGTAGGCGTGCCCTCGCTCGATCAGATCCTCGATCATCTGGACCATCTCGGGGATGTGCTCGGTGGCGCGTGGGTACTGATGTGCCTCACGCAGGTGCAACAGTGCGGCATTGTCGTGAAAAATCTGCTCGTATCGACGGGCGATCTCGAACGGATCGATGCCCTCCTCTTTGGCCTTCTTCTCCAGCTTGTCCTCACCACTGGCATCTGCGACATCATCGATGGTGAAATGCCCCACGTCGGTGATGTTCATCACCTGGGTGGTCTTCAGACCACGCTGGTCGATGGCTCGACGCAGCAGATCTCCCAGCAGGAAGGAGCGGAAGTTACCGATGTGCGGATCGCTGTAGACGGTGGGACCACAGTTGTACATGCGGATCTCGCCTGGAGTGACCGGCTCGAGGTCGACGAGTTTATTTTCCAGGGTGTTCCACAGTCGAAGTGTCATCTTTCCTCCGCACACACCAGCTGGACCACCGCCATCGCCTCGATGGCCAGAGACTCACCGACGGGACCGATCCCCTCGCCTGTCTTGGCCTTCACTCCGACCCGATCGATCGAGATCCCGAGCATCTCGGCGAGACTGCTCCGGATCGCATCGCGGTGCTCGCTGATTTTTGGCTGCTCGAGGTGGACGATCACATCGATGTTGCCCGGTTTCCAGCCGAGTTTCGCGATCGTCTCGAGGACTTCCACGATGATGTGCCGGGAAGCGAGTCCCTTCCAGCGCGGATCCGTGTCCGGGAACAGAGTACCGATGTCTCCAGCGGCAGCGGCACCGAGCATCGCATCGGAGAGCGCATGAAGGATCACATCTCCATCCGAATGCGCCACCGGTCCGTGCGAGGAGGCGATCTCGACTCCACCGAGCAGCAGTGGTAGGCCCGTCGCCAGTCGATGCCGGTCGGTGCCGATGCCGACACGCGTTGCTGGCAACTCGCCTGACTCCATCTCTCACACCTCATTTCTGTGGCCCACTGATCGTATCTTGTCACCTGACCCGGATCGAGATCTGCAGCGCATCGAAATCGGAGTCACGACAGCGAGGGTCTCAACAAAAAAACGGGCCCCCGGCGCATTGCGCAGAGGGCCCGTCCATCAGCATCGCAGGTAACCCCTAGAAACGCACCTCGGAGGTGAAGGTGACAACCTCGACCCCCGATCCGACTCCGAGAGCCTTGGCATTCTGCAGGGTGCCGGCGTTGATGTAAAAGGTCAGGTAATCTGTCGCGCGGTAGGTGGCGCGAACATCGAACTCATCGCCGAGCTTACTGCTAGTGTTCCCGTTAGATGCTCCCCCACCACGATTCTTGTTGAGGGTTGCGTAGGCAAACAACCCCTGCACGGACCACTCCGGTGACAGGTTCATGCCACCTTTGACCTTGAACGCCCGGTAGTTCGTATCGATATCGAGACCGTAATACGCGTCCTCAAGAATGAGCGTGTCGTTATTGAACTCGTAGGAAACGAAGTTGGAGTTGGTGTTGTCGGTGGCATTGTCATCGCCGGACAGGTCCCAGATCGAGATGTCGACCCACGGCGCTTCGTTATTATCTTCGTCCTCTGGAATGTCGTAGTGAATCCCCGCAACCAGGCCGTAGGCGCCACTCTGGCTGATGGTGGGACCACCGGCGGTGCCATAATCTCCGAACTGCCAGTAGATCTCGCCGTAGTACTTCATTCCGTCGCCGCCCTCGAGGTAGCCACCGCCCCCGTACGTCAGCAGATCACTGCCACCATCATTCTTCGAGTTGAGGATGACGATGCCGAGATCTCCGCTGTAGTCGCCGGTATCGAGGGGCATGCCGTAGACCATTCCGAATACCGTCTCGTTATCGACAGGAGACAGATCAAACATCATGAGATCGAGGGTATTCTCCCCCAGGTCATAATGGCCCACTGCCCCTGCAGCCTGTAGCGCCTGCACACGACCTGCAGATGGGGATTGGGGCATCCCATCATCTCCACTCTGGCCATTTCCAAAGGCTGACTCCGAGTTGCCGACATCGAACAGGAACGGATTGTTGTTGCCTGAAAGGTCGAAGGAGTAGTCGAGCACTCCGAATTCCAGATCGAGAGCCGCATCCATTGCGCCTTCCCATCTCACCTTTGCTTCGCCGAGATTCATCGCCAGATTTCCGTCGCGTGCGTTGTTGTTGATGTCGAAGGGAGTTTCCAGCTTCAGAGATGCGGTGACCGCTTCCGAGATGTCGGCATCAATCCAGAGTCGAACCAGCGGATCGATGAAGGATCCTCCTGCCAGGTCACCTGCGTCGGTAACCCAACTACCTCCCAGCAACATCGGCACGTCGCCGCCAGTTCCATCGCCGAGTCCTGCGCGACCGTATGAGCCGCTTCGATCCACGAAACTGAGCGTCATATCTCCGGTGATGGTCAGACGAAGAGCGCGTCCCGGTTTGACATCTCCCCCGAGAGTGGTTTGAGAAAATACAGATCCGCTGACGAAGATCGCCAGCGAGATCGCAATGATGAGGCTGGAGAGCCTGTGATTTCTTTGCATGGGGTGATCCCCCCCTTCCCCACAAGATGAACGCAATCCCCATCGAGGATCGCAGATTACCCCGGCCCTCACCTGGCACCCAGCAGGACACCAGACCATTCCACGAACCGGTAGACCGGTGGAGTCTGGGCACTCGAACGGGTCCGGTCAAGGGAGCCACGAAAAGCACTCTTGCAGTTATCCGGATGTTGGACGATGCGTGCCGGCCAGCAATTTCAGCATCGTTGCCGTAACAGGGCCTCTGTTCGCTCAAGATCTGCAGCGGTGGTGACCTTGGGATTGGCGTGGAGCGGTTCGACGAACTGGACCTCGAATCCTGTCGACGCGACAGCCTCGACCTCGTCCGTGACGATTCCAGCGCTGCCCGCCAGGGCATTGCGGATCAGCTCCAGATCGAAGACCTGGGGCGTCTGTGCACTCCACAACCCCTTTCGATCGACTGCTTCCCGCCACAGACCGGACGCATCCGATCGATGCAGCGTGTCGGTCACCGCTCGTGCCAGGATGGCTGCCTGGCACCGAGAAGCCGTCTCGAGCACTCGTTCGAGATCCTCAGGATGCAGCGCCGGTCGGGCGCCGTCGTGGATGACGAGCAACTCACCTGGCGATCCCACCGTCGCGGACAGGCCTGCAAGCACACTGTCCCGGCGGGTGCGACCTCCGGCAACGATCTCCACCGGAACATCATCGACATGAGCCTGTCGCAGCCAGTCTGAAGCATTCGAGAGATCGTCCGGATGAACAACCAGCACAGCACCCACACAACCAGGGTGCGCCATCGACGCTTCCAGCGAATGAACCGCGATCGGTCGGCCTGCGATGGGAACCGCGGCCTTGCGCACATCGGCTCCCAGTCGAGTACCGTCTCCTGCCGCGACCAGTACGACCCTGAAGTCGCAGATCATGTCAGACGCCCCGGATCATTGCTGTGCGGGCTGAACAAGCGCTCGTACTCCTGCACACAGTAGCGATCGGTCATCCCTGCAATGTAGTCGCAGACCGCCCGCTCCCTGCCGATCTCTGCGCAACGATCCAGATATTCCCTCGGTAGTTGTGCGGGCTCTCGCCCGAACTCCTGAAACAGAGCAGCGATCATTCTTCGGCCCTTCTGCGACACACGAACGCAGTGCGGATCCCGATAGAGACGGTCATGGAGAAAGGTCTGCAGTTGATCTTTCTCGGCATTCATCTGTTCTGAAAATCCGAGCAGATCATCGGGGCAAGCCCTGACATCCTCGACGCTCTGGATATTTCTCTGCTCGAGTCTTTCACTGCTGGTGGTGACCAGATCATTGATCTGATCGGAGATCACAGCGGAGATCGACCTGGCGATCAGCACACGCCTCGGCAGCGCATCGCCATGTTGCTGTCTCACCCGGTGCTCCGATCGAGCGAAGATCTCGATGGCCCGCAGCGCTTCCAGTTCCAGCACTCCGGAGCGAAGCCCGTCATCGAGATCGTGACTGTCGTAGGCGAGCGAATCGCCGATATCCGCCAGTTGCGCCTCCAGCGTCGGAGGAACCCCCGGTTCGAACTCGGCCAACCCCGGCTCGTCGAAGCGGCCGTAGTGCTTGACGATCGATTCTCGCACCTCCCAGGAGAGGTTGAGCCCGAGATATCCCGGATATCGCTGTTCGAGCAGATCCACGACGCGCAACGCGTGACGGTTGTGATTGAATCCGCCGTGGGCAGACATCCACTGGTCCAGTTCCCGCTCTCCCGAGTGCCCGAAGGGGGGGTGACCCAGGTCATGACCGAGCGCGATCGTTTCGACCAGATCCTCGTTGAGACCGAGTCGACGCGCGACAGCGCGCGACACCTGCGCCACCTCCAGTGTGTGCGTGAGGCGAGTCCGGTAGTGATCGCCCTGATGGTTGGCGAAAACCTGGGTCTTGCACTCAAGGCGACGGAAGGCGGTGCAGTGGATGACTCGTTCCCTGTCGATCTGGTAGGCGGTCCGGTACTCGGTCGGCGGCTCCGGATGGACCCTGCCACGACTGCTGGCGCTCGGCATCGCATAGGGGGCCAGAAGTTGTTGCTCGCGCTGGTGCGGGTCGAGCCGCAGCGGTTCGGTCGGATCGGCATCGGCGTCGGTCAGTTCGGCAGATTCATCGCTCATCGGGTACCTCCCTGCAGGTTGTGGATCCTGCGTATCTTCGGCTTCCCGATCGGCAGACGGATCAGGGTTCCCGGTGGAATCGTCACTGACTTCCACTGCGGATTCAGAGCTTCCAGCTCGATCCGATGGAATCCCCGGTCGCTGGCGATCCAGCGCAGTGTTTCACCGGGTCCGGTGCGGTGGATCGCTCCCTGAGCGCGCAGTATCTGCGGCCCCGATGCGACCTGCGACCCGGCCCGAACTGGCGCCTGGCCACAGCCAGACTGAAACATCACCGCGCCCGACAGCAGTGCCAGGATCACCGGCGCGAGGCCAGCACGAACCGCACCGCCACGGTGCCTATCTGCACGATGCCTGACTGTTCGCCCTGTTGGCACCAACTCTTCTCCTGTCCTGCCGTCAGGCCCTTCCACTCGATGCGGAACTGCCGGAAACTGGCACCATCCCTCGCAGCGAGGGGATCACCACGGCAGCATATCAGAGACGCGTTGTCAGCGGCATAGTAGCGCCAGTAGTTGACGGGAGGACCGGTTGCGGATCTCGGCACGGGCGATCTGGAATGGATCGGGGACACCCGAGGCGGGCTGCATCTGCATCCGCGATGGCCGGATCGAGCAGATCCTGCCGGCTGGACCCGCCGATCTCGACCTCCGGGATGCGGTCCTCTGTGCCGGTTTCGTCAACTCCCATCTGCACCTGGACCTGTCGATCCCCCGCAGCACCGACACGCTGGCGGCCAGTTTTGACGACTGGCTCCGCTGGGTCGTCGAGACTCGCCGTGCTCTCGGTGACGATGGACTGACGATGCAGGCTTCCGCGGGAGCCCAGGAGACGCTCGCGGGCGGCACCACGGCCATCTTCGACATCGACCCCGCCGGGCATTCGGTCGAGGCGCTCGCCAGTAGCCCGCTGAAGAGATGGATTTCCAGAGAAGTGATCT
>JYMV01009375.1_pt1 | contig 36560 bp, 33 predicted proteins | sample 338911 | NCBI WGS metagenome assembly JYMV01 (sample SAMN03354496, study PRJNA234377) | hydrothermal vent metagenome | biome: Deep sea; feature: Hydrothermal plumes at the Eastern Lau Spreading Center, Western Pacific Ocean; material: Seawater | place: Tonga | collected 2009 | depth 2000 m m | reverse complement strand
CGACTAAATCTCTAAACTCTTCGGTGTTCCTATCAGGGCTGATTCCCATTTGTGCGGCAAAATCTCTTAATTCGACTTCTAGTTCACTCTGATCACCATTTCGCCTATCATCCTTCTCTTTGCTCTTGAGGATGCCCTCATGGATACTTTCGGCCTCTTTGTCTGATCCGGATAGCTCTTCCTCTAGGATACGGTCCTTTATAGTTTGAAACTGATCCCCAGTAATTATAGTAGATATATCAACTGTGGCTAATTTGGTCTTATTTTTGTAATGATCGAAACCCATACCATCTCTTTTCGACCGAACACCAATCTCCAAAAAGCTTATCGATTGGCTCTTGGTTCCCCTTAGGGCCGGTAAAAGATTTGGATATTTGTCACACAGCTGTAAAAACTCTCCTGAGGTGATGTCGAATTTTGTATCAAAATCTTCTTTATTCATGGCCTCAACCAATTCGGCGCTGACTTTTGTCATGTCCTCTGGAGACATATTACCTCCTAAAATCTTCTGGGGACTTAGCTTCGCCGTTGATTGAGTTGTTTCTGATAAGTTTTTTAGAATATTGTCTTTTGCCATGTTATCCTACCTCCATAGGTATCTCTTAGTTATATAAATCAGTTATAACTAATAATATTAATTTATGAAAAAATTGTTATTTTTTTTATAAAAAACCAAACAGGTGGAATATTATCGGCTAAATCCCTCTATTATTACACCTGTTTGGTTTAGTTGATATTGCTTATATTCATCAGACTGACGCTTTAAGTAATCAGACGTATTATCATCACCTGAAATATTTCCAAATTTATCATATGCATTTGAAATATTTCTATCTTCTACAGTGTTTTTATCTTTAAATTGACTAAATGCGCCAGGAGAGAGTTTATTTTGATACTCTTCACTTTGCATCAAATAATAATCTTTTTGAATAGAACTACCCTTATCCATATCGTCGTAATGCTTATCAACCACATCTCCTGAATAGAAATTCTTTTCAGCAGACTCTCTAGTATAATAAGTATCCGAAAATTCATTCACCTTAATAGTTTCATGCAAATATTTCTTATCGCCAAACCCTGTTGCCTTGCTCTCTAAGTCGGTCCTTAAAGCGCCGCCGCCTTGCCTATCCAGTAAATCGTTAGCTTCCTTTTCCTTTGAGCGATATTCAGTCTTCATTCTTTCATACCTGTCATCTTCTATGGACTTATAAAGATCCTGCTCATCAACATGATCCTTCATTGACTTATCGAAGTTTATTACATCATCAACATATTCTCCAACAGACATATTTTCTATGCCCATTTTAGCCTCTGCTAATTTCTTCTTATCATCCTCAAAAGAAAGATTTTGAATTTCATTTGCAGCCTTAACTGCTGCTCCACCGCCAATCATATCTTTGTTCTTTTTAATTTGATCTACGGCTTTTACGATACTCACGGCTTGCATTGCCTGTCCAGCCTTTTTAACTGAGTTAGCCATTCCAGAGCTAATACCTACACCTGGTATCATCGAAATTGTATCCAAAATGCTACTAAGAGCTGTCAAGCCAGAATTGAAACCAGACATTGGATCTGCGGCTGCATTAGCACTATCCAGCTTATCTAGATTTTTTTGAATCATGTCATCCGCTGAACTGTTTCTTGTTGGAGTTTTAGAAAAATCACCTTCTTTAAAATTCTTATTTTTTAAGGCACCCAAGCTGTCTCCCTTATCGCGTCCGACTTTTGTCCTGAATACGCCATCCTCTGACTGATCGCCATACGAGCCAGCGCCTGCACTCTCGAAAGAACTCAGCTCTTTCGCTAATAGTGCACTCGCATCTGGATTCGCTCCAACCCTAACCTCGATTCCACAAGTCATAACCAAATCCTTCATCTTTTTAGCACGAACCTTATCGGCTTCCTCTTTGGCATCCTCTTCAGTATTTATATTTACAGAATCGCTACAGCCAGTTATTGAATTTTCGAATTGTCTTACCATTTCCTCTCTCTTTATTTTATCCATGTCCTCGGCATCAGTCTCTGAACTGAAAACATCTTCATTTTCTACAAAAATATCGGAACAATCTCTTACAGAACGCTGCTGTCCATTTCTTGGATCTACGAAAGAAAAGTCTTTTTTCGCATTTGTATATGACTTCAAAAGAGGAATCCTGCTTGTCCATTCACCCTTGACTGTATTACAACTAAGTCTATCCAAATTCTTTCTCGGTTGAATAGAACAGGTACCGGACTTGTCCGTTGATGAAGAATCTAACTCAAATCCAGCCCCAGAATAAGCCTTACGATACGAAACCTTTGACTTAAACTTCATGCAAGAATTAATCAGATTTTCTATTGGGCTTCCAGTGTCCAAAGAAAGATCACCTTCGCCTGAAAAACCTTTCACACCTATAGATCGATCCTGTCCGGTTTTTTTATTTGTTATTGTATTAAATAGATTGATTGAATTAATAACCAAAGTTCTCTTGTTTTGCTCTAAACCGTTGCACTCTTGATCGGTACCTGTGCAGCCACTATCTGAATATAACACCTGCATATTAAGCTTTACCTTATCTACTCCACCTTTCTCTAATAAAACATTGCCCTCTAAGACCGTTTGTGGGACTCCGTCGGTAAATATAACTATTTTCTTTTTAGTTGTATCGTCGCCTGGTATCGCATAATCAACACTACCAGTTGTACCACTACCAACACCACAGATCTCCACTATCTTCATCAATCCATTATTATTATATTCATTCATTTCTCTCTCTATCTTATTGGAGCCAAATATTGCCATTATTGCATCTATAAAGCCAAAACTAGGAGGGCCTCCTTGTGCGCAATGACCTGAATTTAATCCGCCATCACATAAATCTGGATTATCTTGCAAAATCTTCTTGTGTAGTCGCACACCAACTTCCTCATATCCATCCCTGCATACTTTATCTTGAAACCAATTTGGATTACCTAGTAAATCTCTATACATATTCTGATCGATATCATTTACCATCGACCTTGGGACCTTAATATTTATTATCGCTGAGCCCCTGGAGCTTGCTCCGGCCAACACCTCTAAATTACCTGCGTCTAAATAATCATTCCCTACCAATACCATTGGTGTTATTATATTTTGACAAAATCCAATAGCTTCTGCGCCATCAAGCCCAGAATTACTATCGAACCTAGACAACTTAACAGAATTGTTTTCTGCATGACCATTGCCCTGACTTGCCACCGCATATCCAGCGGCAATCTCATCAGTTTCTACTGTGGATTTAATAGGATTGTAATTATTATAATCCCCAATACCATCCAAAGAGATTACGGCCGGTATCAAAGTCTTAATGCCATCGCTATCAGAAAAGGCCCTTTTTAATGATAAATCTTTTATATTCGCCTTATAGACTCCGCCTTCACTTAGGCCTGTTGTACAATCATTCAAGAAATCAATATTTACAATACCAGCCATTTGCTTTTGGTATTCAAACTCATGTAATGCTATACCTTTCATAATTTGAGTAAATAAATTATCGCGAGAATTTAATACGAAGTGATGGGTTTTTTTCCAGAAATTTATACCCTGTTCCTCATACATTTCTTGATTATTTATCAAACCGGTTAGCCTAGAATCATTAAACCCATCAGCACCGCCGAAATCAAAATTTTTGTATGCTGGTAGCTCTATCTTAACTCCAATATCTTCCGTATCTTTTGGCTCAAACACATATTTATCACCCGCCGGCTCAAACAAAAAATCTTTTACTAACTTACAGAACAATCCACTTCTATCAGCAGCCTGAACCCCAGCCTCCATAGCATCCGCAAGATACATTGAATTATTCCCGCACTTAGATGATATATCCTGTATTAAGGCAGTTTCAGCCGAAACTGTCGAACGATAGTATTTCCTTATATCTCCTTGACTTGGCGATCCCCACCCTTTAAGGAATTTATAACTTTGCGTTCTTTGGCCTTTTTTTATCTTGTCACCAAGATCATGGATATTTGGCATCTCCAATTGGGCCGTAACGTCATTTACATCCAACATAGATTTAAGAACCATATAAAACTTGTTTTTTTCCTTCATTTCATCAATTATAGATTGATCAAAGTTAGAAACTGATAAACAAGCATTATTCGCTACATTTATAGATATCTCCATTTCTCTGGAAATATTGGTTACGTCGGCATTTAGAACCATATTAAAATTGATCGGATTACCTGTTTTTGATTTATCAAATGCGCTTGGCTTTATATATAGCCTATAATCAGGATTATATTTCAGCACCTCAACAATCAGACTCAATATATTATCAGCTGCTACATTATAAACCGAACTACTGCCAGAAGTAGTGTATTCTTCCGTTATAGAGATAAGCTCGATCTTTGTATTTAGTTCAAAATTAATATTTTCTAAATTATCGCCCCTATGCAGTCCCACTAATGAAGTATGCGTGGCGTTAATCTCGTCATTTTCATTCTTTTCCTGCGCAATGGCATCTAATATTACATTTCCATTAAAAATATTTCTAATCTCAAATTTACTAAATTTCAGCGCCTCTTCAAATTTGCTATTACAAGAAATTTTGCTGCCACTTACTCTCAACCCACGATTTGTGCATTTCAATTGTGATAAAATATTCGGACTAGATATGATTTGGCTATCAGAAAAAGTATCTATCTCTTGTGAAATAGTTTTTGATATATCAACCCTTTGATAATCAACCACCATCTCATCATTGATTGATGCTGACATTGAAGGCCTGTAGTCTACCGTTTGATTTTCCTCATCGGCATGCGCACTTGGAACACCATAAACCATATCACATTTATCCCTGATTTCTGTCCCCTCTTCACTTATACCTAACTCCTCATACTTGCTAATATCGACAGACAAAGATAACTCACCGCCATTAAATCTGGAAAAATATAAGTCCTCAATATCTCCGAATTTTTCATATGTATTTTTGTAATATAAAGACTCATATTGTGGATTATTTATAGAAGAAGGATCTTCACTCATACCTATTAGCAATTTCGAAGTACCCTTAACTATAAATTGGTCCATATATATATATGGATTTTTTATTCGCATATCTAAATATCCACCTTTTTTGACTTTCCACTTATCGCCGCTTTTTACTCTCGTCGTCGTCTCGCCAGAAACAAAAGAAATACCGCCTTCTAATGCTAGAAAAAGATATGCAGAAGAATAATAATAATTACCAATCTCTTCATTAGGTATTATATCGCCGGCGTTACAAATACTATCTATATCAACCTTACAAGTAACTACTTGTTGAGTGGGTGATTCTATATTCTTTATATCAAAATAATTATCTATCGCCTTCGGATTGGAGCCATCTTCATTTATCGACCAAACCTTGGCATCCGGAGTTATGTGGTTTAAAAATTTCAATGAAAAATTAAAATCAAACTGAATCTCTTCATCCAGGTGGATTTCCCTAAGAATAGTGATTTCTCTTCCATAATCATCAACATATACATAGTTCTTCTTTTCCTTTGGGCCAAATATAAATTTACTTATATTTTCGTATTCCGGCTCGGATTTTGAAGTCGATACATACTCATCCTGCTCACTATATTCTTTCGATATGGTGGCTATAAGATTACTTTCATAACCATCTACTTTTAAATGAGAACACTCGCTCGGGAATACTGCGCTAAGCCTATCCAAGAGACTATCTTCTCCTGTTAACGTTTTATCTAAGGCTTTTTTAAATCCTGGGATATTTATTGATATCTTTTTTTCATCTACATCGTCAAATATTTCGGCTTTATATTCGGCAACTACGCTGTTACCGCTTACAATATCATTCCTAACACCAACATAACCATCTCCTGGCATGAATATAGTGGATAATGGATTCAAATCATCCTTATACTTATCATCAATAGCAAAAGTAAAACTAGATATAGTTGATACACTATCTTTATTTAGTTGCATACTATCACTAAACATATCTGTTGAAACCAACATTGGTATATTTTTTGATCGATAAGGGAATGCGCCCTGAATTGCATCATTGACCTTATTTGCTATATAAGAAGAACCTTCGTCTGTTAAGAAGTCGGCAAATATACCAGATTTTCCATCAAAAACCACAAGCCCATCTTCTGACGTATTCAGCCTTCCAAGCTCATCATGTATTACAGTTCCAATAATACCTTTTATCTGCTCAACTGCTGCTGCATTTGTTTCGCGCTCCTTAATATAAGCAGTTGTTAGTTTCTTTGGAATGTGCAAGCTAATTTCTGAATTAAAATTTCCTCTTTTTTCATATTCTTGCTTAGAAACACCGTCTCTCCAAGTTGTAAAACCATAACTTCCAAATCTATCATTATTGCCTATGTCTATCTTACAACTATCAAGTTGTCGATTCCTCTCCATTATGCCCAAATCGGCAACCACATCCAAGTCCTCTAACATTGAAGATTCGTCTGTTTCCACGGCGTTTTTAAAATTTGAAATTGCAACGTTCGAATAACTTAAATCTGGTAATTTACAATTTAAGCTTCCATAAATAACCCCTTCTCCATTGGTGTTGGCATCAGATACCTTTGTTATTGCAGATGCACCGACATTTACCTTATAATCCTTACAGTTTATAACAGACCTTATTAATGAGCCTCCACCACCATTAATATCCTTATTCATTTCTACTAATATTAAATCAGCTAATATTTTACTAGATATTGGTATGGCATTTCTAAGGTTAATAACAACCGATTTGGTGGATTCTACCATTAATACTGCATCGTCTCCATTAATTTCAAGCTTAAAATCAGCATCTTGGCCCTGTTCTATTGGATCCCACCTATATCTAGAAATATCGGAAACACCGGACTGAGTATTTATACAAACTCTTTCATAATCGCTGTCATAGGATTCCATCTCACCGGGAACGCAAGTTATCTTTGTACCAAATTGGCCTGGCAAATCTCTTAATCTACGGGCCATGATGCCATAAGTAACGGCCATCGAATCTATGGCAAATTCTGGTAAATTCTCCTTCAATAATCCAACAGACTTTACGAATCTCTTTCTGGAAGCATTATCTATATCATACGAATCAGTCATCTTCTTTAAATCAGACGAATCTATATAGTCTGATGAAAGAGCCAATGCACGGTTAAGATTAGGATATGTTCCACTATCAGAATCCATATCCCAAATGCTTTCTCCTTTTTCATTTAAGGTTTTTTCGAAATCTATTAAAGTGTCTTTATAATCACTTGATATTTCCAAACCATCCAAATCGGCTGGCGTTATCAAGCCATTATTTTCCTTTATAAATTTATTATAGAATATTCTTGAAGAAATATTCTTGATTACGTCTATTGATGTATCGGAGAATGCTGGGAATTTACAACTTCCATATTTATGTTCTAATATCCTCTTGCCGTCAATTTCTACTTCATTAGTGATTAACTCCAACTCTGAAATCGAACAATTATCAGGCAACTTTCCACACGTAGTAACCCCATTATTAGTTATGAGTTGCGTATTGCTTGATGGGCACTCCTTATATGATGTATGCTGACATGCGTCCAAGTCGGCCGTTAAAGAATATCCGGGGCCGCAAAGATTCTGCGCGTTAAAAGAGGAAGTTGATATATTATTAAAATTAATATCATCCTGGTCGAAAGGCACAACGAACCTCGTTCCAGACCAATCACCCTTATGCTCTGCTACTGCCAATACATCTATTATAATCTCCTCATTCACTTTTGTGGTTCTAAAGTAATCCTCTTTCCATTCAGTAGTATTAGGAGAAACATCCCTTATACACAATGACTTTCTATATGTTGTTGTTTGTGTTTTTATCTCTATTGATGGTTTTTTCATACAAGATTGGTCGGTGCTATCACTCTGATGGATAACGGCATACTTGTATTTATAATTACCAGGTTCAGAAATTACAACTTTTACTCTAATATTTCTGCCTGCGTGACTACTTGGATCGCCAGACCAATTTGTATCAATCCTATCCATGGCCTCTACTAAAAGAGCATACTTTCCACTCGCCCTTGAATTTTCTCCGACCTCTAAAGCCGTTGTTAAATATGGGAAATTGGCTTTAGGCATTCTATCATAATGATAATATTCACTATCGCCAGCATCTCTCGGGTCTGGCAACAATTTATTTCGGGTGAAAGCTGCCCACCTATCCGGAGTGTTCATTATTTCCTTAATCCTAATAGGTAGCCCATCATCCCTTACATATAGCTCCTCGGAATACCAATGATGGCTACCACCACCTCGATACTCATACGTAGTAACACTATTATCTATAAGTAGTGCGCCAGCATTATTCTTTGTTGGTGCAGGTGCCTGACTTAGCGTTTGGTATGGAATCAAAATATTATTACTATCCAACCTAGCTCCTGAAAAAATTTGGTTTTTGGATGGATGGTGCGTAGGAGCTGTTGTTTTGCTATTTATATAAGCCTTAAATAAAACCGATGTTGGCTTCATTGTATAGAAAGGAAGACCCTTATATGGATTCTTAACTTTTTGCCATGGCCCCTTTGACCATTTTTTATTTATCAAATCACCCTTTGGCTTATCTGGATTAACTAAATCACCACCTGGCCAAACATTGTCCGCATGACACCAAGCACACGGACTTGGGACTAACCCATCAGGGTCCCTTATAGCTAGAGTCCAACCACCATTGTCGGTTTCCATATCACAATAAACCTTTGTCTTCTTTTCTGCTAAAAATATATAATATTCGCCATCAGCACTAAGTGGACTTGCGTCTTTTATTTCCTTACATGAAGCGGGCAACCTCTTTACTGGTATTATTGTCTTACAATACCCCCCATCTAACTCTGTCTGATGTAACCTGCTGCCCTGGTTAGCCACCGTACTACTTATTGACGCGCTTAATTCCTCGACACCCATTGGCTTGAATTTTGGTGGCTCCGTACACATAGAGTCCTTATCATTTATACTAAAACTACTACTGGATTCTTCACAAATACCGGCAGTTTCATTGAAATTCAATCCATTAGCGGAGCAAGGCTCGCCAACACAATATCCATCTTCGTAACCTAGGCCAAGCCCACTACAATAACCCTTGCTTGGCGTAACTCTCGGTTGAGATATCAAGATCTTTCCTGAATTATTCGTAGAATTTAACAAATCGTTTCCGCTATCAGCAAAAACATAAGCATCATACCCTGCATCTACCCGGTTATATCTTGGGGTTTTTAATTGTAAAAAACTATATGTATTTAATCTCTTAGACTCTCCACTATAAAAATACCCTGGTGGTAGCAGTATAGCAAGTCCATCCAACTCATAGCCAAAATTTCCATTATACATCTGATCATATGTTAAGCTGTAATAATAATCGGACTTGATTGCTCCATTATTCAAATAAGATAAAGATGAACCCTGATCGCCAACCCCCAAATACCCATTTGGAATATCATTCATTCTCGATCCTGAGTCTTTTGTTTCCCTTGTGGTGTCTAATTGATTTTCCTTGATAAGCGGCGAACCGATTGTAGTAAAGGATGCACTGTGACCGCCGCCGGAAGTCACTGGAACTGGCTTTAAATACATACCGCCATCGACATCATTTAGATACAATGAAAATGCAAAAATACAAGAAGAATCACCAGACTGTTGACACTTCCCGCCATCCCAATTATAGCCTTTTTCGTATAAATTCAGTATGGTGGCAGATATACCAACACTACCACTAGTTAAAAAATTCTTTACCAAATCACTATCATCCCAGCCGTCTATCTTTGTTGTTATTTTTATCTCCTCTACTGGTGTCGCCACTTCTGGTTCGTAGGCTGGATTTATTATCTTCTTTTCATTGATAATTACATCAAGTTCAAGAAAAATATCCTGGTATGAGGGTGAAAAAATGTTTTTATTTGGTTTTAAAATTATTCCATAATTTGAGTTAGCGCCGGTGAAATAGCTAGGCTTCAATAGGACAGCAAAACCATTTAAATCGTAGTCGAATTTCTGGGCCTTCATATCATCATACGTTAAGCTATAATATAAATCCGCGGTATATTGAGGGTCAACTATCTTCGTGCCAGTTTTTTGTTGCTCAATAGTAGTATGCTCATTACCATCCGGATCAATTTCAAGCACGACAACATCGCTATATACATCGACATTTGTTTGCGTAAATCTGGTTAGGGCTGTCTCATTACCTGGGTCTAAATCCAAATAGTTTATTTCAGATTTTACATCTCCGTTATTGAAAAACTCTTTTGATGGATTTTGTTTTTCTGCCTTCGTCAAAGGAGAGCCGCCAAAGGCCTGTCCGTCACGTATATGTGGCACTGGGAGAAAATGAATACCGGCATTTCCGCCATCAGTCAAATATAATGAAAAGGCAAACTTACACAAGGTGTCGCCAGCTTTATCACAAGCCCCTCCGTCTACATTAAAGCCTTCTTCATACAAATCCAATATTGTTGGGGCATATTCTCGATAATCTTGTGCCAAAAATCTATCCATTTCAATATTTCCAGCCCAGCCACTAGCAGCCGCATCTTCCTTCTTAATACTACCGGGACTTAATGAAGGAACTACATTCACTATCGCACTATTGTTTGCAATCAATAACTCAGATGAATTTACGAACTTACCAAGACCAGAAACTCCGATAGAACCAGAATCAAAAGAACCAGTTGTTGGCATCATTACCATACCCTTCATCTCAGGATATGAACTCTTATTCCCAACATAAGTATTGAAATCCTTATGCCTTCTCATATCATCATAAACAAGATCATAAACAACAGACTCCAACCCACCAGGATTGTCTTCATATTGGAATCTACTTGGACCATTTTGAATACCGCTGGACATGTAAGGATTCGAACCCTTCTTTACTGATGCAAAGTGGGTAGTCTTCTGATAACCCCTATCAAAATCCATATTCTGGATTCCCATATCATATTCGCCATCTTTTTTTGTTTGGGGAACATTTCTATATCCCAATGAATATAAAGCCTTAGCCGATTCAACACCTCTCCCCTGAGGGTGTGCCCTTGGAATTGGGTTTGGAATTTTAATACATGTCCTATCCCACAAATCCTTTTCTTCGGCGGTGATGGTTATTTCTGCTGCTGCTATACCCTTTACCCTTGAAATCTCTGATTCAAAGAAGGCGGTAGCTTCGGCATAAGTAGAACTTTTTTGAAAAAGATCGATTTCTGTTTGTGCATCACCATTATAAATAGCACACATTAGTGAAGAAAAATTTTCAAATTCACCATGATACAAAGCTATGGCTTCGGAGACTGTCCTAACTGTGTCTGCAGAATCACCATAGCCACCATGTGTTATATTATCTACCTTTGCCTCTATACGATCTGCGTAATTAGACAACACAGCTGTCATCTTCTCGCCAATAAGCTGATCTACTTTATCCGGAGAATTCTCTGTATACGTTTCAGAATACACATCCTTAATCCTTCGGCCAGACTCGACATTAACTCTTATTTCACATACTTGATTTTGTTGGATGATTTTTTTATATGCATCTGTTGCGTCCTTGGAGTCAAATAACTCTGGATAATTATTATCTTCAGTTATATAATCCCATGGTACTGTCTCCGAAGGCTGATACCCTGTTTTTGGAAACATATATTTGTTATACTCATTATTACTCGCTAGCTTATCATAATTACCAGACCTTATCTCAGCCACAGATGGGATTTGAGCCATCAGGGCACTACAATCTATACCGTGGGCTTGAAAATTCTTCCTACTTTCCACTATTGGATTATTATTATTTATACCATCATGCGTCACATATTCACCTGAATATATATAAGGAACGCCCATTAGGGGAAAGTTTTGATTTATGCTTTTTTGATTTGGAACAAATACTTTTACGCTTTGATAAATACTATTATTTCCATCATCAGCTATTATTTTTATGGTCGTGTTGGTCTTAGATTGGGCCTGAGAAGGAGATATTTTTAAATCAACACCATCAATAGATATCCAACCAGGATTACCAGTTAATGAAAATTTCATCGTTGTTGGCTTATCAGCTATATCATCACTATCGTTAAAAAATCTTAATAAATTTACTTTATCGACACTGTCTATTTCACCCTGTAAAGCTACTATTTGAGTAGTAATTGCTGGCTGTGCCGAATTAGATAGCGTTGGAAAAATTAAAGATATTGATAATAATAGTATTTTGATCATTTTATATAGAATTAATGTTATAAAAATTAACTATATATTACATGATTTTGAACTTATTTATAGATTAAAACTATTAAATTATAATATCAAAGAAACAAAATCATACCCTTTTATCGCGATAGGCTTTGATAAGGAGCTTCTTCTTCCCATTACATATATTCCATTTTCGCTTAGATATTCTTCGAAAAGAGTTAAATCGTAAGTATCTGCTGATTTATCAATAAGTATATCCATTGAGACAGTAATCTCATCCTCAACACCCGACATTTTAATTCCATTATAAATTAATTGTTTTACATTCAGAAGATCTTTCTCTATCTTATGCTTATTTGGAATAAATAGAGACATTGAGTTATTATATGACCGCTTTGGTGACTCCAATATATTTAATCTTGATTTTTCCGTTGGCCCTTGCGTATTTTCTAATGTAATCACTACTCTATTCACTATTGGTAGGCTTTGCAGTTCCCTAAACATAAACGGCGTGACTTGACTTAGAGAATATACCTGGAAATTACCTGGTAGATAAGAATCTACCTTCTCTGTTGTTGACTTTGTTATTGAGGTTTTCTTGTTATAAAATCTTATTTTTTCTTTGCCCGGAAACACTTCATCAATTATTCCATTATTCTTCAAACAAATATCCATAAAGAGATCATATTTCTTTTTATATACGCTATTAAAATCTTTATAAAAATTAAAAGATGAACTATTTGGATTAAACATAAACCCTTTAAAATAGTTTTTGTATAAGTTTGCCCTTTCATGCAAATATGTTTTATGATTTACGGTCTCGTTTGCAGTCACATAATTAATAACGCCAATATTACCCTCTCCCAGGAATATTGAGTCGTTTTCATCCTTATTTATATATATATTACCAGATGAAGCATAAACAATATCGCCGCCTGAAAGCCTATAAAAGTCGGCTTTTTTCGCCTTATAGACATCTGAACTCTCCGATATTTCATCTTTTGTCATATTCGCCAGGTCTAGTAGTGGCATCAGATATCTACCTTTCTTGTCTTCCTCATAATCCGAACTAATGCCCTTATCCCTATCCAAATACATAATATCTTGCATTTCTGGCATATCGGTTACAGGATAAAGTGCGATAACATCACTTATATCCGATAACCCGGTCGTCAGCAATATTTTTGGCATCATGGATGTATCTAAAATTCCGACTTTACAAGATTCGATTTGGCCATAATAATCTGCCACCACAAACATTACTTTATTTTTATAATATCCAGCATCTATATCAATTGAAAAAGATCTTCTTCTCTCCTCCATCTTATTCTTTACCTCTGATACTAAATATGGCGTTTTTATTTCCTCTGCATGTTGTATTATTCCATATATCTTGGAACCGCTCTGATAACATTCCCAAAAATTTAACTGGCGGCCCACTATATCCTGACTATCTGTCTTTAAAATAGCTATTTTTTTCTCTTTGGGTAAATAAACCCTTTGAGATATAAAAGACAAACTATATTCACTCTCATGTAAAACATCACGAATATCATCCTTGAAATTGCTTGCAAACCCCGATAACGATATCTCCTTGTCACTATTACTCAAGACACTCAAAGCCCTGTATGGCGTAACTGCCCTGGAATAAAATTTAATTAAATAATTCAATTCAATATCGCCAGAAACACGATACACATATGACGATGAATGGATAGATTCACAATCTATATTTTGACAAAAATATGATGAAGTTTCTTGTTTACACGTTAAGCAAACCTTCGTTTTGTCCGTTACCGTATCTATTATTCTCTTTAGGCTTGGACTTACCTTCGTTTGCTTTATATTTTCCCTAATAATATCATTAAAAAAACCGTCTTTCTTCATTTTAGCCAGTCTTTTTAGCTTTTGGTTTCGATACACCTTGAAAAATAAATCAAAAGCCTTTATCCTCTCATAGAAGGTGTTTCTATCATCCCTAGATTCAAAAAATGTTTCTTCTAAATCCTTGTTTTGTGGCTCCAAAATGCTTGTATTTTCGGCAAATATACTATTATCCAAAGATGTCAATACATCGTCTTCCATTAATATAAAATCGACTAATTCGTCTTCTGGGTTTGGATCTTTAAAATATCCTTTCGTAACCCGATGGAAGTTGCTTAATGAGTTCTCATCGGACGGAACACCTTGCCTCAGTATCGTTCTCATCTCCAATACCGATTCTTCAATAAATTCATTTAGCCTATCCCTTTCTGGCTCTGCGTTTACTATGAAATTATGTATTTTTGTAATCTTATCCCTGTCATCTATATCTATATCTATATTATTAAAATGATTTTCATATATCTCCAACCCAGTTATAAACCTCTCTCGTCTATATGTTAAAGTCTGGTATTTTTCTTTTAAAATAGAAACTTCTTTTTCTAGCCATTCATCATAGCCCTCTCTATTTAGGAAAATTGTTTTGGAAACTACATGACCGGTGCCTTGGGGGATTTTGGTATATATCCTAATTATAGTTAAATCATTGGATGCTAAAATACCATCTATTTCTTTTAATGGACTTAATAGGTTTGACTTACTTGGCGTATAGATTACATTATTGTCAACTATCATTGCTTATTATATCCCTTATTTGCTGTTGAACTTCTGGATATGAAAAGAGCTTTTTTATTAATTCGGGAGACTTTCCCAACTCCTCTACCATATCAGCCATCATTATTGTGCGCTTCTCATGATTTGCCACCTCCTTAGAGCGGGACTTATAATATTTAACTATTTGCTCCCTAGTTCCAAGACCATTTCTCGCTAGCCACTTATAAAATGATGATTGTGTTGAAGATTGAAGCTTATCATTGCTTGGTATAAAACCCTTTACCAATTCAAGAAATTTCTTTTGGGAAAGCATAGTTTTCTTTGAGCGCGTATTCTCTGGGTCGGCAATAGTTTGATTTAATCTTAATAGCTCTAAGAAATCTAAATGATACTTTTCTTCTAATAAAAAATCAAAAACAGATCCAGAAACCTTATCTAAGTGGTCGGACTTAACGGTATTTGTTCGCTCTCTAACCTCTATTATGTCGCCTTTTAAATCATCAGCTAACTTATCAGACAACCCTTTTAGCTCATCCCTACTCCCGTCTGCTGTTGTATTTGAAGCATCAGAATCTACTTTCCTTATTCTGCTATTAGAGGACTTTGGGCGCGTCTTTGAAGTTAGATCTAGCATAAAATACCGCTAAAACGCTAAACTTCCAGATAAAAATGGTGATATTTTATCTGAACTATTTTTATATATCGCTGGTTGGCTAAATAAATATCTGCCGCCGCCACTTATTTTATAATCTTCGTACCTTATTGATGCTGCACCTGTTCCATATCCATAAAAGCCCTTTTCAAATACTTCTGAATTCTTTAGCGCCGCTCTAACTCCTGCGCCAGCATCAAGAGTTATCATTGAATCTGACTCCCCTAACAATCTGTAATTCATGTCCATGTCTATATAATTTGTTGAAAGTGAGACTTTTGCTATTAAAGAATCTGCATTTAGCCCTACCGGCGATAAATCCAAATCACCCTCAAGCTTTAAGGCTACGCCTGCCAACTGCTTCCTTTCCAGAAACAACGTTGGAACAAGAACTCCACTAGAATCGGGGAGATTAACTACGCTCTCCACATCATACGTTGGATTAAAGGAATATTCTAAACCAGCATACAAAGACTTCCTAGATCTACCATCAACTATATCTTGTATACTCTTCTTAGTAGTATAAAGGCCATATCTTTCCTTAATATATCTCTGAGTATTAGCATCCGAATTCTTTTTTGTATCAGAGCCTTTATTAAAAATACCATCCTTGGCATCCAATTTAGTTTTTTTATATTCATACCAACTAAAGCTTTGGGCGTACAAAGAAGTTGACGAAAAGATTATCGTTAACATCAATATTGTTGTTCTTTTCATGTTGATTACCTCGTTTTAAATAGCAATTTACTATATTCTTCTGGCTTTATATCTCGAATCTTCTTACCATCAAAAGCCATGATGGTTGGTGTTCCAGTGACTTGTAAAATTGTAGCAAGCGTATGAGACATTGAAACTCTGTCATCGGCTGCCTTAAATTCTTCTTCACTTAATTTGGAAAGAGAAATTCTTGAAGATTGCGCAGATTTAGAATCTCCCATTATTTTTTGTGCAGCTCGGTCCCTTTCCCCTTCTGGTAATGATAATATGTATCTTGATTTATCTAACGCCTTCTCATGCAAACTCTGAATTGGGAAAAATAAAACATCTATACTAACATCATCACTCAAACTAGTATGAAGAACCGCATCCATCTTTATGCAGTATGGACAGTCTATATCACTAAATAAATAAAATTTATTCTTCCCGTTTCCGATTGTGTATGCAACAGCGTCTTTCAAAGCGTTTTCTAAATTTTCTCCATATTCAGAAAAATCAAATGGAGATATCCTTTGATCAAACTCTATAACCTTTCTTGTCTGCTTCTTTAAACTTTCGCTTAATTCTACGTAATCACTGTCTTTTGAATATATCTCTTTTAATTCGATGGCTACCTGTATTGCCGATCCCATATCACTTAACGTTTGCTTGCTGGCGGTTTTTTGAATTGTTAAAATCCTATCCTCCATTATCCTCGATGCCTCTTCGTTCTGGATCTCTAGAGAAGTTATCTTATTCACTGTATCAATGGTCTTTTTTGCCTCTTCTATTCTATTTGCATTATCTCCATGGTATATTGGAAGAGAGAACATCATTTGCACCGGATCCTTCTTATCAAAATATACTATAACCTTATTCTTTTTTCCATTTCCTGCAAATATTTCACCAAGGGCTGCCAATCCAGTTTCGCTCATTGGGTTTACAATATGATATGCTATAGGACCTTCGCCTATTTCAAATGTTTTATGTTCGTCTAATTTGGAACTATCGTATTCAAAATTAGGCTTTTCAATACCTACCTTGTTATCCTCGTTTACGAATACGAATGAAGGCGCGATAAAATCAACTGAATGATTTGTATAAAAATGGGTTTTTTTAACGATATTATGATCTTCGATTACCTGGACTTCAAAATACCCGTCCCTCAATTCTTTTGTTGATACAATTTTTGCGGTTGGGAAAACCTTTGATAATTTTTCTATGTTTAATTCTGTTATAGCCAATGCTGTTGTCGTTGTAAATGCCAATGCCAATGCTGCTACTTTGGATTTTAATGCCAAATTATTTTTTTGAAATATCACTTTTCTCTCGCTCCTATATTTTTAATTCGCTGTTCAGTTTCTGGATTTAAGTATTCTGCAATATATGCACCAATCAATCCCTTATAAAAAGCCTCAGATTTTTTTTCGGATGCTGCTGCTTTTTTTGCCATTCCCCACATGCCCTTCTTTTCTTGGAAAAAATCGCTTATCGAAAGCACTACAAAAAATTCATCTGCCTTTGGATCTTCTTCCATTCGAGAGTCACGTATATATCTCATCTCTACCCACTTCTCATAGAGATCGTTATTAACGTTTTCATTCCAAACCCTTAATATCAGCTCTTCTTTTTCTTTATCTTCCACGATATACTTTCATCCGTTACTTAAAACTACTTTATTATAGCATTTTTTTTAGCTAAATCAATAAAAGAATAAACAACTATAAGCCAATTAATATTTACTTTTTGTATTATATATGTAATATATTACCATACATATTAAATCGGGGGGTAAATATGATACATCCAACAGCTGGTGCTGAAATCACCAATAACAACATAAATGAACTGAACAAAACAAATAGTATTGATGATATTAGCAATATAGATGAAATATCGTCCGCCAATGAAAAAGATTCAATTGACAATCCGGCTAGTATTCAGTCTCTTAATAAAATATCAGATAAAGTTGATGGTTCTGGACTATCGATGAGAAATATTGTTAATTCTATTGATCTCATTAACACTGCCAATGACGTTATGAATAAAGGTGGCGAAAAAAGTGCAAGTGAAAAAATGGAAGGCCAACTTGCTGAGTCTATGCAACAAAGCGTCCAGCCTGAGAAATCAGATAACCTAATGACTCAACTAAATGATCAACTTAGCATTTATAAAAATGCAGCCGCGGCCGATACAAAGGATAATATTGTTCAAGAAATGGCAAGTGAAAATAACGTTTACGAGGCTGATGTGCAGGCAGCAGTACAAACTAAAAGTCCAGAGCCGCAGGTTAAGGATGTCAATCCGCTGGATGACACAAGGCTAAAAACAATTACTGATTTAGCTTCGGCTGAAACTGAGAAAAAAATTGACGATGCCTTTGATTCAAAAGGGACGAGTGGTAAGGCTGGTGGTCTGGGTGATAAAATTAAGGACCTAATGGACTCTATGGGATCAAATCCAGAGATGGCAACTTCAATCCACTCAGGAGTATCAGCACCTGAGACCTTAGCGATGTTAAAATAAAATTTTAATGGTGGTTTTTAACCACCTATCTCTACCATTTGAGCAGTATTGATATTATTGATATCGGTTGAAAAATAATGCTCCTTCGGCTTTTTCTGTATCGCTTTATATATAACTTTCCTTATATCTTCGTCGGATATCGTTTCATCTCTAAGAAGCGACATTAAATCTACTGAATTTTCCTGGCCAAGACACAATAACAATTTTCCGGTTGAAGATATCCTTATTCTGTTACATGTGGCACAAAATGTATTAGATACCGCATTTATAAAACCTACCCGTGCATTTGTCCCATCTATTACATAAGTCTTTGCTGGACCATCAGTTTTCGCTGCGGTAATTGGTATCAGCTTGGCATTCGTCTCCTTAGAAATAATATTTTTTATATCTTCTGCCATTAAGTGCGTGGCGACGGACTCTATTCCTGACCTTCCAATTGGCATCGTTTCTATAAACCGCAGTGTTAAGTCTCTTTCCTTCGCAAAATTGAATAATTTAACAATATCTTCTGGTGTTGTGTCCCTTGTAACAACTGAATTTATTTTTATCTGAGTTATACCCACCGATATAGACTCATCTATTCCCTTTATTACCTTCAATATATCGCCGCCTCTGGTGGTCTTTTTGAATTTCTCTGGATCAAGTGTATCGATTGAAATATTCATTTTCTTTAAACCAGCTATTGAGAGCTTTTTTGCGTTTGCGGTTAAGAGCACTCCATTCGTTGATAATGGTATTGAATCAATACCCGATATATTATTTAGATTGGATATTAATAAATCAATATTTTTTCTCAACAATGGCTCGCCTCCCGTTAAGCGTATTTTTGAAATACCGAGACTTGACAATATCTTGGCCAGCCTTTCTATCTCTTCAAAACTGAGGATATTCTCTTTCTTTGTTGTTATTTTGTGATCTTCTTCGCGGCAATACGTGCAGGCCAGATTACAATGATCCGTAACAGACAACCTTACGTAATTTATTTCCCTTCCAAAAGAATCTTTTAATATTTTTTTATTGGTCATTTTCCTATTATAGCATCATAATCATAAATAATAATACCTCTAACAACGTATAATATAAAAAAGATATATTTATTCTTGTTGAGATTGCTGGGATTATTACCAATATTAGCGTCATGATAATCTTTATTATCGCCGCTGGGATTCCTATTTCTAGAATTTTATAGTAAAAAAAAGGCACTAATAGAATATTAGATATGAACAATGCCTTATATAATTCCAAATAATACTTTTTTAATGAAATCATATTTTATTTTCTATTCTATTCTTTTGTCTAATTTCCACCTTGATTGACCTATAAGTCGGCCTTCTTTATCGTAGGTATAGGTGTCGCCATTAAGGGCTCCCCTATCGTAGGATGCTATCTTCTGCACCTTTCCATTCTTATGAAATTCTAGATAGTCGCCGTGCTTAAAGCCCTTCTCGAAAGTTAGCTCGATGGACACTTCGCCTGTAGGATAATACCAAATACTCACCCCATCTCGCTTTCCGTCTAAATAAAATGACTGTTCTTCTACATTACCCGCACTATAGTATCGCAATGTTTCTCCATTTAGTTGGTTTCCTGCATACTCTGATGATTCGCGCTTTTTCCCATTAGGATAATACCATATTGTTATTCCGCTTTTTTGTCCAACTTCGTATCTTGCCTTTTCATAAACCTTTCCGGCTATCGTATATACGTATTCAACCCCTTCTTTTTTTCCACTTCTATATAATACGGTAGACATCTTCTCTCCTGTATCATAATATGCCGTATACTGGCCATTTTGAGGTGGTGGTGGATTATTGGCTGAATCGGGGCCTATAAAGTAAATTACTAAAATTATAGATATAAAAAATAAAGTTATTTTTAAAAAATTTAACATAGCCGCTTACCTTATTGATTCCTTCTCATTTACATAATATGCAACACTCTCTATTTCTTCGTCGGTCATATTTTTTGCAACTAAATGCATCAAAGCTTCTTGCGCTACCGAAATCCGAGTTAAATCTAAATCTCTATATTTTTTCAACTTTCTAATAATATACATGGGGTGATGGTACTTTAATTTTGGTGCTTTTATTGATGCTTCTCCCCTATCGGATGCGTGGCACTTTGAGCATGCTATTATTCTGCCTTTGATACCATATTGGTAAATTTCTTCGCCCTTCTTTGTGGCTACGGATTTTGTAGCCCTAATTGAGGTATTCTTCTTCTTTGAAAAATAATTTGCTAATTTTTTTAGCTGGCCATCTTTATATTTTTTTGCCACCTTCTGCATTATTTTTGAAGTTTTATATCCATACTTAAAATTAATGAGCTGATCATATAAATAATCCTCATCTTGGGCCCTGATCTGTGGATAAGAAAAAATGCTTCCATCCCGGCTATTAACATCTCGATGACAACCTTTACACTTCCTCACCTCATCTGGGGCATAGAAAAAATCTATGGCCGATACACTGAATGACGTGCATAATATCATTACTAAAAAAAATATACCTCTTGTCTTGTTCATTGTTGGTAGGTCCCATTATAAATATTAAAAAAATAACAAAGTCTGTATCACCCTTATTAATTGTAATTATACTATATTATTCAGAATATATTAGAACTACAATTACTTATTTTTCGCTTTTGGGCCTAATTCTTTGAAAATTATCAAAATTTGTTGTGTTGTGTTTATATTTTTTACCGCTAATATTATAGAAATACTATTTTAAAAGGTAAGACTATGGCTGAAGACAATCGAAGAAAATATACCAGGACCGAATTTATTGGTGGTGGATGGGTGCTTAATGAAGCAAAAGAACTAATAAAGGTAGATATATTAGACCTTTCTGTTCAAGGAATGAAAATATCCTTCACAGATAAACTTGTGCTAGGAGATAATATTCACATAATGCCAATGGTTTTTGAGGCTGAAAAAGAAAATTTTGAATTTGTTGCTGAGGTTGTTAGGATTAAAGAATTTGATGGCTTTATTGGTATTAAAATCCTATCTGGAACTATTGAGTGCTTTATGAGGTTAGTGTCTACGGTAATAAAACACGAAGGATGCAGTGATAGCATTAGACAAGAAATAAGACATAATGGACAATGCTTCGCAATGAGAAAAGAAGACAGGGTTATTTTAGATATGCTAAATATGGAAAAAATAAAAGAAACCAATACATAGTTTTTTATTTTTTCCAAAAAAAATGCCGGCTTATGCCGGCATCTTTCATTTTAAATGATTATATCTTTAAAACTTGATTTTTAGTGTTGCATCGAACGAAGCATCTGTGTTCTCTGGCTTAGTTACACTGTATGAGATTCCACCAGTTGACAAAGTTGCCTTCATAGTATTAGTCTCTAAACCAGCCTTAGTTGCATTCCAGTATTTACCAGTCAATGTTCCCAATGCAATTGGAGCTGAAACCGCTACACCAGTTAATTCAGTTACATCAGTAATGTTACCGAATAAACCGTCGTCTTGTGTTGCCTTTGCAGTGCCCTTCATGTCGATATTTTGGAAAGTAACTTTACTACCAGCTACATCTGCTGAAACAGAAAATGCTGTTACGTTATCATTCTTCTCAACAATACCAGTTACAGCGCCGAAAGTACCTGATGCTGAAAATGTAGGGTTGTCGCCAGTTATATCTTGAACTTTAACATTTGCTGCGCCTACTTTGCCCCAAACGTCTATTGTAGCATCGCTACCATTAGTTTGATTAACCTTAACTTTTACGCCTGCTAATGCTGCTGTTGCATTGATCTTTGTCTTTGCGCCTGACTTTTTGTAAGCAATTCCCTTACCAGTTAAGCCTTTCATGTTACCAGCTTTAATTGAAACACCAGCTACCTTTGTCTTAATGTAAGACTCAGAAACTGTAATCACATTTGTTTGAACAACGTCAGTTCCGTTTGTATCATCTAAATCCATATTTACTACTACTACTGATTTTCCCACAGTACCTTTAATAGATAGATCTAATTTTTGTGCATATGTAGTATCTGTCGTAGGTGCATTCTTTAATGTACCCTTATACTTACCTGTTAATTTTACGTCAGCTGCTGCTGCGCCTGAAATCGCAGTTGCTACTGCCATTGCTAATAATTGTTTTTTCATTTTCATTCTCCTTTGATTTTATATTTTAAAAACACCCTCAAAAATTATACATAAGATATTAAATTTTCCAAGAGATATTTTATTATTGCCCTCTAGACTGGGTCATTATACATTGATAATGGTATTTTTGCAACTAATTATTAAAAATAATACAAATTAATTAACAAATGTTTCATTTTTGATACAAATCTCTTTATTTTTATCGAAAAAAAAGACGCCGAAGCGCCTTTATGTTTTAACTATTTATTTAACAGTAGTTAATCCTAGTGATTCCCAAGAATTCATACCACCACGGTAGTATTTAATCTTATCCTGTGGATAACCCATAGTCAACAATGCCTTAATTGACGCTGGAGACTGACCACACCATGAACCGTTACAGAACAAGTACAATGTCTTTGCGTTGTCATAATCTAACACACCGTCAAGATCAACCACACCAAACTTCTCTGTCATGATTTCTACAACTGCCATTGGATCTTTATTTAAAGCTTTTTTATTAAGCCTTGTAAATGGAATGTTGATTGAATGTGGAATAGTTCCACGCTTAAACCATGATGGCGTTCTTGCGTCTACCAATAAAATACTCTTATCGCCAGCTACCATATCACGTGCTGCATGAATAACATCCAACTCAGTTACTGTCTTTACCTTAGCCGGTGCAAATGGCTTTGTTGGCTGAATACAGAATGGCGGACATGGACGTGATGTTTTCGCAAATGCCGGATTAATTGTATTCTTAGTATTCTGAACACGAGAAATTCCCGCTATATTCATAGTACCATTGACAATACCTACTGGCTTTCCTTCTTTAACGACGTGACCTCCGGTCGATGCTTTTTTAGCAACACTCTTTACGACTACTTTCTTTGCAACTACTTTCTTTGCAACTTCTTTCTTTACCTCAACTGCCTTTGCAACATTATCTGAAGAAACATACGTTCCGCAACCAGACAATAGAATACCAACTGATGCAGCTAATAAAATTTTTGTTTTCATTTTTTTTTACCCCCAATAAAAAAAGGCGCTAATAGCGCCTTTATGTTTTAACTAATTACTTAACAGTAGTTAATCCTAGTGATTCCCAAGAATTCATACCACCACGGTAGTATTTAATCTTATCTTGTGGGTAACCCATAGTCAACAATGCTCTGATTGACGCTGGAGACTGACCACACCATGAACCGTTACAGAACAAGTATAATGTCTTCGACTTATCGTAATCTAATACACCGTCAAGATCAACAACACCAAAGCTCTCAACCATAATCTCTACAACGCCCATTGGATCTTTATTCAATGCCTTAGAGTTAACTCTTGTGAATGGAATGTTGATTGAGTGTGGAATAGTTCCACGCTTAAACCACGATGGTGTTCTTGCATCAACTATTAAGATGTCGCTATTACCAGCTACCATATCACGTGCAGCGTGGATCATGTCCAACTCTGTTACTGTCTCAACTGCTGCAGGCGCGAACGGTGCAGTAGGTTGAATACAGAACGGCGGGCAAGGACGAGATGTCTTTGCAAATGCTGGGTTGATTGTGTTCTTTCCATCTTGAACACGTGAAATACCAGCTACTTCCATAACTCCTTTAACAATGCCGACAGCCTTTCCAGTGATTTTCTCACTAGCCATTGCTTGTGTGCCTGATAATACCGCTGCAACTGCCGCAGATACTAATAGTGCTTTTTTTGAAATATTCATTTAATTTCTCCTTTTTTTTATAATTATAAGCTTAAAATTATAAAAGCAACCAAGACCGGCTTGATTTAGTGGGCCCCCAAGTTATTTTCATAATTGACCTTAGTATAAAATAATATTTCTTAAAAATCAAGTATTTTTTTTATTTATTTTTTCTGTAATATACTATATTATCAAATATTAATACGCTTTCTAATGAAAAACAATAACGCAAAAATATCAGATTCAGCGCTAAAAATGGCTAAAGAAAATTTTGAGGCGAAAAACAAAGAAGATGCCTTTGGATTTTGCATAATTTCTATTTTCTTTGGTGGAAATAGTGAAAATAGAAATTTATTTAAAAGCTTCGGAAACGACTATCTATTAAGATTTCATAATAAATTTGGTGCTGATAATTTCCTTGGGTATATTTCAAATAGAGTTGGGGCTGATGGTAATGTTTGTATAAATACATCAAACTCACTCTATAAAAAAGCCATGGACAATCTTGATCCAAGAGCGGTTTTCCTTGAGGCAAGTAGAGAAAAGTTTGATATAGATAAGCTTCAAAGTTTGGATTTTGGAAATGATAATGGTAATATACTTATATCATCCGCCGAAGCTATAGTACAAGGATTTGATATTTCTGATGAAGATATTGACGGGATCGTTGAACAATTAATGTATCTTGATCATTAGTTCTTTTTTAACTCTGTATATATACCTATAAATTCTTCCTTTGGTATTGGCCTCCCGTATACATAACCCTGTATTCCAAGAAACTCAAGACCTTCCCTGTTGAGAACTTCTAATTGCTTGGCGCCACGAGGACCCTCTTCAACGCCCTCTAATACAAAATCTAACTCCCTATCAACCATTGAGGAAATCGCGTTTATTAAGCCTTTTATTGAGGATACAGGCTTTTGCCTTTCGTTACCTTCCACGTCTGCTATAGTATCAGTAAATGTCTTGTCTATTTTAACACCCGAGACAACATCCTTTACCAAATCAAACATATTGAAACCCCTTGCCGTTCCCATGTCATCTACATCAATAATAAAACCGGCTTCTTTCAGAGCCCTTACTCTACGCTCAGACACATCATAATTAATCCCAAGAACTGAATGCTGAGAGGTGACCTCTAAGTGAACCTTATCCATTAATTCTTTTGGAGTTTTCGCCATTATGTATGCTGGCAAGATTGATTGATCCGATAAATCAGAGGCAGATAAGTTAAAAGAAAGATAACCATCATATCCTCGTTCATTTAGGTATGAAAAGCTTGATAGTAAATTAGCATACATATATGAAGAAAACTCCCTTGATAGCTCAAAACTATTATTTATCTGCTCTAGAAAGTAGAACGGTGACAAAATTTTATTAAATTTCTTACTATCCCACCTACATAAAATCTCAGCGCCAACTATTTTATTATTTTTTCTAATTTGATGAAGGTATGGGATGAATTCGTTATTTCTTAATGCGCTATGGATATCATCATTAGTAAGTTTTATTTCGGTCATTTTTTTTTGTCGTGGATTAAATCTGTTTTTCTATTTTATTTGTTTTTCGGGAAAAATCAATATATAATTATTTACTTCAAAACTCTATTTTAAAGCTATGGCGCGTTTTTTTTACTTTATTTCTTTATTTATATTATCAATAAATGCACACTCATCGTGGCAAAATGATATTTTATCGGGCAAAGCAGATTTTTTAAAAAGTGAAAAATTTATTAAATCTGTTTCTGTTGAAAAAATATCCGAGATAACAGGAGATGCTATTAGTGCCGTCTTTATCAGAGATAATATTTTACTAAATGAAAAATTGATTAATGATGTTAGCTATAAATATGTCGATGAGATCTACAAAACAAAATCTAATAATATTGATTACTACATAGATCTGGAAACTTTTTTAAATGCGCCAACCAGCACCATATATGTATGCTTTGGCGAAAATGAAACTCCGGTATCAGAGTTTATGCCTGCTGGAATGATAGAACTAGAGTCTTGTGATGCTGAAATTTCATTTGCTAATAAAATTATTGTTAAAAACAGTGGTAAAAATAAATATGTTTTTGAGGTTTTAGATGAGGGTGAGGTTGTATTTAGTGGTGCCTACTTTAATAACAAAAACATGCTTGAACTGCTTAAAAAATATATTAATTCTATCAGTGGATGGAATACAGACCTTATAATCATTGGTGGGAATGAAAATATAAAGAAAATATCCAAGCACGTAAATCTTATAAAAGGCGTTTCCGTTGAATCGATTGAAAAATACCGGTCCGGATTCAACCTTTCAATAATAACAAAACTTAGTAAAACTACCCTTATATATAAAATAGGCGAGAACCTAAAGAAAGAAGGCTTTTCTGGATTTAAATTGCTAGATGAAGGGGAGGGGTTATTATTACAAATTGCGGAAGAAAATGAATTCCACCTAAATATTAAAGAGGGGTGTGCTTGCCCGAAACTTTTTGTGAAAATTAATGATTCTGGATTGTATATTTCACAAATAGCTAATAGTGGCAGCACTATTATTTTAAAAAGCCACCTATCAAAAAGCGAATTAATTCAAAAACTTAATCTAAAAGAGGATGAAGGTCAATTATTTTATGAAAAAGAATTGGTTTGGTATCAGTGGTTTCTGGATATTTTTAATAAGATAAAATCTTTTTTTTAAAAATTATTTTAATTCCATGGTATTAGATGATATAATATAATACATTACTATTTAAACAAACAAAAAAAGGGGAAATAATTACAATGAATACTTTTAAACGCATTAACTACAGAGCCGATGATAAAAACTCATCTATGACAATCGATAAGACTCTCTATGAGCTTATTGAAGCATACAATGGCGACGCCACAAAATGGTGCAGGGAACAGGCTGTTGATTTTTGTAAGAGCGGTGGTGAAGCTGGCAAAATTTCAGCTTCGGTTAGGGAAAATGCGATTCACCTAGTAGCAGCGCCATCATTAATGGAAAAGGTTCTTGCTAATAAAGAAAAATAATACATAATATGTTTATGAATAAAAATTTTATAAGCATATCCGCTTCTATCCTTATTGCCGTCATCTCTACTAACGCCTTGGCGGAAGCTGAAGAAGATGTAGCAAAGCCCGTATACATAACACATGGGATGCTTAAATCCACAGTAGAAGACCCGGATAGTGGGCAAATTATTAATATTCAGAGAATACAAGATAGATCTAACCTAATTGATGTAAAATATGCACGCACTTCGCGTGGTAAAATTCATAGCATGAATCCATTTAAGCCGTATCCAGTTGAAACGGTTGGTGAACTTGAAGTTATAGACTATATTGAAAAAATATCTGATGGAGATGATTCCTTTCTAATAATAGATACTAGAAAAAGATCTTGGTATGAGGTAAATGGACATATTCCATTATCAATAAATATTCCGGCTAAGGAATTTAAATATGATCAATCTACTGTTGATATACTTAGCGATGTTATGGGCGTTATCACTGATAACGATATCTTTGACTATACCTATGCGAAGACATTGATTATGTATTGTAATGGTATTTGGTGTGGCAAAACACCACAAGCGATCAAAAAACTTATTTCTTTTGGATATCCTGCGCACAAACTTAAATATTATAGAGGTGGTATGCAGTCGTGGAAAGGACTTGGCCTTACTATTATAAATGTTTTTAATAGAGACGATGAGGTTATCGATTAAGGCAATCTTTTTATTATAGAACTAAATGAATCAAAATCATCATTTACTATATTAACTACTGAAGCCCACAAAACATCACTTCCAATATTAAAATCTGACTTTGTATATACTTTATATATACATTTTGACTCCGAATCCATATATTTTTCTAAGAAATCGACCAACGTACTCAATGATTGTGCTTCGCCCTCGCTGGTAAGTATAATATCTCTTTTTGATTTTATAAAACTTAGCATGTCTGACTTCAAGGCTGCCCAATCTATAATGTCTTGTTTTTCCCAAATACTATTCCACTCATCATCAGGCAAGTCATCTCCAGTTATCATAACAATGATTGGCTTTTGGTCGGTGGTTTTTCTTATAGATTTGATTTCATTAACTAGCTCTATAATCTTCATGGAGCATACTCTTCCTTCATCTCGCTAACTATATCTCCCAAAAGAGCCATAGGTCCCTCAAATATGGGGTCTGGATTAGCTCTATATGATAAATATACCGTTTCTGGTTCTTCTGTTAATTTGTATATAGCTACTGAATATGGGCAATAGGACAATACGTGTGGGTTTTTAGTTACCATCTCATGTGCCATGGGAGCTGTGCAAAAAAGATGGATTAAAGCATCCGTATATACATTATAGCCTGGATTCATCGCTGGCGCTGTTCTCTCCAACATTTTGTGGGCATGGGATGTGTAAGATATAACGGCGCCCACCTCCCCTATGAATTCTAATAAAGTCTCATTTGCGTCTTCGAAATCGTCTGTGGTCAGCTCGGTGATAAGAAATCCAGCATGTGCTGACATCGAAGCCATTAGCATAAACACTATAAATAGTTTTTTTGATTTCATGCTATTGATACCCTAATTATTAATATAATCTTTAATATATATTAAATTATTTTGATTTTCTACACCCTTGTCGTAATATTTTACTTCTTCACCATTAGAGCGGCCTTTCCTGCTAAGCATTAAAAGCTCTAATGCTGTTTTGGCGGCAAAATCACCGCTATCAGTGCCCTTTCTTAGCCAATATATACAATTACTAATTGATTGCTTTACTCCAAGACCTTCCTTATACATCACCGCTAAGTTATACATAGAATCACGATGACCCACCATAGCGGCTTCACGGAAAAATTTATATGCCATTGGCTGATTGATATTACAACCCTCTCCATTTTGATATAGTGTCCCAATATTATATTTTGCATTTATTAATCCAAGCATTGCTGCCTTCGAAAAATACAAAAAAGCAAGATCATACTTGTGTGGGCCGTCTACACTTGAATATATCAACCCCATGGCATTAAATGCTATACCGATATCCTCTCTATCGCCGATCTCACTAACTATTTTAAATCCAGATATGGCTTTCTCAAAATCCACTTCCAATCCATAATCACCATACTGATAAGACCTTGATAAAAGCTTTATTGCTGGTAAATATCCAGAAGCTGCTGAATCCATAATATACCCTAATGAAAGTTTATTTGTATATGGACTACCCTCTGATTCAAGATATAACTTCGCCAGAAGATATTGAGACTCATGACACCCAGCATCTGCGGCCATTTTATAATATTTTTGTGCTAAAAATATGCTTTTGTTAGCATAACTACCTTCCATATATAACATACCCAGCAGTGATTGGGCTGGTAAACTTCCGTTATCTGCTGCCATTGTTGCGTGATGGATTATATTTTTTTTATAGCAATGAATAGGCTCATCACTTATTTCTGAAAAGCGTAGGCATCTCTTTGCTTCCAAAAAGTGAAAATTTGAAATAACCTCGTTGATCTCTTGAATTGTTTTATTTTGCTTCATTTAAACATCCAACATAATATTACTTATATATTACTGATGTTTTTGTATAAATCAAAAACAAAATGGCCAGGAATAATCCTGGCCAACTATATATATTAAAAATATATATTAGTCTTCGCAGTCAGGCTCGCCGTCAAAATTATGAGCTGCATAATAGTCCATTGCGCACTGCTCTTTTTCTTCATAGTCCGTTATATCTGAACATGAAGACTTTGCTCCAGCCCTTACCATTTCAATCGCTGATTCTGATGGCTTTTCGCCTAATACAGCTACTCCGTCTTCAACTGTTGCAAAAGCAGTGGTTGCAAGTGCTGCTATTCCGAATAATATTGCTAAATTTTTCATGTTTTCTCCGTTTTTGATGTGTTATGTTATTATTTATATTTAATGTTATATAGAATTATACAATAATCAATACAAATAACCAACTATTTTACCCAATCTTCATTAATTATTTTATCGACTACCATTCCAGATAATAATTCTATTATATGTTCTTTAGTTACAGATGCGTGGTTTTCTATCTCATAGATAATTGTATAGCTATCAGATACATTGATGTCACTAATTACAGACACGGATATCAATGTAAATTCATCCAGTGGATCAAGATAGTTAGTAAGCTCTTCTGCACGTGTAACTGAGACACCCATTGCTGTAAGAATACTCCTATCCTCAACCACCTCTTCTATCCTAGTCTTGGTGTGTGAACTATTATGTATATCATCTAAAAAACTCGACATTAACTTCTGGCGCTTCTCTTCTGTCATAAGCCTTAAAAATTCGTTTACATATTTTTTAGTAGACTCCCTATCTGACGATACAAAATTGAGCCAATCCTCTAAGACTTTTTTTATTTCTGGCATTCCATCATATAAATCAGCATTTGATATAAAATACTCGTCTAAAATTTGAGTGTACCGTCTCGCTGACTGCGACTTCATATACCTTCTCAAAATTTGCTTGGAAACAGACTTTGAGTCAATTATCGATTCAATCCACTTATCTCTATCTATTGTTTTCATTATTTTCCTCTTGAATATTCAAACCCTAATACTTTTTTTTTACTTCTCATGCCTTTTTTCAATTTCTTTTTCTATGTAATCAGTCAATAAAGACTTTAATTCAGAATCTTCCTTTGGTAAATATACCCATCCAGACAAAAATCCTTCTGAATATTTTATCCACAATGTCCTTGCGAAATCAAAACCCTTATCTATACCAATTTTTACCAAAATTGATTGAATTCTCTTCGTATCCTCATCATACAATCCCTTTTCAAAAGTTTCTGTATGATACCTATCTATATCGGAGAACCAATTCTCATTTTTATCATTCGTAGTTCCAACCAATATGGAAAACTCAGATATAGACGCCAATAATCTATTGCCCCACATGAAAGACCCTTTTGAAAAATATATTGGGCCAATACCAGAGGCAATTTTTTCATTATCATCTGGAACCAATATTATTGAGTTAGAATAAATTTCTTTTCCGCTTGAATCTTTTAAATCTGTATATATTAACACACACGCCTGCCTATATCTTGTAATTTATATCCACTATATTTTAGATATAAATAAATTTTTTTCAATACCAGTTATTTATTTTACAAACAGGTTTTCTATGTCCTTACCTGTCGTCTTTTTATAATAATACTTAACATCCCGATAAAATATATCTGAATCCTTACAACTACAGTATTCATATACAGCATTCCTTAATCCCATCTCCGCTATAAGCTGCTTAAAGACAGTTGCGCCCTCATAAATATTATCAGCGACACTCGTCTTCAGATCATCACTATACGAAACTATTCTCATTATCCCGTGTTTTATTTTAGATAACTCGATTTTTATCAAATAATAATCCCTACTAGCACCATACTTCTCGATGAAAGAAACCATTTCTCTATAATCTTTTACTTTGATTGACTGCGACATGCTTCCGGCCCTGACAACAAGAAGCCAGTTTTTATTCTCCAACAAATCTATTAGAGATTCTTCATCCCCCAAGAATACTTCAACATCGGAAATATTTACATAATATGGATTCAATCTTGAAGATGCATATCCTATACTTTTTAACAAATTATAATCCATATACAGTTCTCTCGATGCCTTGGAAAAAGATATATCTATCTCTTTTTCCGTAGTTGTAATTTCGGACAACACGACAGAACCTGATGTAATTAAATATATAGAAAACGCTGCGATGACTTTATTTAGATTTTTAAACACTTTTACCTTTACAAAATATTATTTTAACTTATAAATAATATTATATTGAGTTTTTATAAAAACAACCATTTTCTTATGAAAAAAATTTACAGAAAATTATTACCCTCAGAACATCCGGTATTCACTGATGAAAGCCACGACCACCTGACTGTTTGTGATTTCCGCAATAAAAAAATCATTCATTACTTTGATCCTGAAAATGAAGAGTTTATGGAAATGCTTCTTACCAGAGACCTAAAGGATGACGAGATGGACAGGGATCTGGAAAATGTGGCTAAAGATGACTTTACCCTACATTATAAAATAGGTGGTTTTGACATTTCCAATAATCGCCTATCTAGAATATTAAATTTTTGTCGTAAATCAGATGAAAATACTGACCTTATTAAATCCAATCTATTATATATATATAAAAATGTATTTAAAAAAATAAAAAATCCGAATATATTGGATTTTGGTAAATTCGATTTTGGTGAGATGTTTTTGTTATTGGCACTGCTAAGCGACACTACCACCGATAAAATAAATTGGCTATTTAAAAGTCAGGAAATTGGTAATGATGACTCTAAAGATGCGCTTAAAAAAGTTGGTGCTAAAATATTAAAGACGGGCTTACAAATTGAATCTATTAGTTATGTTATTGATGATGAACTTTTCGCCTATGGATTTGACTTTGACGAAATTGACTTGGATCAAAGTAATGGCTTTTTTGTTGATAGCCAGGTTTTTGCGGGGCTGAAGTTTGAAGTTCCCGAAGATGAATATTCAGAAATAACCAATTGGTTTAATAAAAATAACTAATCTATTATCTTTATTATCCTTTTTTTATCGGGCTGGTTATTAAACTTAGATATATCACCACGAACTGACTTCATTATCATTCCTCTTAGATATATATTACCTCTCGATTCTTTTATTAAGTCATCATATGATATCTTATGTGAATTATATAAATGAACTTTATTCTTTGCCTTTGCATAAAGCCTATCCTGCACCATTGAATTATTTAATAGCTTTGAGTCCTTTGTTTGCTTTCTATACAAACCATCTATATATTTATCTTGGAATGATAATTCTTTTAATTTTAGTAAAGATAGAGCATTACCTGCCTTTATACCATTTATTAGTCTATCTGAATCCACAACTAAATATATTGAACGAAATTCAGATCCATTTGGGTTATTCTTAAGAAATGTCTGGGTGAAGTATGACAATGGGTTTTTTATTGCATATCTGAAAGCATCTTCGTTATTGGCAATGCCCTGAGTTAAGCCTCTCATCAATTTAGCGCCCTCGTCTGTTGGCGGTGGTGGCATATGAGAATACTTATTCTCGAAATAAGATATTGGTAATATATCTAATCTAGCAACTGCGAAGGTTGTTGTTAATAGTAATAATACAAAAACTGGGATTTTCTTTAACATAATTCTTTTGATATTTTTTTTTATTATTTTTTATTATATATATTATTTACAGCTTTTAAATGGGCTTTTTAAAAACTACCGTATTTACCGGCCTCAACTATCTTTTTTAATTTTAAACTTATCTCATCAGCTAAAATCTTGGTTTTTTTATCAAGCGCGGCATTATCTATAAGCATATCAAAATCAAGCATCATTATCCAGAAATCACCACTCTCATCCTCAACAACAGCTATCCTGCATGGCATATATGCTACAAAAATAAGATTGTGATCGAGCATCTCCCTTGCCTCTAATGGATTACAGAACTGATAAATATCTATTTGGCGGCTGACCTTTCCCCGTGCGTTTATTTCTGCGCTTAGTGGTTGGTGGGATACAAATTTTAGATTTAATTCGGCGGCTTTGGATAGGATTGACATTTGCAAATCCATTGGATTCACATCATCATTTACCTTTACCATATAAACTGTCTGCTTTATATCAAAAAACTCTGTCTTTGGCTTACTGGCGTCCGCAATGGCGTTGGTTGCTACTAACAATAGCAATATCCAGCTAAATATATATTTTATTTTCATTTATTTATTATATCGTTTAGCAAAAAAAAATCCATCTTATTTAAAAAATGGATTTTAATTATCAATCGAATACTTTTTATGTATTAGAAGCTATATGAGACACCTGCTGAAAGAACTGGATATGCCGCCTTGCCAATATCTTCCTTCTCTAGCTCAAGATTAACCTTTGTCTCTTCTGCCTTGATTAAATCACACGCAACAGAACCCGGAACCTTACAAGTTACTTCAAACGATGGCTTAAAGTCTAAATTTGTTGCAAGTCCAGCATCAAGACTAAATCCAATACCATTAGTAGATGGTTTCTTAGCCAATCCGAGGCCAATATACGGAAGTGCTCCGCCAAAAGTTATCTCTGACTTAATAGTGCCAATATCTGACGCCTGGAAATCAAAGCCCTCATATGTATAAGTAGTATCATCACCTGTATTAGCAACCGTTATCTTGCCGTCCATATTTATAAGACCACCTGTTGCACGAAGATATCCACCTGCAAAGTGGTAATCTGCAAGTAAGCTAATATTATTTATTTCGAACTTATTCGCGCCGTCCGAACCAAAAGAAGCCACGTGATATCCACCTCTAAAAGTTATCTCATCACTATGTTGGTAAACGTATTCCGCTCCAAGACCAAGTGTTGAAATAGTACCTGAAACACCACCCCTTGAAATTTCTGAAATTGCTGCATTTGCCGTTACTACCGTTGTTGCCAATACCGCTGCTAAAATCGCTTTTCTTCCTCTCATCTATTGTTCTCCTTTTTAATAAACTATTATAATTTATTCATTATATATATATTTTAAATAAATTAAAGGATATTAAGTAATATAATATTGATTTTAATAAAAAAAGTTATATTATACAAATATTATATTACATTTACGGGAGTTATTATGGGGTTTGTTAGTGACGAAAAAAGAGAATTTGAGACTCAGGCAATAATAGACAGAGCTCAAAAAATTATTTCTGACTTCAATGAAATCATTGATGTTGATGAGGTTATGCAGCTACTTGACGATCTTAACACAGCCAATGAGTCGGGCAATGAAGAAGAAACTAATGGGCTAGTAGATAGCCTTGAAGAGCTCATTGAAGAGATTGAAGACTCTATTAAAAAATAACAAATATTTCCTTAAAATATATTATTTTTTCTCATGTGATGTAACGCCTAACGTTATTTGCATTTGAAATACGTCGGCTGGTGTTAAATCCTTCTTGATTTCAATTTCGTGCTCTTTATAAAAACAAATAATGCCTACAGGTGGAAAAGTCCCCTGGACAACAAATACCGTATACTCCTTCTCCCCCATATCATCCTCACCTTCATTTGTTATAAGCCCCAAAACATTTGCGCCTGCGAAGGGAACGCGTGCCACGCCTAAGTCCCTGAACTTACCTTGGCCCTGCACCATATCGGTGAATTCGGAAAATTATAGGAAACTTTGATAACCAAAGCTCTGCTCCTGATATTATTTTTAGCTTTTGATTATCCCTCACCTCAAATCCTACCAGTATTATTAGTGCTATGATTATCATGGAAAAATACATTAGCATTGTAGGATCCTTACTATCGACTACAAACTTGAATAAATATTCCAATAATGCTATAAACTGGACTACAAGGAATATTGCAAGTGTCAGTGGTAATAAAGCCAAAATACCCGATAGAAAATACCCTGACGTCTTCCTTATATTCTTTATAACTTCGCCCTTCATTTAAACCTCTATAACCAACGATGAGCTATACTTTAAATTTACTTTTGTGTTCGAACCGTTTTTATCACCATATGGATTACACACTATTCTGGTTCCACCCAATACATAATCAAAAGATTCGTGGGCATGACCATGGATCCATAGGGCTATATCCTTTTCTTTTATAAAAGAATCCAAATCTGTAGCGAAATGGCAACTTGAATCTTTGGCAAGATCTGATTTAGGGCATGAGCTGTAAGTTGGTGCGTGGTGAGTTATTATTACATTTTTATGGCTTGACGACAAATTATGTTCTATATGTCCAACTAATAATAGATGCTGGTGAGTTGAAATATCTGGATTGAATAATGATGTTGTAGATACCATTATAGAGCTGAAATCCATCGCCCTATCGCTTATAAAGGCATAGCAATCTTCTTTTTCGGTATAGTCGACCCAAAGAGTTCCTCCCAAAAAGTTAATCCCCTCGGCTATATAGCCCGTAGTATGATCGAGGTAAATAACGTTTTTTAGTTTTGCATTTCGCCATTTTTTTTGTTCCTCATAAATATTTAGATCATAGAATGAAGCATTACCGTTTACTATTATTACTTTTTTCTGATGGCGCT
>JYMV01049977.1_pt1 | contig 36586 bp, 40 predicted proteins | sample 338911 | NCBI WGS metagenome assembly JYMV01 (sample SAMN03354496, study PRJNA234377) | hydrothermal vent metagenome | biome: Deep sea; feature: Hydrothermal plumes at the Eastern Lau Spreading Center, Western Pacific Ocean; material: Seawater | place: Tonga | collected 2009 | depth 2000 m m | reverse complement strand
AAGAGGATGTTCCTGCGGAAGAGACTGCGGAGGGAGATGCTCCAACAGAGGAACCTGCTGAAGCGGAACCTGTAGAAGAAGCAGCGGCAGAGGAGGCATCTGAATCACCTGAAGAAGTAGTGGAAGAACAAACTGCTGAAGCAGAGGAAAGTGATTCGGAAGATGCGGCCGAAGAAGAAAGTGAAAATGAAAAGTCAGAGGAATAAGAATTTCTTTTGGCTGAAGGGAGAATGGATATGAAAGAGTTCATAGAAACAATGGTGAAACAACTGGTTGATAAACCAGATGAAGTTGACGTAAAAACGGTTGAGTCAGAACAGAGTCTTATTTATGAACTCACCGTAGGTGACGGTGATTTTGGAAAAGTGATTGGAAAGCGGGGAAGGAATATATCTGCAATCCGCACATTACTTTTTGCAGTCAACGCCAAAGAGGGTGGTAAACGCGCTCGATTGGAGGTAATAGATACTATTGAAAAATAAGCTTTTTGCTATAGCGAAAATCACACGGGTAGCTGGCCTAAAAGGTGAAGTAGGTGTTCGACCGTTGGTTCGTCAGTTTGACGACTATGTAATGGAAAAATCGCTTTTTATCGGATTTGATCCAAATATTGCTAGGGACGTCAAGCTTGAAAAAGTATCTGGTGTGGAGAAAAAGCGCCGTTTCCTTTTCAATGGTATGAAAACCCGGGATGAAGCTGAATCAATGATTGGGCAGTTATTGTTTGTGTCAGTGACAGATTCGGATCCGATCAATATGATTTCTCCGGATTTGCTGGGAGCAACGGTAATTGCTGATAACGGTGAAATCATTGGTGAACTGGTGGATATGATCAGTCTACCGGCCAATGATGCATATGTGATTAAGCAAGGGAAAAAGGAAGTATTGATTCCGGTTGTACCGGAAATAGTTCGTGCGGTGGATATACAGATGGGACTCGTAACCATCACACCCATGGACGGCTTATTGGATTGAAGCACCAGATTGCAATTATTACATCGGTTCCGACACTAGTGGAAACGGTGGTTCAGTATTCCATGCTTAGAGAGGCAGTGGCGCGGGAAAAAGTGGATTTTCACTTGATAAATCTGCGGGAATATGGTGCAGGTAATTATCGTCAGATTGATGACACACCATACGGTGGTGGCGCTGGAATGGTGATGATGGCGGAACCTATATTCAAGGCCATTGAAAATGCGATCGAATTAGTGGGTGGCAGCAATGATTTGCGAATCATTTACCCCTCACCCCAGGGCAAACCCTGGAATCACGGATTGGCCGAAGAGAATAGCAACGTAAAAAAGCTTATTGTGATTTGTGGGCATTACAAAGGTATTGATGAGCGGATCATTGAAAAATATGTAAGCCATGAATATTCCATTGGCGATTTTGTCGTAACCAGCGGAGAAATTCCGGCAATGATCATGGTAGATAGTATTGTTAGGCTCATTCCCGGGGTGCTAAATAAGATGGAATCAGCTTTAAGCGATACTTTTGCGGCGGATTTATTGGATGGCCCCCATTATACCCAGCCACGGGAAATAGAAGGCATGGCTGTACCAGAAGTATTATTTTCTGGACACCATAAAAAAATTGAAGACTGGCGTAAAGTTCGCCGGGAAGAACGTACGAGTGAAAAACGTCCTGATATTTGGCAAAAATATTTAGAATTAAATGAATCGGAGGAAAACGATGAATAAAATTAGACCGATTGTAGAGGGACAATTGAAAACCGATGTGCCGGATTTTGGCCCTGGAGACACAGTCGTAGTAGACGTGCGCGTGGTTGAAGGTGGTAAGGAACGAATTCAGAAATTCGAGGGAATAGTGATAGGCCGTAGGGGAAGTGATATTTCCGAAACATTCACCGTTCGTAAAATTTCCGCTGGTATTGGCGTAGAAAGAATTTTTCCCATCCATGCACCCGTGGTTAATCAAATTACAGTAAAACGCAGTGGCTCGGTCCGTCGTGCCAAGCTGAACTATCTACGTAAACTGACTGGTTCCAAAGCGACACGTATTTCTGAAAAGCGATAATTCGGTTTTTCATTTTGATATAAACCCTCGTTACCCTTAGGTAGGGAGGGTTTTTTATTTATGACGCGTTTCGAAAAGATCATTCTGAGTATTACCGGTGGTAGCCACCTATCAGTCCATGCTCTCATGCTGGCACTACCCAGCCTTATTCCTATAATTCGTAATGAATTTAATGTGGGTTTAACCACGCTAGGATTTTTAGTCACGGTCAGTGCCTTTATGTTTGGTTTGGGCGCCATACCAGCAGGGTGGGCCGAGAAACGTTTTGGTGGTCGCCAACTCTTATTGATTTATCAGATTGGTTCATCTATATCTGCTTTGATTGTTGCCCTTTCAGGGTCTTTCCAGATGATGGTAGTGGGTCTTGGTCTAATGGGGTTTTTCTGTAGTATTTATCATCCGGCAGGGCTGACCCTTATTTCTCATCGCATTAAAATATTGACACGAGGCATGGCTATCCATGGCATATTCGGATCAACTGGTTCCGCACTTGGACCGATTTTGGCAACCTCTTTGGCGGCTATTATCTCTTGGCGTGCATCATATGCTTTCCTTGGTATTTTTAATGGATTGTTAGCAATCAGCACATTTTTTGCGATACCATATCAAAAACGATCTGAGATTCCTGAAGATGAATTTGAAAACCATGGGAAATCCACGAATAAACCTGCGCTCATTTTTTATTATTTGACTAATATGTTTATGGGAATGGCCTATTATGGATTCACCACCTTTATGCCAGTCCATTTTGCAGAAAATACCGATATCATTTTGCCGTCTATTTCAGGTAATATGAAAGCGGGAATTTTTCCCACGATGGTATTTATTGCTGGAGTGGGAGGACAGTTGATTGGTGCAAGGATTGGGGAACGTTTCCATAAGCCAACCGTACTCATCTTTATTATTATGGCCAATATTCCATTTCTGATCCTTATGGGATATACATCGGACTTAATCTTGATCCTTTCAAGTATCATGCTAGGTATAACATATTTCAGCAATCAGCCCATAGGTAATACCCTCATTGCTGAATTTACTCACAGTCAGAACCGAGGGTTGGGATATGGCATCAGTTTTTTCCTCAGTTTTGGTATTGGTTCATTTGCGGCTGGCTTCAGTGGATTGATTGCGGAAAATATGGGTATATCTACTGTTTTTCCTGCCATGGCTATTTTATTAATTCCTAGCGTAATTTTTGCCTTCCTGATGAAACGAGCTGTTGGAACAACTTGAACCTTGCTTTATAAATAAATTACATTTCCCGTCTCCATGGCACAAAACCAACTTAAAGAACTCCCATCTGTATCTGAAGTATTACTTAAATGTAATAAGTATAAATTATTGAATAACAAATATTTAACATATATAATAAAATTGAAAATTGATCACTATCGCGTTGTTGCCAAAAAAGGAAAGCTAACCCTGAAACGTAGCCAGGTTATACAAGACATAGTAGATGAAATTGATCGGATATCGACCACATCCATGCGGCCTGTTATTAATGGAACGGGGATCGTTCTACACACCGGTTTAGGTCGTGCCCCCATGAAAGAAAGCACTGCGAAACGGGTGGCTAAACGGGTGTCCGGTTATACTAATCTTGAATTGGATCTTTTATCGGGAAACCGGGGCCAGCGCCAGAACCATGTGGATGGATTGCTTGCAGCCCTAACGGGTGCACAATCAGCCATGGCTGTGAACAATAATGCCGCCGCCGTATTAATGGCTTTAAATGAACTTGCAGAAGGGAAGGAAGTTATTGTTTCTCGTGGACAACAGGTAGAAATTGGTGGTTCATTTCGTATTCCTGATGTAGTCAAAAAAAGCGGTTGTATCTTAAAAGAAATAGGTACTACAAACCGTACTCATCTTAAAGATTATGAAAAAGCAATCGGCAAGAACACAGGGTTGATCCTTTGGGTCCATACCAGCAATTACGTAGTGCGTGGTTTTACAAGCGAAGTAGATTTGCATGACTTGGTTGAATTGGGGAGGAAAAAACGGATTCCAGTCATGGTGGACTTGGGCTGTGGTGAAATGGTTGATTTATCTAAAAAAGGAGTACCTACTCATCTACCTGTTCAGGATGTTGTAAAGTCAGGTGCAGGCATCGTAACTTTTTCTGGTGACAAACTATTGGGTGGTCCCCAAGCAGGGCTCATTGTCGGTAATAAAACATTGGTCAGTCGACTGAAAAAAAACCCGATTTCCAGGGCGGTTCGCTGTGATAAATGGTCCTTGGCGTTTTTGGAAGAATCCCTACGCTCATTTCAAGATGATGGACCATCCAAAGACAATCTTACCATCTCACTTATGACTAATTCAAGAGGGACACTACGAAAAAGAGGAAGGGTCATCCTGTCCTATTTACCCAAGAAAACCGTGGATCTATTAGGTATCGCCCTGGTAGAATCTGAGGTGGAGGCAGGAAGTGGATCCCTCCCAGAAGAAAAACTAGAAAGTATGGCTTTTCAATTTAGTGCGAAAGGTCGATCAGCATCAAAGTTGGCAACCAAATTTAGAAAAGGTGAGATTCCTGTGGTAGGGTATATACACGGGAATAAATTTTTTATCGATCTTAAAGCAGTCATCCCAGGCCAGGAGAAAGACTTGGCAGGAGCCATCAGTGCAATACAATAGAGAGGAAAATGTCGCAGATTGTCATCGGCACAGCAGGTCACATTGACCATGGGAAAACGGCCTTGGTCAAGGCCCTCACAGGTACCGATACAGATCGCCTAACTGAAGAAAAATCCCGGGGGATGACAATTGATCTAGGTTTTGCCTACCTGGATAAAAATATTACTATTATTGACGTTCCCGGACACGAAAGATTCATCCGTAATATGGTGGCGGGCGTTTCTACCATCCATATCGCTCTAATCGTCATTGCAGTTGATGACGGCATCATGCCCCAGACTCGCGAACACCTCCATATACTTAGACTACTGGGTGTGAGACACGGTATTATTGCGCTTACCAAGACAGACTTAGCTGAAGATACTGACTGGATAGACCTGGTTGAATTGGAAATTCGGGACTTGATCTCCAATACGTTTTTAAAAGAAGCACCCATCATACGAACGTCCGTAGAAACGGGGGAAGGAATTGAAGCACTAAAATCTGAGATCACTACCCAGTCTAAAGCCATAAAAACGAATTTAGACCGGGGATTTTTCCATTTGGCCGTAGATCGTGTTTTCTCAAAAACTGGTTTTGGATCAGTTGTAACGGGAACAGTTCTATCTGGAAAAACAAAAACCGGACAGGAATTGGAGATCATACCTGGAAATAAAAAAGCAAAAATACGTGGGATGCAAACCCATGGCACCGAAACGTCGGTTGTAAAAATGGGAGATCGGGCTGCTATTAATCTGGCGGGGACAGAATTGGAGGACCTTTATCGTGGTACTGTAATTGCTGAACCTAATTGGGTGAATTCAACGGAGAAATTGATTGCCAGTGTCACAATGATTGCTGATACGAAATGGAAGTTGAAAAACCGTCAACGCGTTCACCTCCATATTGGTACAGCGGAGGTGATCGCCAAAGTTATGATGGTAGAAAAAGTATTGGAGGCCGGGCAAAATGGAAACGTGCTTTTTCTCCTGGAAAAGCCAGCAGCGGTGATTATGGATGCGCAGTTTATCATCCGTAGTTTTTCTCCCATGGAAACGATAGGCGGCTGTGTTGTTTTAGACCCCAATCCAATATCAAATAAATTTGCACTGAAAAAGTGGACAAGAATGATCAGTGAAGTCCAAGGTGAGCGATTGAAACAATTTGTGGAATCTTTTTGGAAATCCCCGAAATCTGCAGGGAACTGGGCTCGGAATTTTCACATTTCAGAAAAACAGATCAAATCTTTGATTAAGGATGAAAGCATATTCAATGAACAAGGGTTTCTTTTCACTTCAAAAATACGAGATGAATCCATTGATTTACTCCGGTCTATACTCCAGACTTTTCACGAAGAGAATCCCTATGCAAAATCCCTTTCACAAGTTCAAGCGAAGAAAATATCTGGATTCAGTGTGAATTGGTTATCCTTTTTATTGGAGAAAATATCGGATGAACTCATTTATTCAGAAGGTGGTTATGCCCTGAAAAGACATGCTATTGTTTTATCGGATTTTGATAAAAAATTAGCAGTAACCCTTGAAAAAGCCATTAGGGATGCTAATTTTCGTTTGTTGACTGCAGATCAAATCGCATTAGAAAATTCTAAAAAGGCAATTGAAATTTTGCATATACTTAAGGATCGAGGAACGATAGTGGCGTTGGCGCAAGGATTGTGGATTCACGTAGAGGTATTGGATAAATTGAAGAATGAATTATCTAGATTTTTTTCATCCAAACCTGAAATGAAGGTAGCTGACTTTAAAAATATCACCAATACCAGCCGGAAAACTGCCATACCTTTGCTTGAATACTGTGATAAACAAGGCCTCACAGAGCGAGATGGGAACGTACGCCTGAAAGGAGAGTCCCTTGCCTAAGGACAACGGTACGCCTCTGATGCGTCAATATATGGAGATCAAGACGAAATATAGTGACACCATTGTCCTGTTCCGTATGGGAGATTTTTACGAGACCTTTAACGAAGATGCAAAAACCGCTGCAAAAATTCTAGGGATTGTACTGACAAAAAGAGCCAATGGTGCAGCCGCCAATGTGCCGCTGGCGGGATTCCCGTACCATGCTTTAGATAATTATTTGTATAAACTGGTGAATGCCGGACACCGTGTGGCCATCTGTGAGCAGGTGGAAGATCCCAAATTAGCAAAGGGAATTGTGAAAAGGGAAGTGATTGAGGTAGTGACACCTGGGACGATTACCGCTGAGCAGGCCTTGGACCAAAAAGCCAACCAGTATTTGGCATCGATTCATTTCGGGAAATCTAATGTAGGGTTTGCGGTCTTGGACCAATCCACCGGTGAATTTTTCATCGGACAATGCATTCCTGAGAAGTTGGCAGAATCGTTACGCAAGTTTTCACCGCGTGAAGTATTGATAGCCGAAACAGTTATTTATTCAACAGCCAATTGGTATTGGGAACTAAAGCCCTTCATCACGAAAGTAGAGGATTGGCTTTATAACTATGACCAGTCCTACCGAACTCTTATCGATCATTTTAAAGTGAAATCGTTGAAAGGATTTGGCTGTGAACATTTGAATGAAGGGATAATTGCCGCGGGCACCATTTTTCACCATATGACCCAGTCCTTAAGTAGCGCCGTGGATCATATTTCAACCATCCGGCCGATCTTGGATCAATATGTGATGGGATTGGATGGTTTTACAGTTAGGAATTTGGAGATTTTTCAAAGTCTGGCTACCCAAGGTACCCACGGGACTTTAATCGATGTACTAGATGAAACAGTTACAGCCGGGGGAGGGCGTTTGCTAAAACAATGGCTAAATCGGCCTATTACCAATCCGAAACAGTTGAATCAACGGCTTGATATCGTTGAATCTTTTCAAAAGAAAAAGCGCACATTGGAGGATACGCAAAATTGCTTAAAAAATATATCCGATATTGAACGCATTCTTGGCCGAGTGAATAATGGAAAAATTACCCCCAAAGAAATCAATGGACTCCATTATAGTTTAGCACAAATCCCTGAATTGATTACCGCGTTGAAAAATTCTAACGATAAGCACCTCAAAACCTTTATTCAGAACTTTGTCGATACGGACGGCATTAAGGATCGGATTGCAGAAACAATCAATCCTGACGCGCCCTCACAAGTGAAACATGGTAATGTGGTATTGGATGGTGTAGATCCTGAACTGGATGAACTTCGGAAGCTTAGCATTGGTGGCAAGGAATGGATTGCCAATTTGCAGAAATCTGAGCGAGAAAGAACCGGAATTCCATCATTAAAGATCGGTTATAATAAGGTATTTGGCTACTATCTGGAAATAACCAAGACCCATAGTGAAAAAGTGCCGGAAGAATATATCCGGAAACAAACGTTGGTGAATTCCGAACGTTATATCACTCCGGAATTGAAAGAGTATGAAGAAAAGATACTTTCTGCAGAAGAAAAAATTGAATCTATTGAATCACGGATTTTTCATGAGCTGTGCCAATATATTTTGTTACAGGCAGGTATATTGCAGGAAAATGCAGCTGTCTTAAGTCGATTGGATGTGCTATCTAACTTTGCCTGGGTGTCCATATGCAACAAATATACGCGCCCGATATTCACCCAAGCGGGTACCCTCAAAATCAAAGCTGGTCGCCACCCTGTAGTTGAACAACTGCTTCCAGCTACGGAACGATTTATTCCTAATGATCTATCCATGAATACAGAAAAAAGTCAAATCCATCTTATTACGGGGCCGAATATGGCCGGTAAATCCACTTATCTTCGTCAAGTCGGTCTTATTGTCCTGATGGCTCAGATAGGGTGTTTTGTACCGGCAGAATCGGCGGAAATCGGTATTGTGGATAAACTGTTCACCCGCGTTGGAGCCAGCGATAACCTTGCGGGGGGAGAAAGCACCTTTTTAGTAGAGATGAATGAGGCAGCCAATATTTTAAATAATGCAACGGAGAAAAGTTTAATCCTGCTTGATGAAATCGGCCGAGGAACTGCTACTTACGATGGATTGTCGCTAGCCTGGGCAATCACGGAATATTTGCATCAAAAGAAGGAAGTGGCGGCACGAACCTTGTTTGCTACTCATTATCATGAATTAACGGATCTTGAGAATACTTTGGAACGGTTGGAAAATCACCACATCGCAGTAAAGGAATTTGGTGATAAAATTGTTTTTTTACGCAAGATTATGCCCGGTTCGGGGGACAAAAGTTATGGGATTTACGTGGCCCAGATGGCGGGATTACCCAATCAGGTGATTTCACGAGCAAAAGAAATATTGAATTTTCATTTGACAAACCATCCTACCGATGTAAAAGGCGAAAACACAGTCGTGGAAAACCAAATTTCTTTGTTTGCAGCACAAGAATCGGAATTGAAAAAAGATTTATCGAATCTGGACATCATGCAGATTTCACCACTGGAAGCTATCAAAAAACTGGACGAATTAAAGAAAAAGCATGACCTATAACCCGGCTCCATTCCATCCTTCATCGATTAGAAGTTGCTCTGGTATGATATTTGTGTTTTTTTTTGTTTCGCTGGGATGCGCTGAATCTTATTGGGTACGTTATGGATGGCAGGTATTTCAAAGTGCAGGTGATGCCAGAATCTTAGCTTTGGGTGGTGCTGCGGTTACCGATTATGGTACATCTGTATCGCCTTTATTCAACCCTGCCGCTAGCGGAAAAGTTGGCCTCCATAATGTGAACTATACGCACCAGAGCCGCTTGGCTGGTATGATTAGCAGTGATCTTTTGGGATTTCCAATCCGCAATTTTTCACGTCCATTAAATTTGATTGTTATTCATGAAGGTATTGATCAGATACCGGATACACGAAATATTCTGCTTGATTTTGGTTTGGATGGGGTGCCCGGTACTGGCGATACTGGGGAAGGAAATGGTATCCTGGATGAAGGAGAACGATTAGATAAAAGTAAACTGAAATATTTTTCTCAACGGCAGTTAGGGCTGCACTTGAGTACCGCATGGAAAAAAGAAAAATATGAGATCGGAGTAGCCCTGAAATCCCTGTATCATAATTTGGGAGAGTTTTCTGGAACTGGTATTGGGCTTGATGTTGGCATGTTGGCAACCCCTTGGGAGAATGGTAGATTCGGGCTCACCATTCGGGATGTCACTACAAGTTGGCAGGTTTGGGACAGTGGTACCGTAGAGCGATTCAAACCTACCGTTATTACAGGCCTATCCCATACCTATCGATTATCCAATATACCTTTATCCATTACGGGTATGGGTAACGTAGAACTGGATGCTTCGGGACGAACTTTAGATGATGATTTTATGGTTGGGAAATACGGGGGAAGAACCAGGTTCGGTTTGAATATTGTTTATGATTATAAAATTTCTGTTCGTCTCGGTCGAAATACCATCGGGTCAATAACAGCAGGAATTGGACTTAGTTGGGAGAATTTATCTTTGGATTATGCTTTTGTAAATGAGCCATCCGGTTCGGATTTAGGCGCTACCCATTTGGTATCACTGGCATTGAATTCTGACTGGATCCGCGGATATATCGAAAAGCTATAATATTTCGCAGCGTCTTTACATGCCAAGTCTTCGGACGATCCAGTCTGGAGCATATTTCATAATGGGCACCATAAATACTTTCCACTGCCATGGGAAAATGAAGACTTTTTTCTTTCTGTTCACTGCCCTAATGATTTTCTCTGCAGCTATATTTGTATCCATGAGAAAAGGCATTGGGAAATCATTATTAGCGGTCATTTCACTTTTGATAAAACCGGGACAAACAGCTGTGACCGAAATACCATATTTATGCAAGGCAACACCCCATCCTTGGCTGATATTTCTTACAGCTGCTTTTGAACCGCTGTAAGCGGAATGGTGGGCCAAGCCACGGAAACTGGCCACAGAACTTATGACAGCGATTTTTCCACTTTTCTGTTCTTTGAAATAAGGTATAAATGGCATTACGACATTTGTTACACCTAAAATATTAGTTCTCAAGATTTGGTTCATTGCATCTGAACGTCCAGAACTAAGTTTATCCGGGTTGCCTATTCCAGCATTGGCAAAGACACTGTCCACTGTACCAGGAAGTTTGATAAAATCTTGAATGGTTTTTTGACAGGCATCTCCATCCAATACATCAAGGGGATATACTTTTGCATCACCACCATACTCGAAACATTTGCTGGCAACATCCTTTAGACGGTCCTCGCGACGGGACGCTAACCCTACAAAATAACCTTGTTTGGCGTAGGCGTAGGCGAGATATTCACCGATCCCGCTGCTTGCGCCAGTAATAAAAACTTTTTTCATGTCATTAATCATAATAACTAACTATTAAAATTATATTATAAAATCTTATGGGACTAATGGATACTATTCTGAATTTTTTTTATTTAGGGTAAGGTTATCAATATTATTATATATTAATGTAATTGGTCAGATTTGTAACGAGTGCTTATTTATAGAACTAATTGTGATACGTTATAGATAAACTGTAAACTTGTAGGCTTTTTTTGAATAGAAAACAGATGATTCAAAGTATGACAGGATTTGGCCGTGGAACGGCTGGTAAAGGCAGTAGCAAAGTAATTGCTCTGATCAAGGCAGTGAATGGCCGATTTTTAGATATTAAAATCCGGGGAGTTGACATAAATCCTGCTGATGAAAAAAATATTCGTGACATAATTTCGGAAAAGCTTACCCGCGGTACGATTCATGTGAATTTGGAGTTTGAAGAAAATGGTAAAACACAATCCTTATCTTTCAATAAAGATCGCTTTGAAGCGATAGAAAAAATTCTGCTAAAGGTTCAAAAAGAATATGGCCGCCATCTAAATTTAGGCGATATAGTCAATGCCAATGACCTTTTTACCTATTCGGATCCTGATTCCATTGATTCAAATCAGTTAGCTAAAGCAGTGGATAAAGCTTGTAGTGAAGTAATCCAAATGCGAAAAACTGAAGGGGGAAAGCTCAAAATTGATTTTGAAAGTCGATTGTCTAAACTCGAGCGAATCTTAAGTCAGCTTGAAAAAGAGTTACCGGGAGAATTTAGTAAGCGTGAAAAACGGTTCCGTGCCCGAATATCTGAATTATTAAATGGGACTCCGGTAGATGAAAATCGTTTAGCGCAGGAAATTGCTATGATAGCAGAAAAATCTGATGTGACCGAAGAAACAGTCCGTTTAAAAAGCCACTTTCAGCAATTTAATTCCATGTTAACCATTGATGATTCTGCTGGACGTCGCCTGAATTTTCTCGTCCAGGAAATGGGGAGGGAAATTAATACGATTGGGTCGAAAAGTTATTCTGAAAAGGTTGTAAAATATGTGATCACTTTGAAAGATGAAGCAGAAAAAATACGGGAACAAATTCAGAATATTTTATAAGAATGAAAAATTTAATCATCCTATCCGCACCTTCTGGATCTGGGAAAACAACCCTGTGCCGTGCACTTCAGAGACGAGATGAATCCATCGGTTTTTCCGTTTCATGTACCAGTCGAACGAAACGCAAAGGTGAAATTAATGGTGTAGATTATACCTTTTTAACTGATCAAGAGTTTAAAAAGCGAATCGAGAACGGTGAATTTGCTGAGTGGGAACAAATCCACGGGAATTATTATTATGGTACCTTGAAGGCAATTTTGGAGGCGGCAATACAACATCAGGAGTTACTGCTGTTAGAATTGGATGTTAAAGGTGCGATGTCGATTAAAAATATATATTCTGAAAAGACTTTGTCGATTTTTGTAGAACCCCCCAGTATGGACGATTTGTACACCAGGCTGGTAAAGCGGGGAACTGATTCAGAAAAAAGAATTGCAAAAAGGCTGGAACGGCTAACTGCAGAATTGGAATACAAATCCAATTTTGACCATCATATAATTAATGATGATGTAAGGCATGCCGTGGATGAAATTATGGATATTATACAACATGAAAATGAGGGAGTGTATTATGGGTCTTAAACCACTATCTATTCGAAAAATGGAAGATAGGACTAAAGATGTTTATGAGGCAGTTGTTGTCATGTCAAAAAGAGCAAAACAAGTGCTAAACAACAGAATCATGGAAAAAATGATGGATGCCGCCATCGAAGATGTTGAAATGGGCGTTTATGACCAAGTCGTAGATGAGAACCCTGAAGATTATGTAGAATCGGAAAAAGTTACCACGGTTGCTGTCAACGAATTTATGGATGGCAAATTAGAATGGGGTGAAAGCGAGGTAGAATCCTAAGAGGTCCTAGTGAACTGTTAGCAATTTATGGGTTCAGTTTCTCCCGATGCCGTAAACCGTTATTTAAAGCAAACCCGTGAACTTTACGGGGATGAACTCTTTCTCGAATCGAACCCTGTCTCAGAAAAAAAAGATCTCCAAACAATCCATCTTGAATTTTCTACTGAATTAGATTCTTTTCATCAACAAATCCACGAGTGTCAGAAGTGTCGGCTAGGTCAATCCCGCACTAATTTTGTTTTTGGTGTTGGTGACCCCAATGCATCCTTAGTTCTTGTAGGGGAGGCACCTGGTGAACAAGAAGATTTAAAGGGAGAACCTTTTGTAGGGCGGGCAGGTCAATTGTTGGACAAAATTTTAGCTGCCATTGACCGATCCCGTGAAAAGGATGTCTATATCTGTAACGTACTTAAATGCCGCCCACCGCAAAATCGTGATCCGCTGGCAGACGAGGTTGAACAGTGCGAACCTTATTTAATTCATCAAATTAATTTGATTCAGCCAAAACTCATTGTAGCTTTAGGTCGCGTGGCCGGAAAGACCCTTCTCAATGTGGATAATTCGTTGAAAAGTATGCGCGGTATTCTGCACAATTATCATAACACGCCGCTGATTGTGACTTACCATCCGGCTGCATTGTTGAGAAACCCAAATTGGAAACCTGAAGCATGGAAGGATTTTAAATGGATCCGTTCCATGATTGATGCATAAATATAATGGCAAAGAATAAGGAATTAGAACTTCATGCCCAACCCCAGGCATTGGAAGCTGAACAGGCAGTGTTGGGTTCCATGCTCACATCAAAAGAAGCGGTAAGTAAAGCTATGCAATGGGTATCTGCAGGTCAATTTTATAAAGATGCCCACGTTCGAATTTTTTCATGTATGGTGAACCTTTTTGAAAAGGGTGAACCCATTGATGCAATATCAGTTGTGGATCGCCTTAAGAAAAAAAAGGACTTAGAAAGTGTTGGTGGTGCCTATTATATCACTGGGTTAGCTGAGTCCGTACCTACCACTGCCAATGTTGAATATTATGCTAAGATCGTGTTAGAAAAGCACACTTTAAGAAGATTGATTCAAGTATCACATGAAGTATCAAAAGAAGCATTTGAAGATGCGCAAGACGTAGATGATATTCTGGATTCAGCTGAATCAGCCATTTTCAATATTTCTGAGAAAAGACTTCGTGGTGGTTTTGAACATATTGATCCAATACTGCAAAATACCTTTGAAGAATTAGATAAAATTGCGACCAATCCTGGTATTGTGACTGGCGTACCATCAGGGTTGATGGATTTGGACGCTATTACATCTGGGTTCCATTCCGGTGAACTGATTATCGTGGCTGGTCGCCCAGGGATGGGTAAAACCGCTTTGGCGCTTACTATGGGTCGAAATACAGCAGTTATGGATAAAACGGGTGTAGGTATATTTAGTCTTGAGATGGCGAACCATCAATTAGCCATGCGCCTGCTATGTGCCGAAGGACGTGTGGATAGTCATCTTGTGCGAACGGGAAAACTCCCAAAGTCACAATGGAAAAATTTAAGTATTGCTGTAGGACAATTAGCTGAGGCACCGATTTACCTTGATGATACGGCAGCGATGTCCGTTTTGGAAGTAAGGGCCAAAGCACGCCGGTTAAAGGCGGAACACGATGTTGGATTATTAATTGTGGACTATATTCAGCTAATGACTGGACCAAAAGGCGCTGAAAGCCGCCAACAGGAAATTTCCCAAATTTCACGTTCTTTAAAGGCATTGGCTAAAGAAATTGAAGTGCCCGTGATTGGGTTATCCCAATTGTCACGTGCAGTGGAAAGTCGCAGTGACCGTCGCCCACAATTATCTGATCTTCGTGAATCAGGTGCAATTGAACAGGATGCAGATGTAGTAATCTTTTTATACCGTCCGTGGGTTTATTCTCAGGAGGAAGACGACCGTGGAAAGGCAACAATAATTGTTGCCAAACAAAGAAACGGTCCAACAGGAACTATCGAGGCAACTTTTATCGATCGTTTTGCACGCTTCGAAAACATAGCCGCCTTTGCTGAAATGGAAGCAGAATCACCCTTCTGATGGAAAATCCCCTAACCAAATTTGTTCCCTTTCTAGTAGGAGAATTTCCTAAGCCATTTCAAGAACTTTTGGATAAAGTGACTTTGAATGAGCCATTGACTGAAGATGATTTAAAAAAAGAATTATGGGGGGCATATGAATTTGGTTTTCGTCATCATGAGGGACAAAAAAGACGATCCGGTGGGCCTTATTTTGAAAATCATTGTGTAGAAGTTGCCAAAATTTTAGCAGAATGGAATATGGATCATATTACAATTATTGGTGGACTGCTCCATGATACAATTGAGGATACGGAAGTAAATTTTGAGGATATCGAGAAAAAGTTTGGAACTGACGTCGCTAATTTAGTGAACGGTGTATCCAAACTGAGTGGGATCCGCTTTACTAGTCAAAAAGCAAAGCAGGCAGGTAATTTTATGAAAATGCTTATATCTGTAGCCCAGGATCTTCGGGTAATCATCATCAAATTTGCCGACCGACTTCATAATATGTCCACGATTGAATATTTACCACGTATAAAACAACATCGAACTGCCATAGAAACGCGTGACGTTTATGCCCCATTGGCCCATAGGTTGGGAATGGCCAGAGTGAAGTGGACGCTTGACGATTTAGTCTTGAAAACCTTGAATCCAGATGACTATAAAGAAATTGAAAAAAAGCTGAAATCTTCTCATAAAGGTCGTGAAAAATATATTAAAACAATTACCGATGTACTTTTAGATGAATTAGAGGAATATAATATAGTACCAAAGGTATATGGTCGACCAAAGTCACATGCATCTATTTATAGTAAAATGATTGAACGGGGTAAAACATTTGAAGAGATTTATGATATATTGGCTGTTCGAATTGTTGTTGAGAAAATTGAAGAATGCTACCTTACACTAGGTGTACTCCATCAAAAATTCAAACCGATTCAGGAACGATTCAAGGATTTTATTGCTACCCCAAAGAGTAATGGATATCAATCTATTCATACAACTGTTATAGGTCCAGATGGGAAGCTGGTAGAAATCCAGATTCGAACAGAAGATATGGAACAAACAGCTGAAATTGGTGTAGCTGCACATTGGCGCTATAAGGATGAGAGTGGTACAGAAACCAAGGGTGTTGATACTCACGTAAAATGGTTGCGGGAATTATTAGATATTTTACAGAGTGAAGAAAATGATCCAAAAGAATTCATGCACCTATTAAAAATTGATTTATTCGGAGATGAAATTTTTGTATTTACACCAAAAGGTGATTTAGTTCAATTGCCCGTAAAATCGTCACCGGTGGATTTTGCGTATAATGTCCATACGGAAGTGGGTCAAACATGCTTGGGTGCCAAAATCAATCACAAGGTTGTACCGTTGAATACTGAATTGCAAAACGGAGATACAGTTGAAATAATTACAAGCAGTTCTCAAAATCCTAATTATGGATGGCTCAAATTTGCTGTTACTTCTAAAGCGAGGAATAGGATTAAACGCTATTTAAGTAAAAAAGAGCGAGATGAAAGTATTAAAATGGGCGAAGAAATTATGACTAAAAGTCTCCGCCGTTTGAAATTGATAAATCTATCGGATGAAGTAAAAGATGCATATAAGAAATTTGGGTTTGGCGGTACAGATCAACTAATGGAAGCAATTGGAAAAGGTGAAATTTCTATTCGAGATATTTTGGATAAAATTAGACCTGATGAGGCGCAGGTTGAAGAGGATGAACCTTCTAGTCTCTTCAGTTTCAAACGGAAAGAAAGCCAAAGCATTAAACTGGAGGGCATTTCTAATATTATGGCCAATTTTGGTAAATGCTGTAACCCAATCCCCGGAGATGATATGTTAGGCTTTATTACTCGAGGGAGAGGAATCACTGTACACCGTTCAGACTGTTCCAATTTACCTTTGTTAAATAAAGAATCAGATCGGTTGGTCCCCGTGGAATGGGAGGTGTCCCGTAAAGATTTCTTTAATGTACAATTAAAGGTAGTGGGGCAGGATCGAAAGGGACTATTGAAGGATATGACGGAATCCATTTCAAAACTCAATATCAATATGACATCCGTTGATATCAAGGTCAAAGAAGCGATCGCCACTGCTATTTTTATTATTCAGGTTAATAATCTGAAACAATTGGATCGAGTGATCCGAACAATGTCCAAAGTCAAGAGTATCGACTTTGTCGAACGCGCAAAACGCTGATTCATTAAATTCAAAAAATAAAATGGGACGTTTCCTCGGTATTGATCACGGCCAAAAACGGGTAGGGCTTGCCTTATCTGATCCTCTCAAAATAATCTCCAAACCGTATAAAACAATAACCTATACTGATCTCGATGATTTGTTTACGCAGATACAATCCATTATTATTGAAAAAGAAGTGGAGAGAATTGTACTTGGCCTGCCAAAAGGAATGTTAGGGCAAAATACCAAACAAACAGAAAATATTTATCAATTTGCTGGTCATTTGAAAAGTGTGGTTGATATACCAGTTTCTTTGGAAGACGAACGACTTAGTTCCCATAGTGCTAAAAAAGCATTAGTCCAACAAGGTATAAAAACTGGCTACAATAAGGATCGTATTGATGAAACAGCGGCTGCCATTTTTTTGCAGAATTATTTGGATCGAATGCAATGATAAAAAAAATATTTGATCGATCACCATTTCAATTGGCTATGATAACAGGCGTCTTAGTTGGATGTGCCTATCCCCCGATTCCCGGGTTTACAGCTTGGTTTGGTTTTCTGCCTTTGATTCATATCTGGCGAACCCAGATGCCCAAAGAATCGGCCCGATGGTCATTTTTTGCTTCAGTTATAGCTAATCTGATTTCACTGTATTGGATTGGTCTGAATTCTGGAGCTAACGGTGTTGCTGTATTGTTATCCTTGGTTGGCGCTATTTTATACCTAGGTATTATGTGGGCTGGATTGGGCTGGATCGTTGCAATGATTGAAAAAAAGATCGGTAATAGCCTAAGTATAATACCATTTTTATGGGTAACAATGGAATGGGTACGCAGCTTCGGTCCACTAGGATTTCCTTGGGCGAACTTAGCAACAACACAGACGGTTTTTCTGCCGGTAATTCAAATGATAGAAATCACTGGCACAGAAGGAATCGGGTTCTGGATTCTTCTAGTCAATGTTGTTACGTACATTTCCATACACACTGAAAAAAATAAACGAAATCTAGCGATATGTTCTATTTTTTTATTTTCTCTTCCATGGATCTACGGCATCATTCGTATGCCTGTATTTGAATTTGATGAAAATAAGCCCTATAGGGAATTAGCAGTGCTTCAACCCAATATAAACCCGAATAAAAAATGGGAAGCTTCTTTTCGAACAAGGTTATATGAAATTATGGACTCTCTTCATGCAGAAGCCATGTCAATGAATCCCGATTTGATATTGTGGCCGGAGGCTGCTTTGCCAGCCTATATGCGGGTATCACCGAAGCGTAGAGACTATGAATGGTTGGTGATGGAATCTGGAATACCTATTGTAATGGGAACTGTTGATTTTCATAGGGACACAACAGGGCGTCGAGTATATAATGGATCCATTTATATTGGTTTGGAAGGCAATAAAATCTACCATAAAATATTCCTTGTTCCATTTGCTGAATACATACCTTTGTCAGATAAAATTCCCTTGCTGAAAGAATTAAATTTTGGGCAGGCTAATTTCACTGCTGGTTCAGAATTCACGGTATTTCCAATGGATTCGATTTTATTCAGTAATTTGATATGTTATGAATCGAGCCACCCGGAAGTTGCACGAGGATTTGTCCGAAATGGTGCCCGCTTCTTAACGATAGAAGCCAATGACGCCTGGCTACAAAATTCATCAGGTGTCAGACAGCATTTTGAACTAGCGCGTCTTCGCGCGGTGGAATTACGAACAGGAATTGTTCGCAGTGCCAATACAGGCATTTCAGGCATTATTTATCCATCAGGGAAAGTTGAAAAAAAGATTCCTTTCGATAAACAAGCCGTTTTTAAAGGTAAGGTGCCTTTAAGGTCTAGTATGACATTTTTTGCGCGGTATGGAAGTGTTTTTGCGCAAATATGTTTGATTATAACTTTAATACAAATCGTATGGCTCATCAAAAGGCTAAACCACTCTTAATAATCCTCATCCTTTTGACAGGGCTGGCCATAGGTCAGAAAAAAGAAAAATGGGAGTTAGACCCTGTAATTCAATCGGCGCTTCTTCCAGGATGGGGACAAAAATCACTTAATTATCAGAAACGAGGACGATTTTATTCCTATATGGAATCAGGTTTGCTGCTCACAATATTGGGAACGACTACATACTCAAATATATTAAAAAAGAATTATATTGCTTTTGCATCCGAGCATGCTGCGATTTCTTCATCAGATAAAGACCATAAATACTGGGTGGATATCGGCAATTATGATTCAGTAAGAGATTATAATGATGAACATTTGCGTAATAGAGAAGTGAGTGATTTATACCCAGAGGATAAGCGTTGGAGTTGGGATTGGGATGGGAATAATAACCGTAACGAATTTGAACGTCAACGAATATTAAGTGACCAAATGAAATTGGCAGCAACATTTGGAATAGGCGCGACTGTACTCAATCATATGGTGTCAGCGATTGATGCCCTTTACCTAAAACGTATTTCACAGAACAAAACACTTTCTGTGGAGACTTGGTGTCAATCGGAAACGGGTAGTTTGGGATACACCCTAACGCTTCAGTTTTAAGATGATAAAACATCCATTAGTAAATCTATGGTTTTATTTGAGTTATTCATTCTCATTACTTCTTTCTACTACTTATTTTGGATTGGGAATCTATTTTTTGATTTTTTTGGCGATCATTTGGCTAAATAAAAAATACTTCATACAAGTACTACAACGTCTGAAACCAATTGTTTATTATTTCCCAATTATGATAATCCTATATTTTATCTTTTCACTTTTTTTAACCGATAATCGGTTGGGTGTTATTCTGAACGAGGCAGTTTTTGGATGTTTGAAATTGTTTCTGATGGTAGGTGCGATGATGTTCTATTTTGAATCTACACCAAGCCAGGATATCCTTATTATAGCCCGTAGTATTTGGGTGAAAGTGAACAAGCCCTGGAAATGGGTGGAAAATTTCTTTTTATTTCTCGGGATGACATTGCGATTTTATCCTACCTTTCAATCCAATTGGCAATCGTTACGGAATACTCGAAAATCACTTGGATTGGAAGCTGATTTATCTTATTTGGAACAGGTTAAAACAGCTGCTAAGGAAATGCCGGGATTGCTGATCCATCAGTTGCGAAGAGCCGATGATGTGGCGATGGCAATGAAACTTCGGGGTTATGGAAAACAGTTTCCTAGAGGCGTTACCTATCCTACTATTTTCAAAGCTATCCATCTGATACAAATTATTTTCATTTCTTCTGTCTACTGGGCTATCAATACCATTGCCACGATTTAAGATTCAAATTCAATATGATGGAACTGGCTTCCGTGGCTGGCAGTTACAAAAAAAGGAACGAACAATTCAGGGAGAGATTGAAGCCGCGCTTAAAATAATAAATGAGGGAGAAATGATCCGTATTCATGGGGCGGGACGAACAGATACAGGTGTTCATAGTACTGGGCAAATTGCACATTTTGATTTTCAGACGGATTTGGACTCCTGTGAACTAAAAGACGCCATTAATGGGAATCTACCCCGGGATATACGGGTAATGGAATGCCTTGTGGTTCCAGCGGAATTTCATGCTCGTTTTTCTGCAACACGACGGCATTATCTTTATCGCTGCCGTATGGATGATTTTTTACTCGATCGAAATTATACTTGGCATACAGGACCAATGGATTGCAATATTCTGAATCAAGCAGCGCAAAGTATTATTGGTAATCACGATTTCACATCTTTCAGCAGGAATAATGAAGACTTGGATCACCGCCATTGTATCATCCTTGATTCTTTCTGGAATGAGGATGGAGCCCTGATAAATTATCATGTTTCAGCGAATCGGTTCTTACACCATATGGTACGTTATTTGGTAGGCACAATGGTGGAAGTATCTCGTGGAAAATATGAATTGGAACGATATAAAAATTTGATTGATCATCCTGCTGAAAATGTGCATATTTACAAAGCACCACCCCGGGGGTTGGTGCTGACGCGAGTTGATTATGATTAAAAAAGTAATTTTATCCTTATTAGCCTTGGTCTTTTTGTGTGTGCATGGTTTCAGTCAATCTAGTATTGACGAATCCAGGCAAAATGCCATCACCCAGGCAATTAAAAAAGCAAGCCCTGGAGTTGCCAGTATCAATGTTACTCAGGTACGTCGCTATTCAATGAATCCCTTTCAGCGGGACCCTTGGTTTGAGTATTTTTTTCCCCCGGAAATTCGCCAGCGTGAAGTAAAAGGGTCTGGTTCTGGAGTTGTGATTAGTCCCGACGGTTATGTGTTAACAAATGATCACGTGATCGAAAATGCTTCCAAGATCATTGTCACCCTGCCTGGTGGAGAGGAGTATAATGCCGATGTAGTGGGTGTAGATAATATTACCGATTTAGCACTATTGAAGCTAGATGGATCTGATTTTCCTTATGTTAAAATGGGGGACTCAGAAAAATTAATTATTGGCGAATGGGCCATTGCATTAGGCAATCCCTTTGGACTTTTTGATGTAAATCAGCAGCCCACAGCCACGGTAGGTATTGTGAGCGGAAAAGACTTGGATTTTGGTTTCCAGTCAGGTAAAGTATTTCAAGATATGATTCAAACCGATGCAGCCATTAATCCGGGAAATAGCGGCGGACCTTTAGTGAATTCTGAGGGTGAAGTTATCGGGATTAATACATTTATATTTACAGGATCATCTGTTGGCCAAGGCTCAATCGGGATTGGATTTGCAATCCCCATAAATCGAGCTCGCACGATTGCAGAAGAACTAAAGTCCAAGGGTAAAATTGAGCGGGATTTTTCTACTGGACTTCACGTGCAACCACTGGATCGTAAAACATCTCGATATTTGGGTATTCCTTTTAATGAAGGTGTGATTATTACCCATATTTCAAAAAACAGCCCAGCCACAAAAGCAAATCTGCAATATGGGGATGTGATTGTCGCTGTTGAACAGAAGAAGGTTCTTAGTTTAAACGACATACTAGAAATTATTGAAATCAATGATTTACGTCCCGGAGATAAAGTAAAAATGCGTGTTTGGCGGAATGGTCGTTATTTAAATAAATTTTTAATATTAGGGAAATTGTAAATATGATTGCAAAAGAAGGCCGGATCATTTTGATACCGCTTTTCTTGTTGGCATTTCCCATTGGCATCTATGCCCATGCTGTGGATAGTATACCCTTTACTATTATTTACGGTATACTAGGATTATTATTCCTGTTTTCACTCAATTTTTTTAGGGATCCCAAACGAAACATTCCAATGGATGAAAAACTGATTATTTCTCCAGCAGACGGAAAAATTGTGAAAGTAAGTGAAATAAATGACCCGGAAGTGGGTGAGTCAGCAAAACTAGTATCTATATTCTTGAATGTTTTTAGTGTACATGTAAATCGAGTGCCTATCGATGGCACTGTAGCATCTGTAAAACGTAAACCAGGGAAATTCTTAGCCGCCTTTGACCATAAGGCATCTGATGAGAATGAACAGGTGGTAACTGTACTCGAGCATACATCTGGAAAATATAAAATCAAGCAAATTGCTGGTTTGATTGCTAGAAGAATACTATGTTATGCTAATGTCGGATCAAAAATGCATAAGGGGGCCCGTCTTGGGTTTATACGCTTTGGCAGTCGAACCGATTTAATAATGCCTGCACATGTGGATGTACGTGTAGTGGTCGGGCAAAAAGTTACTGGTAGCGAAACCGTTGTTGCTGAAATAATATGAAAAATAAAAAAATTCATATGCCAAAACGATTGAAGCGGTCGTTCATTCCTAATGTGGCGACGGTATTTAATATGTTTTTGGGTTTTCTGGCCATTACACTTATTATGAATGATGAACCAATTAAAGCAGGTTGGGTCATGTTGGTTGCGGGTTTATTTGATGCTATCGATGGTAAACTGGCACGTCTTTTAGGGCTTTCATCACGATTTGGCACTGAATTTGACTCTCTGGCTGATACGATTTCATTTTGTGCAGTACCATCCGTTTTGATATATAGTGTTTATGTGGAAGGCTTGCCAAGTTTGCTGGGTGCTATCATCAGTTTTATGCCCCTTCTCTTTGGAACAATCCGTCTGGCGAAGTTCAATATTGATGTGAAAGGTATTCCAAAACCATATTTTACAGGACTTACCACACCCTTGGCCGCCATTGCATTTATAAGTTATATGTTGTTTAATTATCAAATGTACGGTGATATGGGTGATCCTCGACTTGCTTTGGTACTGGCCGCCAGTTTAAGCTTTTTAATGGTTAGTCCTATTCGATTTACAAAATTTCCGTTACTCAGTTTCAAAAAAGGCCGTTCAAATAATTTGAGGCTGGTGGGTTTATTTATTATTTTAGTTACATTGATTTTTTACAGAGGTTTAGTACTTTTCCCTTTAATGACGCTTTACATCTTTTGGTCAATTATCCAATGGATGTTGAATCATGATCGTTTGGAAGGGGAAACACAGATTCATGCTCGCCAAAATAAATATCATGAATAAACGATCTATAAGTGTTATTATTCTGATCTTGTTTTTCGGGACTCTTTTCGGCACGCTGGTTGGAGAATTATTGGGATTTATTTTACCTGATAGTGTGGTAAAGGAATTTTTTCTAAAAAGTGTTGATTTTAACTTGGCCGGTTTAGTGGGGAGCGAAACTGGAGTAATTACACTTAATCTAATTATGTTATCTATCCAGTTCGGATTAACCCTAACGTTCAATTTTACTAGCATTATTGGTTTTGCATCTGCCTATTATTTTCTGAGGTATTTCCGGTAAACATTCTAAATTTGGGTCTGAAAAACACGATTATATCGGAGGAAAAATTATGTCGGGAAAAGAATTAGTATTTGCCGCCATGCCCGGAGGATGGGAAATGGTGGTTATTGCCTTGGTGATTTTATTGTTATTTGGTGCTAAAAAATTACCAGAATTGGCCCGTGGATTAGGACAGGGAATTCGGGAATTCAAGGGTGCAGTTAATGGAGCGAAAGATGAATTGAAAGAAGCTCAGGACTCAATGGAATCTGAGGGAAATACTGAGGACAAAGAGACCAGTTAGTACATATTAAACATTTATTTTGTACAAAGGGGTCTGCATGACCCCTTTTTTGTATAATTTATATACGAATCTTGAAACAAAATCGAATGATTATCGTAGTTAAAACCAAAGGGAAATTGGCTATAAAACATATATGATTACATTTGGAAGTCCGCTGTATCTAACGGGATTAATTGTTATCCCCATGATTTATCTCTGGATGCGTAAAGCTGGTAAAAAAAATGAGGGGACGGTGCGTATCTCTTCATCCGAATTAATTTCTGAAAAAATGAAGCGACAAGGTCGTAATCGCATACGAATATTGACATTACTTCAATATTTAACTATTGTCCTTGTGATTTTGAGTTTATCCCGTCCACGCCTCCGTGACTCCCTTCAGATAACGAATATGGATGTAGTGGATATTGTTTTAGTGATCGATATTAGTTCCTCAATGTTGGCCACTGATTTCCCTCCCAACAGGCTGGAAGCAGTTAAAAAAACCGCCAAAAATTTCATTGATGCCCGTAGTGGTGACCGTATCGGGGTACTGGTTTTTGCAGGAGAATCCTTCATACAGTGTCCACTTACTGTTGATAAGGAAGTGTTGATATCTTTGATGGATGAAGTAAAGGTAGCCGAGCAGTCCTATGATGGAACAGCGATTGGGATGGCTATTGCCAATGCAATAAATCGGCTGCGCCATAGTGATGCAATGAGTAAGGTGATGATTTTATTATCTGACGGTAGTAATAATGCCGGCGAATTGGATCCGCTCACTTCTGCAGATTTAGCATCTAACTTTGGCATTAAAATTTATACCATTGGTGCTGGAACCAATCAGGATGTGTCTTTTATTCCTGGTCGGGGTTATATTCGTAATGAGATTGATGAAGAAACCTTAAAGTCAATTGCTGAACGAACCGACGGAAAATATTTCAGAGCGACGAATATTTCTGGACTTGAACAAGTGTATGCCACCATTGATGAATTGGAGCGAACTGAAGTTGAAATAAAAGAATATACCCGCTATAAAGAATTATTCGGCTGGTTTCTTATTCCAGCACTGGTCTTTGGTCTTGGTGGCCAGACAATTGATCGTACATTATATAGGCGGCGCATATGATTGATTTTAGGTTTCCATATATACTATACATTTATTTTCCATTGATTCTACTTTGGATATTCTGGATATATAAAGGACGCAGGCAAAAGATTCTTGGAGAAACTAATTCATATCTTCGTGCACGTTTATTGAGCAAAATGGATACCAACCGTATAATATGGAAACAGAGATTTTTGTTTCTTTCAACAATTACTCTAATATTTGCGGCATCTGGACCCAAAATCGGTATCCGGTTGGCACCACTCGAACGCAAAGGCGTTGATCTGGTTTTCGCCATTGATGTTTCCACAAGTATGAATGCTGAAGATGTGAAGCCCAATCGCCTAGAAAAATCTAAATTTGAAATATCTCAAATGATTCGTCAACTCAAAGGAGATCGAGTGGCGCTGATCGTTTTTGCTGGTTCGAGCCATCTTTATTTACCGTTGACCACCGATTATGAAGCAGCTCGCTTATTTTTAGATGAAATTGATACAAATATGATTCCTACCCAGGGAACTGCACTAAGTGCGGCTTTGCAAACCGGACTGTCTGCCTACACAGAAGACGACTCAAAATATAAGGTATTGGTCTTGGTTACTGATGGTGAAGACCATGAAGGCCAGTCTATTGATCTTGCTAGGCAAGCGTCGAAGCGTGGTATGATTGTGCATACTGTTGGTGTAGGAACAGAATCCGGTTCTTTGATCCCAGTAAATGATGCGCAAGGCATACGGGATTACAAGAGGGATGGGGATGGAAAACTTATTACATCTATTCTAGACGAATCTATACTTCGAGATATTGCCGATGCTGGCAATGGTACTTATGTACGATTCGATAATAAACCTGCTAATTTTCGCGCAATTATAAATGCCATTGATTCCATGGAGAAACGTACCTTGAAATCAAACGTATATTCGGAATATGAAGACCGGTATCAATCATTTGCGATCCTTTCTGTTAGTTTGATGCTGGCAGGGATTTTGATGCCAACGCGGAATAAAAAACAAGAAGAATGGCGGGGTCGATTTGTCCAATAGATTCATGATTGTAGTCGTGATTTGTATGTCCATGTTGTTGGCGCAAGACAAGGGCCTGAGCCATTACCAGAATCAGGAATATGAGGCAGCACAGGAGTATTACGAATCTGTTTTGCGTGAGAGAGGTAATCAAGCGCAAGCACATTTTGGGCGTGGTTCATCCGCATTTCAACAAGGTGATTTGGAAACAGCAAAACACTCGTTTGAGCAATCTTTAAAGGCAGATGATGAACAACTGAAATCTAAAGCAATGTATAATCTGGGAAATACATTTTATCAAAATCAAAAAACGGAAGAAGCACTAGCCTTTTATCGCAAGGCATTAGAATTGGATCCCACTGATAAAGAAGCAAAATACAATTATGAATTTCTAAAATATCAGCAAGAGCCGCCAGAAGATCAACAGGAACAGGACCAGAGTAACAAGGAACAGGAAAATAAGGAACAGGATCAGGAACAAGAGAAGGAACAAGAGAAAAAGGATCAAGATCAGAAAAACAAAGAGCAGGAAGACAAGAATCAAGAGCAGGAAGAGAATGAGGAACAACAGGAAAATCAGGAGCAGCAACAACAGCAGGAAGCATTTGAGGAAGAAAAATCGCAGGATTTAAAACAGGCCGAAAGTATTCTGGACGCATTAAAACAAGATGAAAAAATCATGCAAAAGCGGCAAATTTCCCGCTCTAAATCGCGTAAATTGGCAAAAGATTGGTAATGATTCGTAGAATTACATATTGGATTTTTTCGTCCATCTTGATGGTTAGTTTTATCTTTGGTCAGATTCGAGTGACTGCATCGGTGGATGTGAACCGTATTTCGAAAAATGAAACACTGGGCTTTAAAATTGTGGCTGTCAATGCTGATGGTACACCAAACGTGGATATATCTCCGATATTAAATGAATTTAAAATTATCAGTGGTCCGGCCCAGCAAACCAATATCCAGTGGGTGAATGGTGCAATGACCAGTTCCCGCAACTTAAGCTGGACCTTGCTGCCTAAAAAAGAAGGGAAATTGAATATTCCCTCGCTGAATGTAACCATCGGAAAACAGGTTTTTCGGACCAATCCAATTGGAATCTTGGTGGAAAAGGGTGCGGGCCGTGCCCAGATGGCCAATTTATTCATTGAAGCAAAATCAGATAAGGAACAGGCCTATCCGGGAGAACAGGTAACAGTAACCTATCGTTTATTTACGCGCCTTAACCTATCTATTGAAGATATTGAATATCCAAAAAGTGTCGGTTTTTGGAATGAAGATTTACGTGTAACGCAAACGGTAAGATTCAGGAATATCCAGATTCAGGGTGTAGAGTATAAAGTGGCAACACTGTATAAAGCAGCCATGTTTCCAACACAGATAGGTAAACTGACTGTTAACCCGATGACAGTCATCTGTAATGTTGAAAAGCCCAGCCGAAGGCGGCCCGGTGGTGTATTTGATGACCCATTTTTTAATTCCATGTTCAGGGAAACACAGCGACAATTTGTCCAGTCTGATTCTTTAGACATTGAGGTTATGCCCTATCCCAAAACGCCACCGGCCGATTTTACTGGTGCTGTGGGAAGGTTTGAAATTGAATCCTGGGTGGATACACCAAATGTTAAGATCAATGAAGCAATTACGTTCAAGGTTCGTCTCAAGGGAACTGGTAACCTCAACCAATTCAATTTAAGCGAAATTCCATTTCCGCAGAATATGGAAGTGTTCCCTCCAACTTCATCCTTTCAAAAGGATGAATTCAGAGATGAATTGACTGGCGAACAGAATTTTGAATATATCTTAATACCAAGGTCCGCGGGAAATTTCCGGTTAAATCCGGTCACTTTGACCTATTTTGATACTGGATCCGAGTCATTTGTTACGACTCGTTCCAAGCATTTAGAGGTTATTGTTAATCCTGGTGATAAAGATGTGATTGCATCAACAAAATTTAACCGGGAGGATGTGGCTTTAATTGGTGAGGATATTCGTTATATCAGGACCCAAAATCCAAAATGGCTACCAAAAGGAAAGCAGTCAATCCCGGTTTGGGTATGGTCCACTTATTTTATCGCTGCTGCTTTGTTTATATTCCCTGGTATATTAGGAAAAATGAAAGATAGCCGGATTTCAACAGCCGATATGCGCAAATCGAGAGGAGCCCTAAAATTGGCCCTTAAAGATTTATCAAATAATTCTAATGATCCTTTCGCACATACTGCTGTGGTAATGTACAGGTATTTTCAATCGAAGCTGTATTTGTCATCAGATAATCTTGATCCCTTATTTATCGAAATGGAATTGAGCGGCAAAATATCGCCTGATATCATTGCTGAAACGGTAGCCATTGCGAAAATATGTGATGCCGGCCGATTTGGTCCTGATGCGGATGAATCGGAGGATACTATTCAGACACAGGCCGGGGAACTATTGAAAAAGATCGATCGGGAATTAGTATGAGATACTCAATTATCCTAGTAATTCTATCATCTTTACTCTTTGGTCAGTCACCGGATTCACTATTTAATTTGGCTAATCGATATTACGATAAGGAACAATATTACCAGGCAGCAAATTATTATGAAAAGCTCTCTGGCCAGGTAGAACATGAGGATTTATATCTCAATCTTGGGAACGCCTATTTTCGGATGGGAGAGGTGGGGCATGCCGTATGGGCCTATGAAAAAGGCCATGCATTGTCTCCTAGAGATGGGGATATCAATTATAATTTGAGTTATGTTAGTTCCCAAGTTCGGGATCGTATTCAGGCTCCAGATGATTTATTTTTCTTAGCTTTTTACCGTGCCATTTTAGAAAAACTAACTATCCTGGATCTGATTACGCTAGGGGGATTATTATTCATTGGATTAGGCGGACTGTATGTCTTACGCCTGAACGGGGCCATCTCTGAGAAATTGGGCGGTATATTAAATAGTATTTTATTGGTTTCTGTTGTGACTGCAGGATGGATTATGCTGGATAAATATTGGGATGTTTCTGATGAACAGGAAGGTGTCATCATTGCTTCAGCTGTTGATGTAAGATCATCGCCAATAGCAAGGGGAGAAAATGTGGTATTCCGTATTCATGAAGGTACAAAAGTGGATATAACCACATCCCAGCCTGGTTGGTTTGAGATAATTCTTTTGGATGGTAAAAAGGGTTGGATACCAGCAGAGGAGGTGCGTACCCTATGAATTATATTTGCCTACTAATGGTTTTAAGCTTGGGTTTTTCTCAGGAGCAGAAAAAGGTCAATTTTGATCCAGATAAATTAAAAGATCCTGAACCGCGATGGCCAAAAGTTATTTCACCATTCAGCTTGAATTCGAAAGAGGTGAAACCAGCGGGTAATCCAGACTCAACTCAGATCATAGTAGAGGGATTTCGTGTCCAGGTATTGGCTACAAGTACCCGGGGGAATGCTGACCGTTTACGGGATGAACTGACAAACGAATATGGTGAAGACATCTATATTGTGTTCGAAGCACCCAATTATAAAGTGCGTATCGGCAATTTTATCGATCGGCGCCAGGCAGAAAAACTACGCATAGAACTTATAAATAAAGGCTATCCATCATCATGGATCATCCGCACGAGAATTGAACCAAATATTTTAAGATAATTTTTAGATGTAATCGATATTATTGAATTAATATTATTTGATTAAACTATAATAATTCTTTGGCAGCCTCCTTTCAGAGGCTGTTTTATTTTCTTTAAAAATAATATTTTCGGTTATCTACAATTTTTGCTTCTTCTTTTAAATTAGCCATCCAACCACGGTAAAGCCGATTCTGTTTCTGGCGTATCAGGTCCTGTTGAACAAGTTCTTGCTGTATATTCCAGGCGGTGGAATCAAAGTTGCTGACTACATTGACTTGAATCAATCCGTAGCCGCGGTAGGTTTCTACTGGTCCTATTAAATCACCAGCTTTGGCATTTAATAATGCGCCAATAAGATGATTGGATTTCCCTAGGGAAATAAAGGAATTATTCAGCTTCTTGGTGTCTGAAGGAATAAGTTCCAGTTTATCATTATCTTTTTTAAGTGATTCAAAAGTTGTGCCCCCATCTACCTGATTTTTTAATGTGATAGCAAGCTTTTCAGCCTCTTTATTTTCTTTATTTCTATTGATTGCAGCATAAACTTGGGTGCGAACATTTTCAAAGGACGCGATGCCTGCAGGTGTAATTGAATCGAGTATGAAAACACCATAATAATCATCATTTTCCATCGGATCCGAAATACTCCCAATTTCAGCATTATAGGCCCAGCGTACTGCCGAGCGAAAGACACCCAAACCAGCAAGGAACATATCTTTTTCACCGATTGATTTGGCCTGTGAGGCATGTACATTATGACTGTCGAGAGCTGCAGAAAAACCATAATCCTGTGCATCATATGTGAATAGGGTTGTTCTTCGACGTAAATCTGAACTTGTGCTGGGACCAAGGTCTATTTCAAGCAGGATGTGTCGTGCTTTGACCTGTCTTTCTTCAGACTCTTGATAGCGGGTACTATCCACTTTAATGATATGGTATCCATATTGGCTAAGAATAGGCCCCACAATATCGCCTTTTTTGGCACCAAAAGCAGCTTCTTCAAATGGGCCAACCATCTGGCCTTTCCCAAACCAACCTAAATCGCCACCCCGGCCGGAATCAGGTGAAATTTGGTTACCGGGATCTTGTGTATTGAGATTTGCCAGTAGAGCAAAATCTTTACCGCTATTTGCTTGGTCAATGATGGCTTGGGCTTCATTATAAATGCGTAAAGTGTCTTCTGAAATAGGTGTTTTTTCCCAGCTTACATAAGACAAATGCCGTTTTTCATCCTGTTCAAAATCGCCCTTTCTGGATTTGTAATCGGCCATTAATTCTTCTTCAGTTGGTGTGTCTACTTGATCTTCAACAGCTGAGGTGGTTATATGCAGCGCAGATATTGTATAATCCGTATTGCGCTTTATGAATTCTTCCCGTATTTCTTCTTCGGAAACAATTGCAGACATATTGATATATTGTTGAAGTTTAAACCGGGGTATATAGAAATCACGCATCCATGCTTCAATGGGTTCCCAGTCCAGCATACCTGGCGTATTTAATGCCTGGCGATATGTTTCTTTATCAAACTCATTATCAACGAGGAAAATTCTCTGGATATCGAGAGGTGGATTGTTTTCAAGGTGATATAGAATTTCATCATCTGTCACAGTAATACCAAGATCATTGATGGCCTGTTCAGTGAGGCGTTCTTCAACAAAGGCATTCCAAACTTCCTCACGAATTCCATCAATATGTTGGTCTGAAATCTCTGTACCTGCATTGCGCAGAGTTTCCATGCGTATATTGTATGCCTGGTTAAATTGATCGGGAGTGATAAGGTCTCCATTGACCGATCCAATTGCTTCAGCTGGATTTACTCGACCTAAAAGCTGATCGATAATATTGGCGCCTCCAACCAATCCACCTACAGTCATACTCAGTAAGAATAATACCAGTAGAGACCATAAGACTACATGCATACGGTTGCGAAGTGTTGTCATCATTGCCATAAAATTATGTCCTTATCTGAAAAATGGTTCTCTCTTCCAAAGATGGGGAGCGAATTTAGGATTCAGATCGTTCCAAAGGCAATGAACAAAGGGGTAAGTTATGATCAACATTATTTATCATGAACTCTCATTTGACCTTGTGGTCTTGTGTTATAATTTCCCCAAACTTTTTCAAGATATCTATTGACCGATTTTCATCCTACACCCGAAAAACACCCTTTAATCCAATCCGGACCATTATCGACTTTATATAGAGAGGTCGTACAATGCGATGTATGCCCCAGAATTGTTGCTTTCCGTAACAAAGTGGCCAATGAAAAACGGAAACAGTTTATACAATGGACCTATTGGGGGCGTCCCATCCCGGGGTACGGCGACCCGAATGCAGAATTATTATTGGTAGGTCTTGCGCCGGCCGCCCATGGCGGGAATCGAACTGCCCGTGTCTTTACGGGAGATAAATCAGCGGATTTTTTAGTACATTGCCTCTACGGTGCAGGTATTGCAAATCAGCCGAATTCCGATGCGCTCAATGATGGTCTTGAACTAAATAACGCATTTATGACACCCATATTAAAATGTGTACCTCCGCAGGATAAACCCACTGCGAAAGAACTACGTAATTGTGCACCTTTTTTCAGTGCAGAAATGAAATTGCTGAAAAATGTAAAGGTAATCCTTGCCCTGGGTAAAATTGGTTTTGATGGCTGTTTAAAATACTTTCGTCAGCATTTTGACCTAAAAATGAAGGATTTCCCTTTTGGTCATGATCAGAAATACATACTGCCTAATGGAATAATTCTTTGGGGTTGCTACCATCCCAGCCCTCGCAACGTGAATACTGGGCGATTGAACTTTGAAATGATGGCAATATTATTGCAAAAAATAAAGAAAACTTTAAATCAGTGAATAAAACAGCGATTCTAATACTACTTATTTTGTTTGTACTCTCTTGTGAGGATAAGGACAAAAAGGACTGTATTGATGAATCAAAGATCACAGGTACTCCTTGTCCCGAAGTTTATGATCCAGTTTGCGGCTGTGATGGAGTAACCTATTCAAATGATTGTTTTGCAAAGAACCATTATGGTGTCACAAAATGGGTTGAAGGAGAGTGTAAAAAGTAAATGAAACGCCTCTGGCTCAAATAGCCTCTTCACGGGGCCATTTTTGTTTATAAAAGAGACACCCACATTGGTGGGTAATTTTGTGTAAGTTTCTCAAAGATGGTTATGAGTGGAAACATGAAGAACAATATTAAGGAGAAAGCGTGAAAAATTTAGTTGTAACATTAGGGATAACAGGATGTGGAAAAAGCACTTGGCTTAAAGATAAAAGTCCAGTAATTGAAACAGATGATTTAAGAGTAGAATTGCTTGATGACATTTCTAATGTAACTCAAGAAGGTTTTATATTTGGTACAGCCGCTAAAAGAATATCTAAATTATTTGATACACATGATACTGTTTATTTCGGCGCAACCTTAGTGGACAGCAAACATAGAATACCATTTTTACAATCAATAAAGGATATGTGTAAACATAAATTTGTAATAGAGATGATTATATTTCCAGGTATACCTGAATTGTCCAAAGAAAGAATTGCTAAAGCTTTAAAAGATGGGATACAGAGAGCTGATTCTATTCAATTTGTTGATGAACAATATGAACAGTATTTACACACTATAAGTATATTAGATGATGAAAAAGATTTTTATAGAATGATTAAAAGAGTTGATAACCCAAACGATGAAGCGAGAAAAATCAATAATACGGTGGAAGATATCAGCGAAAAACTTGATATGATTATTGAACAAAATGACCAAGATTAGAGAGATATGTGAAAAGAATCAAAATTAAATGAAACGCCTTCACTAGATGTTCCTCATGGAGATAAACAATGAATGTTCCTAAACTAAGGCACCCCACCGTTTTTCTACCACTGGTGATGTCACTGCTTGCTTTAGGCATGGTGCTCGTTCATTTCACAATTTTTGGTATTGTTGAGGAAACCGATGAAGGAACAGCTGCACATATTTTTCAGCTGCTTATGGTTGGACAAGTCCCTATTGTTGCTTTCCTCGCATTCAGGTGGCTTACTATAGCCCCCAGACAGACTTTCTTTTTCATTGTATTTCAAGTTGTTGCTGCTCTGGCAGCTATTATGGCGGTATTTTTTTTAACATCGTAATATAACTTCATCACGGGATATTTCATCTCTAATGGAAAGAGACAGTAGGAAAGGCATAAAGGGTTGGTTATTGGTCTACTTAATCGGTTCGATACCTCTCCTGATAATGTATTCGATGGGTCTTTCAGGATGGTTTTTCGAATATCCTTTTATTCTCATGGTCACAATTTTCCTCGTGCTAACAATTCCCCTATGTCTCATTATATTGAAATCTCCTAAAGCTCCGCAGTGGAATATCTCCATGTGGTGGACTATTGTGGTATTAATGACCTTACGTTCAATAAGTGTCTTCCTAGAGCCTGGCGGTAAAGAAATGAGTATTAAGGAAATGCTTAGTGTAGCACTAACGCTATTAGTAATAGTGTCTATTTCATTAGTATGGGCGATTATATGGACGAAGTATTTTAAAAAATCAATAAAAGTTAGAAATACGTTTTGCTAATAAAGCCAATTGAAGCGGGTAGTCCAAGAGTTGAAAAACAAATTAAACATCCCTAATTCAAATAGCCTCCTCACGGGGGCTTTTCTGAAATAGTATATATTATTCTTTATTAAAAAAAGGGAGGAAATTTCTCCGCCCCCCAATGAAATATGCTATTAGCCATGTAAGTGAGATTGGAATCATCGATGCGGTCAAATGAATGACTGTCTCATCCCTGCTTTTATCGAGAGCTGATGCTATCAACATAAAACATGTTATTAGAAAGCCTATCCAATGGATGATATGTAATAATTTTTTCATTCTTCAAAATACAATATTTTTTGGATAATTGATTAAATGAAACGCCTCTGGCTCAAATAGCCTCCTTACGGAGGCTATTTTGTTTATAGACATTTAGGGTTGGTGGGGTGTAATATTATTCCATGGAGATGGAACAATGAGAATATTGATTGTATTTGTCCACCCAAACCCAGAAAGTTTCTGCGGAGCGCTTAAAGACAGTTTTATTGATGGTATTAACTCCAATCAACATTCCGTTAAAGTTATAGACCTATATCGAGAAAATTTTAATCCGGTTTCCCTCGGAGATAACGAAATAACTCCCGAAATAGAAAAATATCAACAGTTAATCAAGAACACCAACTGCCTTGTTTTTATCTATCCAGTATGGTGGTTTAGAGCTCCAGCTATATTAGAAGGGTGGATTGACAGAGTATTTACCGTAGGATTTGCATTTAATTTCAGAAAGGTTATCGGTAACTGGGGAAGACCGATTGGTTTACTGCAATGTGATAAGGCAATTATTATAAACACTTATGGTTCGCCAGCATTTGCTACAAAGTATTTCTATATGAATATTCCTTTCAGGAGGCTTAAACGGGGAGTACTAAAATTGTGTGGTATAAAGCATATTAGGAGATTTAATTGCTGGTCAGTGCCTTTTGTTTCGGATAAAAAAAGGAAAGATTATCTAAAAAAATTATATAAAATTGGTCAAAAGTTAGGGTAAATATAAATAGGTGGTTAATTTTTGGTATGGAACGATATACTAATGACAAGGAAGCCTCCTCACGGGGGCTTTTTTTACCATTTTGGTTTATTAATTGGTCTTAGTGGTATAACTACGCGAAAACGAGGTTGGGAGCTCTCTTCAAGTTGAAAGCTTCCACCAAGACTTGGCCCCTCACCTTGACCACCTAAAAATTTCAGCGATATTGCTCGAACATCACCTGAACTCGATTTCTTTCCGTCTATTTGCCAATGGCCGGAACTGAGTATGGGTGTGGGGTTGTAGGTTACTTCAAGTTCCAATTGCGCTCGCTCATTGTTTTCAAACTGAAAAATGATGAAAACTTGTGTTGTTGCACCATCGCGCTTTCCATATATTTGGTAATTGGTCACAGTGCGGGGTTGGTAGAAACCATCGACCCATTCATCGAATACAGGCTCATCATTATTGGTACATCCTCCAAACAACAGGATAAGAAATACCCAAAGCGTACTAATAATTTTAACTATCACGATATTCCTTTTATTTTAAAAATAGACAATTATTTTTATACAAAGGAGCCATGATTTTCCTTCCATTATGGGTCTTTTTCGCTACAAAATCGCTACTAAATTACTACTTTTGATGTCTCAAATAAGTTTAACTTTCTACATCTGTTGATGACAAAGGGGCCGTAGCTCAGTTGGGAGAGCGCTTGACTGGCAGTCAAGAGGTCGTCGGTTCGATAGTCTTTTGAGTTATACCATCTCTCTTCGACAAATCACCAACTTTAATATGTAATTCCGGAAACCTGTATTATCAAATAACTGCCAAAATTAGGCATTTGCTGCTACATATATGCTACCTAATTGATTAGGTTCCTTCAACTTCACTTTTTCAACCCAAAAAACTCAACGTAGAACGCCTTTTAGGGGGTGTACCCATTAAATAAAAGAGACACCCACATTGTTGGGTGATTATTTGTAATTTTTATCAAATATTTACTGTTACAACTACTAATAAAGGAACTATAAAATGGAAGTATTTGGAATAATAGGCTTTGTTTTTGGGCTTAGTGCTCTTGCGAAAATTATTATGCTGGAA
>JYMV01008424.1_pt1 | contig 36651 bp, 31 predicted proteins | sample 338911 | NCBI WGS metagenome assembly JYMV01 (sample SAMN03354496, study PRJNA234377) | hydrothermal vent metagenome | biome: Deep sea; feature: Hydrothermal plumes at the Eastern Lau Spreading Center, Western Pacific Ocean; material: Seawater | place: Tonga | collected 2009 | depth 2000 m m | reverse complement strand
GCCATCGAAGCAGAAACCATGATCATTCAGACTCGGCGTATGCTGGGCGAATTCTTCAGCTTTGGTGGTGATTCGAACCGAGTGACTTTTTCTCTCAACGCCACAGACTCAATGAACCTTGCGTTGCTCGGACTCCTCAATCCTGGGGATCACATGATCATCACACGGATCGAGCATAACGCTGTACTGCGACCCGCCAATCACCTCGAACGCGACGGAGGTGTGAGCGTTAGCCGCATCTCTGCCGACGGACAAGGCTATATCGATCCGGAGGACGTCCGCAAGGCAATTACGCCTAAGACCCGCGTCGTGGTCGCTAATCATGCGTCCAACGTCATCGGGTCTTTGCAGAACATCGATGCTATCGGTAAAGCAGTCAAAGACACTCAGGCCATATTCATCGTAGACACCTGCCAGACAGCCGGCGTTGTCGCTATTGACATGGACGCCTGGGAAATCGACATACTGGTTTTTACGGGTCACAAGGGGCTCTTTGGTCCCATGGGCATTGGTGGGATGATCGTACGCGAGGGTGTTGAAATTCGACCCGTCAAAACCGGCGGCACAGGAGTCAATTCCATCTCGGATTTCCATCCGGACGAATACCCCCATCGAGTCGAGGCAGGCACACCCCCGATCCCTGGTATTGCGGGGCTTAATGCAGCACAGAAATGGTTTGCTGAACTGGGCCGAAGCAGTACGGGAAACGGCGCCGACCTGACTTCACACAAAGCAGCCTGCCATGCTGCGCAGGATCATATCCATACGCTGGAGAATCGGATGACCCATCGACTGATTGAGGCCTTCCAAGACACTCCGGGTGTTGTCGTTTACGGACCCACCGGGAAGCAGCCCAGGGTCGCAACACTTTCGATCAATATTGGTGATCTACCGGCAGAACAGGTCGGGACAATGCTAGACGCTGATTATAGACTTTGCGTGCGTGCAGGACTTCATTGTGCCCCTGTGGTTCACCGGGATCAGGGCACACTGGAGCGTAACGGCACTGTGCGTATCGCACCTGGTTATTTCACCGACGATGAGGACATTGAACAGGCGATCAAAGCTGTCTCGGAACTGGCGACACTATAAAATCGACCTAAAGCATGGCAATGGAAACTGCTTACGCCGAAGTATCCTGAAAATACAGGTAAAGGTCAGCCACATGAATTACTGTGATAGCGTTCTCGATCTGGTTGGTGACACACCGCTGGTCAAGCTCAACAATATCGTTGAACCCGGTATGGCAACCGTCCTTGCCAAGATGGAAAACCTGAACCCAACGGGTTCGGTCAAGGATCGAATGGCCATTCATATGGTCGAACGAGCCGAACAGGAAGGTTTGCTGAAACCCGGCGCTACGCTCGTAGAAAGTACATCGGGCAATACTGGCTTAGGTCTTGCGATGGCGGCCGCCGCGAAAGGCTATCGCTGCATTGTTACGATACCGGACAAAATGAGTCAGGAAAAGATCGACATGCTCAAGGCCTATGGCGCAGAAGTCATTGTCACACCCACAGAACTGGACCACCATCATCCTGACAGTTACGTGGAAGTTGCCAAACGAATCGCGGAGCAAACACCGAATGCCCTTTACATAGATCAGTACAACAATATGTCGAACCCGGAAGCCCATTATTTGACCACGGGGCCAGAAATCTGGGAGGCGACAGACGGGCTGATCGATTGTTTCGTCACGGGCCTGGGTACCGGCGGTACGATCTCAGGTGCCGGCAGGTACCTCAAGGAAAAAGCCATGGCAGCCGGACGGGAAGTCCGGGTAGTTGGACCAGATCCCTATGGCAGTATCTACCATGATGCTTTCTACAAAGGGGAATGGGAAGACCCAGGGATGTACCGCGTTGAAGGGATCGGCCACGATTTCATGGTCAGCACACTGGATTTTTCTGTCATCGACGAGGTGGTGAACGTCACTGACCGAGACTCTTTCTTTATGGCACGCAACCTGGCCAGGCACGAAGGTATATTTGCTGGCGGCTCTACAGGCACCGTATTTCATGGTGCGCTTCAGGAAGCACGCAATCTTGGCCCTGGAAAAATTGTCGTTGCTGTTGTCTGCGATTCAGGTGACCGCTACATCAGCAAAACATTTAACGACGAGTGGATGCGGGATATGGGGTATTTTGCGCCACAGAGAAAGCTCGGTACGGTACAAGATATCCTCGAATTCAAAAAGCAGCAGGTGGTTCTGGCTGACCCAAACGATTCCCTCCAGTCAATCATAAGTCAGATGGCTACGCTTGGAATTTCTCAGATGCCCATGACCGTTGGCCAGGGGGGCCTCAGAATGATCGAAGAACTGGACATTCTTCGGGCAGTAACCTCTAGAAGGTCAGGTTGAGCCTTCACAGACCCTGGACCAGATCCAACAGATATTTGAAGAAAACAACGTCGCGATCGTCGTTGAGGATGGCCAGGTCGTCGGTGTGGTCAATAAAATCGACCTGCTTGAATACTATACCCAGAAAAACAGAGAAGCCGCCTGAGGCACACGCAACTCACCACCAACCGGAGATGCACTGTTGAAATTTGATACTAAAGTTGTTCGCGCTGGCATCACACCTGACCCCACAACAGGTTCTATCCTGCCGCCAATATATGAAACCGCCACCTACGTGCTCGAAGAAGTTGGTAGAGACAAAGGCTTCGACTACACCCGCTCTTCAAATCCTACTCGACAGGTACTGGAAGCAAACCTTGCGGCTATAGAAAACGGACAGTACGCAATCAGTTTTGCCAGCGGAATGTCTGCCGTGGATGCTGCGTTCAAGCTGCTCAGCTCAGGTGAGCATGTCATCTGTGGGGATGACGTGTACGGTGGTGTAACGCGGCACCTGGACAACGTCCTTAACCGGTACGGCCTGTCAACGACCTATGTCAATTCAGTTGATGCGGATGCCGTCAGCAGTGCTATCCAACCAGCAACCAGGATGATCTGGATTGAAACACCGACGAACCCCCTGTTGCGCATTACTGACCTGGAAGCCATGGTGAGAATTGCAAAGGAACACGAGATTCTCCTGGCTGTTGATTCAACTTTTGCAACGCCGGTGTTTCTGCGCCCTCTTGAGTTCGGCGTCGATATCGTGACTGGCTACAAATCGAAAAGATATCTTTGATGAGATGAAATATATTCAGAAGACCATCGGTGCTGTATCGAGTCCTTTCGACTGCTGGTTGAATCTAAGTGGGCTCAAGACACTGCACCTGCGCATGAAGCGCCATGAGGAGTCGGCTATGCGTGTTGCCGGCTTCCTCGAATCTCATAATAAAATCGACTGGGTTTTATATCCCGGGTTGCCGTCCCACCCCCAGCATGATATTGCCAAGGCCCAGATGTCCGGATTCAGTGGGATGATTGCTTTCGAACTCAAGGATGGTGCTGAAGCCGGGCGGCGATTGATGAATACTGTGAAGCTGTGCGGACTCGCTGAAAGTCTGGGCAGTGTAGAAACCATGATCACACACCCGGCGACGATGACCCACGCCGACGTTCCTGCTGAGGATCGACGGAAACGGGGCTTGACTGACGGCCTCGTCCGACTTTCGGTCGGAATCGAAGACGTTGACGACATCATAGAGGACCTCGAGCAGGGACTGGCGCAGACCTGACACCGGGCACTGATCGAGACTCCGCTGTCTCATGGTCCCAGTACCTGCTCTTTAATCAGGTCGCTTCAGCTAGACATCAGTGCAAGGTCGGCCATCTGATAAAACACTGGTCGTGAGATCAGTGCCTCGAGCTGATCCCTGACCCGGATGTAAGGCGACGGCTCCTCAGTCAATGGATCAATCACGACCCGTATGGGGTGCCGAGGACCCGCTGCGACCACATCGTCGACATTGGTACGAAACAGCAGACGCTGTGATTCACCTTCGCCTTCCCGATCCATCTCAACTGCTACAAATGGCGCATCATCCACCTGAATTTTGAGTTTTTCGACCGGTGTCACCAGGAAAAACTCATCGCCATCGCGACGCATTACAGACGAGAACAGCTTGACCAAACGCGCTCGATGGATCGGCGAACCCTGGTAGTACCATATACCATCTCGCGAAATTCGCAAATCGATGTCTGCAACGTGTGAAGGATGCCAATCATGAACCCGACGGGCCCCTTGATCTAATTTGTCCGCTAAACTCCGCAGCGATCTCTCTGCCGATTCATCTGTCACTGCATCAACTCCTGATTTTGATCACTGAATGAAAAATAATAATGTGGCGGCCCGGTAACACACAATCCATCACAGAACTGGTATGTTACGACGTCAGTAAACATAGATAAATGCCCAACCTATCTGAAGATTCTGCACCGCACGACGACCAGACCGCACCTGAAGTGATGACGAAAATTCCCTGTCAGGCTGTCTTGCAAGGATGCGGATAACCGAAGTACGATTCCGGTCACTGATCATTCTTTTGACCTAGACCCAATAATTCAGGTATCAACAGTGCCCGTAGATCAAGACCTGCCGTTTTCTTCTCTTATCCACCGGGTTGGTGGCAAAAGTGCTGATGTCTGGGCAATTCATTACGAAGCCAAGACAAGGCAACAGCATGATCATGACGTCATTATCCTCAGCGTAGGTGAAGAATCAGACGAATACACCCCCGGTGAGATCCAGCAAACTGCTATTGAGTCAATTGAGTCGGGTCGCCACCATTACACCTCGGCGCTGGGTGACGAGCGCCTCAGGCACAGCATTGCAGAAAGACACCAGTTACGCACCGGCCAGCGGGTCAGTGCCGATAATGTCTGCGTATTCTCGGGTGCTCAGAATGCCCTTTTTGCCACGTCTTTATGCCTGCTGGAACACGGCACTGAAGTCATCGTTCCAGAACTGTATTACGCGACCTATCCCGCTTCAGTAAAACTCGGTGGCGCAACAATGATCCCTCTTCCCACAGATGTGTCCAATGGGTTTCAGATTGATATTGATGCCCTGGAAAAAGCCATCACACCGAGAACCCGAGCCATACTCCTCAATTCTCCCAATAATCCAACAGGTGCTGTCTATAGTCGAAAACTGCTTATGCGGATTGTCGAATTGTGCCGAAAAAACAGTATCTGGATCATCAGCGATGAAGTGTACGCTGAGATCGCTCCACAAGATTTCGTCAGTATCAGCAGCCTAGAGGACGCTGACGACATCACAGTGACCATTTCCAGTGTTTCGAAATCGCACCGTATGACAGGCTGGCGATGTGGTTGGACAGTGTCTCCCAAAACCCTGAACGATCAGTTCTACAATCTGAACATCTGTATGGCGTACGGCCTGCCCGCTTTTATTCAGGACGCTGCGGCGTACGCACTGGAACAGGATGAACATACCGCCATCGTCGTTCGCGATAAACTGATGCGGAATCGGGATGTTATCAAAGAAACCTTGTCGCACATTCACGGTACCAGCCTGTATGCGGAAGGTGGCGGAATGTTTGCCGTCCTGGACGTCCGCCCGCTGGGCCAGTCTTCCTCTGACTTTGCCTGGGGCCTGTTGAACGAGCAGAAAGTTAGTCTGCTGCCCTGTGATGGATTCGGCAGCAGCGGTCAGGGTCTACTCCGTATCAGCCTGTGTCTGGATGAAAGCACCCTGCGCACTGCTGCGCAGAAAATTCTTGCTTATGTTGAAACGGTCGCCACCTGATTCACTGAATAACCTGAACTGATTCGCGCGCGGGTGATTGTGCTAACTGTCCTACGCACGCTACGATTGCTTCTGTCAGCACATCCAGTGCATCAACCAGCGGCACGTCGATGATCAGGTGATCCTGGCCCATTACCGAAAGGTCAGTACAGGCCACTGCGATCCCCTGTGCACCGCTTTCAACCAGCCCGTTTGCGATATCGCTGAACCGTTGATGATCTGCCGTTGACACCTGTCCACTTTTTACTTTTTTGATCAAAACCATCACGGCATCCTGGTCTGCCGCCACCGGTAATACAACATCGAGCCCACATGCCTCGAGTGCCTGCCCGTACAACTCCGTTTTCAGTACGGCACTCGATGCGATAACGCCCACTGTTTTTGGTTCTGACGGCAGTTCAGTCAGCCGGTGAGCCGTCATCTGAATCATATCTAAAACCGGTATCGCAACAGCACCTCGAATGTGATCAAGGTAGGCATGGGCCGTGTTACAGGGAATGGCCAGCAGATCTGCGCCAGCGCGTTCTAGATTTTGGGCCATTTGCACGAGCACCGGCGCCGGACTCTCACCATGGCCCTCGACCAGCACAGCAATTCGGGACGGCACCTTGGGGTTATTGTCCACCAGAAGATGGATATGGTCGGCATCATCTTTTGCCGGTGTCGCACAGATAACGCGTTTCATCAGATCGACAGTTGCATCAGGGCCCATGCCGCCGATAACCCCCACAACCGGATGATCGTTAGCTGACATCGGACCCGGCATCAGGCTGCGGCGTCACCTGCAACGGTTTGGAAACGTGTGATGTAGCCGAAAAGGCCAGCTGACCCGCCCGTATGCACAAACACTACATTCTGGCCGCGCCGGTATACACCTTTTCGAACCAGATCGATCAACCCCGCCATGCCCTTCCCGGAATAGACGGGATCCAGGAGGATACCCTCGAGCCGGGCCAGCATCCGGATGGCTTCGATCGTACCCAGCGTCGGTATACCGTAGCCCTCTCCCACATAGTCAGCGTTCGCAACAACATGCTTGCGGGTAACGGCACTCGAACAGCCGGCCAGTTCAGCTGTCGCTGCCGCAAGTCGAAAAACATTCTCTTCCTGGTTCTTTCGGTCAGCACGAACGCTGATACCCAGAACAGGAACACCGCTATTTATTCCAGCCAATCCTGCCACCAGCCCTGCCTGTGTACCCGTACTGCCCGTTGCGTGTATCACCTCGTCAATTCTGAGGTTCTGGTCATTTGCCTGGGTCACCAGTTCAAGCGCAGCATTGACGTAGCCCAGAGCACCTGTTGGATTGGAACCGCCTCCAGGAATGGTATAGGGACGCCTCCCCTGGGCTCGAAAGTTCTCAGCTGAAGCTGCCATGGCCGCTTCCATATCGGTACCACCTGGATGGTGTTCCAGGCTCGCGCCATGAAGCAAATCCAGAAAGACATTGCCGTTGTGCTGATAGTTCGGGTCCTGAATACCGGTTCTATCCTCCAGGAGAATGTGACAGTCGACCCCCATGCGAGCAGCAAATGCAGCAGTTTGCCGGGCGTGATTTGACTGGGTCGCGCCCTGGGTCAGAACGATGTCTGCACCTTCTTCTTGTGCCTGTGCCATCAGAAACTCAAGCTTTCGTGTTTTATTGCCGCCCGTGGACATCCCGGTACAGTCGTCACGCTTGATCCAGATTTCCGGTCCGCCGAGTTCGCGACTTAGGTTTTCCAGCAGTTCAAGCGGTGTCGGCAAATGTCCGAACCGAAGTCGGGGGAAACGTGCAAGATTCATAACTAATGCCCGGAATATCGAAACCCCGGCACCGCCTGCCGTGGGAAAAAAGTTTATCGTGTTAGAAGTTTAAGGCGAATTGCCTTCAGGAGACAGTTTTTAGCATGCCGCTCGGCAATTTCTGTCATTAAACTGAGTGCACCAATGAAAAAGGGGGCTCGAAAGCCCCCTTTATCAACAACAATTTATTGGATGTCAGGTTGCCCGTCTACCAAAGGCCCACCAGATTATACCCAAGGCCACAAGACCGACGAGGCCCTGACCACCAAGCTGGTTAACAAATTCAATTACATTGGCCGTTACATCGACGGGAAGGAACGGAATATTGTCAAACAAAATGCCGAGTACCACGCCGAGGGCGATTATGGAAATACCAAGTTCCGCTAATGACGTGACCCAACCGCGAACAGAATTAATCCAATGCATTTACTAAACCCCTCTAGGTAGGAAAGGATGTCCAGAATATACTAATGTACTTAAGCAGTCAAATAAGGTTATTCAAAGCATAAGTATTTCTTATTAACAGCATAAAATACAAAACATGCCTACGGGCCTGGTCAGTGGACGAAATCATCCTAATAGTGACCTAATATCATTAACTTAAACGATTTTTGGGTTCGCAGTTACGGATTCACACACATCTCATCGAGCTGACTGACAATGTCCTCGCTACGCGTCCACAGCGCCGACGCGAGCGCATCATCCTGACCGAAACGGCTGGGGATGGCTTCATTGCTGTCGGCAAAATAACGGCCAGTCATACCTGCGACCGCCGGATGGGTGGCAACATAGCACTGGGTCGCGGCGCCCTGAGCCACGTTCTTCAGACACAACGGGGAGGCCACACGTGCACTAACGCGCAGTAGCGGATTCATATGACGCGTCAACCGTGTCGCAATGACACCCGGATGTACGGCATTTGCGGTCTGCCGCGGCCCAGGTAACCTGGTTGATAGGTGTCGTGCAAATAACAGATTGCACAACTTCGACTGACCATAAGCGTTCCATGGCACGTAGATATTCTCTCCGGAGAGATTGTTGAACTGAATGCCATCGTGGTAAGTCCGTTTATGGGCAACACTGTAACCAGAATGAAGTGTCCGACATGATTGGTCAAAAACTGAAGTTCCAGGTCGAATTTCTGCTGCAGTTTCGGCAGTGCCATGATTCCAGCATTGGCGATAATGCCATCGAGCCTGTGATCACTCGACCTGATCTCATCGACTGCACGATTGATGCTACCTGGATCCGACAATTCACAGGCCAGTGGAACGGTGTCTCCCGCCACCTGCGCACAGACCTCGCGGGCATTCTCAAGCGTTCGCGCCAACGCAATCACGCGGGCACCTCTTAAAGTCAACACGCGGAGCGTCTCCCTGCCCAGTCCCGTAGAACACCCCGTTACAAGATAGGTTTTACCGGAGAGATCGAGTCCGTCGGTCACCTCCTCGGCAGTTGAGCGATAGCCGAATCCGGAAGGACCGGCACTCTGATTAAGCGGAAACAGCGACACCGTATGATGGAATGGGTCAGTGAATACCGTAATTCAGCCGACGGACCGAAGATCACTCAGTCCAGAGGCCTGGAGTCCTCAATCACAACACCGTCATTTGGCAACGCCCCAACCGGGCATAACTCGATGTCTGCGCGTAACTTACAGACCTCCCGAACACTCTGTGCGATCGACTGTTCTATCGATTCCGGATCGTTCTCGACTTCACACTTTAGGGTCATCACATCCTGGTTATCGACGCGACCAATTACCAAACGAGCCCGAAGCAATTCGTCATGACGCGAGACCACCGATGCCACCTGAGACGGGTGGACAAACATTCCTCGAACCTTGGCGGTCTGGTCTGCTCGGCCCATCCAGCCCTTAATCCGCCGGTTTGTTCGTCCGCACGGACTGTTGCCCGACATAAAGGCAGACAGGTCGCCCGTGGCAAACCGGATCAGTGGATATTCTGGAGACAGTGTGGTCACGACAATTTCGCCCACTTCACCTTCTGTTACCGGTTCTCCAGTACCCGGCCGTACGATTTCCACAATCACTTTTTCCTCAAGGATCATACCCTCTTTTGCCGAGGATTCGTATGCGACCATCCCAAGATCTGCGGTGCCATAAAACTGGACCACATCGACGCCAGAATCACTGAGTTCAGTGCGTAGGCTGCCCGGCAGTGCCTCCCCACCCACGAGTCCCAACGACAACGTGTCCACCCGGATTTTCATCTCCGCAGCTTTGTCCAGGATGATTTTCAAGAAAGACGGTGTCCCGCAATAAGCCCGGGGTTGTAGTCGTGCCATCACCTGAACCTGCAGTTCAGTCTGACCGATTCCTCCCGGAAACACAGGACAGCCAAGCGCTCGTGCCGCACTGTCGACCATCAGACCCGCCGGGGTAAAGTGATACGAGAATGTGTTGTGAATCAGGTCACCGGTCCGTATGCCAGCAGCGTGTAACCCGCGGGCAAAATTCCAGTAATCGTCTCGGGCAGCACCGGGTTCGAATATTCCACCCCCAGCGGCGGCAATTCGCCCTGACGTTCGGCGATGTCTGACTTCCGAGTGAGGGGAATCATCGACAGGGTATCTCTATCATTGATATCCGCAATATCAACGTCAGCCAATATCGCAGCATAGGCCGGCGCATGATCCCGCGCGTTGTGCAACTGCTTTTTCAGCTCATCAAACTGCTGTTTCTCGCGAAGTACCGAATCACGGGTCTCTAGGGCATCGTAAAAATCAGGCATTGAGGTCACCTTACTAGATCGTTGCAATCGTAACACCCGCCGAGATTCGGTCGAGTCAAGCAAGTACAGGCTGGATAGGCACCTTCAATTGGGCCTTTGTGACACATTAGTTATTCAACAAATAATTTGGTATCGCCGATCAACTCAACCAACGCTTGCGCCGGCGATATTGTTTCATGTTTCTGAAATTATGCTGGTCACGACCACTGGCTCCAAGATAGAACTCTTTGATATCCTCATTACCCAACAATGTCTGTGCGTCGCCATCCATCACCACCCGACCGTTCTCCAGAATATAGCCATAGCGGCTGTAGCGCAGAGCCATGTTGGTGTTCTGTTCCGCCAATAGGAATGTGACCTTTTCGTCCTCGTTCAACCGCTTAACGATCTCAAAGATTTCTTCGACCAGTTGCGGCGCCAATCCCATTGACGGCTCATCCAGTAACATCAGTTTAGGTCTTGCCATGAGCGCACGACCAATCGCGACCATCTGTTGTTCGCCGCCGGATATGTAACCGGCAAGTGATTTAAGGCGATCTTTCAAGCGTGGAAAATAATTGTAAACGAGCTCCAAGTCATCTGCCACGCCTTTACGGTCACCACCACGGGTATAAGCGCCGGTCAACAAATTTTCTTCTACGGTCAGATGCTCAAAACAGTGCCGGCCTTCCATCACCTGGATAACGCCGCGTTTCACCAGTTCACTGGGCGTGAGTCCATCTATCCGGGCCCCTTGATAATCAATAGCCCCTTTGGTGACGACACCGCGTTCACTGCCCAGCAGGTTTGAAATGGACTTCAGTGTGGTTGTCTTACCGGCGCCGTTGGCCCCGAGGAGGGCGACAATGCCCTCCTCGGGGACTTCGAGTGAAACACCTTTGAGTACCAGTATGACGTGATCGTAGATCACCTCAACATTGTTGACACTCAAAAAATGTTCATTGCTACTCACAACAGTTACCTTATCTGCAACAAATACCGCTATAAACAGCTATCAACCGCAGTCACGTGGTGTGATGTTGTTTTCCGCTGCGTACTTCGCTGCGTCAGCTTCCATCATCGGCCGGACAACATCCCGCATGACAGGTATCCAGTCACTGATGACCGTCCACGATTTAGCACTTGCATCCCAGCGCTGAAACAAGACCGGATGACCGCCTTCATGGTCTTCACAAGTCACCTTGATCTCAGCAAAACCGGGCAAACCCAAACGCTCCCAATCAGCCGCTGTCACGTGCATGTTTTCAAGTCCCCAGCGGACCTGTTCGCCACTCGGCACTTTCACACCAAAGTGTTTCTGTGCATTACTGACAGCTTCCATGGCAAAAATGTGATTCAGCAATCCGCGGATATAGAGAACCTCGTAAATCCGACCTACATCTCCTGCACCTTTGCCTTTGTCATACACGTACTTCTTGATATCTTCGTGCAGAGGTGTTTCGGCACCGGATGCATGAAACGTCGCTGATCGATAGCCATTTGCTGCGGCGCCAGCCGGCAGTACATCGTTTTCGGAACCCGACCACCAGTTGCCAATAAACCGATCCATGGGATAGTTGATGGCCGCGGCTTCCTTGATCGCGGTCGAATTCATAATGCCCCAACCTGACATAAACACATAATCCGGGCGCTTTTTACGGATCTGCAGCCACGTGGCTTTCTGCTCCTGACCCGGGTGGTCAACCGCCAGCAACATCAACTCATATCCATATTTTTCAGCCAGCACCTTCAACGTCGGATTGGCTTCCTTACCATAGGCCGAGTTATGAAAAACATGGGCGATTGTCTTGCCCTTTAACTTGTCCATCCCACCCATTTCCGCACCAATATAGCTGATCACTGCTGTGGCCTGTGACCAGTAAGTGGTCGGAAAGTTGAAGTACCAGGGAAATACAGTACCCACAGCACCTGAAGTACGCCCGTATCCCATTGACAACAGTGGCAGCTTGTCGACCGCAGTTTTGGGGATCAGCTGGTAGGTCACACCGGTCGAGTTTGGAATCACAACCGCCGGTCGATTGCTTTTTAGTTTCTCGTAGCACTCGACAGCCACCTTGGTGTTGTAGCCCATCTCACACTCTTCGTACACAATCGGTACGCCACCAATCCCGCCATCGCGCTCATTCAGCAATGTGAGATAGTCGGCAAAACCATTGGCGAACGGCACGCCATTCGGTGCATAGGGACCTGTTCGGTACGTCAGTCCCATTTGGTAAATCTGTTCTGCTGCCGACGCCGTATTCACAACAAACGGGCTCGTGATGAGTGCTACTAAGAGCCCACTAACCATCAGATTTTTGATACGCATATCAACCTCCATCATGTTTAACAACTGATAACTTCTACTATTACCTATTAACTCTACTTATACCAATCACCTCTACCTATCACTAATTACTCCAGAACACCATCTCGAAACATCATCGGCCTCAATGCGCTATACCATGAGGCTCAACAATCAAAAAGAAAATAATCAGTCCACCAAAGAATATAAACTCAAAATGCTTGGCGGTCACGGCCTCAAATCCGAGCCCATAGACCATCACGTTGGTCAGGACGATTGGCATCAGCACGATAAATGCTGCGCCGATGAACGACCCTAGCATACTGCCCAAGCCACCAATGATGACCATAAACAGTACCTGAAATGATTGATTAATATCAAATGCTTCGGCGGTTTCAACGCTACCCAGCCATAAGGCCAATGCCAACGCCCCCGCGATGCCCACATAAAACGAACTGACAGAGAACGCGAGCAGTTTGGTCTGGAACGGCCGAAAGCCAATCAGTTCGGCGGCAATATCCATATCCCGAATGGCCATCCAGGCTCGGCCTACCGGGCCACGCACTATGTTCGTTGCCGCAAGCGCCAATATGACAACCACAGCAAGACAGAATAGGTAACGATGATGCGGCTGTGCCGCTGCACTAGTTACCAATACGCCAAAAACCTCTCGCGGCGGCATCGTGAGTGTGCCTGAAGGCGTGTAGTTCTGAAACCAGGCGATCTTGTTGAACAGCCAGTTGAGGAAAAACTGTGCCGCAAGCGTTGCGACCGCCAGATAGAACCCCTTGATACGCAAAGACGGCACACCGAAAATCAGGCCGACACCGGCTGTGACCACACCAGAAAGCAGTAGTACCACAACTAGGTTCATTTCAGGAAAAGCTGTCGAGAACTTATAACAGGCGACGGCACCCACGGCCATAAGTGAGCAGATTCAGACCAATTGCCGCAATCGAATAAATCAACACCGGCACCAAAATTGCCTGGAACAAATACTCGCTACCAAAAAATGGCACCACCACAGCCAGAAACGCCACAAAGGCAATGACAACCCAGCGATCCTGGGCAATCGGAAACACAGCCGAATCTGATTGGTATGTCGGTTTGAACTGTCCTGTTTCTCGATAAATCATGGTCTACACCCGTTCAATGATCTTCTCACCAAATAGCCCCTGTGGTCTGAAGAGCAGGAATACCAACGCAAGCACATAAGCGAACCAGTTTTCGATCGCGCCATTGACGAGCGGCCCCCAATACACTTCAGCAACTTTTTCACCGACGCCAATGATCAATCCACCAACAATTGCACCCGGCACAGATGTGAAGCCACCCAGGATCAATACCGGTAACGCGCGCAAAGCAATCAGAGACAGGCTGAACTGCACACCGGACTTCGATCCCCACATGATTCCCGCCACTAGGGCGACAATGCCGGCAACCGACCAGACAATGACCCAAATCGATTTTAAGGGAATACCCACCGACAGTGCTGCCTGGTGATCATCAGCGACCGCTCTCAGTGCTCGGCCTGTTCTTGTTTTCTGGAAAAACACAGCCAAACTGAGGACCAGCACGCCAGCAATACCAGCGGCCCACAGATCAAATACCTGGATCATCATATCGAGAAAAAAGAAACTTCCTGTCGGTATGCCGATATCCAGCAGCTTGACGTCACTGCCCCACATCAGATCGCCGAACCCTTCCAAAACAAAAGCAATGCCTATGGTCGACATGAACATAATGATGTGATCCTGATTGACCATTGGCCGAAGCACGACCCGCTCAACCAGAAAAGCCAGGCCCACCATGACCACACCCGTTAGGACAATGGCGACGAAGGCCGGCATTCCGGGCAAAGCCTTATCCAGAGCGAAAGGCACTGTCCCTGTCATAAGGCCAACGAGTGTCATTGCAGCAAACAGCGCAAATACGCCTTGTGCAAAATTAAACACCGAAGACGCTTTAAAGATCAGCACAAATCCCAATGCCACGAGGGAATACATGACCCCTGTCATCATCCCGCCAATCACCACTTCAAAAAAGAAAGCGGGAGAGTCTGCCATATCAAGAAACGGCGCAACGAAGACGGCATTCAAAACGTTCATTTCTTTATTCCTTAATCCGCTGCACTTGTATGATACTCAATCAGTCGAAACGCCCAAGTAGGCATCAATGACTGTCTGGTTACTCTTGATCTCATCCGGGGTGCCTTCAGCAATCTTCTTACCGTAGTCCAGTACCACCACCCGGTCGGAGATATCCATAACCACACCCATGTCATGCTCAATCAGCGTTATTGTGGTGCCGAATTCATCGTTCACGTCAAGGACAAAGCGGCACATGTCCTGTTTTTCTTCAAGATTCATCCCGGCCATGGGTTCGTCCAATAACAACAGATCGGGCTCTGCTGCGAGTGCCCGACCCAATTCCACACGCTTTTGAAGCCCATAAGGCAATCTACCCACCGGTGTTTTGCGAATCGACTGGATCTCCAGAAAATCGATGACGTGTTCGGCATGCTCACGATGGGCAATCTCTTCCTTTTGCGTCGGCCCGTAGTAGATCGCCGCCGAGAGGATGTTCGTCGCCCAGCGACTCATCTTGAGATTACGACCCGTCATGATGTTGTCCAGCGTGCTCATACCCTTGAACAAGGCCACATTCTGAAAGGTACGTGCGATACCTTGCGCTGCAGCCACATGGGGTCGCATACGACTCCGGGTTTCGCCCTTAAACGTGATTGAGCCCGAATCCGGGTGGTAAAACCCGTTGACCACGTTGAGCATCGTCGTTTTGCCTGCGCCGTTCGGTCCAATGATAGCCAAGATCTCCCGCTCTTTAACCTCAAAACTGACACCAGTTAACGCCTCCACCGCACCAAAGGTCACGGTGACCTCGTCGGCTTTCAGAACAACATCGCCAACCGTACGTGTTTCCATGACTGCGGCCATCAGGCTGGTGCCTCTGCAGTAGGCATGTCGTAGATTTTTATATCTGCTTCAATCGAGCCTTTTTGGCCATCTTCAAACGTGACTTCGGTTTCGACATGCACATTGTTTCGATTTGAATACAATGCATCGACCAGCGTTGAATATTTTTCAGCCACGAATTTTCGCCGAACCTTTCGAGTTCGGGTCAACTCACCATCATCCGCATCCAGTTGAATTGATCTTCGTTGGCCAGTTCCTGATTGACCGACGCGACACAATCCTGAATCAAACTAGACACCCGATCATTTGTGGCCAGTTCGTGGTAACTCGCGTAGGTCACATCGTTCTTCTCCGCCCAGTTGCTGATGGCCTCAAGGTCAATATTGATAAAAGCAGACACAAAGTCTTGCTGGTGACCGAAGGTCACTGCTTCTTTTATCTGGGGGAAAAACTTGAGCTTGTTCTCCAGATATTTTGGTGCGTACATAGAACCATCATTGAGCTTACCCACATCCGCAGCTCGATCAATGATCTTCAGATACCCTTCCTTGTCGAAGTAACCAGCATCACCGGTGCGTACCCAACCATCTGCGGTCTTGGTCTCTGCAGTTGCTTCAGGATTCTTGTAGTACTCCAAGAAAACACCCGGGCTACGGTATAAGACTTCCCCACCGTCGCTGATTTCAATCTCGACATCAGGTGCTGGTACACCAACCGAATCTGAACGCACTTCACCATCCGGCTGGATTGTTACGAGGACGGATGCCTCGGTCTGACCGTATAGCTGCTTCAGATTAATACCGAGTGACCGATAGAAATCAAACAACTCTGGGCTGATAGATTCCCCGGCGGTATAAGCCATCCGGATACGGGTAAATCCTAACATGTCCTTCAGTGGGCCATAGACCAGCAATCGGCCCAGCATGTAGAGCAATCTATCGCTTGCCGATACGCTTTCACCATCCAGAATTCGTGTGCCTGTACGTTTCGCCACCGCCATAAAGTAGTGGAACATCCTGCGCTTAATAGCACCGGCATCCTCCATCCGAATCATGACGCTGGTGAGCAAGTTCTCAAAGATTCGCGGTGGTGCAAAAAAATAACTCGGGCCGATCTCGCGCATATCGTTCAGCACCGTTTCACCACTTTCAGGACAGTTGACACAATACCCAACAATGTACGACTCACTATAAGAGAAGAGATTGTCACCGACCCAAGCCATTGGCAGATAGGCCAGTACGTTTCCGTCTGCTGTGAGCTGATCCCAGTTCGCAGCATTGGTCGCAGTCTTGATCAGGCTCTCGTGACTCAGAACAACCCCTTTGGGATCTCCTGTTGTACCCGAGGTATAGAGAATGCAGGCAACATCACCGCTCTTGCCTTTGTCTATTTCATCCGAAAAGAACGCCGTATTCTTGCTTTCGAAATCTTTACCCTTTTGCTGAACCGTTTCAAGATCAATCAGAAAATCCTGCGAATAGTTCCGCATACCTCGTGGATCACAGTAAATGATGAACTCCAGTTTCGGGCATCGGTCCATGATTTCGAGCAGCTTGTCGACCTGTTCCTGGTCTTCTACAACTGCAAAACGTACCTCAGCGTGTTCAACCACGTACTGAAGTTCATCAGCTACCGAATCCTGGTACATGGGCACAGGGATGCCACCCAGACACTGGGCTGCGCTCATTGACCAGTAAAGCCGTGGTCGGTTGTCACCGATCAGTGCAAGCTTGTCACCTCGCTTAAAACCCACCGCTGCCAGTCCACACGCGAGTACCCGCACCTGTTCACTGACCTCGCGCCAGGTCCATGTCTGCCAGATGCCAAGGTACTTCTCGCGTATCGCTGGCTTTTCACCATTACGCTGAGCCTGGTCAAGCAGGCAGCGTGGAAACGTCTCGGCAGACGAATAGGTGGTATTAACCATGTCGTTCAATGGGTTTCATGGGGAAGTTTTTAACACAGCGTACAGCGACTGGTTCTATTACAGTCGTCGACTTGATCTCCTCCGGTGGTTTTAACTTACTTTTCGACAGATTCCAGCGATACAAACTGCTCGACACTTAATCCATCTCGGGGCGAACTATAAACACTGTACTAAGAATTTTGCAACGCGACCCAGCATTAATCATATGAAAATTTACCAGTGGCACCCTTGACCCTACTGAACAACAAATCAAGTGTTCAGATATATCTAAAAATTCTGAATTTAAATCTCAAAACGCTCAATTAATTTCAGTTTGAAACTGTTTTGGTTCCCTAAAACGGGATATCGTCATCAAATTCCGAGTCACTGAAGCCCGATGAACCGCTGCTGCCAGGCGCCGGCGCAGTACCCGAATCGTCCGGCGGTCCGTCAGACATACTGCCGCCACCGCGTGAACCCAGCATCTGCATCTCGTTCGCCACGATTTCGGTCGTCCATCGCTCGTTGCCGTCTTTATCCTCCCACTTTCGGGTCTGGATTCGTCCCTCAATGAACACCTGTGAACCCTTTTTAAGATATTCACCGGCAATTTCTGCCAGGCGATTAAAAAACACCACGCGATGCCATTCGGTTCGCTCCTGGCGCTCACCCGACTGCCGGTCTTTCCAGCTGTCGGTTGTTGCAACAGTTACATTGGCGATCGCGCTGCCACTGGCTGAATAACGGACTTCTGGATCCCGTCCCAGATTACCCACGATGATTGCTTTATTTACTCCTCTGGCCATAGCGCTCTCCAGCTTCGTCTTTTTGGTTGATCTCAGTGCTTCCTGGTCATTTTGCCGGCCCAAAACCACTGAACCTATTGCAAACCTCCAAATCTGAGTATAACGCTGATTCCAATCGATTAAAGTGCGTTAACGCACAGATTACAGTCACCATATATTCGAGTACAGTGTTGAGTCCATGGAAATTACGCCCGCTGCCCTAGAATCTGCTCAAACAACTGGATCCTTTTTAAACCGGGCTACTTGAGTCGTGAATGTTGACACTGAGGGAGCCGTCAAAAAGGTTTTTGGCGCCCAAACCGACCAACCTGTCACAGCATTAGATCAGGTTTCAGTCTCGATCAACCAGAACGAGTTTTTACACTCCTTGGACCATCTGGTTGTGGTAAGACAACGCTATTGCGGCTAGTAGCCGGTTTCGACCACCCCACTGAGGGCCGCAATCCTGCTCGATGGTGATGACATCAGCCCGCTTCCTCCACATCAGCGACCTGTAAATACAGTTTTTAAAAACTATGCGCTGCACTGGCTATCTTCCGCAGCCTGGGTGCAACCATAGAAGAAGTGGATCTCGGCTGGACTCACGATGCACTCGATACCGGTCTCACCTATCTGGAACACCTATTTGGTGCATCACTGTCGGTACTACTAGAGACTCACGGCGATCAGTTAACCACCTATCCTCGGACATTTGCCGAAAAGGGACGAGACTCTGAAGCGGTAGATTTTGTACCCACACTGGAAGTTGCAAACAGTATGTATGCCACCCTGGGACCTATCCTGGAAAAACACAACGTACTCATCTGTCCGACTACTGCTCTACCTGCAGTACCCGCCGATTGTGACCAGTCATAGGATTCAGTATTCATAAATGGTAAGCAAGTTAACCCCATGCTTGGGTGGGTTATGACTTCACCATTTAACACCATGAGCCGCTGTCCAGTTCTGACCTTGCCGAGCGGTAGAGCCTCAAACGGTATACCCACGAGCATTCAGGTTGTCGGCAGAACCTACTGTGACAAGGACGTGTTCAGGGCTGCTGTGGCATTTGAGGAGGCAGCCGGGCGATGGTTTGAAATTTCAGCCAAACGGCCACCTCTTTAGCTGCGTTAACAGGCTAACTAGTCAACAGCTACTACGCCATCTATTTCTCGTAGGGCATCCTCGTCAACCTCTGCTGGGTCGACCTTCAGATAGACCAGATCTCGTCCCGGAAGGATTACGGCTTCGCGTACCCCTGGCGCCTGACTCAATCGCTGCAGGACATCGCTCTGTTCCTGATCAGCGGTATCTGCCAGACGCAGCGTCAAACTTTCCAGCAACACCGGGGCCGAAGTACTTAAAGCCAACACCAGCCATACGAACACAGCACACGCAGCAAACCCATAGACACCGGCCACACCCCACGTACCATACATAAGTCCACCAACAACGCCGCCTGCAAATACCCCCAAAAACTGGAACGTATTGTAGATACCCAGTGCGGTCCCTTTGCTTGCCGCCGGGGCGAGCCGTGACATCAGCGACGGCAACATGGCCTCGAGTAGGTTAAAACCCACAAAGAACAACCAGACGCCGGCGATGAGAAACGCAACCTGATCCGTCCCGATGATCAGGATCAGTTGTGCAGCGAGCAGCAGTGCTATTGCGAGACGGAACACAGCAAATGTTCTGTGCCGTCGCATCCCATAAATCAGCAACGGCACCATGCCGAACACTGAACACACCAAGACTGGCACATAAAACTGCCAGTGACTCGCTGAAACCAGATCTAGGATGTCACGCAAGCCGACAGGCACAGCAATGAAAAGTGCCATCAGTGTCATGTGCAAAACAAATATCCCCAGATTCAAACCCTGCAACTGGCGGTTAAACAACACAGCACTGATCTGGCTGCGAACGGGTTGGATCTCGACAGATGCCGAAACACGAGTCGCAGTCGGTACCGTCAGCCATACGACTAACACGGCTGCAGCCGCAAGACAGGCGGTGATCCAGAATAATCCGGAAAGACCGTGCCACTGAACCAGCGAGGAACCCAACATCAGCGCAAGTAGAAATGAGAAGCCGATACTCACACCGACCACGGCCATCGCTTTGGTTCGCGTTTGCTCTCTGGTCAGATCCGACAACGTGGCCAACACAACTGCCGATATAGCGCCGGTGCCCTGAATCGCGCGACCCAAAATAATGCCCTCGATACTGCTGGACAGCGCCGCGACGACACTGCCGAATACAAACAGCAACAACCCTATACTCAGCATCCGCTTTCGCCCATAGCGATCCGACAGCATCCCGAATGGCACCTGCAGCACAGCCTGCGTCAGTCCATAGGCGCCCAATGCAATACCCACCGTTAACGGCGTCGCGCCCTCAAGTCCCGGGGCGTAAAGCACAAATACCGGCAGGATCAGGAATAACCCAAACATCCTCAATCCCATAAGCGACGAAAGCGCCACCACCGAGCGCCTTTCCAACGCATTCATCGCGGTACTTTTATCTCGCTTCAGAGATCAATCTCCCAATTTTTTAAGCCGTTTAGGCTCAGGACCACCGTTTAGCTGCCACAAACACTGCACCCATGGCCCAAATTGCCAACCTTTTTTTTCGATTTACTCCGATCAACTGAGTAGAAAACAGAAATACTGGAAAAAGCTTTGAAAGCCAAGGCGTACGAGTCGTAATATTAACAGTTTGGCTTTTCACCGGTCCGAGGCATGCGAGCAATCCAGATTCGGGGTGCCCGAACACACAATCTCAGGAATATCGATCTGGATCTACCGAGAGACCAGCTGATCGTAATCACCGGACTGTCCGGGTCGGGAAAATCCTCTCTTGCATTCGATACGCTGTATGCCGAAGGGCAGCGGCGCTATGTAGAGTCACTGTCGACCTATGCCCGGCAGTTCCTGTCACGGATGGAAAAACCTGATGTCGATCTGATTGAGGGGCTGTCACCGACAATCAGTATTGAACAGAAATCCTCTTCCCACAACCCACGCTCTACGGTAGGTACTGTCACCGAGATCTACGACTATCTACGCCTGCTTTTTGCCCGGGTCGGGATACCTTACTGCCCGGAACATGACACCGTACTCAACGCGAGTACGGTCAGTGAAATGGTTGACCGTGTGATGTCTTTAAAAGCCGGTTCACGACTCCTGCTGATGGCCCCGGTCATACAGGATCGCAAGGGAGAAAACCAGCAACTGTTCAACACGCTCCAGAGTCAGGGATTTGTACGCGTCAGGATTGATGGTGTTGTGTATGAAATGGATGAGATTCCATCACTGGATAAGAAACGGAAACACACCATTGAGGTTGTGGTCGACCGCGTTGTTGTGGGACCGCAGTCGGCACAGCGTCTTGCGGAATCATTCGAAACCGCTCTTGCCCTGACCGATGGGCTGGCTCTGGTACAGGTTCTGCCCGATGACGAATATACCGAGGGGGAGTCGCATTTGTTCTCTGCCCTTTTTGCCTGTCCTCATTGTGGCTACAGTCTGAGTGAACTCGAACCGCGATTATTTTCTTTCAACAATCCAGCCGGTGCCTGTCCCGATTGTGACGGCCTGGGTGTCCGCCAGTTCTTCGACCCTGACCGGGTAGTGCACGACAAGTCCCTCAGTCTTGCGGCAGGAGCAATTGCTGGTTGGGACCGGCGTAATGCGTTTTATTTCAACCTGATCAACTGCCTGGCAGACCACTACGGTTTTAATACTGAAACACCGTATTCAAAGCTACCCAAAAGAACACGCGACGTCCTTTTGTATGGCAGTGGTTCTGAAAAAATTCCATTCACCTATCTTCGTGCTCACGGCCGCCGGCCAAGGCGACGTAATCATGCATTCGAAGGTGTCCTGCCGAACATGGAGCGACGCTACAAAGATTCAGAATCCAGTCTGATTCGGGAAGAACTCAGCCGCTACATCAATACCCAGTTTTGCAAGACCTGCGACGGCAGCAGATTGCGAGAAAGCGCCCGGCATGTTTTCGTTGGCGACCATGCGATTCATCAGATTACAGCTCTAACGGTTGAACAGTCGCTGGAATTGTTTCAACTCCTCAAACTGCCGGGACGCCACGGAGACATCGCGGCACGCATTATCCGAGAGATCTTGGAGCGGCTGCGCTTCCTTTTTAATGTCGGTCTTGAGTATTTAACGCTTGACCGAACAGCTGAAACACTGTCCGGCGGAGAAGCCCAGCGGATTCGGCTAGCGTCTCAGATCGGATCTGGGCTTGTCGGTGTGACCTACATCCTGGATGAACCCTCGATCGGCCTGCATCAGCGCGACAATGCGCGGCTTCTCGAAACCCTTTACCGGCTGCGTGACCTGGGGAACACCATTATTGTTGTCGAGCATGACGAAGAAGCCATTCGCAGTGCGGACCATGTCGTCGACCTGGGCCCCGGTGCCGGCATTCACGGTGGAGAAATTGTCGTTCAAGGAAAACCTGACGAGATCATCGCCAGCACGGCTTCCCTAACCGGACGCTACCTCTCAGGTGACCTGCAGATCGAAATACCGGAAAAGCGTGTTAAAACAGATCCCCAAAAAACACTGGTAATCAATGGGGCCCAAGGAAATAACCTGCAGGCCATTGATGTGGAAATACCCGTTGGCCTTTTCACCTGTGTTACGGGTGTCTCAGGATCCGGGAAATCCACACTGATCAATAACACGCTTTATCCAGCGCTGGCCAGCAAACTTCACCACGGGCGCCATCAGGCAGCACCGCACCGCAGCATCAAAGGTCTTGAAAATTTCGATAAAGTCATCGACATCGACCAGAGCCCTATAGGTAGGACACCACGTTCTAATCCTGCGACCTACACTGGGCTGTTTACGCCAATCCGGGAACTTTATGCTGCGGTGCCAGAGTCACGTGCGCGGGGCTACAAGCCTGGACGCTTCTCGTTCAATGTCCGCGGTGGGCGTTGTGAAGCCTGCCAGGGCGACGGACTGATCAAGGTGGAGATGCATTTTCTACCCGACATCTATGTGTCTTGTGATCTGTGTAAAGGGGGACGGTACAACCGGGAAACACTCGACATTCGATACAAAGGCAAAACCATCAGTGAAGTACTGGCAATGACTGTCGCCGAGGCCTGCGATTTTTTCTCGGCTGTACCCATCATCAAGCGCAAACTCGACACGCTGATGGACGTTGGTCTGAGCTATCTCTCCCTGGGCCAGAGTGCGACCACTCTTTCAGGCGGTGAAGCCCAGCGCATCAAGCTCGCTCGTGAACTCTCAAAACGGGATACCGGTCGCACACTTTATATACTGGATGAGCCCACAACTGGACTCCACTTTCACGATATTCGCCAGTTGCTGCAGGTACTGCACCGACTTCGGGATGGCGGGAATACCGTGATCGTAATTGAACACAATCTGGACGTTGTTAAGACGGCCGACTGGATAATTGACCTGGGTCCTGAAGGGGGTCATCGGGGCGGTCAATTGGTGGCCTGTGGCACACCGGAAACAGTGGCCGGGGTAAAGGAGTCCTATACCGGGTGTTTTCTGGCCAAGATTCTGCAACCTGCTGCATCAAAAAAAAGCTGATCGCCTGATCCCCGCGACAGTTTTTTCAAAGGGGCCCACTGGCAAAAGGCCAATTACAGGCCGATTCACCGCGCAGACTGTCACGCATGCCAAAACGATGGGTCATACCAGTTTCAGCGCAGAAAATGATCAGGATTTCGGATGTGCTATGATCTAAATAATTGATGATAAGGAGATTTCCGTGGTGCTTCGACCTACCAAATCCACTTATCACAGGGCCAGGAGAACAACCCTCTGATCTCTTACCACGCCTGACGCACCACCTTTTCTCATGGTAGACAACACGCGCCACGAAGACATCGACGCCGAAGAAACCCAAGAATGGCGTGATGCCCTGACCTCAGTTCTAGAGCGCGAAGGGGATGTCCGTGCGCACTATCTGCTCGAAGAACTGATCGACCTGGCCCGCCGGTCGGGCGTGTACATACCCTATAGATCGACTACAGCCTATCTCAACACGATCTCTGCCGCCCACGAAGAACGCAGCCCTGGAGATGCTTCGATTGAATGGCGGGTTAGATCGCTGATCCGTTGGAATGCGTTGGCCATGGTCGTAAACGCCAATCGTGAAAGTTCTGAACTCGGCGGTCATATCGCAACTTTCGCGTCATCAGCCACGCTATACGATGTGGGCTTCAACCACTTCTGGCGGGCCCCCACTGAACAACATGGCGGGGATCTCATCTTCTTTCAGGGTCATTCGGCACCCGGGATCTATGCGCGGGCATTTCTGGAAGGTCGCATCACCGAGACGCAGATCAAACACTTCCGGCAGGAGGTCGACGGGCAGGGGCTGTCCTCCTATCCGCATCCATGGTTGATGCCCGACTTCTGGCAGTTCCCGACAGTGTCCATGGGCCTGGGACCAATCCAGGCAATCTATCAGGCACGATTCATGCGGTACCTGCAGCACCGCAAAGCCATACCGACACAGGACCGCAAGGTATGGGCATTTATTGGTGATGGCGAGATGGATGAGCCCGAATCAATGGGCGCCATCGGTGTCGCAGGTCGTGACCAACTGGACAACCTAATTTTTGTGGTCAACTGCAACCTGCAAAGACTCGACGGACCGGTGCGGGGCAATTCCAAGATCATCCAGGAACTTGAAGGAGAATTTCGCGGCGCCGGCTGGAATGTCATCAAGCTGATCTGGGGTTCGTACTGGGACCCGCTTTTGATGCGGGATACAAAAGGATTACTGAAACAGCGAATGGAAGAAGCGATTGATGGTGAATATCAGGCATTTAAGTCGAAAGACGGTGCATTTGTGCGCGAACGATTCTTCGGTAAGTACCCCGAACTGGCTGAGATGGTTGCCAACATGACCGACGAAGACATATGGCGACTCAATCGAGGTGGCCACGATCCACACAAGGTATACGCCGCATACGCTGCTGCCGTCGCGCACAAGGGCCAGCCTACTGTGATTCTCGCGAAAACGGTGAAGGGCTATGGCATGGGCGAATCCGGCGAAGGTCAGAATACGACCCACCAGCAAAAGAAAATGGCCGATGCATCGCTGATCGCCTTCCGTGACCGGTTTCGGATACCACTGACGGATGAAGAAGTAATTCAGGCACCTTTCTATCACCCGGGTGATGACAGCCCGGAGATCCAGTATCTGAAAGCACGCCGGGAAGCACTGGGCGGCTACCTACCGGCCCGACAGGACCAGTCGGACCCACTCCCAATTCCGCAATTGACAGCATTCCAGAACCAACTAGACGGTACGGGCGATCGTGAAATTTCGACCACAATGGCATTTGTACGCATCCTGTCGACGCTGGTACGCGATCCTGGCATTGGCGACAAAGTGGTGCCCATCGTGCCTGACGAGTCCCGAACCTTTGGCATGGAGGGTATGTGTCGCCAGCTGGGTATTTATTCAGTCAAAGGTCAACTGTATGAGCCCGAAGACGTCGATCAATTGATGTACTATCGTGAAGACCAGCAAGGCCAGGTACTACAGGAAGGGATCACCGAAGCAGGAGCGATGTCATCATGGATTGCCGCGGCAACAGCTTACGCCAATCACGGCACGGCCCTTATTCCCTTTTATATTTTCTATTCCATGTTCGGAATGCAGCGAATCGGCGATCTGGCCTGGGCTGCAGGAGACATTCAGGCCCGTGGCTTTCTGATTGGTGGCACTGCCGGGCGTACGACCTTGGCCGGCGAAGGTCTACAACACCAGGACGGTCACAGCCTGCTGCACGCCTCTACCATCCCTAACTGTATCGCTTACGATCCGGCATACGCTTATGAACTTGCCGTCATAATTCAGGACGGCCTGCAACGAATGTTCGTCAACCGGGAGAATATCTACTATTACATCACTGTTATGAACGAAAACTACCCCCAACCCGCGCTGCCCAATGAAGCGCAGGCTGGGATATTGAAAGGCATGTACCGCTTACGTAGTGCACGACGCAGCCGTAAGGCAGCGCCTAGAGTTCAGCTGTTGGGCAGTGGTGCCATTCTGGGGGAATCGCTGGCCGCGGCAGATCTTTTGGAGGAGGACTTTGACATACAAGCCGATGTGTGGAGTGTGACCAGTTTCAATGAACTCAGCCGAGAAGGTCGAACCACGGCACGCTGGAACACGCTCCATCCGGAGGAAGAACAGAAAACCAACTACGTAACGCAGTGCCTGAAGGAAGAAAAAGGCCCGGTTATCGCTGCCACAGACTATGTCGCCAACTATGCTGATCAGATCCGAGCATTTGTCCCTCAACACTATGTGGTCCTGGGTACAGATGGTTTTGGTCGAAGCGGCACACGAGCCCAGTTGCGTGAATTTTTTGAAGTCGATCGTTACTACATCGCTGTTGCTGCGATTAAGGCGCTCGCTGATGACAACACAGTCCCCTCTTCCACGGTATCCGACGCCCTGTCACGATATGGCATAAACAGCAACAAACCCAACCCCGTCCATTCATGACACCGCCTCGAAACCGTTACAGCAACACATGACCGATCTAAAAGAAATTGGCCTCCCTGACATCGGCGATTTCGAGTCTGTCGATGTCATAGAAATTCTGGTCGCCCCTGGTGATGAGATCAAAACGGAAGATCCTCTAATCACGCTCGAAAGCGACAAAGCGACCATGGATTTACCCGCCCCGTTCGGTGGCATCATCAGAGAAGTCACAGTCAAGGTCGGCGATAAAATTGCCCAAGGCGCTGTTATCGCACTGGTAGATGCCGAATCCGGTACCGCGGCATCCACACCGGAACAATCGATATCCGCACAAACACCAGGCCCAGATCCGGGCGCCACTGATTCGACGGATCCCCAGACCGCACAAGCTGTCGCTGAACAAGTTGTCCATAGATCCCCAGCGACCCTGCCGCCACCGGTAGAACGCAGCGGCGATGCCTTACCCCACGCAAGTCCTGCTGCCCGTCGATTTGCACGTGAACTGGGTGCAGACCTGCATGCGGTGCGGGGCTCAGGACCCAAGGGTCGAATTCTCAGACAAGATATTCAAAACCATGTTAAAAACGCCCTGTCGGGCGCCCCCGCTCAGACCGCACGTGACGAGTCAACGTCCAGTATCCCGGCCATCCCGCGGATCGACTACAGTCGTTGGGGTGAGATCGATGTGCAACCGTTGTCCAGGATCCAGAAACGCTCCGGTCCGCACCTGCATCGGGCCTGGCTGAATATTCCACATGTCACACACTTTGATGAGGCCGATATCACAGAACTTGAGGCGTTTCGTCAATCACTCAATGCGGACACACAAGAATCGGCGGCATCTATTACTTGGCTGGCGTTTACGCTGAAAGCGCTGGCCGGGGCGGTCCGGCGGTTTCCAAAGTTCAATTCATCACTGGCTGACGATGGTGAGCACCTGGTCTTCCGCAAGTACTGCAATATCGGTATTGCCGTAGACACACCCGACGGTCTGATAGTTCCGGTGATTCGGGACATCCCACTCAAGGGACTGATTCAGCTGGCGACCGAGATGAACGAACTGAGTAGGAAGGCACGGTCGGGCGCATTGAAGCCCGAAGACTTGCAGGCTGGATGTATCACCATTTCAAATCTCGGCGGTATCGGTGGTGTCGCTTTTACCCCCATCATCAATGCACCAGAAGTCGCAATTTTAGGGGTTGCGCGGGCCCGGATGACCCCTGTCTGGGATGGACAGGAATTCAGGCCCCGTCTGATGCTGCCCTTGTCGTTGTCGTATGACCACCGGGTTATCGACGGTGCCGAAGCCGCACGCTTCACAGTGTTTATCCGCGAACTGCTGGAAGACACCCGGCGACTGCTCCTTTAAGCAGACTCCAAGTATGAGTGGCATGCAGCAAGATCAAGTTGTGAAGGTGCCCGATGTCGGAGATATCACCGATATCCAGGTGATCGAAATTCTGGTTGTCCCTGGTGATCAACTGGATATAGAAACACCGCTGCTGACGCTGGAGAGTGACAAAGCAACGATGGATGTTCCCTCTCCAATTGCCGGCACCGTGACCGAAGTGCTGGTTGCCGTGGGAGAGAGCGTCTCTACGGATTCGCCGATCGTGCGTGTACGCGGCCCGGAAAAATCCACACGACCTGCCGACAGCCCACCAACCGCGGCCGTTGACGAGGATCGTTCAGTCGCGCAGGATTCTGAACCCGCTACCGTGCGCGTCTCTTCCAGCGAAGCTGAAATTCGAACACAGTTGGTGGTTCTGGGTGCCGGTCCCGGGGGTTATACCGCCGCATTTCGTGCCGCTGATCTAGGACTCGACACTGTTCTGGTCGACTCCTCACCCACACTCGGAGGCGTTTGCCTCAACGTGGGCTGCATACCATCCAAAGCCCTGCTGCACGCCGCACGCGTGATCGAAGAAACGACAGAGATGGCGACGGCCGGCCTCGATTTCGGTTCACCAACCATTCACCGCGAAAAACTAGTTGCCTGGAAAAACAGCGTTGTAGAAAAACTGACCGATGGCCTCAACACACTTTCTCAGAAACGAAAAGTGACCGTAATAAACGGGCACGGTGGTTTCACAGCAGCCGACCATATCTGTGTTACCTGCGAAAACGGTAAAACCGACATCGCATTCGAACAGGCAATCATCGCCGCCGGCTCCGAACCTATACGACTGCCGGACCTGCCGGACGACCCCCGGATCATCGACTCAACGGGTGCACTGGCACTGGAGAATATACCCAACCGCCTGCTGATCATCGGTGGTGGCATCATTGGGCTGGAGATGGCGACCGTTTATCAGGCATTGGGTAGTCTTGTCACGGTTGCCGAGATGGCGGATCAGTTGATGCCCGGCGTCGATCCTGATCTTGTGCGGCCACTCAACCTGCGACTCAAAAAACGCTGCCAGAATCTGTTTGTGAATACCCGGGTTAGCCATATCAGCGCAGCAGGCGTTGGGCTTGACGTCACTTTTGAACGCGAAGACACCACCCATGCAGAACAGTTCGACCAGGTGCTAGTCGCGGTTGGCCGTCAGCCCAACGGCCACCTAATCGGTGCAGAAAATGCCGGCATAACCGTCGATGACTCGGGTTTCATCGCGGTCGACCGAAGACAGAAAACAAATGTCGATCATATCTTTGCCTGTGGCGATATCGTCGGCCCGCCGATGCTGGCCCATAAGGCAACACATGAAGGCAAAGTAGCAGCAGAAGTGGCCGCCGGCCTGCCCAGTGCGTTCGATGCCAGACTGATTCCTTCTGTTGCCTATACTGATCCCGAAATCGCCTGGGTTGGATTGACCGAAACCGATGCTAACTCTCAAGGAATCGAATACAAGACAAGTATCTTCCCCTGGGCGGCCAGCGGCCGGGCACTCGGATTGGGTCGACCCGAAGGGCTGACCAAACTTCTTTTTGAGCCTCGTACTCGAAGACTTCTGGGCGCCGGTATTGTGGGTGTTAATGCCGGTGACCTGATCGCCGAAGCTTGTCTTGCCATCGAGATGCAGTGTGAAGCACAGGATATCGCTCTGACCATCCACCCACATCCTACTCTGTCTGAGACGCTGGCTTTTGCGGCAGAGGTATTTGAAGGCACCATCACCGATCTCTATCTGCCTCGGAAAAACTGAACAGGCACTTGCATCAGGTGACAGCGCAAGCGGCTGCCACAGTTCAGGCTTGTTCGAGTTCGATCAACGTTCCACAGAAGTCGGCCGGGTGTAAAAACAGTACTGGCTTTCCGTGTGCACCGATGCTCGGTTCACCCTCGCCCAGCACCCGTGCACCACTGCGGCACAGTTGATCCCGGGCAACCGTGATATCCGCAACCTCGTAACAGATATGATGTACGCCCCCTTGGGGATGGCGCTCTAGATATCGGCTTACGGGCGACGCTTCCCCCAACGGATGCAGGAGTTCAATCTTGGTGTTTTCTAGCTCTACAAAAACCGTGGTGACCCCGTGCTCGGGCAATGGCATCGGCTCAGATACTTGGGCGCCGAGCACATCCCGGTAGAGCTCGACTCCTTTTTGAAGATCCGGCACCACGATGGCAACATGATTGAGCTTGCCGATCATGACTGAGTACCTGCCCTGCGCTGGGCAATTTCATCTACGAGTTGTCTGGCGGCGACTGTTGCCACCACTCTGCCGGCTTTCACGTCTTTTTCCAAAATCTTCAATCGGGTCGCTATCACCGGATCCTGGCGACATAGATCGATCAGCCCGTCGCGAAGCTCCTGGCGTAACCAGTCCCCCGACTGCTCGGTACGATGTTCTTCAGTCAACCCGGGTTCCATGTATTGGACCTGAAATTTGTCCAGAATATCCAGTGTCTCGGAAATCCCCTTATCCCTTAATGCAGACACAGCCAGCACGGGCACTTGCCAACCGCTAATACGTGGCTGCATCAGTCGGACCGCGTGAGTGTAACTGCTGACGGTGCGCCGGGCCGCGTTCTGCAGATCATCATCCGCCTTATTGACCAGTATGAGATCCACCAACTCCATCACGCCACGCTTTATACCCTGTAGTTCATCACCGGAAGCCGGCAGGATGAGTAGCAGGAAGAAATCTGTCATCTGAGCAACACGAAGTTCGGACTGACCAACACCCACGGTTTCAACAATGACATAGTCATACCCCGCAGCCTCACACAAATAGATACTCTCTCGAGTACGGCGGGCAACGCCGCCTGGACTGCCGCCGGAGGGCGATGGACGGACAAAAGCCTCGGGGTGACTTGACAGTTTCTCCATTCGAGTTTTATCGCCCAATATGGACCCGCCGCTCACCACTGATGTGGGATCTACGGTCAGAACGGCAACCCGATGCCCCGCTTTAATCGCCTTAAGCCCAAGCGCTTCGATAAATGTCGACTTTCCAACTCCCGGTACGCCGGTGATGCCGATTCGAAACGACATTCCGACATCGGGTAACAGGGCTGTCAGCAGCGATTCAGCCTGGTCGCGGTGGGACGGGCGGGTTGATTCCAGCAGCGTGATCGAACGGGCCAGTGCACGGCGATCACGCGTGCGTATTCCGTCTTTTAATTCATCTAACTCGGCGTCAGTCATCGCGTCTGGGCCTGAAACTCAATAACCGGCTGATCAAGTTCGAGCGTATCACCGACGGCAGCATGGATCGTTTCGATAACACAATCACGTTCCGCCTTCAGGACGTTTTCCATTTTCATCGCCTCGATGACGGCCAGCGTCTGCCCCGCATGCACGGCGTCGCCTGCCTCGACGTCAATCGAAATCAGCAAACCGGGCATGGGTGACAGCAGTAGGTGACTCTGGTCCTTTGGGGTCCTGAGGAGCATGAAGTCATAGAGTTCACTCGTGCGCGGTTCCAGAACCAGTGCCGAAACCAAGGAACCAGCGTGTACTACGCTATAGCCGATGTCAGTAGGCTCAACTTGGGCATAGTAACGCTCACCATCGATACGGAACTCAGTCACCTTTTCCGCGCTTGTCCATGCCGTAGTCAACTTCAGCAAACGACCGTCAACCCTAACCGAATAGCCTTCGTCCTCAGGTTCAACACTGCACCAATACGCAACTCCTGCAGTGCGCACCACGTGGGTGTGTCTGGGGTTCGATGACGGTGGGCTGTCACGCTTCTGGAGTACTAGGCTGCGCTGATGCACAACCGCTATGAGTGCAATGATTCGCGACAATAGGGGTTCTGGGGGCGTCTGGGATACAAATCCCTCGGGATACTCCTCATCAATAAATGCAGTGGTGGTCTCCCCTGTCACAAATCGCTTGTGTCCCAGAAGTGATGCCAGGAATTGCACATTGGTCACCACCCCCCGGATATGGAATTGATCCAGGCTCTCACGCATCAGCGCTATGGCAGCATCCCGATCTGATCCATGACAAACCAGTTTTGCCACCATCGGGTCATAGTGAATACTGATCTCACTACCTTCGCTGACGCCACTATCGACTCGAACGCTGCCACTTTGTGACGGCTGACGATAGTGGATTAACCGCCCCGTAGAGGGCACAAAGCCTCGTGCGGGGTTCTCGGCATAGATCCTTGACTCAATGGCCCAGCCGTTCATCTGAACATCTGACTGGGTGAACGGCAATACTTCACCTGCGGCTATGCGCAACATCAACTCCACCAGGTCCAGGCCGGTGATCATTTCAGTGACCGGATGTTCGACCTGCAGGCGTGTATTCATCTCCAGAAAATAGAAGTTTCGGGACTGGTCAACAATAAATTCAACGGTACCCGCAGAATAATAATCAACCGCCTTTGCCAGCTCGACTGCCTGTTGGCCCATCGCTGCCCGCGTAGCAGAATCAATGAAGGTCGAGGGCGCTTCTTCTATAACCTTCTGATGCCGACGCTGGATCGAACATTCCCGTTCGTGGAGGTATACACAGTTGCCGTGATGATCTCCTACAACCTGTATTTCGATGTGACGGGGCTTGTCTATAAACTTTTCTATAAAGACACGATCGTCGCCGAAGCTGGACTGTGCCTCGTTCTGTGCGCGTTTGAAGCCCTCGCGGCATTCGGACGAATTGAATGCTACGCGCATCCCTTTACCGCCACCGCCGGCGCTCGCCTTCAGCATAACGGGATAACCAATTGTGTCCGCTTTTTCGAGTACATCGTCAACATCTTCCAGCACTTCGTCATAACCGGGTATGACACTGACGCCCGCCTTTCTAGCGAGAGCCTTCGCAGCAATCTTATCGCCCATCACCTCGATCGCCCGCTGGCCCGGCCCGATAAATGCGATACCCGCAGCGTCTAGGGCTTTCAAGAAATTGCTGTTTTCGGATAGAAATCCGTATCCCGGGTGCACAGCGTCGGCCCTGGTTTGAAGGCAGGCGTCGACCAGTCGATCAATTGAAAGGTAACTCTGCGCAGATAGCGCTGGACCAATGGCAACTGCCTCGTCGGCATAAGCCGTATGCATCGCATCCCGGTCGGCATCAGAAAACACCGCTACGCTAACGACACCCAGCTGGCGCAGTGACCTGATGATGCGGCAGGCGATTTCACCACGATTGGCGATTAATACTTTCTTAAACAAAACGATCTCGGGTCATTTCGACAGTAGGGTTAAGCGACAGGAACCAGCGCCCGCACATCAGGGGGAACTGGCGCTGTGCTGCGTTGCCGAATCACAGGGTTCAACGCTAGATTCAGCACTACAACCGTGAGGCCATTAAACCGCAAATCTCCGAGCGAGGCAAAATCAGACAGCTTATTCCAGCAATAACAAACTAAAGCTGTAGTCGTTTTTCAAGTTCTGCCAGTTCCTCGGGTGTATTGACATTCAGGAACATGTCCGGGTGGTCTGAGAAATCGACCGGCACCCAGGCATGCCGATCCAGCCAAAGGTCGATCTTCCGACCGCCAGAGTGCAGAAAATCCACCAGGTCTGGGGCCAGATTCCGGTGAATCAGGCTGAACACCGGCTGCAGACGATTGCCGTCATGAGCGACTGCAATACCGCTGTCTTCGACCGGTACTGCACCAGACAAGCGGACAACCAGATCGTCTGCAAGCAAAGGTGAGTCACACGGTACCGTAACCAGCCAGGGCGTTGCAGTCTGGGTCAAACCTGCGGAGATGCCTGCCAGAGGCCCGAGAAAACCATCATCGGCATCCCGGATTACCTCAAATCCCAGTTCGGCATAGCGCTCGATATTCCGATTAGCACTGATCAGTACCGACGCGGTCTGCTGGACCAGCCGCTCAACCACCCAGTGCGCCATGGGTTGTCCGGCAAGCTCGATCAGGCCCTTGTCTCGGCCCGCCATCCGACGGGCCCGCCCGCCAGCGAGCACCAATCCAGTGACCTTTTCGTTGCGCAGTATCATTGCCAGTGGTAGATGCTACCGATGTTCTGTGGGGTACAATCCCTATTATCGCCGAAAATAATTTTGACCAAGCCCGTTGTGATGATAAGACCCATCAGCCCTCAACAACCCATCGTTCTAACCCAGACCTGGGGAATTCTTAAAAACACCCTGATCTGGTTGTCCTGCGTCGTTGTGGTCACGGGTTGCAGCGTCACTGAGAACATAGTTTCTCGATCAACTCCATCGAGTTCTGTCCAGTCACTGGAGGTGCCGCCGGACCTGACAGCACCGCAACAGACGACTGACACCTCGTTATTTGCAGCCACCCTTCAAAAGGCGAGCAAGGAAGAAAAAGCCCAGTATCAACAGTACCAGCAGTTCCAGCGGATGGCGGAGTATGAGGAGTTTCTGCAATGGCGAAAAGAACACGGAGGCGGTGAAGAACTCAGTATCACTGACTTTCGCGCTGCGCAGTCAGTTCTTCTGAAAGCTCGCCTTGCAGATAAGGGCGTCTTGGTTGTTACCGGCGATACCGGGGAGCGCATTGTACTGATTGCCGACACTTTCGATAACAGCTGGAACCGTGTGGATACAGCCGTCAAAAACATCGGTCTTCGAATTATCGAAGGTAACCGCAATACTGGTTATTTCAGAGTGTTCCACGACATCGAGCCACAAACGAAGAACCCCGCCAGTTTCCTTAAACGGCTGTTGTGGATTAATGATCCGTTGATCTATACCCTGTGGGTGACCGCTGAAGACGACACGGTGAGGGCGACACTATTTGACGACGACCAACTGCCGGTCGCCTCAGATGCCGCAAATGCTGTTATGGAACGGCTGGGGGTTCAGTTGCTCACTTTCGCAAGCAAGTACCAACTCCTCAAAGAAAGTGATTCAAACTCGGGAGCGCTGTCGCTGCAGCAAGCTGCCGACGGTCGACTTCAATTGATGGTTGCTGGCACAGCTCAAGGTCTCTGGTCAAGCGTTGACCGCGCACTGAGTGACGCAGGATTTACTATCACCGATAAGTCAATCGAGAATCACACGTTTCAGGTACGCTATGACGAAGTTGAAGGTCCGAAAAAGAAAAATGTGCTCCAAAAACTGGGTTTATGGAAGAAGGACAAACAGCAACGGACCGAAACGGTACAGGTTCGCTTAGTCACCGCAGGTGGAAACACAGTAATTGAAGTCCTAACCTTGGAAGGAGATCCTACGGAAAATAGCGATCACATTCTCACGCTACTGTTTGATCGCCTCAAATAATGACCTTGACACCCTGGCAATCGTAGCGTTCAGGAGCCCTGAGCCTGAGATTCCTTTTTTGCCTTCCACTTCTGGTAGGCCTTGAATTCCTGCCAGCGCTTCCATTCGAGGTACGCGGCATAATCCGGGTCATACACCTGAGGACCGGACGGTTTGCTAGAGTCACTTGAGTCACCCGAACCAAACAACCGAATCGATCGCAAGCGATAGGGTGGCTCGCCCCGTGGGGCCTTAACATAGCCTGGCGGCACCTTAGTGTTTATACCCTGCCAATGGCCTTTGTTCTTATTCTTTTCATCGTCCTTGCCTGGCAGCATTGACGCACACCCGGTCAGCATAAAAGCTAAAGCAACAATAATATGGAAACACTTAGTCATCTTAGGAACTCATGTGGAAAACAACTCATCAGTTGTGCGAAGGCCGCCTTGGGGTTGCTGTCGCAGTTTGCCCAGACAAGTCCTCGGTGGCCGACTGCCTAGCAGCAACTAGTTGCAATCAATTGTATCGCAGCCTTTGCGGCAGCGCATCGAGCCTTCAACCCTACAGCCGGATGTCACAATGGCCCTGCCACACAAAACACCGAAGGCAACCCTTTTGGATTCTGTACTTTAAGTCTCGCGTATATACCGGAGTAGCAAAGAGGCATCGAAGAAGTCTGGAGATATTGACTGAGGCGGGAAATGCTGACAGTCTTTAAGCTCGAGCCCACCATCCAACGGCCGATGACAGATAAAAAAAGAGTTTAGGGCGCCAGAAAGTCAGCAAAGTGCAAAACAGCATTGTTTTTGTTTAAGATTCTCTGGTACGGGAGACGCCACCACACTCGCTACAATGAGTCCACTGAATGGTCTAGATTCAATTGTTGTGTAATTACAACACCTACTTGTCGTTTTTAGTCAACAAGCCTTGTGTTTTCACCAAATTTGCCACACACTAGCATCGCTTGTACGAGCAAACGTTGTTTAACCTTATACGTATAGAGGAACACATTTTATGAACAAGAAATTACTAGCCGCTGCAGTCGCCAGTACCTTCGCCATCCCCGGCGTCGTTGCTGCTGACGCAAGCTTTTACGGCGCACTTAAGCCCCGTATCCAAGTTCAAGACTCCAACATTACCTTTAAAGACGGTGCGTCGCGCATCGGTTGGAAGTCCAGTAAGGACATGGGCAACGGCAACAGCGTATCCGGCAAAGTTGAGTTGGGTCTCGACATGTCAGACGGCCACATCAATACAGGCAACACCTCGCGTGTCACCACCGTTGCATTTAGCGGTGACTGGGGTTCGGTCTCCATGGGTTCTCAGTGGTCCGTCATGACGGGCCCTGACTGGGTCACCTGCGTGAACTCAGGTTCGTCCTGTGCCGGTCACGTTGGCTACCAGGGCCGTGTTGCTGATTCT
>JYMV01020903.1_pt1 | contig 36667 bp, 35 predicted proteins | sample 338911 | NCBI WGS metagenome assembly JYMV01 (sample SAMN03354496, study PRJNA234377) | hydrothermal vent metagenome | biome: Deep sea; feature: Hydrothermal plumes at the Eastern Lau Spreading Center, Western Pacific Ocean; material: Seawater | place: Tonga | collected 2009 | depth 2000 m m | reverse complement strand
TCGTCACTTTGCCACCAATCCATCCTCATTCACGAAGAGGAGTCCTAACTGCTTCTGAAGCCTCAGCAACTGGATCTCATGGGCGACGATTCGATCCAGTTGATCATTCTTCGCAGCCGTCAGAGAGTTGGTGGCCTCAACCACATCCCGGTTCGTCCCCGTACCTCGCACCTGATCGATCTCCGCTTTCTCGACGCTGAAGGTCACAGACTGTATCTTTTTCACACCCAATTCAATCTGGTCTTTTCGCTGCTTCAAGGTGCGCAGGGAATCACGCACTTCCAGGATGACTTCATCTCGCTGGCGGTCCAGTTCTCGGTACGCCTGATCCAGCGATATTTCTGCTGATCGAAAGTTGTTTATCTGACTCTTTCTATCGAGCGGAATCTCCATGACGAGTCCTACGGAATAGTCATCAGAATCGTCGATGTTCAGATCTGAAAACCGAAATTCTGGATCCGCAGCAGCAGAATACCCCAATGAGAGGGAAAGCGATGGCAACAGTGAATTGGATGCGATGTTGAGCCCACGCTCTGCATCCTCGAGTTGATCTCTTGTCGTTCGAAGATCTAGCCTGTTGTGGAGTGCTGCCTCTACCGCTCCGTCGAGATCCATCTCGAAGGGAGTCACATCTGGAAATTTATCCTGGATGACGAACTCCACGCTGGTTGGCAAGCCGAGATCAATCTTGAACCGGTCTATCGAGAGACTGAAGATCTGCTCAGCATCGAGACCACTATTCTGGGCTTCAAGGAGTGCTTGCTCGGCACGAAACACATCCAGGCTATTTCCACGGCCGAGCCGAAACAGGGCTTTTGCCTGTTCCCACGCAAATCGCTGCCCATCGATGTTTTCTCGTGTATTCGTGAGCTTTTTCTGCTGGCTGATGAGCCCGAAGTACTTCTCGGTGATCTGGATGACAAAATCCTGCCGATACAGTTCAAAGTCTCTTGCCCTGTAGAGAAGGCTGCGTTCTGCCTGGGTCAGCGACTCGAAGGCGAGATCATGCCCCGCTCCCCGAAGCAATGGCTGACTGATTGACAGGGATGCGGATGTATTCGCAGCCTGGGGGAGTACTGCAGTGGGATCGGCAGATGTGTTCAGCGACGAGTTGGCGTTGATGGCAAGGCTGCCGCCGGTGAAGAGCATCAGGCTACCACCGATGGAAAGTGCTGCCACATCCTGATAATCGCGGTCTGATCCATCAGAAGCAGTGAATGACGCCGTCGAATTGAACACTGGCCGCAAAAAATCCCTTCTCGTCAAACCGAGAGACAGTGCACTGAGGAACAGCGACTCCCTCTGGGATTGATAGGACCGGCTGTACCGTGTCGCAATCGTCAGCGCAGTGGACAGGTCAAGGGATTCAGGAACATCTATCTCCGTTGGTGTTGGCTCTCGATGGGATACGGCAGCATCCGGCTGAACCAGTTGCTCCCGTCGAAACCGATCCACCACCGCAACCTTTTCAGATCTGATGCGGTTTCCTTCTCGCTCTGCGATGGCATGGTCTCTGGCAGAACAGGAACAGAGCAGCATGAGAAGTGCAGCTATCAACAAGCAGTGCCCTGTCCTTGCAACTTGCGCTGAAGGATCGGAATCAGTCACCAGGAAGCACAACTGGCCGGCTCGTTCTCGGATGATCATCCTCTTCCATGTTCCATGGGACATCAGGAAAGGCAGCGTCAATGCGGATCCAGCGGACCCGTAGTGGAGTCTAGTCTCTCAGGAATTGGCCACCATGTCAGGGGATTCATCGCTCACAACGACTTCAGATGGTGAGAGGGAGATCAAAGGAGATCGCCCCCATCGTTGCCGACGAGGGCGATCATGGCTCCCCAGGTTGGATTCGAACCAACAACCAAGTGGTTAACAGCCACCTACTCTGCCAATTGAGCTACCGGGGAATCGATTGGCCTTGGAGCCGAAACTTATCGCTCTTACCGAAAACTGTCAACAATACGCATCGAGAGAGTCCAGAAGGTCTCCGGAACAGGACGGTCCAGTTGTTGACTTTACGCAATATAGTGCGATTGTGCCGTGGAGGAGGAAAGATGGGACCCGAAGTATCTTCTACCAATTTTGGAACCGCCGCGCTCCCCTCCGAGGTGCAGCGGCTGCACAACAGATTTCCCGAGTTCGTCGGGAATTCACCGCCATTGATCCGGATGTTACAGCAACTGGAAAAGATCGCTTCCAGTGATTCGACGGTGTTGATCCTCGGCGAGAGCGGCACCGGAAAGGAACTGGTGGGCCGGGCGATTCATCGCCTCAGCCCCCGCAGAAACGGTCCCTTCATCAGTGAAAACTGCGCCGCCATCTCCCCCACTCTACTCGATGGCGAATTGTTTGGTCACGCTCGTGGCGCATTTACCGGGGCCACCTCCGAACGAGCAGGACTGATCGAAAGTGCCGAAGGAGGCATCCTCCTCCTCGACGAGATCGGTGAGATGGAGGGGCTACTTCAGACGAAATTGTTGCGAGTACTGCAGGAACGGGAGATACGCAGGGTTGGAAGTAGCCAGACAAAGAAAGTGGATTTCCGACTGCTGGCAGCAACTCATCGAGACCTGGAAGAGGAAGTCCAGCAAGGTCGATTCCGCGATGACCTGCGCTACAGAGTCGATGTGCTTCGTATCGAAGTCCCTACACTTCGCCAACGTCGCCAGGACATTCCAACCTTGAGCCAGTACTACCTCCGTGGATTTTGTCGCAAGACAAACCGAAGGATCCCCACTTTTTCTCCTGATGCGCTCTCCGTGCTGATCAGTTCGCCCTGGAAGGGGAATGTCAGAGAACTCAGAAACGAGATGGAGCGACTCTCCGCCAACGGCAAGGAACGCATCCTCGCCGAGGACCTTTCGGAATCATTACGCCGAAATGGACTTCCTCACCCCATCGCAAGAAGACTACGCGCCGAGCTGGGTACGGATCTGAGGAGGCTCGAGGAGATAATTCTCGGCGGAATTGTGCGAGATGTGCTGACGGAGACCGAGGGCAACAAGGCAAGAGCAGCAAGGATCCTCGGCATACCGAAGACCACCCTGTACCGCAGATTGGCCCGGTGGAGGCTGCTCAGCTGAGTGCCTGCCGAGCAGACACGGGTTGCGATCGGAGCGAGAGTACATGTCGCGCGCTCTCTCTGCTCGATCGAAAGGACGCCATCAGGTATCGGTCTCATGGACCTGAGCGATGAAGGGCAGGTTGCGATAATATCCCTGCCAGTCGAGTCCATAGCCCACCACGAAATCATTGGGTATCTCGAAGCCGCAGAAATCAACCGAAACAAGTTTCACGTTATTGGCTGGCTTGTGCAGTAGCGAACAGACCGATACAGAAGCAGGATTGCGCGACTCCAGGTTTGACTTCAGGTACTGAACCGTCAGACCCGTATCGACAATGTCCTCGACCACAAGGACATGGCGATTCGAGATCGCTTGTTGCAGGTCGAGTTCCAATTTGACCTCACCGGTACTGACAACAGAATTTCCATATGACGACGCTCTCAAGAAATCGACGCTGAATGGAAAGTCGAGTTGCCTCACCAGATCTGCAACAAAAACAAATGCTCCCTTGAGCACACAGACGATGATTGGATCCAGCTCTCCCAGCTGATCTCTCACATCTCGAGAAATTTCAGCCACTCGATTTCGAATCTCCTCCTCCCCGATGAGCATTTCCATCCGATGTGGAGGAAGTGGAGGTTCAGGTTTCATCTTGTATTTCATCTCGATAGCCATCGTGTCTTTCTGCAATGATCTGATTGACCGGGTTAATTCGAGTTGCTCTAGACCCAGGAATTGTTGATGATTTCGCCAACGCCGCCAGCTCCAGGAACGATGTAGTCGACCTCGTTGAGACCGCTCTCTCGAGAGTCGCTTCCCGGAATCATACCCAGAACCTCCGCTGGACTCGCCCCACGATCGAGGCGGAGTGTCCAGATTTTGATCCCTGGCAACTGAGATTTCATGTGCCTGATGTATTCAGGTGTGACTATGAGGTGGGCGGTGATGATCGCTGCAGGAGTCCCCTCCACCTGCTCCCGATAGTGGTGGATCACCCGCAACAGCGATGACCCTGTTGCCCCCATCGGATCAGGAAAGAACAGGAATCGACCCTCGACATCGCCACCGATCTTACTGCCGTACAACTCCGCTCCCGTGACCGCGCCCTTTTCATCGACAGTGCGCTCCATGACGACATGGTCCTGGCGAACTCCCTCAGGATCCAGAACCTGGTGAAGTAACTGCTGACAAATATGCGATGGGATGGTGCCCGCGCGGGCAACATTGACGGTCACAGCACGACTGGATCGATCGATCACCTGTCCACGGAATACCCCCAGGGGCGAGTACTGTTTCATATTGGTGTCACACTCGATGACGACTCTGGGCAACTCCTCGGCCAGCATCCGCTGGAGCAAGATCCTGTAGACCGTATCCAGAAGGTCATTGAAGCGCGGCTGCGTAGTGCTCGGTTGGCACATCTCGGACAGCAAACTCATCGAGTAAGGCTCGGAGAGGATATGCACACCCTCTCCGTACTCGTGCTCGATACCTCCTGATTCGCTACCCAGATTTTCGTATGCTGTTTCCAAGGCGTCACTCCTCGTCTGATCTCAGGTCAGCGGCATTGAAGGCGTGAGGCAACAGTTCCAGGAGAGACATGGACCTGCTACTGGTTCCGTCCCAGATCCAAACGGTCAACTCCGATGACCCCGGCAATTCGATCAGCACTTGCCTGCAGGCACCGCACGGCATCGCCAGGCTCCATTCTCCGGAATCTGCACCTCTTGCTGCGATGGCGATGGCACCGGGGGTTCCAGGAGCTCCAGCAGCGGCCCAGTTCATGACGGCTCCTCGCTCGGCACACAGGGTGAGGCCGTAACTGGCGTTCTCGACGTTACATCCGCCGAAGATCTGAGAATCACTCCACAGCGCAGCACCGACGTGAAAGCGGGAGTAGGGAGCCCGGGAGTTGTCGACCTGGTGACGGGCCGCATCGAGCAGAGCCTCGACATCGACCATGGACTCGGATGACTGGGACAAGGGCCCCCCTTCGCGGGGGAATGATAGCACGAGCGACGGAATTTTTCCGCCTGGCGCTTCCCTTCATGTCAGCACAGTTGCAGTGAGTGGCGGTCAGGGCATCACTTCCAGCAGCCTGGAGCAATCCGGATCCGTCAGCCACAGTGCCGCCTCAGATGGTTCCTGGACGTCCTCCCCTCGCAGGGCAGAGTGCAATGCGATCGTTGTCTGATTGCCGTGGCCCTCGAGCAATAACTCCGAGAGCGCACCACGCGCAGGTGCATCGGCCACCTCGGAACTGAGCAACGAGAGTACCCCGATCATCAAGGCCGCGGAAACGTCCGCCGGGTCCTGCTCCAGTTTCGACCAGAGAAGCGATCGGATTGACGGAGCCGAATCTCCAAGAATCCGCTGTTCGCTCCAGCGTACCGACAACAGCGAAGGATCCAGTTCGATGGCGATGGCGATGTCCTCTGCAGCACCTTCGACATCTTCAACCATCACGCGACCCATCGATCGCAACAGCCATGGCAGTCCAACATCCGAGAAGCCCTCGAGAGCCTCATCGATCAGCGGCAATGCCAGCGCCGGATCGCCATCCGCCATCGCATGCCACCCGTCGCAGAGACTCGCCCTGAAGATCTCCAGATCTGAAGGCTCCGCGATGGGCTCGTCATCGGCAAACTGGATGGTCGCATCACTGGTGGAGTAGTCATCGCCACCAGCCCAGGTTGTGGAAATCCACACGGAGGATCCGTATCGAGAACTCCAGCGGCCGTGATGCCACCAGATGTAGTGCGCACTCGAACTGTAACTCCAGGGTAGTCCCCAGCCGTGGCACCAGGGATCTGGATGATGCAGATACCAGGGGCTCCAGCAGCCGACCGCCCACGGGTGGTGCCATACGGGACCATGGTGAGTCCAGCTGCCCAGATAGGTGCTGTAGTAGTATGAGGAACCGGGCAAGCAGTACCACGGTAGTGGCGTGCTGGGCCAGTTGTAGACGGTGGTTCCGCCGGGAATTGTCGACGCCCCTCCCCCAGGTAAAACCGGTGGAGCTGGCGGCGCAGATCCGGGTCCGGGCGAGAGGGAGACACGCCTCGAACGGGTCGTCGTGCCTATCAGCGGCTTTCGGGGTCCGCTCGGTTTCGCGATTCTTCGGATCAGATCTCGAGTCGCACCCGCTGGTCTCATCGATAGTGGCTTGGTCCGCAGCGGCTTGCGAAGCAGCGTCCGGCTGGTCCCCAGTGCACTGGACACTCGACCTCGTGTATCCCGCAGCGTCACGGTACCGAGCAACTCCTGGGTCGCTCGATCCTGGTTGCGATCACGCAGAGCAGGAAGTGGCTTCTGCCCCGGCAACGCCGCCGGGATCACCTCTCGAGGAACGCGAATCGTGGGCCGCACTGTCGAACGAGCCCGGATGCTGGTCGAGGATCCGACCGTGGAGCGGCTCCGAGTCGGAGTCACCACCCCGCTGCTTCTGATCGAGGACCGCGGCTGCCTTGAAGTGGTTCTGGGTATCGTGGTGATGGAGCCGCTCGATCGATTCGAGGGTCGCACCTGTGGGCGGGTTGTGGTCGGTCTGGATTGAACCTGAGGACGACTCTGGGGTCGAGGAGTCGGCCGCACCTGAGGCCTGGTCTGCGGTCGGGGAGTGGGGCGCACCTGAGGCCTGGTCTGGGGTCGGGGAGTCGGGCGCACCTGCGGCCTGGTCTGGGGACGCGATGTCGGCCGCACCTGCGGTCTGGTCTGGGGACGCGACGTCGGGCGCACCTGTGGCCGAGTCTGCGGTCGGGGAGTCGGGCGCACCTGCGGTCGACTCTGGGGACGCGACGTCGGGCGCACCTGTGGGCTCGTTGGCCGGGTGGCACTGCCTCGCGAACCGGCCTGGCTCCAGGCATCGAGCGGAATCAACAGTGCCATTACCAGCACCAGCAGCATCACCATAGGAGATCGAGTTGTAGAACCGATCATCGGACTCCCTCCAGAAATCGCTCATCGGCGCCGTGAACCGGCACCGGCACAGTGGGGACCGCCCCCAGGATACCATCTGGGCTGCCTCTGGGGGAGACAGCACCGTCGGGCCATCTGTCCCGGAATCGCTGCTCAAGACACCCTGTACGGAGATGACGTCGATACACGGCGACTATTCAGTCGCTCCTTCAGATTTTCCTCGAAAGATCAACAGCGAGATCGCGATGCCGATGAGGATGCCCACCAGGTCTGCGAAGAGATCCTGCAGATCTCGGTGACGACCTGGCACCAGTTCCTGGGCGGCTTCGTGGATCAACGCAAATAGCACCAGGATCACCACTGCCCCGGGCAGCCAGCGAGATGTGGGAGTGTGGCGTCCACGCCAGCCACGAAAGGTGAGGGTCAGGAGACAGAAGCCGACGGCATGTAGCACCAGATCACGGCCGGGCCGAAGCAGCACTTCGGGAAGTTCACCGATTCGATCTCCCGGCAGCCAGCCGACGACCGCAGCCAGCATCAGGGTGATCCACGGCAGCCATCTTCCTGCAGCTGGCATCGCCTATCCCGAGGCCTGTCCGAGTGCCCGCTCGAGCACAGCCATCCGCACCGGCACGCCGTTGGCCACCTGCTGACGGATTCGAGACCTGGGACCATCCGCCACCCCTGATGTGATTTCTACTTCCCGGTTCATCGGTCCCGGGTGCAGTACCACCAGCGACGGTCTGGCCAGCGCAAGGCGCCGCTCATCGAGACGATAATCTCGCACATAATTCTGCAAGTTGTGCTCCGGGTCGCCGTCGCCGCGCTCCTTCTGGATTCGTAACATCTGGATCGCATCGAGGTGCGGCAGCGCATCGTCCAGCTTCGATTCCAGATCGACGCCCGCCTCCGACAGAGTCTTGTCCTGAAAGTAATCGGGAGCCACCAGCACGACCCTTGCGCCCAGCGCCTGGAACGCGACGATGTCACTTCGTGCAACTCTGCTGCGAAGTACATCTCCAACGATTCCGACCGTTTTCCCCTCCAGGTCGCCGAACTCATCGAGCAGAGTCAGAGCATCGAGTAAACCCTGGGTCGGATGAGCTCGGGTTCCGCCACCGGCATTGATCACCCCTGCATCACAGTGCTCCGCCAGAGATCGGGCTGACATCTCGTTACCGTCGCGGACCACGATCGACTCGGCACCGATCGATTCCAGGGTCGAGGCGGTATCGAGCAGCGTCTCGCCCTTGCTGAAGCTGGAATTCTCTGCATCCAGTTGCAACGGATAAGCCCCCAGTCGATCGATCGCCGCGACAAAGGAGAGGCTGGTTCGCGTACTGGGTTCAGCGAAGATGAGACCGACATGACGCACCGAATCTCGCCACAGCGGCACCTGCTGCGTCCGCATCTGGTCGGCACGATGCAGGAGTTTTCTGATCGCCTCCGGGGCGAGGTCAGAGAGTTCCACCAGGTCTCGATCTACCGACTTCATCTGCTGCTCCCTCTCGTCAACTCTGGACGATCCCGAATCCCAACTCGCTCGGCGTCTCCCCCGCGTCGAGTGCCTCGATGGCGTCCTCCAGGATACGCCGCTGCGATGCGAGGAACAGGGTTGGTTCGAGACTCGGAATCCGCTCGACACCATACAACTCTGTCAGGACCAGATCCTTCAACTCGTCGATTCCCTCGCCGGTGACGGCGGAGATCGCTGGACCATCGATTCTCATCGCTCGATCCTCGTCGCGTCGACTGTGGAAGACAAGAGTTCTGCAGTGTGTAGTTTGTGGCGAATCAGCACCGATCCCCGCTTGTGAGGGGGGAATCAGATGCAGGACAAGATCTGCCTGCAGCATCGCCTGACGCATCCGTCGGACTCCCTCCCGTTCCACCGACTGTTGCACTTCTCGCAGTCCCGCTCCATCGACGAGCAGGATCGGAAATCCACGGAAATTCGCCGGGGCATCGATCAGGTCACGGGTGGTCCCAGGCTCGCTCGATGTGAGGGTTCTCTGGTCACCGACGAGCAAGTTGAAGAGTGTACTCTTGCCGGCGTTGGGCACCCCTGCGATCACCACCGTGGGAGGCTGCAAGACACCGATCCCGATGGCACTGCGATCGAGCATCGACTCGATCTCATCGCGCGAAGGAAAATTGACTGCAGCTCGCTCGACCCACCCGGCAAGGCCATCCGGGGAGGCCTGCTCCAGCAGGAAGGTAGCCGCCTCGACGCTGGGCGCGTTCGGCAGCGCTGTCAGTGCCTGCTGAGCGATTTCGCTGGCTGCTGAGGAAATTGTGGTAGGCCACAGTTCGTCGACGCTGTCGCGTCGAACCGCTCCGAGTTGCTCGAATCTCTGCACGATACGTTCACTGAGCAACGGACTCCCGTGCAAGGTGATGAGGTGACGCGACTCGGAGCCGGGCCACTGCAACAGCACCACGTCGTCGATCACCTCGCCGTTTTGATCGTGGATGCTGCCGTGTGGCGAATCTCCTGCTCCTCTGAAACACTGCTTCAGCCACGCTGCCGAGGGCACTCCTCCGATCATGATGCCGTGGAGTGCCGAACGCCCCACTCCCGTCACCTCGGCGACCCATCCCTCACTGCGCATCGGCGGCTCCCCGCAATAACGCTTCGAGACCGTCGAGAACCATCCCTGGACGCAGGACTGCTGGCTCCAGTGCCTGCATCAACAGATCGGCATCACCTCCAGTGAGCACGGTGACAGCACCAGCTCCGAGACCCGATTGAACCCGATCCCTGAGAGTCTGAATTCCCCCGATGAAGAGGGACTCGATGCCGCCGCGGATGGCCAGCTTCGTGTCACTGGCCCACGGTAGCATCTGGCGAGGCTCCGGGTCGCTACTGCTGGCGGATACGACGCTGGGATCCGGTAGCGACGGGGCGACCTGGCGAAGCCCGGCCCCTAGCGCACCCAGTCCAGGAGCGATCCAACCCCCCAGTAGTTGTCCCGAAGCAGAGACGGCATCGACGGTCACGGCGCTGCCAGCATCGATGATGACAGCGGAGCGATGCTCACCGCTGGCTCCCCAGGCGAGTGCGCAGAGCGCTCGGTCTGCGCCGGTTCGGTGCGGCTCATCGGTGCAAACACGATCTCCCAGATCCGCACCGCTTCTCACCCACAGTGCAGCAGGGCGATCGGTCCGCCGAAGCCACTTCTCCAGTTCAGGTTCATGAGCAGGCACAACCGAGGAGATTGCGATGGATTCTGCGCGTGGCAGGTCAGAAAGTACGTCAGCGATGGCTTCATGCGATGCGGTACCGGACTGGACCTCGCCGGTGCCATCTCGATGGCGCCAGCAGAGACGAGTGTTTCCGATATCGATGACGAGGGTCTCCATCGATCCTCCCATTCATCAGGGAGGATACCGTGAAGCGAGGTCGATCCACAGTCGATCGGCCTAGTATTCGAAGTCGAAATCCCCCATCGCTGAGCCCTTGACCACGCCGCGCAACTCCAGCTGGAGTTCGTCGGGGAAGTCCGAATAGGAGAGTGCTTCCTCAAGGCTGATCCGGTCCGCCTGGTAGAGGCTTCTGAGTGACTGGTTGAAGGTGCAGCATCCGTAGTGCTCTCCCTCGCGAAGTGCGTTGGCGAGTTCGTGGGTACGACCTTCTCTCAGCAATTCCCGGATCGTTGGACTGTTGATCATCAGTTCGAGTGCGGGAACCCTGCCCGCTTTCTCCTTGAAGGGCACCAGTCGCTGGCACACGACCCCGGAGAGCACCAACGAGAGTTGCAATCGGATCAGTTCGTGCTGGTGAGGAGGGAAGAAGTGGATGATCCGTTCGACGGTCTGTGTCGCGTTGACGGTGTGCAGGGTGGAAAGCACCAGATGGCCAGTCTCTGCCGCAGCGATGGCGGCCTCCATCGTCTCGCGGTCACGCATCTCACCGATCAGTATCACATCCGGACTCTGTCGCAGGGAGTGGCGAAGGGCTACCGGGAAGGACTCGGTGTCGATACCCACTTCACGCTGGTCGATGATCGACTTTCGATCTCGGAAGGTAAATTCGATGGGATCCTCGACCGTGACGATGTGACGATTGGCGGTTTCATTGATGTGGTGAACCATCGCTGCCAGCGTCGTCGACTTTCCCGAGCCGGTGTTACCGGTGACCAGCACGAGCCCACGTTTCTGCTCTGCCAGTTTCACGAGAGTCTCACGAGGAAGACTCAGATCCTCGAAACTGGGCACCGTCTGGGTGACATGGCGAAATACGAAGCCCAGTTGTCCGCGCTGATGCAAGATGTTGACACGGAATCTGCCGATTCCGGGCAGCTCGTAGGATGTATCTACATCCAGTTTCTGTGGCAACGCGTCGGGACGCGAGTCCTGGATGATCTCGAGGATCTCCTGGGCATCTCGAGGTGAGACCTCTTCGCAGTCGAGGAACTGAACCATGCCATCGACTCTCAGCGAGGGCGGGCACCCCACCTTGACGAACAGGTCAGAAGCTTTTTCGAGCACCATCCGGCGCAGCATCTCGTGAAATTCCATGTTGTCTCCCGGGAGATCCGTGGGTTGCTGGCCCGAAAGGGCACACAGATCTTCCCAAGAAGAATACGATGCGGAACAGATCGGTGCCGATGGCCTCCGATCGGTCGTTTCAGGGCGTATCGATCTGCTGCTGCAGGGCACTCCAGATCTGCTCCATGAGCCGATCCAGCCCCTTCCCGCTCACCCCCGAAATCAGAGTCACAGGCTCTCCGAGACGCTTCTGGAGACTCTCACGGAGGCTCTCCGCCTGCTCCGGCGCCAGCAGATCTGATTTGTTGAGGACCGTCACACAATGCCTGCGGGCGAGCACCGGCGAGTGCGCCTCGATCTCGTGACGGATGATCCGGTGATCCTCGACGATCCCATCCAGATCGCGTAGATACGGATCGAGCAGGTGTACCAGCACCCTCGTCCTCTGCAGGTGCTTGAGGAAGGACACGCCCAGCCCGACCCCCTGCGACGCGCCCTCGATCAGACCGGGGATGTCAGCCACCACGATGCGCCGAGAGGGGTCCAGTTCCGCGATTCCGAGCTGAGGTTTGAGGGTCGTGAACGGGTAATGAGACCCGCGAGAGAAAGGTGCTCTTGCCAGCGTTGGGCAGACCGAGCAATCCGACATCTGCGATCAATTTCAGTTCGAGCCGGAAGAACCTCTGCTCGCCGGGCTCGCCCGGGGTGAACTCGCGCGGAGCCTGGTAAGTGGAAGTGACATAGGAGAGGTTGCCCCTGCCACCGCTGCCCCCGCGAGCCACGACCACGGTCTGCTCGGCCTCGGTCAGATCGACCACCAGCGAGCCGTCGGTAGCATCGAGGACAGCAGTACCGATGGGCAGATTCAGGGTCAGATCTGAGCCGTTGCCGCCGGTGCGGTTCTTACCCGATCCGGCAGCACCCTTCTGGGCCTTGTGGACGGGGCGGCCGAGGAAATCGAGTAAGGTCTGAACATGGGGGTCGGCGCGCAGCACGATATGCCCGCCCCGACCTCCGTTTCCGCCGTCGGGACCGCCTCGAGGGATGTATTTTTCGCGACGAAAGGAAACGCAACCAGCGCCACCTGGGCCGCTGGCCACACGCAAATCGCCTTCGTCGACAAATCGGACTGACATCTGTCTATCCGCAACTCAGGAGGGAACTACGCCGAAGCCTGGTCGACATGAACCCTGCTCCTGGTACCGAATCGGACCACCCCGTCGGTCAGAGCGAACAGGGTGTAATCTTTACCCATGCCGACATTGTTGCCGGGATGGAACTTGGTGCCGCACTGGCGGATGATGATATTTCCAGCGATGACGCTCTCACCACCGAACTTCTTCACACCGCGGTTCTGCGCGTTGGAGTCACGGCCGTTGCGCGTTGCGCCCTGGCCCTTTTTATGCGCCATTCTGGTTCACTCCTGTCGAGGGCTCCTCGGCGGAGCCGTGGGCTTATCCTGCGATCTTTCCGATCCGGACCTTGGTGTAACGTTGACGATGCCCCTTGCGGCTGTGGGAATTTTTGCGGCGACGGAAGCGGTGGAAGATCACCTTCGGTCCCTTCACCTCACCGATCACCTCGGCCTCCACATGGGCGCCGTCGACCAGTGGAGTTCCACAGACGAACTCACCCGGTCCCGGCTCGATGGCCAGAACCTCGGGAAACTGGATGGTGCTGCCCGGTTCCGCGGTGCGTAGATCCAGGAACAGGATCTCGCCCTCCTGAACCCGGTACTGTCGACCACCATCACGAATGATCGCGTGCATCCTGCCTCTTTCACAACGCTGACCCGGTCAGCGGTACTGGATCGTCCAGCGCTCGGGGGACCAATCCTGGCCACCGAGTACCACGATCCGTTTTCCAAACTCCAGTTCCAGCGCGTCGAGATCTTCCCTACGAGCTCCCAGTAACAGATCCCTGACCGGTTGCCCCACGGTGACCAGGGCCTCGTCGGATGCGGACTTCGCAATCCCCTGACGCAGTTCCCGGATCACGCCGATGGCAACACTGCTGGCGCTACGCACCGTCCCTCGACCGAGACAGGCTGGACAGGGTTCCCGTCCAGCCCGATCCTTGGAGGGCCCGATTCGCTGCCTCGTCAACTCGAGCAAACCGAACCTCGAGATCTTCGCAAACCAGATCTTTGCCCGGTCATCGCGAACCAGACCACGAAACTCATCTTCGACGGTTCGACGATTCTCGATCTCCATCATGTCGATGAAATCGCAGACCACCACACCACCGATGTCTCGTAGCCGCAGATTTCTTGCGATCTCTCTGGCTGCCTCCAGATTTGTCCGCAGCGCGGTACTCTCCAGATCACTCTCTGACGTGCTGCTTCCCGAATTCACATCGATGGCGACCAGCGCTTCGGTCTCATCGATGACAAGGGAGCCTCCGCTCGCCAGGGCAACCTTGCGATCGTAGATCGAATTGATCTGCTGTTCAACACATTGCGAACTGCCGAACTCCATGAATAGCGGCGATTTGCTACGATGCAGCCGAACAGGTGCCACCTCTCCCGGGTTCCACAGGCTCCGATACTCGAGAAAATTCTCCGCCGCCCAGGGGTCGTCAAAAACCACTTCCTGGACCTGCTCCGAGACCAGGTCTCTGGCAGTCCTCAGCAGCAGGTCCGCCTCACGGTGAAGAAGCACTGGACCGCCACCCGCCTGGGCACTGACACAGATCCGCTTCCAGTTCTCGGCCAGCACCTCGACCTCTGCAGTCAGTTGATCGAGGTCCAGGACCCGGGCTGCAGTACGGACGATGATCCCCGCGTTTGGAATACCAGGAAGTTGATCCGCCAGAATCCTCAGGCGATCCCGCTCCTTCTCGTCGATGATTTTCCTGGAAATCCCCGGTCGATCCAACCCGGTCATCAACACCACCGACCGTCCTGGGAGACCGACAAGAGTGGTCACCGTCGGACCCTTCTGTCCGATCGATTCCTTGCTGACCTGAACCAGCACCTCCTGTCCTCGGCGCAAGATATCCTGGATCCGATCCTCGCCTCGCTCACGCGGAGGACGCTCACCCAGCTGGTCGACCGGTACCCTGGAGGCTCCCTCGTAGGCCGGATGCAGGTCCGAGATGTGGAGGAACGCAGTGCGGCGTTCGCCGATGTCTATGAAGGCAGATTGGATCGCGGCCTCGACATTGACCACTCTTCCCAGATAGACATTGCCGAGTGTCCGGATGGTGTCGCGGTCCTCCTCGTGATACTCCCAGAGCAGCCCCTCATCATCGATGAGAGCGACCGCCAGGGCATCACGATCTTGTGAATGGACGAGCCATCGCATCGGGCACCTCGAACTCCAGCATGTCACCGCAACTGCGGCACGAGTTAGGGGGCGGCTCGAAGGCAATTGGGGAAGATGCCGGGGACCACCCAGGACTCGCACCAGCGTAGCGCACCCGGTCGAATCTTCCAGCAGACCCGCCCCCGGGACACAGGAAATCACCCATCCGCCATCAAAAAGGGCCCGTCCGGCGTGCTGCCGGACGGGCCCTTGTATCGTCACTCGACCGGGATCTAGCCCTGGCCTGCGGCTCCTGCGTCGCTGGCTGCTCCGACATCGTCGTCGCTGTCGCCGGAGTCGTCGGATTCGTCACCGTACTTCTTCTTGAAGTAATCCCAGCGCTCGGCCTCGCGCAGTGCATTCTGGTAGACTTCGTCAGTGTCATCACTGCTCTTGAGGATCCGGGGGGTCACCAGGATCAACAGATGGTCGACATCAGACTGACGCCTTCTCCACTTGAACAGTTCTCCGAGATAAGGAATCGAAGAGAGAAGCGGTATTCCCGATTCGATCTCGATGCGACGTTCTGTGTGGAGTCCACCGATCACGGCAGTCTGGCCGTCACGCACCCTCAGGTAGGTGACAACCGTCTGACTGCTCTCGTGAGGTATATCGATGTAGGCGCTATTGCCACTGCCCGGATCGCTGAAGCGGAATCGATCGAAACCCGGGATATCCGAGGTATTACCCACGAGTGTCGAAACCTTGGGAATCACACACATGTCGATCATGTCTGTATCGGGAATCACATGAGGAGAAACGTAGAGCGTGAAGCCGACATTGACCGGCGAACGCGGATTCTCGTCGATCGATACCGTTACATTTCCATTCTGATCCTGCTGTATGTTCTGAACCGCAAATGGAACTTCTTCACCGACGAAGATGGTCGACGGATGGTTGTCGAGCGTTGTCAGGAAAGGCTGCTGGATGATCTTCGAGTTCTCATCGTCCTTGACCATCGACAACAGAAGTTGGGTCTGCGTGAAGTCCAGGATCCCGAGCGCCTGGTACGGAACACCGATCGATTGCATGTTCCCGATGTCAAAGGGCCAGGTACCGCCATTGTGAACCACCGAACCCGGAAACACCGGGCCAAGTGCTGGATCGATGATGGCACCGGTTCCCGACAGATCGGGTATTCCGGACAGAGGTGAGGATCCGTAGGCGTTGAGACGGAATCCGTCTCTGCCGGGGGTGTTGGGGTTATCGAACTTCAGTCCAGCTTCCAGGATGTCATCGCTGGTGGTCGAGATGAACTTGACTTCGATCTGTACGAGTGCTGGCTCGACATCGAGCTCCTTGATGATCTCTTCGATCTCATCGAGTCGAGGAGCGATGTCCTTGACGATGATGGAGTTGGTCGTGACGTCGAAATCCATCTCACCACCGGGAGATAACGAACTTCTGAGCGCTTTCAGAAGTGTGAACTCCCCCACCACCTCGGTCGACAGGTCACGAGCAACATTTCCAGCCTGCTTGTCGATGTCCGAGATGATGGCGATGTACTGCTCGGGAGGGCGAACATAACGCAGCCTGTAGATCCGTGTCTCCTGCTGCTGGATCAACTTCTCGGGGGAAACAATCCTGAGAATCTCGCTGATTCCACTGCGCTCACTGACCATGACATAGCCGGCGGTTTTCACGATGGTTTCGAGCGCCTCACGCCATGGGACATCCCTGAGAGTCAGGCTGACTTTGCCTTCCACATCTTCTGCGATGACGATGTTGGCTCCCGATTGCTTTGCGAGCAGATCCAGCACCACAGCAAGGTCAGCATCCTGGAACTCGATGTTCAAAGATGGTGGTTGTGTGAAACGAATCAGGCGATCACTTTGCTCGATCATCACACAGTTTGTCTGACGAGCAATGATCTCGAGTGCATCATGCCACCCGATGGCATCGAGTGAGAGTGTCACTGATTCAGAAACCTGAGGATCGACGACGATGTTGACACCAACTTGCTCGCCGATCTGTGAAAGAACCTCGGATAGATCCTTGTCCCTCACATCAATGGTGACCAGATCCACCCTGCCGCTTGTCGCCTGGATGGCTTCGAGGGGGCTGGTACCGAGTAGTGCGACAACAAGGGTCGCAAGGATCGAAAACTTTTTCATCTGCTTGTGTTCCTCCCGTATGGGACAGGATTTCTGATTCAGAGTGCCCGAGATGGTAACTCTTCATTATGAAGTATCGGCACCCGGCGATTGTTTCTTGAGTACCGATGGGAAAAGGCGCCAGGGCTACCCTGACGCCTACTATTTGCTCTTTAGAACCTTCCAAACTTGTGTGCGATCAGTTCGCCGTGATAGAGAAAGATGACCCTGTCTCGAAGGACCTCCTCGAGCAAAGCATCATGAATCTGTCCCCCTTCAGGGATCAGATTCCCGTCGATGATGGCATGCGACCCCTCCGGGGCCAGCACGACACCTTCAACGCTGATCTGCTTGGCCAGGAACTCCCGCACGACTTCACTGCGTTGCAGCAACTGATCGGCGGCCTGGATCACCAGTACGGAAGCTGCCTTGTAAGACTCCCCCGCCTGTCCGATGTCCTGACCGATGCTGAGGACCTCGCCGTGCAGCCTGTGAACAAGATCGAAGTCCTGTTCGCTGAAGGCCACTTTCATCTTTTCCATCTTGGATCTGGCCTGCTCGTAGAGGTAGCCGACACGAATCTTGTCAATTCCCTCTTCGACTTCATCGAGGCGTTCCATGATGGAACGCAACTCCGTAGCGAACTCAGGTTGATCAAATCGTGCTATCGAATTTCCGATGGTCTCGATCACACCGTAGGCTTTCATGGCAGCGACCTGATCATCATTACGAATTGCGTACTCGACGAGGGCCATCGCCTCACGTGCTTCGGCCAGCAATTCACTCTGTTGGTGCGGGGTGAAAGGGCCCACAGGTGTCTCCCTGGGGCCATGACCCCCTCCGTTCCAGGGTCCGGTGAAGGGATCTCGACTGACGATGTTGGACAGGTTGTAGCGTTCCAACCTCAGGGATGCCCTGACGAATCTGGTGTCGTTGGTGAACTCCTTGAGGGCGGGGAACTGTTGCACGGCACGGGCGATGTTCATGCCGTACGAAGCGGCTCTCTCCAGATGCTGGAAGGCATCATCGCGGTCGCCGACATGGGCATACGCTTCTGCCATCAACAGGGCCGCGATGGCGTCTTCGCCACCAAAGTCGGTGTATTCTTCATACTTCCTGATCGCCTCTTCCAGGTGTATTCCACCAGGGTTCACCTCTTCGAGTCGCCGATGGATCAACCCCAGGGTCAGGTGATAATCAGCAACGTAGGGACGAAGCGTTACCAGTTCCCTGATCTCGTTGAGAGCTCGATTCCAGTTTTTCCTGTGGATGTCATCTGACGAGTAGCGACGAAGTTCAGCGACCCTCGCCTCCTCCTCGAACGCCGAGGTGGCAGTCCCTGTTTGATCAGGATTGGGCTCTGGATCGACGCCCACGGACTCGCTCAGTTGAGCGTCTGCAGCATCCACCCGATCAATCTGGCGACTGTCCGCTCCGATGGGGATCCACAAGAAAATGCTCAATAGAACCAGTACAGATCGTGACTTGGTGTTGAAATGGCTCACTGGATCGCCTCCATCTGGACGCTGGGCTCGTCGTAAACATAGGTAGAGATGACAACTGCAAGTCTCTTGATCGGCTCCGATGCGGAAACCAGTCCATTGTCGTCACCTGAAGGAAACAGCTCGATTCCATCTACCCTGAGAAAGCGTGGGTGATTCTCGACACTGTTGATGAAACGGTGTAACTGAGCAAACTCTCCTGACATCTCGAAGCGATACTTGTGGCGAGTGAAGGGATCCTTCTCGGCAACGACCTCGGCCTTTTTTCTGCCTCGGACTGCAGTCGCTATCTTGAGAACCTGAAGCGGTTCAGCGACCAGGATGGTGAGCCCCGAGTCTCGACAAAGAGCGGTGATCGTATCGACGAATGCGTCGCGCCTCACCTCGTCCTTCTCCGGCAAGATCGCGGTGTATTCGCTGACAATTCGAGAGAGCGACCGGGCTTTATCCTTCATCTGCGGAATACGAGCGATCTTCTCCTGCGCAGATGCCTCGCGAGAATCAAGATCCGAGAGCTCCTGAGAGATGACGTCGTTGTCGGTCTTGAGACCCCAACCGATGGCGAACTCGCCACAGAATATCAGCCCACAGAAGGCAGCCACGATCAGCAGTTGTTTCTTCTCGTCAAATTTCATTTTGCCTCGCTAGTCTTCGCAGGTGGCTTCACCACAGGAGGATCCTGTAGCGGTTTCAGATCGATGCCGACCCTGGAACGGAAGTGCTCCGGCTCCTCCTCGGTCGCTTCCACTTTCTCCCAGGAGAGCGGTGTGAATCCGAGAAAATCTCCGAAGAAGGAATCTGGCATGGCGCTGACATCCACGAGATCACCGTAAAATCGGTTGTCTTCACTGAGCGCCTTGCGGAATCTGGTGAACGCCTGAGGATCGTCTCCGAGAGCCACGCAATCTAGCGTCACCCTGCCACCTGATTGGCGGCTACCGGGATCCCAGCGGTATTCCCCCTCGTCGAGTACATTGACCGCCAGCGACGTGATCCAGATCTCGTCGGGAACCAGTGCCACCAGTTGATCCAGCTTCGGTGCCCATAGAATCCTGCGAGTCTTGATCTCGATGATCGAGGCCTCGCGCTGGCGATAGAAGGCGATGTCAGACTGGATTCGGTCGACCTCACCTGCACGCTGCTCAAGGTCTGCGACCTGAACTTTCTGTGCTTCTGCGCGCGCTTCCATGCTTCCTTGAGCGATCCACATCCAGAAGATTCCAATCGCCGCCAGCGCAACCGCAGCCACCCCACCGAGCACGGAATAGAAAACCGTGCGTGGAGTACTGGCAGCGCGTTGTAAATCGGCGGGCAGCAGGTTGATCTTTATCATTGTTCGATCCTTTCCTGGCGCGCCTAGACGCAGTCCTGAAGCCGAGAACTGAGGCCCACCGCAATCGGTAGTTGAACCATGTGGTCAGCGAGTGCATCCACATCAACGAGGTCTTCTCGTATCTTGATCGATTCGAACGGGTCCCATGTCTTGACCTCGCGCTCGAATACGCGCTCGAAGGTTTCGATCAGCCCCAGGGTGCGACTGGCACCTCCGCTGATGAAGACCTCCTCGACCCTGTGGTCGAACTGGTTCTCGAAGTAATCGAAGGAGAGTTGGATCTCACTGGCTATTTCATCGAGCACGGGTTGGACCGCGTTTGCGACCATTTCCTCGTTGCCTTGCGGATCGCACTTCAATTCCTCTGCTTCCGCCTCATCGAGGTGCTCACGGCGTGCAATCGACTCGGTGATATCTGCTCCACCGAGGTAGATCTCCCGAGAGAAACAGGAGACATTCCCCCTGAGGATGTGGATGTTGGTCTTGCTGGCGCCGACATCTACGAGCGCCACTGCACGGTCGGGATCTTCCGATCGAACTCCGACACCATTTCTGAGTTCAAAGGAGTTCCCGAGAGCAAAGGAATCGACATCCACGGCTACCGGAATCAGTCCGAGATCCTGAACCTGATCGATGTGGTCCTGGAGAAGGTCCTTCTTCACTGCAACCAGCAGGCTCTTCATCTCGGTGACACCATCCGGCCCTTCGGAGACCTCCTCGAGACAGTGGCCATCGATGGCGACTTCATCACGGTCGAAGGGGATGTACTTGTCCGCCTCGAGACGGAGTGTCTCCGGCAGTTCATCTTCATCGAGTTTCGGCAGTGTGATGTAACGAACCACGACTGACCTGCCGGAAACCGCTGTCGCTACCTTTCGGGTTCGGATCCCCGATTCACGGAGCACAGCCTTGACCGTGTCCAGCGTTTCCTCCGGAGTCGGGATGCGACCCCATCCGAAACCTGTCAGTTCGAGTCCCTCAGCGGTTTCGGTCAATTCGACGACCTTGACCTCGTCTGTACCGATGTCGAGACCGATCAGAGATTTTTGTCGAGCAAACATACTATCTTGCCTCCCTGCGGCATCCTTTGGACGCGCGATGGGTTTCCGCCGATTGGATGGATCGGTCAGAACCTGTGCGCTCCGGTAATGAGCACCACTACCGGAGTGGGACCAGCCCCAGGAAGGTCCCGAGAAGAGTACGACAGGGAGGAAAAGGGCGCAAATAGGCCTGAAACGGACCCAGACCTAGAAGCGATCCACGACCTCGGGGAAGTGATCCACGGCCCAATGGTGCAGTTCACGGGTAATCTGCTCCCCGTCCGACATCTGGAGGCAACGTGCAGATAGTTCACGCACCTCGTAGTCGACGAGACTTCGAATCACCTGCTTCACCTCTGGAATCAGTTGTGGACTGACCGAGATTTCGCGCAAACCCATACCCACGAGCAAGGGCAGATAGATCGATTCCGATGCCATCTCGCCGCAGAGTGATACACGAACCGAGTGTTCCTGACCGGTTCGAACCAGTTGAAGAATAAGATGCAGCACCGCTGGATGCATGGGATCGTAGAGATCGGCGACATGCTCATTCCCGCGGTCAACTGCGAGTGTGTATTGCACCAGATCGTTGGTACCAACGCTGAGGAATGACACTCGACCCGCAACGTGACTGGCGATCAATGCCAGAGAAGGCACTTCCACCATCACCCCGATGGGAATGTTCTCATCGAACTCGACCCCCTCGGCACGAAGTTCGTCGGAAACCTCATCGATGATCTGAAGACTTCGATCCAGCTCGGAAATAGATGTGATCATTGGCAACATCAGCCGAACTGGACCCAGCAATCCGGCTCTCAGGATGGCTCTGATCTGAGCCCGAAAGGGTTTTGGATTGGCGAGGCACCAGCGGATCGAACGACAACCGAGGAATGGATTTTCCTCCTCGAGTCCCCCTTCAGGCAACTTGTCTCCACCCAGGTCAAGAGTTCGCACAGTCAGAGGCAATCCGCCGAGCGACTCGATCACCGATCTGTAATTCTCGAAGTGGACTTCCTCCCCTGCGGTCGGTGCCTGAAGATGGATGAACTCCGTGCGATAGAGACCAATCCCCGAAGCACCGCATTCGACAGCAGATTTCACCTCACTGGGCAATTCGATGTTGGCGTGAACCTCGATTCGATGACCGTCGATCGTCTCGGCGGGCAGTTTCGCCTGACTCTTGAGCCTTTTCGCGAGACTCTGCATCTTTCTTGCTCTGGCCGAGTACTCGGCAATCTGCCCCTCGTCAGGATCGATGACGACCACTCCCCGATATCCATCGATGACGATCAGGTCACCACCCACCACTGCCGTAGCGATGTCCTCGAGGCCTACCACCGCGGGGATCCCGAGAGCCCGTCCCATGATGGCGGTGTGAGAGGTCTTCCCTCCGACATCGGTGGCAAACCCTTTGACCATCTCAGGGTCCAGCTTCGCAGTTTGCGCCGGTGTCAAGTTGTGGGCGATGACCACGACTTCGTCCTTCAGATTCGAGAGCCCCTCGATCCTCTTCCCGAGCAGGGTGCTCAGTAGCAACTTCTCGACATCTTGTAAATCGTGAACCCGTTCCGAAAGGATCGGAGATTTGAGATCCTGTAACTTTCTGACATAGCGATTCATCACCTTGCTGAGTGCGTGCTCCGCAGTATACGAATTGTCGCGGATCGCCTGTTCCACTTCGGAATGAAGTACTGGATCCGAGGCGAGATCTTGATGCACTCCCAGAATTCGTGCATGGATCTCGATCTCTTCTCCGAGACGAGCGATCTCGGTGTCGAGAGTGCGGTTCGAATCATCGACCGCTTGCTTGAAGCGACCGATCTCCGATTCGATGAGGCCCTTCTCGACGAAGCGCTGCGGGATGCGCAGCTTTTCCGAATCGAGAACAAGTGCCTCGGCGATGACGATTCCCGGACTGACCGGGATCCCGTGCCTGATCTCCAACTTCCCCTCCGGAACTAGACTCCGTGGAAATCGTGCCGAACCAGATCCGAGAGGGCTTCCAGCGCCTCAGCCGCATCCGATCCGTTGGTCTGAATCTTGATCTCGTCACCAAGTTGCGCCCCCAGGGTCATGATCGCAATGGTGCTCTTGCCATCGACGGTCGAGCCGCCAACCCTGGTGACCGTGATCTCGGCCTCGAATCGCTGGGCAAGACGCACGAATTCGGTCGATGCCCGGGCGTGAAGCCCCGAATCGTGGGTGATCTTGATGACCTGACTCAGCTGGTTCATACCGGCTTTCCAAGCATGGAGAGGGCGAACTCACTGATCATCATTCCGAGTAATTCCGAGTGGTGACGAGCGCTGCTGGCATTGCGATCGAGCAGATCGGCGACAGAAACCTTGACACCACGCTGCTCGAGACCACCTTCGTATCTGACCGGAACACTTCCCTGGATTGAGTAACTCGCAAGCAGGTCTTCCGGAAAAGTTCCGTCGTGAGCAATGACCTGATCGATGAGGTTCTCAGCGGAGTGTCGCTCGAGCGCATCGAGGTGGTCGATCAATTCCATATCATCGGTTTCACCAGGCTGAGTCATGATATTGGCGATGTAGACCTTTGGCGCCTGACTCTCCAGGACACGCCGGCGGATTCCCTCGATCAGTAACGGGGGAATCACACTCGTGAACAAACTACCTGGACCGAACACTATCAGTTGTGCCTGCTCGATGGCTTCAGCAACATCTTCTGCGGGCTCGTCGATTCTCGGACGCGCCTCGATGCTCACAATCGGCTTGCCGCTGGTGGCGATCCTACCTTCACCGGTGGATTTTGTTCCATCGGTGTGAGTTCCAATGAGGGTCAGTTTTCCACCATTTGCTGGAAGCACTCGGCCACGGACTCGCAACAAACGATTCAATTCTCGAATGGCGAGATCAAAATCTCCGGTGATTCTCGTCAGCGCCGTGATCAACAGATTACCGATGGAGTGTCCAGCCAGTTCCGACTCCTGAAACCGGTAGTCGAGCAAGCGTGCCCAGAGCGGTTCCTGGCCCGAGAGCGCTAACAGGCAATTCCGGATGTCGCCGGGCGGCGCAATGTCAAAGTCCTTGCGAAGACGACCAGACGAGCCCCCATCGTCGCTGACCGAGACGACCGCCGTCACCTCCACTGGCTGCTCCCGGAGGCCGACAAGCAGTGAGGACATGCCGGTCCCTCCCCCGAAAGCGACGATGCGCGGCGGGCGAAGGGCCGGGTCAGTGTCTGGATCGGTCAGACTCAACGGAACTCCTCTCGCGAGGGTGCCCGGGCACCTCGCTGTCGATACATCGCAACTTGAAACGGCTTGAAAACAGCTCTTCCCTGTCTCCGGGGGCAATTCGGACGCTTTCATGGTTTACCACGGCAGCACCTTTTGTTCCACGGAAGCGGACCATCCACGGCAAAATTCCTGACCAGGTGGCTGAATTCCCGGATTTCTGCGGGGATTCCATGAGCGGAATCAGAGCGAAAGAGGCCCCGACTGACACCTTGGCACCTCTTGCCCCTGACAAAAAACCTCCATCAGAAACAGCCCCAGAGGCGGAGCGCCGACTCCGGCATTCTCGCGGTCGGTGGATGCGAGGATCCTCGCAGTGTCCTCGACGTCTCGATATCCCCTCCCCACCTCCACCAGTGTGCCCACCAGGTTGCGAACCATTCTATAGAGAAAGCCATCTCCCACGACCTGGATCGATACGCATTGACCGTAGCGTTGGATCACAATCTGGTGCACGGTTCGAATCGTATCGTCCTTCGCATCTTTGGATTGAGAACGAAACGCTGCGAAATCATGGCGGCCGATGAGCGCCTCGGCAGCAACTTGCATCCGCTCATGATCGAGTTGCTGGCGAACCCACCAGTGGGTTCGTGCTCCAAATAATGGTCGACTGGGGGCATTCCAGATGCGATACAGATAGCGCTTTCCGATCGCATCGTATCGAGGGTGCCAGCCAGGTTCAGCATCCTCGCATGACACCACATCGATATCTCCAGGAGTCACTCCCTGGAGGGAGCGATGAAAGTGATGTGTGTCGACACTGGTGGAGAGGCGGATCCTGACGAGGTGACCCAGGGCATGGACACCCGCGTCGGTTCGACTGGAGCCCTCCACATCGACCGGTCCGGGAACGATCACCGCTGCGCTGTCGGCAAGAACCCCCTGGACCGTCCGGAATCCATCGTTTGCCTGCCACCCGTGAAAATCGGTGCCGTCATATCCGATCACCAGACGATATCCATGCAGCAGATCCATCAGTTCGCCCGACTCCAGAGTTCAGCGATCTGGACCGTGTTGAGCGCTGCCCCCTTGAGCACCTGGTCCCCGACGACCCAGAACTGCAGGGTGTCAGGGAAGGGACTACGGACCCTGCCAACGGATACATCGTGGACGCCCGATAGTTGTGCTGGCGTCGGCACGAAAGCAGGATCCTGCTGGAATACGACCCCTTCTGCACAAGCCAGCGCCTCGATGGCCTGCTGCAAGCGTTGGCGATCCTCCTCATCAAAGATCAAGGTCACTGCTATCGAGTGGCAACGGGCCACCGGCACTCGCACGCAAGTCCCCTGCACCACCAGGTCGGGCACCCCGAGGATCTTTCGCGTCTCGTCGAGCATCTTTCTCTCCTCGACAGTGACACCATCTTCATCGACGTCACCGATGGCCGGGAACAGATTGCCATGGATCGGAAACGGAAATGGCTCTCCGCGACGAAATTCCCCCCCCGACCCCTCGCGCTCCAGGGCATCGAGACCCTCCCGACCAGCGCCGCTGACCGCCTGATAGGTGTCTGCGATGACACGCACCGGCTTCAACTTCATCAGCGGTTTCAGTGCCAGCAGCAAGATGATGGTGGAGCAATTCGGATTCGCGATGATGCATGGCCCTGGTCGAACCACATCAGGGTTCACCTCCGGGATCACCAGCGGAACCGTGTCATCGAGTCTGAACGCAGAGGAGTTGTCGACGACAGCCACCCCAGCCTCGACAAAACGGGGCGCCCACTGACGAGCAGTCGAACCACCCGCTGCCATCAGCGCCACATCGAGCTGGGACAGGTCGATGCCCTCATCGAGTGCCTCGACTGTCAGTTCCTCTCCTCGCCACGAGATCTTGTTGCCGGCACTACGTGCAGAGGCAAGCAAGCGTGGAGGATTTTCACCCAGCGGCGAGGTCTCCAGCAGTTGCAACATCTGCTGTCCGACCACACCGGTCGCGCCGACCACTGCCACGTTCAAGAGTTGTTCTCCTCACGGCTCCCTAGCCAGGCGACAATCAATGGGAAGACCACCACCATCAACAGGCATGTCACCAGCAGGAAGAATTCTCCGGCACTGACCGCAAACAGCATCAGACCTCCTCTTTGGCCGCCATCGGCAGCCTTCTCTCGCGTACCTCGGCAACGAGTTCGTCGATGAACTCATCGACGGGAATCGCGCCTCTGTCGCCGATACCACGCTGTCGTACCGACACCGTCTTGGCTTCCTCGTCTCGCCCACCGACCACGAGCAGGTACGGGATTCGCTCATCAGCCCCGACCTTGATCTTGGCGTTGACTCGCTCATTGGAGTCATCGAGGGTGACCCGGATTCCCACCGCAACCAGTCGATCAACGATGCCCCGTGCGTAATCGACATGCTTCATCGAGATGGGAAGAAGCCTCGCCTGCTCAGGAGCCAGCCAGGTGGGGAACGCTCCCTCGAAGTGTTCGATGAGGATTCCTATGAACCGCTCGAAACTACCGAAGGGAGCGCGGTGTATCATCACCGGACGGTGTGAAGAGTTGTCAGATCCGGTGTAACTGAGATCGAACCGCTCCGGCAGGTTGTAATCGACCTGAACCGTCCCCAGTTGCCATTCACGTCCGATGGCATCCTTGACCACGAAATCGATCTTCGGGCCATAGAATGCTGCCTCCCCCACTTCCTCGACATACGGCACTCCGAGGGTCGAAGCTGCCTGACGGCACGCCTCCTCGGCTCGATCCCATCGAGCAGGATCGCCGATGTACTTGGTGGAATCGGTGTCCCTCAATCCGACACGAACCCTGTAATCTTCCAGGCCCAGTGTCGACAGCACCAGTTTCGCCAGGCTCAGACAGCCGATCAACTCTTCACCGACCTGGTCCTCTGTACAGAAGATATGAGCATCGTCCTGGGTAAATCCACGAACCCTCGTGAGTCCATTCAGTTCACCCGATTGCTCCCAGCGGTAAACGGTTCCAAATTCGGCGAGTCGAACCGGAAGGTCTCGATAGGAACGAGCCTCGGCATCATAGATCTTGATGTGGTGGGGACAGTTCATCGGTTTCAACATGAAACCCTCGACACTCCCCTCCCCGATCCTGTGTGAGAGTAGCATCGAGGAACTCGGCCGCCAGCAGCGGCGGAAACTGGCTCTCACGGTAGTAAGGGAAGTGACCGCTGGTTCTGTACAGGTCCAGTTTGGCGACATGGGGCGTGTAGACCATGTCGTAACCGGCAGCGATCAGGTGTGATCGGATGAACTCCTCCAGTTCTCTCCGCACCACCGCTCCACCCGGTTGCCAGAGCACCAGCCCCTGACCCACCTCCTCATCGATCCTGAACAGATTCTGCTTCTTGCCGATGACCCTGTGATCCCGACGTCTCGCCTCCTCCAGTTGATCGAGGTGGCGCTGCAACTGGGCGGGAAACGAAAACGCGGTGCCGTACACCCGAGTCAAGCTGTCGCTCGCTGCATCTCCGTGCCAGTAGGAGCTGGCCACGCTCAGCAATTTGAACGCTCCTATGCGACCGGTGCTGGGAAGATGAGGTCCCCGGCAAAGATCTTCCCAGTCGGTACCGAGTTCCCCCGTGACATACCAACTGAGTTCGTCAGAGCCTGCTTCGATGGCACGCTCGGCGTTATCGATCTTGTACTTGCTGCCTTCATCCTGAAGTTTTGACATGCCCTCCTCGCGACCGAACTGGTAGCGCTGGAAGGGACGATCCTCGGCGATGATCTCCTTCATCTGCTCCTCGATGGCAGGAAAATCCTCACTACTGAGGGTCCGATCCACGGGGAAACGAATGTCGTAATAAAACCCCATATCGGTGGGAGGTCCGTAGACCAGTTCTGCACCCGGCACGACGCGCTCGATCGCCTCCGCCATGACATGGGCACAGGAGTGGCGAACCAGGAACAGCGCGTCCTGCTCGGGGTCGTCCTTCTTGCTGCCGGAGGTGATGATCGAGACCTGAGCGTCGCTCTCGACGAGGTGGACGAGATCACGGATCTCGCCATCGACCTTGAGTCCTATCGAAGCCTTGAGCAGTCTCTCACCGATATCTCCGGCGATGCGGATCCCATCGACGGGAGCGTCGTAGTCTCGATGGCTGCCGTCCGGGAGGGTGATCCTTGGCATGGGCCTTCCTTCCGGGCGCATTCTAGCCAGAGTCGCACCGATACGCCAACGGACCCAGCCCCTCGAAACTGGAACTTGACCCCCCGCCGTGGGGAAACAACATGGCTGTCAGAGGAAACCAGCGAAAGGAGAGGGCGGTGGACCACTTCGACTCGGACCCGAGGCTCATCTTCATCCACGCCGACATGGATGCCTTCTTCGCTGCCGTGGAAATTCTCGATGACCCTTCCCTCGCCGGAAAGCCGCTGATCATCGGCCATCCGGGCCCGCGAGGTGTGGTGGCCACCGCATCCTACGAAGCGCGTCAGTTCGGAGTCCATTCAGCGATGGCGTCGGTGGAGGCACTTCGTCGCTGTCCGACGGGGGTGTGGCGATCCCCGCGAGGCTCCCGCTACCAGGAGATCTCGCGCCAGCTGATGCAGGTCTTCGAGGAGTTCACGCCCGAAGTGGAACCCCTCTCTCTCGACGAGGCCTTTCTCGGAATCGAGGGGTCACTGCGACTCTTCGGCGGGGCTGTCACCATCGCCCGGGAGGTGCGTACACGCGTCAAGCAATGTACCGGAGGACTGACCGTCAGCGTCGGAGTCGCACCCAACAAGTTCCTGGCAAAACTCGCCAGCGATCTTGAAAAACCTGATGGACTGACCGTTGTTGATCCCGATCGGATTCAGCAACTCCTCGATCCACTCCCGGTGGAGAGACTCTGGGGCGTCGGTCCACGAACCTCTGAAGCCCTGCACCACATCGGGCTGAAAAAGGTTCGGGACATTCGTGGCGCAGGGCTTGATCTGATGGTCAAGCAACTGGGAGAGGGTCCGGGTCAACACCTCTGGAACCTCGCGCACGGAGAAGATGATCGCACCATCTCGAGCGGGCGTGATGCGAGATCCATCTCCACGGAGTCGACCTTCAGCAAGGACATTCAGCCAGGCCGGAAGGTCGATGAGTTCCTCAGAAAGGCTGCAGAAGAAGTCGCGCGATCCCTGAGACAGCAGCGATTGCGCGCCAGAACGGTACGACTCAAGGTTCGGACCGGTTCCTTCCGCACGATGACCCGAAGCCGCACTCTCTCTGCCCCGGCACAGGAACCTGGCCCGTTGTACGAGGCGGTGAAATCACTGCTTTCCGATATCGATCTCGACGGAGAGGGGATCCGCTTGCTCGGGCTTGGCTCCGGGAATCTGGTGCCACAGTCTGCGCCTCGCCAGCACGGCCTTTTTGATGATGCGGCCGGATCGATACGCGAGGAGACCGTATCGCGGCTGCTCGATGAGTCTCACAGGGTTCCCGGCGGTGCCGATCTGAAGCGAGGCCGCCTCATCCCCGGGGCTCCCGAGCCGGAGGAAACGCCATGAGCGCCTCAGGCCTTCTTCTTTCGGCGCCTGAAGATCTTCAGATTGAGTGCCTCGACAAATGCTGAGAATCCCATGGCGAAGTAGATGTATCCCTTCGGGATATCGTAGTGCCACCCTTCCGCAACCAGCGCAAATCCGATCAACAGCAGGAAGGAAAGTGCCAGCACCTTCACCGTGGGATGCCTCTCGACGAATCGCGAGACCGAACCGCTGAATGCCAGCATCACCAGCACGGAGAGCACCACGGCCACCACCATCACCGACAGCGACTCCACCATCCCGATCGCGGTGATGACGGAATCGATGCTGAAGACAACATCGAGTAGCGCGATCTGCACCATCACCGAGAGAAAACTGACCTTCATGCCTCGTTCGGCTCCCTGATCCTCTTCACCCTCGATCTTTTCGTGTATCTCATGGGTCGCCTTGCCGAGCAGGAACAGGCCACCACAGATCAGGATCAGATCCTTGCCCGAGACACTGTGGTCGAGGATCGTGAACAGCACATCACTGAGGGTCAGCAACCAGGTGAGGGAAAAGAGCAATGCGATGCGAGTGACCATCGCGATGAGCAGACCAATCCTTCGTGCGGCATCTCGTTTCTGCTCGGGGAGTTTCGCTGCGAGGACTGCGATGAAGATGATGTTGTCGATCCCGAGCACTATTTCCATCACCGTGAGGGTCGCCAGAGCGACCCAGGTGCTGGGATCTTGAATCAAGGAAAGATCCAACCGTCCCTACCCTTCCTTCAGCACTCGCCTGATGATCTCGTCATGTACATCTACTGCATCGATGGCGCTCGCTGAGTGCTTCCACGATCGGATGACCACAGGTCCCCTGTCCGCATCGGAAGGCAGCCGACCATGACTCCCTCTCACCATCGAGGGATCGGTAGAGATCACATCGAGCAACGTTCTCATGCCAACTTTTTTCTGAAGCAGCCGAAATCCAACCTTCAGAGCCGGCCAGCGAAGCGCCGGGTCCAGGAACAGTTCTGCCGGGTCATAACCAGGTTTGCGGTGGATGTCGACGGTGCGTGCGAAATCGGGCGCTCTCGCTTCATCGAGCCACCACGGATAGGCGAACCAGCAGCCTGCTTCAGCCAGCAGTACCAGGTCTCCGGCGCGGCGATGATCGAGACCGAACTGGCCACGGTCACCAGCCGCCAGAACCTGATCCACGCCTTCGAACTGCTGAAACAGCGCCGTCACCCTGTCGATGTCGTCTCCTGATCCCAGATGGACATGGGCCAGTTGATGGTCGCAGACGACAAAAGCGTGGCTGCGATGAAGGTCGAGTAAATCTCCGTGGGACGTGGCATGCACCTTCAGCTCTCCACGTTCGGCGAGCATCCTGTTGGGAAAGAGCGGCCGACTGACATCTTCCACCCCGTACTCGGAGAGCAACATCACCTCGGCACCGCGGCCTCGCGCGGATTGGAGCAACCGTTCAAGTTCCTGATCGAGTTGTTGACGAGATCTACTTGCCTGAGATGAATCGGGACCGTGACGCTGATCGTCGTAATCGAGATGTGGCAGATAGACCAGCAGCACATCGGGATCCTGCTCATCGATGACGGAGATGGCAGAGTCGACAATCCAGCTTGTCGAACCGATGCCGGCACGAGGTCCCCAGAAGTCAAACAGTGGAAAGCGGCCGAGCTTTCGCTGCATCTCGACCGGGAACTCGGGAGGCTCTCCATAGACGCATGGGATCTTGCGTCCGTCTGCGGGATACTCGGGGCGAGGCGTGAGACTCCAGTCGGCACCGCTGCCCATGTTGAACCACCAGAACAGGTTCGCCACGGAAACCCCTCTGGCCCGCAAGTGATCGATGAAGGTCGGGGCCTCGATCAGATCCCTTGGCTGCAACCAGAAACGAACCTCCCGGGTGTCTCGATGAAACCAACCATTGCCGACGATTCCATGCTCTTGCGGCAACTTGCCGGTGAGAAAGGTCGCCTGGGATGTGCAGGTCACAGCAGGTGTAGGAGGGGTCAGGGACGATACGGAGCCTTCGGAGACCAGTTCCGACAGTGACGGAAACTGATCGATATCCTTGCCGCGCATTCCCACAGTGATGGCGATGACCATCTTCACGGATACCACGCTCCCCTCACAGGATTACTGCGCACAATCCGGTTCGCAGATTTCGCCGTCGAGTTCTCCCGTATCGACCTGCCCGGGGGCACCTTCGACTGGAAACAGTTCATCGACGATCCGGCGGAAGTCGGCCGCATCGCGCGCAACGGTCACGGCAGCTCGAAAATCCCTGGCACCCCTCACACCGGTCAGATAGCGCGCTGCAAACTTCCTCATCAATACGGTGCCGAACGGATCTCCATGGATCTCGACCAGTTGAGAATGATGCCGCAGAAGTTGCTCTCGCTGCTGTGATAGCGAAGGCGGCAACGGGATCGGATCGCCCCGCAACGCCGCTGCGATCTCTCTGAAAACCCAGGGAGCACCGAGACATCGACGCGCCACCATCACGCCAGCAGCACCTGTATTGTCAAATGCTTGAAGAGCACTGCTGGCATCCACGATGTCGCCATTTGCGATCACCGGAATCTCCACCTCGGCAACGATCTCGGCAATCATCCGATGATTGACCGGGATTCCATATCCATCGCGGGCGGTGCGTCCATGCACCGTGATCGCAGAGGCCCCCGCAGACTGGGCAGCCCTTGCCACCTCGATCCCGGTGATCTGATCTGGATGCGGGCCGAGCCTGATCTTTGCCGTCACGGGAGTCTCGCCTGCACCCCGTATCGTCGCCTCTATCAATCGAGCGATGGTGGAAGGATCGCGCAGCAATTGAGCCCCGGCACCCTGCTTGCCCATGATCCTTCGCTTGGGACAACCAAAGTTGAGGTCGATGACTGCGATGCCGAGATCGACGAGACGGCGCGCCGCCTCCTCCACCATCTCCGGTTCTCGATCCCACAGCTGCACACCCAGCGGGCCCGGCTCATCGGCGACTCCGAACAGGCGGTCGGGCGGAATATTTCCGCGCACCCAGCCACCTGCCGAGACCATTTCGGTATAGATCAGACCACAACCGCCCAGTTCTCTGACGATACGCCGAAACACCAGGTCAGTAAAACCTGCGATGGGTGCCTGCAGGATCGGGGTCTCCAGCGGCAACGATCCGATGAACAGCGGCCTCACCACCGATGGATCGAACGCAACTTCAGGCTGCTTTCTTGTCGGGGTGCCCTGCTCGGCGTTCATCTCGATCCTCTCTGGCAGACTCGGTCGGTCAACACGACCTCATCACCGCTGCGGATCTACAGGGTATCGACTTCAGCGCTGAATCGCCAACGAGACCGCCCGGCTCGCCGGGCCCGAACCGCTCCTGAGAGACATCGCCTCGAGCAGATCGACTCTCTCGATCGCCTCCGAGGCCCTCAGATCCGCGATGGTCCTGCCGAGCCGCATCAATCGAGTGAGTCCACGCGTCGACAGTTCTCCTTGATTCTGGGCCTCGATCAGCCATCGAGTGACCGGGTCCGAGAGTGGAGCCCAACGACTGCGATCTCGCCACTGCAGATCCCTATTGGGGACCAATTGACCTCGATCAAGTGCCCGCTGTCTCGCCTCGACCACTCGCCTCGCCACCTCTGCACTCGACTCCGGCACCCTCTGCGGCTCTTCGAGCAATTGGTGACCAGCGATCGGTTCGATGCTGATCCGGATATCGAAGCGATCGAGCATCGGGCCGGAGATCCGTGCAGAATATGCCGCCAGAGCCGTTCCGGAACAGCGGCAACGCCTGGTGCCAGCATCTCCTGCATGACCGCAGGGGCAGGGATTCATCGCGGCGATGATCAGGAAACGGCATGGAAAGGTACGACTGGATCCTGATCGAGAGATCGTCACTGAACCCTCTTCCATCGGCTCACGCAACGCCTCCAGTGATCGCCGGGCTATCTCGGGAAATTCATCGAGGAACAGCACTCCGTGATGCGCCCGGGTCACCTCACCGGGATTCGGCGGGGAACCTCCTCCGATCAGACCCGCCCAGCTGACACTGTGATGCGGAGCGCGAAAGGGACGATCGGTGACCAGTTGTTCGCACCCGCTGCCACACACCTCTTGAATCTGAGTCACCTCGATCTGTTGCTCTCGATCGAGCGGGGGCAGCAATCCGCACAGCCGCCTTGCCAGGAAACTCTTGCCGCAACCGGGGGGTCCGATCATCAACATGGGGTGCTCACCCGTCGCCGCGATTTCCAGTGCCCGACGCGCTCTGGCGTGGCCCCTCACATCGGATAGATCGGCCCGGTCACGGCGATCTTCAACGCTGGTGATCTCCTCCGTGACGGCACCGGAGCCGCGAGACTCTCCGCGGATCACTTCCAGCGCCTGGCGCAGACTGGTCGCGCCCTCGATTTTCATGCCACCGACCGCCCGCGCCACGCTCCGGTTCCTCGCCGGTACAACAACGGCATCTGCACAGGAGCGACGCAATTGTGAGATGATTCCGAGGCACCCGGGCACGGGCCTGACCCTGCCGTCGAGGGCCAGTTCTCCCAGTGCTGCCCAGCCAACGAAAAGGTCTGCATCGACCTGCCCGCTGGCGGCCAGAATCGACAGCGCGATGGGGAGATCGAACACAGATCCGTCCTTCTCCCACGCCGCCGGCGCCAGGTTGACGACGATTCGATGGCGGTCCGGATAGCGATATCCTGAGTTCTCGAGTGCTGAACGGATGCGTTCCCTCGCCTCGCGGATGCCCTTGCCCGGCAGACCACTGATCACGAAGGAGGAGAGAGCCGGAATCAGATCGACCTCGACCTCGACGACCCGGCCCTGAATCCCCTCCAGGTCACCAGAAAGTAATCGGAACGCCATCACCAGCCCCCGCGTTTTGAGGATGCTCGCCAGAGTCACTGCACGATACAACTCCCGGATCTGGCGACAGATCGTCTCTATGGCCCTTTTTCGGACGGGCTGGTATACTTTCTCGTCCTGAGACCCGGAACCATGCCCCCCGCAGGCACCCCCTGAGAGGGGTTTTCGGCTATGAGGCACCCTGGAAGGGGGACCATGACCAACTCAACTCGAGTGCCCACCCTGTTGCTGGTTGCTTCGCTGATATGGATCCCTGCCGCGGCCGTGACGGCGACCGCAGTTCCGCCACCGACAGACGATGCCATCGACAAGATCGTTGATCGCCATGTCGGAGGATCCCTGGATGAGATCTGGGCGGCAGCGGTGCTGCTCGAACGCCTCGGAGATGACTCCATCGGTGGTATCCAGGTGCTGCTCCAGCATGAGAACCGCTCGGTTCGACTGATGGCTTCCAAGGCATTGCTGTCGCTCGGTGAAATCGAGGGTGTCCGCGACATCCTGATCGCCATCGGAGAGAACGGCGATGCACCATCGCTGCAGAGATCTGCAGCGATCACCCTGCTGAGCGACTTCCACGATTCAAAAACAGAGAGATCGCTGCGTAGCATCGCCGAGAGTGAGGCAAAAGGTGACGCCTTGCTGAGAGTGGCGGTCGGAAAGTGCCTCTACCAGGTCACCCGTGACCGCGCACTGGCGCGTGAACTGCTGCACCCACTCCTCGAGGTGGATGATGCAGACGCTCGTAACGGAGCAGCGCTCGCTCTGGCCCAGCTGGGGCTCTTCGATGGTGATGTGAAAAGGTTGTTGCGTAGCCTGGAACTGGAGCCGAGTGCCCAGGGAGCACTGGCCAAGGCGCTACTGGAGAGGGATCGGCTGCTTCGCGCGTTCGAACGCGAGACCGATGAGAAACCAGCACCAGACAACGAGCGCCTTCAGGAAGCTGAGCAGGAGATTCTCAAACTCGAGACGCTGATTGAACGCAAGAACAAGGAAATCGACCGGCTTCGTTCTCGCAGGAATCGCCCTGTGGCCACCAATCACCCACTCCTCGATGAGATCATGCGCCGCATCAAGCACTTCTATGTCGAGCCGGAACTTGTCGATGACGAACAACTGCTGATCGAGGCTGCCAAGGGCATGGTGGGTAGCCTGGACCCCTTCTCCTCCTTCATGGATGTCAAGGACACCAAGGAGTTCTACGAGGGAATCAGTGGCGAGTATGCGGGCATCGGCGCGCAGGTGCAGATCGACCGCGACACCGACACCCTCAAGATCGTTCGTCCCATCTACAAGGGTCCAGCCTACCGTGCCGGGATGTTGAGCGAAGATCTCATCATCGAGGTCGACGGAATATCGACCAAGGGCAAGCCTCTCGACGAGATCGTCAAGGGTCTCAAGGGCAAACCGGGAACACCCGTGGTGCTCGGAGTCTTCAGAAGAGGCTGGAGGAACTCTCGGGATTTCGAGATCACACGTGAGACGATTCAACTCGATTCGGTTCTCTACCAGATGCTCCCCGGAAATCTCGGATACATCGGCCTGGCACAGTTTGGAGATACCGCAGTCAAGGAAGTGATCGCTGCCCTCGATGATCTCGAAGGTCAGGGGATGCGCGGCTTGATCTTCGATCTGCGGAGTAATCCCGGCGGATACCTGCAATCCGCAGTTTCGCTCGTCGATGAGTTCGTCGACGACACAACGCTGCCCATCGTCTCCCAGAGGTCCCAAAGTGGCGTCTTCGAGGACTCCGAGAAGTTTGCCACGGAAGGCAAGCGAGCGGACTACCCGATGGTCGTACTCGTCAATGGATCCAGTGCCAGCGCCTCTGAAATCGTCGCCGGCGCGCTCCAGGACTTCAAACGAGCCAAACTGATCGGCGTCAAGACATATGGTAAGGGCAGTGTTCAGCGCCTGCTTCCGATGGCAGACAGCGTCAATCGCATCCTCGGGGGCGAATCGACCCTCCGACTCACTGTTCAGCACTACTACCTTCCCAGTGGCCGATCCATCCACACTCAGCGCGATCAGGAAGGCAAGTTGCTGGTCGAAGGAGGAATCGACCCGGATCTGGTGAAGGAACCGGAGGAAGTCGCTCTGTGGAGAATCGAAGCGTTAGGTCGCCTGGCCGACAACAAGGCCTTCGATGAGTGGATCGATGCCAACTACATTGACAATAAGGATGTGATCGATCAGATCGTCAAAGGTGGCGATGACAATGGCAAGGTCGCCTACCCTGGCTTCGATCCCTGGTTCGAAAAGCAGGCCGAAACAGGTGTGACCTCGGAAGATGCGCGCTTCGGCTTACGAAGAAAACTGCGCCGCATGGTCGAGGATGAGCGCGG
>JYMV01001621.1_pt1 | contig 36706 bp, 37 predicted proteins | sample 338911 | NCBI WGS metagenome assembly JYMV01 (sample SAMN03354496, study PRJNA234377) | hydrothermal vent metagenome | biome: Deep sea; feature: Hydrothermal plumes at the Eastern Lau Spreading Center, Western Pacific Ocean; material: Seawater | place: Tonga | collected 2009 | depth 2000 m m | reverse complement strand
AATCACCCCCATTACTGGTATTTGCCAATAACAAGGTGTCTCCAAGACATAATATTGAGTCTGATACGCTAAACAATGGAATTATAGGGCACTTATTGTCGCAGATAACTGCAACCACAAAGTTTGTATCCGTTAAGATCGTTGCCGTAGCAGAATCCCATCCAAGAATTATCGTTGGAAGAGAGGTGGGGGTATCTATAGCAGGAATGGTATCCTTGATGAAGGTAAAACCATAATTACTTAAACAACCACTTTCTCCAGAATTATCTGTTTTTATAAGGTGTATGTCCGAATTTCCGATCCCCATACCATTTGTATGGGCAGCGACAACAAAACCACTATCACTTGTTTGTTTAATATCATAACCACCGTTTAGCAGCCCAACACCAAATGTCTTAGACCACAAAAGGTCACCCTGGTCACTTAATTTTGCCAGATAGGTAAAATAATCTCCGACAAATAGCCCTGTATATCCTATAACACAATATCCTCCATCAAATGTTTGTATCACCTTATTTGGGATATTCTCACTTTGAAGCACTCCAAAAGACTTGGACCATTCAAAACCACCCATACTATTAATTTTTAAAATATAACATTTAAGATCATAATGTAATTTTGACTGTAAGTCAAAGCTCTCCGTTAGCGCAATAATTATATAGCCTCCATCTGAAGTCGCCTGTATTGATTGTCCCCTGTCCCACGATATTCCACCAAAAGTCTTTGACCATAATACATCGCCATTAGGAGATATTTTTAATACATAAATGTCTTCTCCTCCTGCACCAAAGCTTGTCGTAGTGCCAAGCGCAATATATCCTGAGTCGGTGGCATTGCAAATACTATATGCTTCATCAAAACCAGCTTCTCCGAATGCCCTTGACCATATATGGTTCCCCAGGTCATCTGTCTTTACTATATATACGTTGTTGCTGGCTCCACCAAAACTATAGGTGCCTCCAGCCATGATATATCCACCATCGCTAGCCTGGATTAATGCATTGGCCTTGTCGGTACTGTTCCCTCCATAGGAATGTGTCCACTCTATGGCACCAGAAGCATCCGTTTTTATCAGATAAGCATCATCAAATCCAGCACCGAAGCTATTGGTATATCCTCCCATGAGAAAGCCACCATCAGAAGTGTTAATACACGTTGTAATTATATCATTGCCAGAACCACCATAAAATTTGGACCAAAGTGGAATTCCCCATTTGTCTGTTTTTAAGAGGAACGCATCTGTTGCGGTACCAAAACTATTTGTATAACCACTTAATACATAACCGCTATCCATTGTTTGTATGACAGTATTGGCCTTGTCATCCATTAGCCAACCAATGGTATTTTGGAAAGTTCTTTGCCCGAATACATCATCAGGAAATGACATAATGGAAATAAGAAGTGAGCAGCCTATTAAGAATAATTTCATATGACAGCTTAAAACTTTCTAAGAGGGCTATAAATTACTATTGGATATGTCTTTATCCAGATATTTATCAAAGATAATCAGAATCTAGACAAACAAGATAAGGGAGTTTAAACAAGTAAACTTATAGTCAATCTCCTTTTGATAAGAAATATGCAAAAAATGAGAGCAGGGTAGGGGGTAGTGTTATAAAACAACTCCAGAGATAATAGCTATCCCTCGTAAGATATACCCATATATCAGCAAAGAAAGTTCATTAAACAAGTTTGTTCTTTCCCTTTTTCTTAAGCAACTTTTTCTGGTATCGCGTCTGAACAATATCTGTTAAGACCAAGACTGCAATAATAAAGTAGAAAGTCGTCTTGCTCATTGGTGTAATTGGATTGCCAAACAGAGTCAAATGGGCCAAATGCCCACCTTCTGAAAGCAGCATAATACCAACAACAAATAGAATAAACAAACCCAATACTTCATACATTCTGTTCTTCTGAAGAAAAGCAGAGACCCTTCCAGCAAGCCACATCATCAATACACCTCCAATTACAATTGCAGTGGCCATCACCCAAAATACATCGGTAAGCGCCATTGCACTTAAAATTGAATCAAAAGAGAAGACCAGATTCATGATGACAATCAAAGCTATAATAGTGCCCACTGAGCTCTTTTCACTTTCTTCTTCCTGCTGATCTTCCAATGACATCATGTGCCATATTTCTTTAGTGGCTGTATATATGATAAATACCCCACCCAGAAGAACAATAAGGCTATGGATATTAAAACTACTGTGTATTATTTCTTTAATATTAATTCCAAAAATAGGTTCTTGAAAATATTGTATTACTGAAACCAGCATAAAAAGAAGTGCTATCCTAAAGAAAACCGCTATCCCAATTCCAGCCTTTCTCACAAAGTCCTGTCTATCCTTAGGGGCTCGCCTTGCTTCAAGTGAGATATATAATAAATTGTCAAATCCTAATACTGCCTGAAGTAAGGTTAATAATCCAAGTGTAACCAGGTTGTTTAAAGTAAATAGATCTTCCATTATTATATATTTATAAGGGTTTCAAAACCAAATACTGAATTATAGGTTCTCAGCCACTCCACATAAGCCAATGGAGAGAACATCTTGCTCTCTTATCTTAAAAGAGTCTGAGCTTGAAAAATAGAATAGCTTCTAAAATTATTCTGTAACAACAACCTTCTCCATTATATCCCCCTCAGCAATCATCTCTATTACCTCTAGTCCTTCATCTACCTTTCCAAAGCATGTATGTTGCCGATCCAAATGAGAAGTATTATTTCTGCTATGACAGATAAAAAATTGAGACCCCCCTGTATTTCGTCCAGAATGAGCCATCGATAATACACCAGTATCATGATATTGATTATCACCGTCGAGCTCACATTCTATAGCATGGCCTGGCCCTCCAGTGCCATCCCCTTGTGGACATCCTCCCTGAACGACAAAATCAGGAATAACTCTATGAAAAGTTAGTCCATCATAGAACCCTTTTTCGGCAAGATCTGTAAAATTTTTAACAGTATTGGGTGCATCCTCAAGAAAAAAATGAATTTTCATGACACCCTTGTTGGTATGTATTTCTGCTTTTTTCATAACTGGCATTTTTTTTTTGAATACGAATATAAAGAAACTTGTATCAGAATTTCTAATTTAGCCATTGAAAAAAGTAGATAAACCTCATAAAAGAGGAATAAACAGAGGCCTCTATAATAATATGGCAGAAAGGCGGATAAATGACAGATTTAATTAATGGCTATTGATGATCCATATTATGGAATGGAGCCGGCTAATTGTATTCCGGATAATTGTTTTTGTGAAGCAATTCGCTATGGTGAATGGATCAGGCAGCCAGCTAATACTTGGTCAAATTTATTTTTCATACTCATAGCTATAATAATATTATGGAACCTCTACAATGCTAAAACAAATCGCTCCAACCACCTTTTAACCTATCACTCATACACCTGGCTCTTTGCGTTCGGTTGTTTTTTAACTGGTGCAGGCAGTTTCTATTACCATGCTTCTTTTACCTTATATGGACAATGGTTTGATGTAATGGGGATGTATCTTTCCATTACTTTTTTTACTGTCTATAATATAGATAGAATCTATAAGCTTAGACCATTAAAATTCATTCTACTATATCTTGGTATTAATTTGCTCTTATGTTTCTTTCTTACCTCTTTTCCGGAAACCAGGCGCTACTTATTTGCTGCTTTTGTAATTATATTCTTGGGTTCAGTCTTTTACACACAAGCCAGATTAAAGACCTTCATTTCTGAAAAATATTTGTATTTGTCTTTGTTTAGTTTTGTCCTTGGCTTCGGTTTATGGATATTGGATATAAAAAAGACAGTTTGTGATCCAAATAGCTTATGGCAATTACATTCAGTGTGGCACTTTCTTACAGCAATGTCTGGTCTGTTGATTTACTTATTTTATTTCTCTGAAGACAATAAACGAGAAGCAGGGTAGGGGGTAGGGAATAATAAAATAAATGCAATGACCGATTATTCAATAATCAGTTTTGAAGTAAAGGAATCATCTGAGCTACTAATCTGCAACAAATAGACACCATCAGGATTATTTGAAATATCAATCTTGTTAATAAGACTATTTTCTGTCTGCTTCATATAGACAAGACTTCCCAGTACATTATATATCCTTATATAAAGGGGTTCAATATTGGGTGTTTTTAAGGTAAGTTTGCCATTTCCAGGGTTTGGATAAAGGAGATAATCTCTACTGGATTCTGATTTACTTGTTACAACCTCATAAATATCGCAATAGCTTGTAATTGGATCTATTTCCACGTGCCCCAAAGGTGTCAGATTCTTCCCTAGTAATCCAGGATAATCTTCAGTATAGCGAAGCGCCCGAAATACTCCATTGTTGACAATTCCAGTTTGCCCCTGAGCAAAAACACTCGTAGAGGAGACAGGGTTAATATAGTTCCACACCATGTCACCTTGTTCTGTTACTTCAAATAAGTTGCCATACGGTCCTTCACATATTAAAACATTGCCATTACTTAGTTGCTGTGCTCCAGAAATTTTGCCCGCGTAGAAATTGGATGGAACCGATGGGTCAACATAGGTCCAAAAAAGTGATCCGGGTGCATATGCTCCGTTTAGCAATGTGTCATAAGAGCCATCAGGCAAGATGACTGGATCAATGATGTCAACTGAAGAATAAGACCTGCCATCTCCATTGTTGAAAATGAGTATTTTTCCCTCATTTGGCAGACCTGCTTGAATCCACTGTACATTATGCTGTCCAAATAAGACTTTGTCATTGCTGTTGCCATGCTGATAAACGATTGGATTGCCCCATCTATATAGAATGTCTCCACCTTTACCCGAATTACCGCCACTATGGGAAGCAGCCTCTGCAGAATTAGTGCTATGATCAATAATATATAATTCATGCAGATTTTTTGAACCGATAACAATTTGGTCTAGTTGTGGATTATAGTCTATAGAATTAGCATGCATCCAGTCAGAAGCATTATTAGTAGGGAAATTGATATCTACTAGTTCAGGGTAGTCTGCAACTACACCATAATTATTTTTAGAATTGTCAAACTCCTGTATTAAATGATCCGAGATGTGCCATTCCCAAACAATTATACCCGAATCAGTGCCAACAGGTTGTACCTCTATGATATGTTCAGTCCACAACTCAAAACTAAAAGTACTTGGATCTCTTCCCATTGCAACTCCTTCTGGGACAGTATGGGCCTCCCACGCGAGAATTAATACATTTCCATTGGGCATTGGAGCAATATCGTGATGCTGGCAAAACTGGTCTGAAGAATAATAATATCCCCATTCAAGGGTACCATCCCAGTTATATTTTTCAATTTTGCCCCCCTTGCCTCCAGCAGTGAAATTTGTATTCTGAACATTGCAAGTTCGCATCAAAGAGCCATCTTCAAGGAAATAGGTGGCTAGGCCTGGTCTATAGGAACTTGTCCATGATCTTACTATTTCTCCACAATTATCAATCAGCCATGTAGTTTTTGATGGTGTAGGAGCGAGTAAAGTATATCCATTCAGTGATTGTGCAGAATTGTATATGGTACCAACTGTTTGAGAAAACAAATTAGGACAAAAAAGCATAACAAGAATAGTGGCACGAAATAGATGCATTATGCAAAATTAAGATAGTTTTAATTGTAATCATAAAGAAATATTGACTCGGCATAAAGCCATATTTTAATGTCAATTCATTATTTTTGTAAGGTAAAGTCAAGTTATGAGATTTTAAAATACCATCCACTTATGAAAAACTTTTTATTACTTGTGGTTTTATTGCCATTTTTTGCTGTATTAAATTCTTGTGATGCACAGCAAGGGAAATATATAGATGTTTCAAAAGAGGAGTTCAATAAACTTATTTCTGGCGGAAAGGGGATCCTTCTGGATGTAAGGACACCTGATGAGTTCAATGCTGGAAAAATTGAGGGGGCTATCAATCTGGATTATTTTTCTGAAGATTTTGAGGAAAAGGTTTCTATGATGGATAAAAGTATTCCAGTTTATGTATATTGTGCGAGTGGGGGCAGGAGTGGACTGACAAAAGCGCTGATGCAGAAAGAAAACTTCGAGGAAGTGTACAATTTGGCAATGGGTTATGAAGGTTGGATTTCTAAATAATATACAATACATTTTCATAATTGATTTTATTTCGTTAGACATTATCGATAACCTGGCATTTGATTTGATAAACATTTAATAAAATATAATATCATGAAAAAATTATTGACAATAATTGTGTCCTTTCTTTTATTTATAAATGTTATGGATGCACAAGGACTTCTGGAAAAGGGGAAGGCCTTGGCTAAGGCTGCAAGCAATAGTACCGGTGGATTTTCTAAAGAAGAAGCAGCAAAAGCGATAAAAGAGAGTTTGGTAAACGGAACAAATTCAGGAACAGAGGAAGTTTCAAGGCCAGATGGGTACTTTAAGAATCCAGAGATTAAAATTCCATTCCCAGAAGATGCAAAAACTGTCGAGCAAAAGCTCAGAAGTATAGGTGCGGGGGCAAAAGTTGATGAAGCGATACTAAGCATCAATAGGGCTGCTGAATTAGCAGGCAAAGAGGCCAAACCTATATTTATTAGTGCTATCAAGCAAATGACAGTTACAGATGCGATAAATATTGTAAAGGGTGAAGAGGATGCAGCAACTAGATACCTGGACAAAACCACCAATACAATGCTATATGAGAAATTTAAGCCAATTATTGCTTCTGCCCTTGAAAAAACCGGAGCAACTAAGCATTGGACAACAGTATTCTCAACCTATAATAAGATACCACTTGTTAAAAAAGTAAATCCAGACCTTGAAGATTATGCTACTAGAAAAGCGATTGTCGGACTTTTTGTTATGATCGCTAAAGAGGAGAAAAAGATTCGCCAGGATCCAATTGCACGTACAAGTGATCTTCTAAAGAAGGTGTTTGGAGGATAGCCAGGCTGATATTGAAGGATATCTTGGTTTCTTGTTGTTATTGGCTTAATAGGGAGACAATACTATTCCTGTTGATTTTTAAGACTATCTTGCCTAGCCATATATTGAGCATTTTCTAAAATTAATTCTTCAAGGTTTCGGTTCTTTCTACGTGCGTCTATAGCTATAATATTTAGCCAGTCCTTATCTCTCCTGATTCTTTTTTCATAGTATTCAACAGTTCCTTTTTTATATTCCAAGGATTGATCTTTAGGATATGCTTTCTCAAAATAACGCCTAAGTTCCATGGAGTGATCCCAAATTTTATCCTGGACCATCTTTGCCTTAAATTCTCTTCCTTCATTTGTTGTGTGTCCAAGATCTGTAAAAACATGATTCATTTTTCCAGTCATTAGTTTATCAAGATCTATAAATTCAATTTGGCCATGATATCTAATTGCAATCTCTCGGGTAATATCATTACACTGTTCTATCGATGTATGTCCATAAAAGAGGGGACTAGATTCATCTGTTGAATGAGGCAGTGTGGTAAGAATCACCTTAATACCTTTCATTATAGAATGGTCTATAATGGTTTCAATATTTCTTCGATATGGTTTTAGCTCATTAAGATTTTGAAAAAAAGGTTCAATTTCAGTCCTTTCATGATTTATTGATGCACCCAAAAAGGTCCATTGCGGTGAAGGGTCAAAGAGTATTTTGAAATACCTGTAAATTATAGATATACGCAGAAGGTACCTATCGTAAATTTCAGGTTCATGAAAATATTTAAGAGCATGCGAATAGTCTGTTCTGAACTCATCAGGATACACATTGCGAATACCAAGTTCATTCCAGCCATGATGAATAATAATAAAGTCTGGGCTAAATTCAACCACATTTAAAAAAAAGTTAACCATTGAATGTGCAGAATTCCATGCACCTGAAGCAAAGTTCATAACTTCAAAACGATAGCTGCCGTCTGATCTTTTCTTATTTAACTCATCTTCAAGGATTAAAGGCCAACCATCTGCAGTTGTTGATTCGCCCATAGCGACAATACGAATTACTCCATCTTCTTTATTATACTGAAAATCATCTCCTACAAAGCCAAAATTATTGAATGCTCCTAATCCACCCAGAAATTCATTTCCTTCGTATATTTTGGCAGGTCGCCCTGTAAACTGAAGGAATGGGTGACCTACGAATGCTGAATATTCAGGATGAGTCCAATAAGTTAATTTGCCAAGCTGAGAAATAAGCTTAGGATTTGCAACAAATCCCAAATAAATACGTGTCCCAACCTCCAATGAAATAATAAGCAGGAAACTGAAAAACAATAATCCTATTTCTGGTTTTATCCTTTTTTTAAAAAAGATAAGCAATAAAGACATTAGGGCTAAAAAAGAAAAGAATGACCATAGCCAAATCTCATCCGAACCAATTAATGGAGATAAGCTAATATATCTTGAAAATATTGGAGGCATCAAAAGGAGTCCAATCAGAATACCAATAAAACCAATAATAATATTTAGCTTAACTGAAAATGCTTGGTAAGCTATTGCTTTACTGCCTTTTTTACTCATAATTTAAAAACAAATATATATTCTTTTTAAATGAATATCTTATAAGTATTATGGCCTGATACGTGAATAAGAAAAAGCAACAGAATTTGTACTAATAATATACTGCGTTATGTTGCTTGTAATTATGACACCTCTAAAGGAGAAAATTATTCTTAAAAAAATGGATACAATAATAATGAGTATTGAATAGAACCGCTATTTGGCGTGTCTATTAAACTATGCTTTCACACCTACCAAATAAATATCACTACAAAGTTGAGGTCTTAATCGCAATGAATAGTCCATTATTTTTGAAGCTAATTTTATAGTGGAGTTTTGCGAATAATATCCTTGCCAGTTTCTTCCAAGAATTTTAATATTTTTTAAATTCATGTCTCTAGCTATATACTTTAAATCATCAACATCAGGCTCTCTTACATGTCCTCTAAATGTTTCTATTTCATACCATTCGTCTATAGAACTCCATTTGCCGTGACCAAAAGGAACAGTTATGCGTTTCCGCATGTTAACACAATTAGGGACACCCAGCACAAATACACCGCTGGGATTGAGTTTTTCCGCTACTTCTGCAAATAACTTTTTAGGAGAGTCATGCCAATGTTCCATACTATCGAAAGAGGTAATAATATCAAAATTACCTTCAATATCTTTAATGCCTTTTTTGATGACATCACGTGAAAATATTTCAATTCCACATTTTTTGTGAACGGAAAGAATACTATCCCCAAGATCGTGGTTAACCGAATCCTCAAAGTCATCTACTAATACTGTTCGTTTGAATCCGTAAGTCGCACAACCTACAGAAAACAGGCCAATACCACCACCAAGATCACAAATAGATAATTCTTGATGCTCCTTAGTTTTACTACTAGCTAGCGCAACACTCACATTGAATGCCATCCTAGGAATATCACGGGCGATTTTACTTTGTAGCTGCTTTGGGTATTTTTCAACAGCCTCTTTAAGCTTGATATATAATTCTGTATTTTCTATTACTTTAATTTTTAAAAGGTGGCCTTAAAATTATGAAAAAAATAAATGAATGCCCTATAAACGTATTACGACTAATTATAGGACTAAACGAGATTACCATTAGAAAGAACTTGGGTTGGCTTGTGTGAGATATTTACTTTGCTGACATGACATAAGCAAAGCAAGCAAGGAACGAACGCAGAGATAATATGAGTTATAGTAGACTAAACGCTTAAACAACTATATATAAAACCCAATGCCAATTTGTCCTATAATTAATATTATGTTAACCAGCACTTCCCTTCTAACATATAAATAAGACTATTATGAAACTATTATTTAATTTTCTCTTTATTACCGATGGTGTCCAGCTTCATACCAGTAACAGCGAATTTTATCCAATTCTTTGATTTTGAGAAGAAAGATGTTACGATATCGTTCAGCATAGCATACTTAGTTGCAGTAAATGGATACCAATGTGGTTCAATCAGCTTGCTTTGCTTATCAACTAGTATTGACTTAGAATTTGAAAATGTTAACAGGCCGGCATCACCCTTGTAACGACCAAAACCACTTTCTTTAACTCCCCCAAATGGCAAATGAGGATTCCCTTCTGTCAGCATATGATTGTTAATAGACACATTGCCCGTAACCAAAGCCCTTGCAATGCGTTCACAGCGCTTTAAATCCTTAGACCACACACTAGCGCTCAACCCATAAGGCGAATCATTGGCATATTTAATGGCTTCTTCCTCTGTTTTAAACTTCATTATGGGTATCACAGGACCAAAGGTTTCTTCAGTCATTATCTTCATTGAATGATCTACATCAACGATAATGGTTGGTAAAAAATGACGGGTATTCCCTTCTCTACTTCCTCCACACATGACTTTTGCACCTTTCTCTACAGCGTCCCTGATATGATCTTCAACAATTTTAACCTGAAATTCTGTGGTTATACAACCTACATCGCAATCAGCAGGGTCTTCAATATTCCGCTGTGCATGTGATGGCCTGAGCTTTTTGGTTTTATCTGTAACCATCGCCACAAATTCATCATAAATGTTCTCCTGGACATATAATCGTTCTATTGACGTACAGGATTGTCCGGCAGTAGTAAATCCTCCCCACATAACACCATTGACAGTTCTTTCAAGATAAACATCATCAAAGACGATACTTGGATCTTTACCTCCCAGTTCTAAATCTATAGGAATTAGATATTGAGAAGCCTGGGCCATAATCTTTTTCCCAGTTGTACAACTTCCAGTAAAATGGATCTTATCGGGCCTGCTATCAATCAGGCGCTTCCCTGTATCACCAGTTCCATAAACCACCTGAATAGCATTTTTTATAAATCCACTCTTCTCATATATCTCTTCAAAGACACCTTTCAATGGCGTTACTTCTGAAGGCTTAACGATAACTGCATTCCCTGCAAGAAAGGCCATTATAGAAGGAACCAAGCCCTGGTACAAAGGATAATTCCAAGGGGGAATAATAAGAACTACCCCTAAAGGTTGGTAAATTACCTTGGATTTCTTGCCCATTAATACAATCGGTGTAGGCACCTTTTGATCCTTGAGCACTTTTTTTGCCTTATGACTAAATACATGAATGACATCACATATTTCGAAGAGCTCAGAAGTAAAAGCATCAACCCTGGATTTTCCAGTCTCCTGAATAACCTTAGTCATAAGTATTTCCCTATTCTCAATTATATAGTCCCTGAGCTTTAGCACTTCCTTTACCCTTTCTGAAACAGGAAGAGCTGCGATCTTCGGCTGGACTTCATGGGCAAGCTTGTATACCTGATTTACTCCATGCTGGCCTGTTTCTTCAATATGATAAAGCTTTTCCAAAGTGATCGGATTGATCACATCGATGGTATCTGGAGCATTTGAATTTATTGGCTCCTGAGTTGGAGTTCTTTCAGGTATTTCCATGACAAAAGATTAATATTTTTGATTTCAAATTTACGCATATTTGTTATGTATGCATAACATCGTAAAAATGTATATAGATAAGAATTGATTCAAATAATTATTGTTAGTCACCTATTTTCAACAGGGCTTTTGCATTTTCCAATGCTGCATTTGAAAGTTCTTCTCCGCTTAGCATTTTAGCAATCTCATCCAGGCGCTCATCGTCGCTCAGCTGTTTAATAAATGTTCTTGTCTTATCTAGGTCACTTTCTTTATAAGCCAGATAATGTATCTTGGCCTTACTTGCTATTTGTGGAAGGTGGGTAATCGTAATTATTTGTGAAGTTCTAGCCATAGCTAGCATTAAATTCCCCATCTTATCCGCAACATCACCAGATATGCCAGAATCTATTTCATCAAAAATCATAGTGGGTAATTTTGCAAGATCACAAATTGATGATTTTATAGCCAGCATAACCCTTGAGAGCTCCCCTCCGGAAGCTGCTTTGCCCAGCTCTGCAAAACCACTCCCCTTATTGGCTTTTAGTAGTATTTCAATATCATCATTCCCTGTTGGGCCAAGTTCTTCTAACTTATTATAACGGACCGAAATCTCTGCATCTTCCATGGCCATTTTTTCTAGCAGCTTATTAATAATAGCCTCTATTTCAGGGAAAGCATTCATTCTTCCCTTGCTGAGCATCCTGCTTTTTTCCTGAAGGCCGCCCCTTAAAATCTCCAGCAGTTTTCTTTTTTCATTTACTTCGCTTCTTATTGAAGTAGAATCATTTAATTTTTGAGCTAGTGATTTTTCTAAGTCAATTAGTTCCTCTGTATTTGATAGAGAATGTTTATGCAATAGGGTATTTATCTTATCTAATCTATCGTTTACTAATAATAGTCTTTCTGGATCATAGGATGTCTGGTCCTGAAGACTTTCCATTTCTGAAACAATATCATTAACTTCAATATAAACAGATTTCAGCCGGTTGCTTAAGTCTGAAATTCCCTTAATATAAGATGATAATGAATCCAGAGAGTTTAATGCCTCCGACAAATGCTCCCCCACTCCACCTTCACTGTTAAGCCTACAGATTCCTTCCTGTAACCCTCTTTTAATTTCCTCAGCATGGATGAGGCTATTGGACTCTTCTCCCAATTTCTCATATTCACCATCAGCATCCAGCGCTAATTCACTAAGTTCATTAAGCTGAAAACTCAAATAATCAAAATCAGCTTTGGCACTTTTTTCTCTTTTCTCAAGAGCAATGAGTTCAGCTTCTGTTTCCTTAAAACGATTATAATCTAGCTTATAGATGTTGGTCAGCTCTTCATGCCTTGCAAAAGCGTCTATAATTTCCAGATGAAATCCTGGATTATAAAGCAGCAATTTTTCGTGCTGTGAATGGATATCTAGTAATTTTGATGCAAAATCTTTCAGCTGCGCCAATTTTATGGGTGTATCATTAATAAAGGCTCTTGATTTCCCTGCAGCGTTAATCTCCCTCCTAATGATAGTAATATTATCAAAATCAAGATCATGCTTAACAAACAGATCGTTCAGGCCATCCTTGGAAATATCAAAGCATGCCTCTACAATGCACTTTCTACCAGGGTTTTGCAAAACCTTAGAATCTGCTCGTTCCCCTAATATAAGTGACAAAGCACCTATCAAAATAGATTTACCTGCACCCGTTTCACCTGTAATTATTGAGAGGCCATCAGAGAAATCAAGTTCTAGCTTCTCAATAAGTGCATAGTTTTGAATGGAAAGGTGATTAAGCATGATACGAATTTAACAAATAGTCATTGGCAAATAGTAAAGCAAAGTAATATGTTTTTATTCGTACCCATCGAAAAGGCCTCTCTCCTACCCTATTTTAGGATCTTCTCGTACCTGGTCGTATTAGCAGGATCAATCTTCTTAAGCAGTTTGACAATTCTCGATTTCTCACTAGGGCTTGCAGAAGAGTATATATTGATGATTTCATCTGCCTTAGAATCAAAGAAAACCCGTAGAATAAAAGAGCTGGGCTCTTGTAAATAAATCTTTTCCAATCCTTCTAAACTTTCCGTAATAATAACCCTTGATGAGTTTGCATCATCTGCCATTTTATCTAATCCTTGACGATGATAATTGTAAATACATTCACGATATGGTTTATAAATTTGGTTTAACATATCATCTACTAACCAGTATTTATTCTTCTTAGACATACTGGTCCATCCTTTCTTATGTTCAGATGACTGTGCATTGTTCACAACACCTTGGGCTTTATTAAGATAATTGCTGCCGCCCAAAAGAGAAAAAGAATCGTAGTCCAGGCCGATAATTATATATGCATAAAATGCCAGAACTGAAGTAAGTTCACTTATATGTGCATTTTCAGAAAATTCCAATGGATCATATTCCAGGTATCGGAACTGTAAATTACTTTCGCTGATATTCAACATTCGTGAATCATATGATGAATTATAAATTGGCCTTCGTGCCTGAATTTGCATAGTGGCCTTAAACTCATCAATATTCCATTCTGTTACATTAATCAGGATACTGCATTCAATACGCTCTTCAGAACGAAATTGTTCGGCAGTCCATTTTCGATTATTCATGAACTCATATATAGCAGTTTGTAACGTTTTGAAAATTCGTTTGTCACTTGACTGAATCTGTGAAGAAATGATTTGTACGGTACAATTCAACTCCTGGCCTAATGTGATTTTAGACACGAAGAGAAAGAGGATTATAATAAATGCCGCTCTATACAAATTATTATTTTTTACTTTTTGGTTTTTGAGAACTGTCAATCATGTCCACTATATCTATTGCTACTTTTCTTTTTGGCTTTAACCGAAAACTGACAATTTTATTATTGGCATCAATTATTGTAACTTTATTAAGATCGCCAGCAAAACCAGCATCCTTATCATTCAGGGAGTTTAGTACAATTAGATCTAATTTTTTTCTTTTCAGCTTACTCTTTGCATTCACTAGCTCATTCTCAGTCTCTAAAGCAAATCCAACAAGTAGCTGCTTTTCAGATTTCTTTTCTCCTAATTCTTTGAGTATGTCCCTGGTAGGCTTTAGAGATATAGATTTCATTTTACCATTTTTTTTGATCTTTTGGACTTGTGTTTTTATTGGAGTATAATCTGCAACAGCTGCTGACATAACAATTAGATCCTTGTCGATAAAGTTGTTCAGGCAGGCATTGTACATCTCTTCAGCGCCAACAACATCAATTCTGGAAATTTCTGAATAATTTGTTTTTTGATCTGAAGGGCCCGAGATTAAGGTTACCTTAACTCCCCTGCTTGCAAGTTCATCAGCAATGGCAAAACCCATTTTCCCAGATGAATGATTTCCTATAAACCGAACTGGGTCTATGGCTTCATGGGTAGGGCCAGCAGTAACTAAAGCTTTTTTACCCTTTAGCGTCTTTTTTTTTTTTGAAGGTTTAGCAAAATAAGAATTAATCACCTTCAACAAGGTCTCTGGCTCTGCCATTCTTCCTGCCCCTTCGAGGCCACTTGCCAATTCACCCACCTCAGCAGGAATCAATATATTTCCATAACCCTCCAATGTTTCAATGTTTTTAATTGTAGAGGGATGCTGATACATATCCAGATCCATTGCAGGTGCAAAGATCACTTTGCACTTAGCTGATAAATAGGTGGCCAGAAGCAGGTTATCACAAATGCCATGTGCCATCTTGCCTAATGTATTTGCAGATGCTGGTGCAATCAAAAATATGTCAGCCCACATACCTAATTCAATGTGGTTATGCCATTCATCTCCTTCATGATTGGTGAATTCAGACAATACAGGATTTTTTGATAATACGGAAAGAGAAAGAGGCGTTACAATTTCTTTGGCTGATGAAGTCATAATCAGCCTGACCTCTGCCCCTTCTTTAACCAATAATCTAACAAGAAATGTAATTTTATAAGCGGCAATGCTGCCACATACTCCTATTAATATGTTTTTTTTCTTTAACATATAAACGATACCCCATTTAGGTATGTCAAAAACAAAGCCTGGGTTTTGAAGAAGAAAATAAAGAGGTGCTAGCTATCATCGCTATCTTCATCTTCTTCAGGCACCCTGAAATAAATTTTTTCATTTAGAAATTCGTCTGTGGCTATTAATGAAGGTTTTGGCAACTTTTCATAAAATTTTGAAATTTCAATTTGTTCCCTGTTCTCAAAAATTTCCTCAAGATTATCAGTGGTAGAAGCAAACTCAGCTAATTTCCCATCTAACTCTTCCTTCATCTCCTTACTTATCTGATTTGACCTCTTAGCTACAATCACAATAGATTCATAAATATTATCAGTTTGTTTTTCGAAATCGATCGTATTTCTTGTAATAGTAGTAGTCTCCGCTTTTGTCTTTTTATAGTTCATAGTATAATGTTTATTGATTTCTCTATTATTATATTTTCAAATTCACTTTATTATTGTTTATATCCTTCAAAAACCGCTTCGAGTTTTCAAGAATAACCTCTGCTTCTTTAGCCAGCGCCTTACTTGCCGCCATATTTGTATTTTCTTCTCCAAGTTTTGCAACCATGGGCCTGAAATCTTCAAAGGCATTGTATGCTGCCATCGTATTTTCAAACCTTTCTTTCTTCTTGGATTCAATGCTGTTAATTGCCAATAGATAGTTTGACTTAAGAATTAAAAAATAGGCTTCTTCCATAAACCTTGTGTCTGGATAGTCCTGAATCAAGTTATTAAATGCTACCACTGCCGCCTTGTAATGAGAAAGATTGAAATATAGCTTAGCGTTGTTAAACGCCTTGACCTCTAGTTTATCCCTGAGCATATCTATTAGGTTATTGCATTCTTCAACTTTATCGCTTTTAGAGTATTTGTTTGCAAAGACCTTTAGCTCATCAATAGCTCTTATGGTATTACTTTGATCCAAGCTCGGTTCTGGAGAATTCAAATAATAACAGTATGCTGCTAAGAATGCACACTCTTCTGCATGCTTGCTAGTAGGATATGTTTTAATAAAATTTTTAAAATAATAAGCTGCCAATATATAATCCTCCATGTAGTAATTACAGTAGGCGTAGTAGTAGTAAATTTTTTCAGCTTTATCAAGCCCACGATACAATCCTATCATCTCTTCAAATAGTGTAAGGGCTTTAAAATATTCTTGCTCATCATAATACTTAAGTGCAGACTCATACTTAAATGCTAAATCATCACTCTTCAATATTTTCTGGTACTTGCTGCAAGAAAACATCGCAATGAAAACAAACAAAACCACTATACTTTTAATAAGATGTTTTGCCACCATATTACTTTAAACATTTGTATCTGAAAACACCCCTTGATTAAAGGGCTGCAAATATACGGATATATTAAGTATAATAAAAGACAAAAAAAATAACGGAATTCCAGATATATTATTATAAGTCTTTTTCTAAAAGTGTGTTTTCAGGCGATCTACAAAAAAATCAGGTGCTTTTATCGGCTTATTGTTCTCTTTTGAAAGAAAAACCAGAACTGTATTGGCTGTATTTATTAGCTCGTGGCAGCTATTATAAGTTTCGTATTCAAATTCTATTTTAGCCTGAGGAATCCTCAATATCTTTGTTTTAACCAGCAACACATCATCATAAAAAGCAGGCTTTAAAAAAGTTATATTATAGGTATAAACAGGAAGCAGAATGCCATTATCTTCGAGCTCTTTATAGCTTATTCCCAAATTACGCATGGCTTCTACCCTGGCAACCTCAAAATATTCAGCATAGTTCCCATAGTACACATATCCCATTCTATCTGTTTCCCCATACCTAACTCTAAGATTCAATTCTGATATGTACATTCTAAAAAAATTAGATAGTTAATAACGTTATTGCAAAGTTATAATTTATGTGATCATTTATTTTCCTTTTTCATCTCGAAAATTATTTGTATTTTATCTATTATTGCAGGATTAATAATTGGAAAATAATATTATATGCCAACCGCCCATCGTTTAATTATTGTAATAATTTTAACCACCCTATTGCTTTTCGGTTGTATTACCGAATCAAAAATAATCTCTATATCCTCCTCTTATATTGAATTCAATATTGAAAATACTCCAAAGGAGGATGCCGATGCTGCGGACTTGATCAGGCCCTATAGGTTAAAACTTGAGACAGAGATGAATATTGTACTTGCCGTTAGCGAGTTAGAAATGTTTAAAGGTGTGCCTGAAGGTATCTTGGGTAATTTTATTACTGACTTGACCTTAGAAAAGGGAAATGAATATTGTATCAAAAACAATATTGAGAAAGCAGATATTTGTCTTCTTAATAATGGGGGCTTAAGAACAACACTCCCTAAAGGAGATATAACAAAAAGAAGGATTTTTGAGTTAATGCCATTTGAAAATGAATTGGTTGTCTTGACACTTAGCGGGCAAAAAACAAAGGGGCTTTTTGATTTTCTTGCCAGAGTTAACGGAATGCCTCTTGCAGGGGCCAGTCTAGGGATTGACAATAAAAAGCCAGTAAATATAATAGTTGGAGGTGATAAGTTCGAACAGGATAAAACCTACCGCATACTGACTTCAGATTATCTTGCAGAAGGTGGTGACAAGATGCGATTTTTTCTTGATCCAATTAAAAGGGAAAATCTTGGTAATAAGTTAAGGGATGCTATTATAGAATATGTTGCAGAACAAGGTGACAAGGGACTTACACTATCGGCACAACTAAATGGCAGGATATACCTGGTTAAATAAATAAGTTGAAATGAAGGAGATTTCCAGAAGGGATTTTTTAAAAGGATTATCAGGTACTGCTGCCTACCTCTCATTGGTTGGCATTCCTATTGAAGCTATAGCCAAAAAGGAGCTGATCAATCTTATTATATTACATTCAAATGATATACACAGCCACATAGACCCTTTTCCTGATAACGATCCCAAATATCCAGGGCTTGGAGGAGCAGCGAGAAAAGCGGCGGCGATTAAAAAGATCAGAAATGAAAATAAGAATGTTCTTTTATTTGATGCCGGCGACATGTTACAAGGGAGCCCCTATTATAATATGTATAAAGGTGAGCTGGAATTTAAAATGATGACGGAAATGGGTTATGACGGGGCAACTGTTGGGAACCATGAATTTGACAACGGACTAGAACAATTGGCCGAACAAATTGTGCATGCAAACTTTCCACTAATAAGTTCAAATTACGATTTTACAAACACTCCAATGGAGGGCAAAACAATACCATATAAAGTTTATAAAAAAGAGGGATTAAAAGTTGGTGTTTTTGGATTGGGAATTGAGTTGGAAGGCCTTGTAAATAAAAAGATGTATGGAAATACAAAATACCTTGATCCAGTAACAAAATCAGCTGAGATGTCATACTTGTTAAAGAAAGAAAAAACATGTGATCTGGTGATCTGTTTATCTCACTTAGGATATCGTTATGAGAGCAATAAGATCTGTGATCATTCTCTTGCTTTACGATCTAAGAATATCGACCTTATTATCGGAGGCCATACCCATACTAAGCTGGATAAGCCAATAGAGTACAAGAATAGTGATGGTAAAGATATTTTAGTATGCCAGGCTGGATGCTATGGCGTAAGAATGGGCAGAATCGACTATGTAATTAAAAAAAAATTAAAACAAAATTTGGAAAAAGGGAGTACTATAAAAATTGTCAATAATCCAAGCCAAATTTAATTTTTTTTTTACTTTTTTTTTACCAATTTTTGTCTACCAAATAGAGGATTGATTTCAAAGCCATTAAATTGAATGAAAATCAATGTATTCTATAAATATTTTTAAAAAAATTAAAAAATAATATTTCGTAAAAGCAGCATCGCACATGCAACAAACAAAAGACCATATAGCCGTTTGGAATAGCTGCTTAAAAGTAATTCAGGACAATGTTAGTGCCCAGGCTTACAAAACTTGGTTTGACCCTATTGTTGCGGTAAAATTAAAAAACGCAATACTTACCATCCAAGTTCCAAGTCAATTCTTTTACGAATGGCTTGAAGAACATTATGTTGGCATATTAAAGAAAATCCTTAAAAAGGAGTTGGGACAAAAGGGACGATTAGAGTATAGTATTATAATAGAAAGTGGCTCCACTAATACCAATCCATATACAGTAAAAATACCTGCTACAGACAAGAATGTATTAAAGAACCCATCTGTATCGATGCCTATAGATATAAACAAGGACACCATAAGGAACCCCTTTATCATTCCTGGCTTGAAAAAGATCAAGGTAGATTCTCAACTTAATCCACTTTATACATTAGATAATTTTATAGAGGGTGAATGCAATCGGCTTGCAAGGTCTGCAGGTTATGCTGTTGCTGAAAAACCAGGAGGGACTTCCTTTAATCCACTATTGATTTATGGGGGTACGGGACTAGGAAAAACACACCTTTCCCATGCCATTGGCATACAAATGAAAGAAAGGTTTCCTGAGAAGATAGTTCTTTATGTAACTGCTGAAAGGTTTCAAAGCCAGTTCGTTGACGCTATTCGCTCAAACAATAAAAATGATTTTGTTCACTTCTATCAAATGATAGACTTTTTGATTATTGATGATGTGCAATTTTTCTCTGGAAAAGAAAAAACACAAGATGTTTTCTTCCATATATTCAATCATCTGCACCAAACTGGTAAGCAATTAATTCTTACAGCAGATAAGCCGCCGATTGATATGCAAGGAATGGAACAACGGTTGCTATCAAGATTCAAATGGGGGCTTTCGGCCGACTTGCAAATTCCTGAACTTGAAACCAGAATTGCAATCCTGGAAACCAAAATTCAAAATGATGGCATAAAAATGCCAAAGGAGGTTATGGAATATCTTGCATATAGTATTACTTCCAACATCCGAGAGCTTCATGGAGCTCTAGTAACACTTTTGGCACAGAGCTCATTTAATAAGCGCGCAATTGACCTTGATTTGGCAAAACAAATGATTGACAAATTTGTTAAAAACACAGCCAGAGAGGTTTCTATTGACTATATTCAAAAAGTAGTATGTGACTATTTTGACTTGCCAATAGAGCTTTTAAAATCCAAAACCCGAAAACGAGATGTGGTTCAAGCTAGGCAGCTTGCTATGTACTTCTCGAAAAGCATGACCAAATCGTCATTGGCAAAGATCGGTGCACATTGTGGGGGGAAAGACCATGCTACTGTATTGCACGCTTGCCGAACGGTCAATAACCTTATCGATACTGATAAGCAATTTAGAGGTTATGTTACTGAACTTAAGAAAAAAATAAGCATCGATTAGTGTCTTTTCTATGATATTAGTTTAAGTTGGCATTAAAGCTTAAGTTCAAATTCCTTTTCCCAGAAATTAATATTATGAAAGTTCTAATGGTATGTCTTGGGAATATTTGTCGCTCCCCTCTGGCAGAGGGATTGTTACGCGAAAAAGTCCAAAAGAGGGGGCTGAATGTTGAGGTAGATTCTTGTGGTACAGCCGCCTACCATGTTGGAGAAGCACCAGATTCAAGGATGATTCTTACAGCACATAGTCATGGTATTGATATAAGCACATTAATGGGAAGACAGTTCACCGTGAATGATTTTGATGAATTTGACCAGATCTTTGCTATGGACAGTTCAAATTATCATAACATCATAAGCTTGGCACGTAATGATGCTGATATAGACAAGGTAAGCTTCTTGCTCGATCAAATTAAGCCTGGCGAAAACATGTCAGTACCAGACCCATGGTATGGAGGAGACAAAGGCTTTGAAAAGGTATATGAGCTAATCGATACAGCTTGTGAAAATATAGCTAAAAACCTATAGATGTCCGGCAAGGGGAAATTATATCTCATCCCAACATTACTTGGCCCTTCAAACTGGGAGAAGGTAATGCCAAAGCATATCCACAAAGTTCTTGTAAACTTAAAATATTTTGTTGCTGAAGATATCAGGACAAGCAGAAGGTATTTAAGCAAGTTATCGGTTACCAATATACGAGACCTTAATTTTTCCAGCTTAAACAAGCGAACGAGCAAGGAAGAGCTTGACCACTTATTAGATCCTGTGAAACGAGGGAATGATCTTGGCCTATTATCTGAAGCAGGATGCCCCTGCCTTGCAGATCCTGGCGCAGACTTAGTTGGGATTGCACATCAGCAAAACATCCAGGTAGTTCCCCTTGTTGGCCCCTCTTCAATCTTATTGGCACTTATTGGATCTGGCATGAATGGACAAGCATTTAAATTCAATGGATACTTACCAAAAGACAGAAAGCTAAGAATAGATGCTGTTCTCAAACTGGAAAAGGAAGCCAACAAAGGAGTTACACAAATATTCATTGAAGCCCCATATAGAAATCAACATCTTCTAGAAGCTATTGTTGAGAATTCAAATACCAATACAAGGCTATGTATTGCCACCGACCTTACTTTAGATTCAGAGATGATTTTAACAAGACCTGTTGGACAATGGAAAAAGAAGTTACCTTCTATTAATAAGAAACCAACCGTATTCCTTCTAGGAAAAGAAAACTAGTTCATAATTGCTTTGGTGGTTTTTACAACTTTTCCATTTTCAAGCAGTTGGACAAACAGCATCCCTTTACCAAGATCCTTGAGTAAAAGTGTTCCATCTTTATAATGGCCTGATGTAAACACCTTCAATACTCGGCCCTTTATGTCCAATACTCTAATCGTTGTTTGATTCAGGCTTCTATTATTTAGGATATTAATTTCGGCATAATCGTCAAACGGATTTGGAAACACTGAAAAAACATCCTTTAGATGTACAGAATTCTGAGGTATGCCTATATAATTTTCATTAAGCTCATCTTTCGTTTCAAATACATTGCCTACATCGTAGAAATCAACGGTCAAAAAATTGGGAAGCTTTCCTTTTTCCTGCATACATTGATTTGCCCTGTTCAAGAAATATGGATTTGAATTGGCAAGTACTGAAGAGTCCAGTTCTCCAGTCCCTAGAGTTTGATTGGTAACAAAATGATTTAGTATAAACAAACTGTTGATCGAATCTCCACGATTGAAATTACAAGAGAAATCAGCCCTGCTACTATTTGAGTAGTGGGTCTCTACACAATAATCCCAAACATAATGATACCATTCTTGTCCTGCCCCAGCATCATCTATGTCCGAAAACACCACAAGCCGTTCATTGTTATTTATCATCTCCTGCAAGGTAGGCCAAGGCTGCCCAAATGTTTGGGTAAACAAATACGGTTTTAAGCCAGTTGAAGTAAAAACAGCATCCATTTCGGAAGCATTTATGTATGCTTCAAAAATTATGGTGAGTATTTCATTGGGATTTTGATCGATAAATTGCTTTATGTCACTTAAAACATCTTCCAATGGCTCACTTCCCAAGACCGGTGTTATACCATGGTATAAACTTGGTGTGCCAAAAACATCATTGTGTACATCCAGCATAAATGCCCTAACACCATCTTGCATCTGTTGTGCTACTGAAAAAGACTGGTTTGGCAGCTGAAAAGAAGGGCTGTAATTATATGCATTATGGGTAGTTACATACACTACATGGTCATACCTCTTATCACAAATATCAGGATCTCCATTACACTGAGAGAATGCAGTAAAGCTGAAAATCTGCATTGCAAATGCGCTCAATAATAGCCTTATCATGAATTACTCCTTTATAATAATGCCACTTGCTATGAAACATCTTTGGATTATGGACTCATTAATGGCATCAACTAACCTTGTTAGTTCACCAAGATCTTTTGCATATTGTTTTTGCATTTCCACGCTAACAGGCCTTAAAAAGGTCTTTCCCATAATGAAACAGCTCTTACCGGCAACATCTTTTGGAATAAACAGATTATGCTCTAAAAAGCTAACGACCATTTTCTCGCCACCCAAAAGGTTGACCTTCATCCAGCATCCTTTTGTTTGACAAACTTCACTGATGCCAACTTTTAGCTTTATCTCTAATGTATCCGTGTTTTTTGCCAATACCACGAATTCGTTAAGCGCTATCGCATCTTGCTGATTAAACTTTTCACCATAATAGTTCATGCCATCCTCAATAATAATCTTCTGAATGTTTACATTTTCATTAGAGGAACAGGCAACAAGAAAGAATATCATAAGCTGAAGTAACAATTTTCTTCTTTTGGCAATTTGGATATTCATAGTATGCAGCTTAATTATTTTATATCTATTAGTTCAACATCGTAAACCAATACTGAATGAGAAGGGACTTTATCGCCATCTCCCATTAAACCATATGCTAAATGCGAAGGTAAAATAAACTTCGCCTTGTCTCCAGTTTGCATATAGAAGACCCCTTCATCCAGACCGTCTTCAACTTCACCCTTGCCAGCTACAAAGCCTTTAGTTCCGTCAATATCAGAACTATAACATTGCGTTCCATCCATAAGGTTTACATTATAATTTATAACCACCGTCTTGCCAGAATCTACCTGCTCTCCCCCACCTTTTTCATAAATCAAATACCTAAGGCCTGAGCCAGTAAGCTCCATGTTCCATTTTCTTCTCTTAAGATATTCTTCGATTTTTCTATTTTCTACTTTCAACCTTTTTTTATTGGCATCAATTAATGGTTCTTTGACCTGCTCTTCTGACAGGATCGTTTTTGGAGCTTCATTTGTAGAGCAGGAAATAAAGATAATCAAACCACTTATAAGAAACAATAAATATCTAAATGATATCATCAGGTTAATTTGTCTTTGTAATTTAAAATTATAGCTAAAAACTGGGTTTCAGCATCTTGTAATGTTCCGGAACGCTCACCACCTGCTGCATTTCTATGGCCACCACCATTAAAATGTTCTTTTGCAATCAAATTTGCAGGACATTTTCCGCTCGAACGAAAAGAGAATTTAACACTTCCTGTCTTTTCTGTCATTAAAACAGCTAAGCTAACCTTATTAATTGATAGCGCATGATTAACAAGTCCTTCTGTGTCACCTTGCTGAAAGTTGAATTTTTCAAGATCCTCTATTGATAGCATTATATAGGCTACATTCAAATCTTTAACCACCTTCAATTTTTCAGAAATAGCATAACCAAGTAACCTGATCCTATCTTCAGTGTTGCTTTGAAAAATATGGTCTTGTATCATTAAATTATCTGCACCAGCTTTAATCATCTCCCCTGCTATATAATGTGCATTGGCTGATGTTGAGCCATATGAAAAGGAACCAGTATCCGTAAGAATTCCAGTATAAATGCATGCTGCTACATCTTTATTTATCAGGCCCCTGTCACCAAGAGAAGTAATAAATTCAAAAATGAGTTCGGCTGTAGAGCTGGAAGATACTACAGAAAGCATATAATCTCCGAAATCATCAGGATCAGGATGATGGTCAATTACAATCTTAATACCATCAAACGATGTGACCAATTCTTTTAATCCCTTGGCCCTATCCGGTGTATTATAATCAAGGCAAAACATCATATCAGCCTCATCAAACCTTTTTATGATTAAGTCTTTATCCAAATAATAATTTAGGACATTATCGTTGCCAGGGAGCCATTTTAAAAAATTGGGGTAATTGCTAGGAGAAATGACTGTAGCCTTATGGCCTTTCTGTAAAAGGTAATGATAAAATGCAAGGGAAGAACCCATGGCATCTCCATCTGGCAGTTGATGGGTGGTTATTATTATCTTCTTCGGTGAATCAAGCTGTTCTTTAATTCTAGAGATCTCTTTTTTAGTCATTTCTTTCTGGGTTTGCAATCCCTACGAAGTTAATATTAATTGCTTAATTTCGCATCCGCACATAATTGGATCAAACAAATAATTTTCAAAATAAATGGCAGATAATATAACGTTAACCATGATAAAACCAGATGCTGTAAGAGATGGGCATACAGGAGCAATTTTAGATATGATCACTAAAGCGGGGTTTAAAGTTAAGGCGTTAAAGTTGAAACAGTTATCTGCTGAAGATGCCAGGAAATTCTATGCTGTTCATAAGGATAGGCCGTTTTACGATTCATTGGTAAGCTATATGACTTCAGGGCCAATTGTGGCAGCCATCCTTGTAAAGGAAAATGCAGTAGAAGCATTTAGAAATTTCATAGGTGCAACCAACCCCCAAGAAGCTAAAGAAGGCACCATAAGAAAATTATTTGGGTTATCTCTTGAGAGTAATGCCGTACATGGTTCAGATAGTGATGAGAATGCTATTATTGAGGGCAGCTTCCATTTCACCCCTGCAGAGCAATACTAAGATTAGGTAATTATTATTTCATTTATTACCTCCTCGCCTAATTCTTGGTTGAGGTGTTGTATCATTTTTGATTTTGCATAAGACAATTCATCCTTAATAACAGCAGAGCCAAAGCTTACATATAGCTTTTTGTTTTTCAAGTATAGTTTGGTTGTATGGTTTGAAATGGTTTTACCTACCAACTTCTCCCAGGAAGCTTTTAATCGCACTTGCATTATCTTCTCTTCAAGATTGTTTTCTCTTAAAAAAGCTTTGATGGTATCTTTCAATGAATATTCCACTATTTTACTAAAGAAGGATTCTTTTTATCCAATAAAACTAAACCATTATTTACATTAAACATCATATATCCTACCGCAATATTTTTCAAGACTTCTTTTAGCCTTTTCTTGTGAGTGTGCGTAATGAATATTTGCCCAAAGGCCTCTCCGCTTACTTTTTCTATTAGTTTCTTCACTCTTGAAGGATCAAGCTTGTCAAATATATCATCCAATAATAGAAGGGGCTTAAATTCCTTAAAGTTCTTAATAAAATCAAACTGGGCCAGTCTTATAGCAATTACAAATGATTTTTTCTGGCCTTGAGATCCAATCTTTTTTATCGGAAAACCTTCAATCTTAAATAAAAGGTCATCTTTATGGATTCCTACTGTTGAATATTGCACTATCCTGTCTCTATCCAATGCTTCCGCAAGTATAAGACTAAAGTCTTTGTCGTTTAGCTGTGAGGAATAACTGATACTAACCTTTTCCGCACCTCCTGATATAAAGTTAAAATACTCTTGGAAAATCGGCAGAAATTGTTCCATAAAGGCAAGTCTTTTATCATGAATTAGTTTTCCTAGCCTTACCATCTGCTCATCCCAGACTTCCAATGAGGGGACATCAAAATTTACAGTGCCTGCCAATCGCTTAAGGAGTGCATTTCTTTGCAGGAGGATCTTATTATATTCTATTAAATTATCAAGATATATTTTGTCTAGCTGAGAGATAATAGTATCTATCAATTTCCTTCTAATCTCACTTCCCTCAGAAATCAACGAAATATCCTCAGGGGAAACCATTACAACAGGCAATAAGCCAATATGGTCAGCCAGCCTTGAATATTCCTTGCTATTCCTTTTAAATGTTTTTTTGTTTCCCTTTTTAAATCCACAATACACCTTTTCTTCTTTTTTGTTTAATTCAAAAGTACCCTGAATCATATAAAACCCTTCTCCATGATTAATGTTCTGTCCTTCAATCGGATTAATAAAACTCTTACAAAAGGATAGATAATGAATGGCATCAAGAAGGTTGGTTTTTCCGCCACCATTGTCTCCAACAAAACAATTGACATGATCTGCAAAAGAAAGATTTACATCCTTGAAATTCTTAAAATTGATAAGACTGAGTTTTTTCAGATACATCTGTCAAAAAATAATGGTATTAAAATCTACTGTACGATAAACTTTGAAAATTAATAAAAACTGGGTTAAAGAAAAAAACTTATTTTTGCATGTCTTTTCTGGAAGACAAGTATCAATGATGAACATATTTTACCCATGGCAAAAAAGCAGGACGATACAATATTAGATGTTACTGAGGTTTATAGCAAAACGGAAACATATATTGAAGAAAACCAAAAAAGCCTCACATTAATTATTGGGGCAATCGTTTTGATTATCGGCGGATATTTTGGATATAAAAAATTATATGTAGATCCTTTAGAAGTTGAGGCACAATCACAAATGTTTGTTGCAGAAAGATATTTCGAACAAGATTCTTTAAATCTTGCAATAAACGGTGATGGGAACTATCTGGGGTTTTTAGATATCTTGGATGAATATAGTGTTACTCCTTCTGGTAACCTGGCAAATTATTATTTAGGAATTTGTTATCTAAAGCAAGGTAATTATGAAGAGGCAATTGAATATTTAAGTTCATTTGATGCTAAAGATGAAATAGTGAGTTCAGTAGCTACTGGAGCTATAGGAGATGCATATATGGAACTGGGCGAAACCAAAACTGCTACATCCTATTATATGGATGCTGCAAAAGAAAGCAATAATGATTTTACAGCGCCTATATATTTAATGAAAGCGGCATTAGGCTATGAAGAACAAGGCAACTATAAAAAAGCAGCCAAAATTTATAATAACATCAAAAACTCCTATCCGGATACAAAGGAAGGATTAGAGGTTGAAAAATATCTTACCAGAGCAAATTCAATCGCAAACACCAAGTAAATTCCTCATTGGCTACTAAGGCTGACATCCTTCATCAAATAACATCTGTTCCTTCGGGGAAGAACATGAGATTTGGTATCGTGGTTGCAGAATGGAATCCAGATATTACTTTGGCTATGTACGAATCAGCCACAAAAACTTTAGAAAAATATGGTGTAAAAAAAGAAAATATCAAAACCGTGCATGCTCCCGGAAGCTATGAATTGCCCATGGTTGCCCAAATGTTGGCTGAGAAAAAATGTTATCATGCCATTATATGCCTGGGTTGTATAATCCAGGGAGAGACAAAACATTTTGATTTTATTGCTGAAAGCGTTGCAAATGGCATACAGCATGTTGGCTTGAAATACAATACACCTGTCATTTTTGGAGTTCTTACACCTAACAATATGCAACAAGCAAAGGACAGGTCTGGTGGTAAATATGGAAACAAGGGAGAGGATGCAGCCATTGCTGCAATCAAAATGGCAAATTTACAAAAGACCATTTAGAGTGTCCGCTAACAAAATTTAAACACATGAAGGAAATTCTCTTCATCTGCTCATTTATAAGCCTAACCATCACTTCCTTCTCTCAGAAAGAAGAAATTTTTAAAGGGATAGAACTTTACAATAGAAGGGCTGAAAGCACAAAAGACTTGATAGCTTCTCCTGAAACCATAAACGGTGCAATAAAACACTTCAAAAATGCATTGAAATCACGATCTACAGAGGAAGAGGCAGCAGTATTTTTAATGAAATGTTATTATTTTAAAGGCTCCTTTGTTGAAATTGAGAAAAACAAACGCCTTGAAGCTTATTATAAAAGTAAGATACTTGGGGAAACTATGATTTTAAAGTATCCAGGATCTGCTGCCATTTATTTTTGGCATCTGGTAAATTTAGCAAAATGGGGAGAAACATCTGGAATTATGAAATCTGCAAGAGAAGGGTTAGCAGATAAATTGAAATCACTTAGTGAAAAAGTGATAGAATTGGATCCAAATTATAGAAAAGGAGGTGGATATGGTATGCTAGGCATTATTCATTATAAAACGCCCTATATTCCCTTTATTTTGTCTTGGCCTGATAATGACGATGCGATTGAAAACCTTGAAAAATGTTTACAAATTAATAGCGAAGATCTTATGGCTGGCCTCTATTATGCACAAGTCCTTCATGATGAAGGAGAAGAAGAAAGGGCAATAACAGTTCTGAAAAAAATTATTTCCTGCACACCAAGAGAAGATAATTCTTTGGAGGACAGTAAAGATATAGCCGATGCAAAAGTATTTCTGGCTGAATATGAATGATACTTATTCCATGGTTTAATATGCCCAGGTGGTGAAATTGGTAGACACGCTAGCTTGAGGGGCTAGTGTTCGCAAGAACGTGCAGGTTCAACTCCTGTCCTGGGCACAATAAAGCCCTCATTTTATCTGATAGAATGGGGGTTTTCTTTTTTAGGGGACAGTTTTTCATTTTTCCTCCCCCTTTTCAATTATGGTGTTTAGGCAATATATTTTAACGTTTGATGCATTACCTGACACACCGACATCCAATAAGGTTATAATGGTAAATATTACTATCTTCATACTGATGTTCGGAATATCACGCTAATCGATAGTCAGCTTAGATGCATCTAATGAAAATGGATAATTTGAATTGACTTTCTTTAAGCACCCAATTAAAATCAGATAATGGTAGCTAAGAATATTGATAATAACACTGATATTGTTGAAACAGAGTGTGCTATTCTTAGAAAGGTTAATGAATTTATCGTGATTGTCGAGTTTAAGGCTGATTGTGTTATAACAAGAGAAAATGCAGCAGAGGCAGGGGAAAAGGCAATATCACTTTTTAATGGCGGAAAGTTTTTTTCTATAATTGATGGGACAAAAGGTCTTGCTACTCTGACTAATGAAACACTGGCTTATAGTGCAACGGATGAAACGTTGGTTAAACATCGCATGGCACAGGCTATTATTGTTGATAAGTTATCATTATCCCTGGTTGCTAATTTCTATCTTAAGTTCAAAAATCCAAAACGGCCGGTTAAGGTATTTGACAAAATACATAAAGCATATAGATGGCTAGAGTCTCAACAATTTCTGTTAGAAGAGTAACTTTAATAGCCTTTCCAACAGAGCCTTCATGAGGTATATGGTGCCAGAAAATTTTTCATGAAAACGTTATATGTTGATAATAAGCGTGGAGATTTTGTTTTAAGGGGATCACACCTTATAGAACTTTCCAGACCTGGTTCAAAATCTTCTGCCAACAACATATCTCCACCCAAGTAATAATATTATTATAAATGTAGCCCCAAAGGTCATGCCTCTCATGCCATGCTCTCTTGTTTTAATAGACGTAGACATAAGTTCTATGCTTGCAAACCATATCGCGGCCAATCCGATTAATAGCAATGAGGAGAACAAGATATTCTCAAAAATAATGATCTTCCTGTCTTTTTTTTGGGGTTTCTTTCCATATCTTCTAAAACCATCAAACATCTTATTGCCAGGTCTGTATTTTGGATCAGCATGGGGCTTTTTCTTTGTTATAGTTTGTATCACATTATCATAACCAAATTGTAGTATCAGGTCATACTTTTTTCTTTTCTCAGGATCAATCAGCGTCTCATAGGCTTGTCCAATAGCTTGAAATCTTTTTAGTGATTTTGAGGAGCTATTAACATCTGGATGGAACATCTTTGCTCTATAGTAAAATGCCCTGCGAATCTCTTCATGATTTGCATTGCGGGGTATTCCTAATATTTTGTAATAATCGAGCAATGGCTTTGTCTTCTTTGTTATTATAAATCAGTATAGCTCTTTTTTATAATTTACATACACACTTATTGTACACACACAAATTTATTGACCCCTTGTATCATGTCTCCAATATATAGAGTATAAAAATAAATTGCCGTTGCCAGCGTGCCCTCAAAGGCTACTTCATTTAATCCTTTTTGAATATGAAAAGGCAACCTTGCTACTTCATTTCCAAGCATGTCTGTGATAGAAATGGAAGAAGACCCTATATCTTTGGTGCTTTCTATCTTAAAAACCACTGAACCCCCTGTTGGATTGGGCTCACATGGCAAAAGCCTGACAATATTAAAGCTATTGTTTTCATAAAGGTTATATCGTTGATTACTTACGTTAAAACAGGCCAATGGGTCTTGATTAAGATTATCAATAGAAGCCGTGGCTGTCGTCACTTGGGAAAGTCCATATGTTTCAGTAGCAAAAATGCTTGTCACTCCATTAATATCAACACCTGCTAAACTTACCCTATAAAGGTTTTGGGCGCCAATATTTGGTATAGAAAAATAATTTGTATCAGAGAAACTATAAAGTGTGTCGTAATTGGCGCTGCTAACATTTATATGTCGGACCCCTACTCTATAAGTATTATACTGCGGTGTTCCCAAGAGCTGAACTCCAAATTCTGAACCTGAATTGATCAATTGAAATGTAGGAGCTGGTGGCATTATGCTTACCATTGTAGCACCGAAGGCATTTATCAACACATTTCTAGCCAAATAATTGAAATCGACAAAAAAACTATCCAATAATCCATCCATGTCGGTATCCACTCCCAGAATGTCTGAGCTGGTGTGCTGCCTATCTGTATAATTAGAATTGGTCAAGACCGCATCACCATGTTCATTTGCTGACGAAAACCTAATTGCAATGAAGCCATCTTCCCTAAAAGGAATATGGTCCCCTCCCCTTCCAGCTCGATCTTCCTGGTCAATCATTTCAATTGACATAGGTACTTCCATAATACTCATCAGCTTTTTCTCATATAATAATTTCAGAAAGTGGCCATATCCTCTACTTGGTCCATTTGCTGAGAAAACCCTAACATGTGTGCTGTCTATATGATTTTCAAATGGACAGCTAGGTCCAGAAGATGTTTGTCCACATAAAATACCACCCACAACATCATTGTTTTGAACCGCAATAACCTGGATTCCAGCATTTACACAATATTGTGAAAACGCGTCAGCACCATGAAGTCCCTGCTCCTCTCCGATTGTTAGCATAAAAACAATGGAATGAGGAAAAGTATATTTGCTCATAACCCTGGCAAGTTCCAATACCAATGCAGAACCGCTTCCATTATCTTCCATGCCATGGGCTTTACATGTGTCATCACAGCTGCTTTCACAACGGCTATCTACATGCGCTTCAATAATAACAACACCTTTAGCATTATCTGATCCGGGTAAAATTGAAAAAATATTTCTGTGTTGTGGTACACCACATATATCTGCATCAAATTGGAGATATGAACTAACCAGCCTATTTTCATGGGCTGCACTAAATGCTTCAAACTTCTTTAGGGCCCATCGTCTCGTTGCCCCAATTCCAATAGTCTCAGAAATAGTGTCTGAACCTGTATTCCTATTGTAAAAGGCACTAAGCTTTTCAAGGTAGCTCTTCAAAGAATCGCTGGAAATCTCTTCTTTGATCCCACAAACAATCTCAGTCAAATCATTAATTACAGATAATGCTGCATAATTTGAGGGGTCATAATTTCCCTTTAGTATTTGATCTGCCTCAATGTTAGTAACCAGGAGATTACTTTGACAATGCAATAAATTATTAATTCCAAAGGATAAAAAACTAATTAATAATAAAATGCGAAACATAATGGAATTGCTATAAGATAATCTGGCAATAAATCAAATGCTCTGGTTTTGAAACATAAATGACTTAAACGTGCCCTACTCCTTTTTAAAAAGTGATTAAACAAATATAATAAATAATGGAGGAGTCTATTAAGCTAGGTAGCCTGGCTCTCTAAGAAGCCTGTTATTGCAGTGTAAGCTAAATTAAGCTCATCATTTGTAATACAATATGGAGGCAGTATATATATCACATTCCCTAAAGGCCTAAGGATGATTTTTCTTTCAATAAAGAATTTATAGATACTATCACGTTTTGGGTTGAAATAAGATGTTTCTTCATCTGAAGACAGCTCAAATGCCAGGATCGTCCCAGTTTGCCTGATGTTTTCTACACCTTCAACTTTAGCAAGCTTTTCAGCAAATTGCCTATGGCAAGATGAAATGCGTTCAATGTTGAGCCAAGTTTCCTCCAAATCAAAGAGGTCCAAGCTTGCACAGGCAGCAGCACAAGCTACTGGGTTGCCGGTAAATGAGTGGCCATGAAATAAGGTCTTTTGTTTATCATCAGATAAAAAAGCTGAGAATATCTCTCTTGAACATGATGTTGCTCCCAAAGCCATGGTTCCACCTGTCAAACCTTTTGACATACAGACTATATCTGGATTAGCGGCAAGGTGATCAGATGCAAAAAACTTTCCTGTTCTCCCAAAACCAGTCATTACTTCATCGGCAATAGTAAGCACATTCTTCTTCTTGCAAAAAGCTATTAATAGATCAAGTGCATCAGGTTGATGCATTACCATCCCTGCAGCTCCTTGAATTAAAGGTTCATAGATAAAGGTACCAATATTCAAATTGCTATTATCAAGAATTGCTTCAAGCTGGGCTAAAGAATCTTTCTCTTTGCCTGGTATGGGTGCATCAATAAATTGTACATCAAACAACATAGACTCAAAAGGTTTGACAAAAGCTCCTCTGCCAGATACAGACATTGCTCCAAAAGTATCTCCATGGTAAGAATCCCTAAAAGCAACAATTCCATTTTTAGGTTTCTTTTTATTTTCCCAGTACTGAATTGACATCTTTAATGCTACTTCCACAGCAGTTGATCCATTATCAGAATAGAAAATAGAAGATTGGTTCATAGGCAAAACCCTTAAAAGGCGCTCCGCCAACTCTACTGCTTTGGGATGGGTAAATCCTGCAAAGATTACATGTTCCAATGTTTTAACCTGTTCTGATACCTTTTTTGCAATGTGGGGATGTGCATGTCCATGAGAGTTTACCCACCATGAAGAAATAGCATCAAGATATTTATTATCGTTCTCATCTATCAGCCATACACCTTCACCTTTTACTATTACAATAGGAAGATCCACATTTTTCATCTGGGTATAAGGATGCCAGATCATCTCTATGTCTTTAGCTGAGATACTCATACATTTACGAATTCTGGAGCGTATTTTAAGATCATCTTCTTGTTTACCTTATCCTCTAGCTCTATGCGTCCTAACATTGGCAGTTCGGTAATTTTCAAAATTATCTCCTCTGAATCTTTATTCGGCTCGCCATTAAAGATAATTCCAAGAACATTAAACCCTCGGCTTTGTAATGCTCCTGCTGTCAATAGCGTATGATTGATACTGCCTAAATAGTTTTGCGAGACCAGTACAACTTCACCATCAAACAATTGTAATAGATCTATAACCAGGTCAGTATTGTTTAATGGTACCATTAAACCGCCTGGAGGCTCAATAATAAGAGTGTTTTTGGTATCTGGAACATACAATCGGTTAAGGTCAATTAATATATTTTCCTCCGATGCAGCAGCATGAGGAGATTTGTAGCCCTTTAGACGGTAGGATTCCTGATGAAATACTGATTTTTCATTAGAAACCAAGGATCCAACCACTTTCGTATCTGAATTGTCCAAATCACCGCATTGAATTGGTTTCCAATAGTCAGCTTTTAGGGCTTCTACCAAAACACTAGATGCTACCGTTTTTCCTATTCCTGTACCTATTCCAACTATTATTATTCGTCTCATAATAACTTTATTATACTATTTACCAAGCGTTCAACATCTTTACTTGTATTAAAGATATGTAAACAAATTCTTAATCTCTCAGTTCCTAATTGAACGGTAGGGCTGAGGATTGGGCGCACATCAAAACCTTCATTTTGAAGTAATGATGATATGCGCTTAACTCGTTCATTTCCACCTAAAACAAGACACTGAATAGGTGAAAAACTATTGCTAATATACAAAGTTTTAATACCTTCAATCTTTTTTCTATATAAATCTATTAATCCATTGAGTTCCAATATTTTATAATTACTTTTTGACATTTTGTCATAGGCTGTTTTTATAGCATAAATGCCATGTTTTGGAAGGGCAGTACTGTAAATAAAGGGCCGCGCAAAATTGATTAACAATTGCCTTAGTTCCTCACTCCCCAAGACAATTGCGCCATGGGCCCCTAAGGCTTTTCCAAAAGTATGAACGCGAGCAAAAACCTTAGACTCCAAATTTAATTGAACAACTCGCCCTTCTCCCCTATTTCCAAAAACTCCTGTTGCGTGGGCTTCATCCACAATTAGTCGTGAACGATACTTAGCGATTATATCTGTCAATTCTTGCAAAGGTGCAAAATCTCCATCCATTGAATAAACAGACTCAACCACTATATACACAATGCCTTTAATCTTTTGTATCTTTCTTTCAAGGTCCTTAAGGCTATTATGCTTGAAGGATTGGGACCTAGCAAAGCCCAGCCTGATACCGTCTCTTACTGAAGCATGTATCAGCTCATCATATAAAACAGTATCTCCCCTCTGGGGAATGGCAGAAAGAAGCCCTAAATTTGCATCATAGCCAGAGTTAAAGATCAGCCCTGCTTCAGATTTGTGATATTCTGCAATAAACCCTTCTAATTTCTCTACAAGCCCTGAATTCCCAGTTAAAAGCCTTGAACCAGTAGATCCGCCACCATTAATCAGGATATCATCACCAGATTCAAATGACTTTGAGAAGCCTAGATAATCATTAGAGCAGAAGTCTATTAAATTATTTTCTGTCCTCAGCGTGCGCAAGAGGCCTTCCGATTCCCTAACTTTTAATCTGGCATCCAATAGAATGGTATCTTAACTTAATATATTGATCAAATTAAATTTGTGATGCTATTGCAATTTGACTTGCTTATTCATGGAAGTAAATGCTTTTTTGGGAGTTAAGCCCAGGTCTTCAAAGAGTTTTATGTCCTCATTAAATGCTGGGTTTGGTGTGGTAAGCAATTTATCTCCTGCAAAAATCGAATTAGCTCCGGCAAGGAAACAAAGTGCTTGCGTTTCTTTGTTCATTTGCAACCTTCCTGCTGACAACCTAACTGTAGATTCTGGAAGAACTATTCTTGTAGTAGCTATCATCCTAATCATTGCCCAGCTTGAAACCAATGCTTGGTTTTCCAAAGGGGTGCCCGGAACAGGTACCAAAGCATTTACAGGTACCGACTCTGGATGTGGCTTCATTTTTGCCAATGTTAGCAGCATTCCAACCCTATCATCCTCAGATTCTCCCAGTCCAATAATACCCCCAGAACATACAGTCATTTTTGTTTTCCTAATGTTATCAATGGTATTTAAACGATCCTTATAGTCTCGTGTTGATATCACATCTTTATAATGTTCTTCAGATGTATCAATATTGTGGTTATAGGCATATACACCTGCCTTTTCAAGTTTTTTTGCCTGATCCTCAGTTAACATACCCAAGGTACAACAGACCTCAAGCCCTAGATCGTTGACTTGCTCAGCCATAGCCAACACCTTATCAAAATCACTATTATCCCTAACCTCACGCCAGGCAGCTCCCATACAAAACCTTGAGGCTCCCCCCTTTTTAGCATTTTTTGCCGCATTCACAACCTCCTCTACCGGCAATAATTTATGAACTTTAACACCAGTGTGGTATCTTGCAGCCTGAGGACAATAAGAACAATCCTCAATACATCCACCGGTTTTAATAGAGATCAAAGAGCTAACCTGCACCTCACGAGAATTGTGAAAGGTTCTATGCACCCTGGCAGCATTATATACCAAATCCAACAATGGCTCATTAAAAACTGTTTCTATTTCTTCCCGTTTCCAGTTATTTCTTGCTTTGTCCATTTCAGATTATTTAACTTTCGCAAAGATAGAATTTATTCTAATCCTATAATTTGTAATTTTGCTAAATCAAGAAAAGTATAACTCTTCATTATTT
>JYMV01047796.1_pt1 | contig 36759 bp, 33 predicted proteins | sample 338911 | NCBI WGS metagenome assembly JYMV01 (sample SAMN03354496, study PRJNA234377) | hydrothermal vent metagenome | biome: Deep sea; feature: Hydrothermal plumes at the Eastern Lau Spreading Center, Western Pacific Ocean; material: Seawater | place: Tonga | collected 2009 | depth 2000 m m | reverse complement strand
AAGTTTATCGGCAGCATTCCAGTCGCGCACTTCACCAGCGATGCGAGATGGCCAACGCTCATCGTGATCAAAAGCGGTAATAGGACCAATACCAGACCGGCCCTCTAGTAAGCCACTCCATGTCGAGGCCACGTCATGACCAAGGTTTGAAATAGCACCAAGACCGGTAATGACAACCCGCCGCTGAGAAAATAAGGACATGTAATAATCCTTGAGTTATTCAGCGCCAGAAGCTTCTGCGATAAAATCGACAGCGCTTCCTACTGTTTGAATTTGTTCTGCTTTCTCATCTGGAATATCAGTTGAAAATGCATCTTCAAGTTCCATTACTAGCTCAACAGTATCTAAACTGTCAGCATTTAAGTCATTTGCGAAACTTGATTCTAGTTTCACTTCAGATTTATCAACACCAAGTTGTGTTGAAACAATATCGATCACTTTAGCTTCAATTTCTGCACGGGTCATCGTCAGTACTCCTTTAAAAACCGCGACTATCGCGGTGGTACTCATTATATCACGGACTTCACGCCCATTGGGTTACAAGAGCCAACTAGTGGCAATTGCATTTACATCAACAAGTTAATCCACCATCCACAACGAGGACTTGCCCCGTCATATAGCCGCCACCTTCAGAAGCCAAGAATGAAACCGCAGAAGCGATTTCTTCGGGCTGTCCATACCTTCTAAGGGGTACGGAGCCCTCAACCCCTTTACGAATATCCTCGCTTAACACCGCGGTCATATCTGTTTCGATAAATCCTGGCGCAATTGCGTTTGCTGTAATTCCTTTGGAACCAAATTCTTTAGCGATTGTTTTAGTCAAGCCGACAAGCCCTGCTTTCGCGGCGGCGTAATTTGCTTGCCCAGCGTTCCCGTTCAAGCCGGTAACCGATGTCAAATTAATCATCCGTCCCCAGCGACCGCGCATCATTGGTCTCGCAGCTGTCTTGCACCCGATGAACGCTGCCTTAAGGTTCACGTCAATAACGGAATCAAAATCTTCTTCGGACATACGAAGCATTAATCCATCGCAAGTCATTCCAGCATTATTCACGAGAACGTCCAATCGACCGTGCTGCTCAGCGATTGACTCAATGGTAGCAGCGAACAAAGAGAAATCGGCAAGGTCGCAAACGTGTGAACTTGCTTGCCCACCGTTGCCTTCAATTTCTGCCTGCACTTCTTCAAGTGCTTCTTTATTTCGAGCAATTAAAGCGAGAACAAAACCATCGCTTGCCAATTTCATAGCAATAGCTCGGCCAATTCCTCGGTTTGCACCAGTTACAATCGCAACCCGCGATTCGCTTTTTGAATTTGTATTAGTAATAACTTCGACTCCGATACTTTATGTAATCAGTACTAAATTTAGTGACCAGGGGTCGCAGGACCACCAGGACGTGATGGGGGACCACTTGGTCCGTCGTCTTGCGAACCTGAATTAGTTTCCTTATCCGTTTCACCAGCAAGAACATACGACGAACCTGCGTCCGGCTGCAAGGCAATTTGCGCTTGTTTATCAATAAGAGCAAAGTAACTTGTAATCCAGTTTCCACTGAGCGTGTCCACTAAATTTGGCTGCGTTGGCATAGATGTAAATGTGCTTTTTTGCCCATCAAATTGAAATCCCCAAAGTTGCACTTGGTAATCCATACCTATTTCAAACACACCCATAACACAATCAGAGCCAGAAGGATCTAGTCCAATTTTCAAATCAAGCCGTGTAACTGTGTTCATATGCTCAGACAAACCAGCATTAATCATTGCATCGAGTTCGATTCGATCGCCCATTGAAATTGAATTTTTAAGCGAAGCCGCATCGCACTTGAGCAATGCATCGAAAAATTGCAAAAGTGCAACTCGCGATTTTTCAACTCGAGGCGCATCTAATTCATCAAGGTAAATTCTATTGTCGATTGATAAATCGTCCATCAATTGAACAATTGTTTTGACTTTTGGTTTTGGTTTTTTTACAGCTGTTTTAACAACCGTTTTTGGAGCTTCAACAACTTCTTCCCCACCACCGCATCCTAGACTAAATAATACGCTGCTAGACAAAAGAGTTGCCAAAATACTTTTATTAATTAGGTTCATTGTGTGCTTCAACTTTCACTTCTCGAGTAATTCTTCGCATGAGCCCTCGCAACACTCCGCTTGGGGCGAGTTCATGCCAACTGCAACTATCATACCTTTTTGCCATTGCACTGCAGGATTGAGACCAACGAACAGAGTCTGTAATTTGTTTTACAAGACAATCTGCAATTGTTGAGGAATCGTGTAATTCCGCTGTAACATTTGACCAAACATCTATTTTTGGTGCTTGTAGTGCCACTTCTGAAAGCGCAACGCGCATTCCTTCAGCAGCCGATGCCATAAATGGTGAGTGAAACGCACCCGCAACCGAGAGTGGGGTCGCCCGCACACCTCTAGATTCCGCTAATGTTGCCACTCGATCACAAGCCGCAACTGAACCGCTTAAAACCGTTTGCCCTGGGGCATTAAAATTAGCAGCAACGAGAATTTCATCACCTTCTTTCGCCTCATCACATAACGCAAGTGCAGTTTCGTCATCGCCCATTACTGCAATCATCGTGCTTGTTTCTGCTTCTGCTGCAGTTTGCATTCGTTGTCCACGCTCTACAACAAGACGTAATCCCTCTTCAAATGAAAAAACGCCAGCAAGATGAAGTGCTGTGTACTCACCAAGAGACAACCCCGCCGTTGCAACTACTTCGCCTTCTAGCCCCTGCTCACGAAGGCCATGCCATGATGCAACGGAGCAAGTATAAATTGCTGGTTGGCTAATATTTGTTTTGTTAATTTCACCGTTGGGATCGTTGAAACAAATTTCACTCAGAGGAAGACCTAACGTGCCACCAAGAATGACATCTGCTTCTTCAAAAATTGCTTGTGCCGCCGGCGAAGCATCAAACCACGCCTTTCCCATTCCTGCTTTTTGCGCACCTTGCCCCGGACATAACAATACAAGCGAATCAGCCATTTTAAATTCTCCAGGCGCTACTGGCCCATGTTAGTCCGCCGCCAAAAGCAAGAAGGACAATAACATCACCGCGATTAATTTTTCCATCTTGCCATAGTTGATCGAAGCAAAGCGCTGCGGCGCCTGCTGAACTATTACCAAAATGGCTGATATTTTTATATACTTTTTCGTCAGGCAATCCCAGTTTGGCCTGTGCGGATTCAATAATTCGCATGTTCGATTGGTGACAAATGAATTGGCTAACATCATTAGGAGTTAAGCCGGTTTCTTCTAAAAGTGTTTCTGCAATTTGTTGAAAGGTTGTTACTGCAAATTTATAAACTTCTTTTCCGCGCATTCTTAAATTGCCATAGGTAGTTGTCGCAGTATCACCTTCAACAACTTCCTCTTCGCATGATGGAATATAAAGTGCCGGCCACGGTTCGCCGTTGGCGTTCATAGTTTGGTAAAAACATCCGATCTCAGGGTCGTCGCATTTTTGCAAAATAACAGCCCCTGCCGCATCACCGAACAAAATTGATGTTCCGCGGTCAAGGGGGTCAGTCAGTTTACTCATTGCATCGCAACCAACGACTGCAATTGTGTGTTGTGTACCGCTTCGAATTAAACTGTCGGCAAGATTCATTGCATACACAAAACCTGAACACGCTGCAATAATATCAAAGGCACCTGCAGGTGCAGCATTGACTTCTGCGGACAGTCTGCAAGCATTGGACGGACAAGTCATTTCTGATGTGACCGATGCGCAAATAATTAATGAAAGGTCTGAGCCGTTAATCCCTGCATTTTTAAGCGCTTTTTTTAACGCACGAGTTTGCAATTCAAACGTACCTTCATCTTCGCTACATAAACGTCTCTCGACAATGCCCGTTCTTTGCTCAATCCAAGCAAGGTCGACATCAAATCTTTTTGCTAATTCTTCATTACCAAGTATATTGTCTGGGACGCATGAGCCAGTGCCTAGTACACGAACGCCGCAAGGCATAGTGCTTGTCATGCGATGCTCAATTCTTCAATGGATGCAAGTTGCTCTGTAATATGCTTGTTCACACCCGCTGTTGAGAATTGCTTCACCCGAATAATTGCGTTTGTGATTGTTCGTGCTTCTGAACTACCGTGACAAATCATGCTGATGCCGTTAACGCCCAACAAAGGAGCACCACCATATTCGTGGTAATCGTAATCGGAATAAAACTTTTGCATGATTGGCTTAAATGCTTCAGCAAGTTTTGGATCCGCTGCAGCAACATCACGCGCTATCTTTGTAAGTAAACCAGTCGCAAGACCTTCAGCGAGTTTGATGCTTACATTACCAACGATTCCGTCTGTAATAACAACATCCGCGCCACCATCAAAAAGCGTTCGCCCTTCGATATACCCAACAAAATTAATATCTGGTGCAGCACGTAGCATATCTCGAACAAGTTTAAGATTACTTGTGCCTTTTTGTTCTTCGCCGCCAACATTCATCAAGGCGACGCGTGGATTATCGATTCCGAGAATCCGCTTTGCGTATACTTTTCCCATCACGCCATACTGGGCAAGATGTACTGGTTTTGGTTCAATGTTTGCGCCAACATCGATGAAGGCAACTGTCCCTGCAAATGTAGGAACTGCGGCTGCAATTCCAGGACGGTGAACACCGTCAAGTCTTCGCAAATACATTTGGCTACCTGCGACAAATGCACCAGTATTACCCGCAGAAATTACTGCATCGAGTGGGTTCTCTGCTTTGCGAGATGCGGCTTTGCACATCACCACAAGCGAACTGTCTTGTTTACTACGGACAGCGTCGACTGGACTTTCATCCATTGAAATTAATTCTGTAGTTGCTACAACTTCGACCTTTGCATGGCCTAGGGTTGTGTTAGCAATTCCCTCGCGAATAACATCTTCGTCCCCGTAGAGGACAACAACGTCGTCTGATTCTAGTTTTGAAGTAGCAGCAAGGGCTCCCTCAAGAATAGGGTGCGGTGCGAGATCGCCCCCCATCACATCAACGCCAATTCGCATTAAAAGTTACGCCTTTGTAGCTTTTACTTGAAGACCAGGGCGTACATAACCGCAACTTGGGCAAGAGCGGTGTGGCAAGCGGTTGTTTCCACAGTTTGGGCACAAAGCCAAGTTTGTGCTATTAAGCGCGTGGTGCGAGCGACGTTTACGCTTTCGTGCTGGGGATGTTCGTAGTTTTGGGAGCATCGATCTATACCTTCTTCAACAAAAATTGGACTAACAAAAAGCCGTGGAATGAATGCGGAATTGTAGCAAAATTAAGATTCCCACGCTAGCGTTGATCCAACGCATACTACGATTCTAACCCCATAAACAAGCAAAAAGAGAGCACGGCAAGCCGTGCTCTCTTGAAAAGTGCGTTTTAAGCCCTAAAAAATTAACTGCTTGGGATAAAGTGAAGCCAATCTCCGAACAAGAATTCCAATCGTGCAGCCAAGAGTGCAATCCGACCCATGACGGTGTACCCAAAGGAAGCACCGAAAGTAATCATTAGGAACCAAATACCAATTCGAGCAGTCTTTCCGATAAATCCCTTGTGCTCGACGGAGAAGAAGAAGTAAATCATCGCGCTGAGCGTGGCTACTGTCAGTAAGACCGCATTAAAGGACGCCCAGAAAGCAAAACCATTTTCGCCAGTAACCCATAGTGGGACAATCCCAGCTTTAATTTGAGCAACAAGATCTGCTTCAACATACCCAATCATTCGGTAGCCCGCAGTAATACCAATAAAGAATGCGATTGGCCATCGGCTAATCCAGCCTCCACTTGGCATCAATTGGAACAACAACATGATGATTAATATTGCTGGAATGATATAGAGAAACTGCGTTCCTGCAGATACATCCATGCCTGGAAGGAATGCTGTTTGCACAAATCCAGGAGCCAGTTTACCCAGCAAGAGTGGTACAAAAACATCCCATATTCCAATAACCATGACATAGCCGGCAGAAGTCCCAACGACCAGTGCTTCTGCAAATTTGTACGCTGGATTATCACCGACCAAGAACGACAGAATAAACAGCGTGAAGATTGCTGCTAGCCATAAACCAATTGTTCTTGACCAACTTAAAGTTGCACTGCCACTATCAATTACTTCTTGAGTTAGTTCACTATCTGGAACAACGTTATACGTTACCCATTCAATATCTCCAGAAGATGGAGTATCTGTTGCGCTGTACTTACCATCAGCGTCTGCAGTAAAAGCATGTTGTTCTGGTGTAACCCAGACTTGGCCTGTTCTTGAAGTAGACATACTCCACACAAGCATTATTGCGCCAATAATAAAAATGATGCCCCAAATTAAGGTGTTTGAATTTTTGGATGCTTCTGATGATTTATCCATTACGCTAAACCTCGCTTTCGGCTAACAAAGAAAATTATGTTGCCAAGAATAATTAAACCAATCATCAAACTATGAGCCACCAACTGCGGTCCCATTCTTCGTTTGGCTTCTTGTGCCTTTGGGTTACTTGCAATTGATGGATATACTTCATCGATTGCTGCTTCGTATTCTGCCGCTGCTTTAATCGCACCTAGCACACCAGCAAGTTGTTCTGGAATGTACGGGTACATTTGAGGAGCTTGTACTCCAGTACAACCAGAAACTGTGGTTATTCCAAACGGCGTTGCAGCAAATTGGACCCATTGTTTCGTGCCCGGGTCGCCTGCACTTACATTGATGATTAAATCCATGTCTTGAATATTTTTAATATTCTTTGTCATTGGAATTTCATCAAGCGAAACGCCTTTTGAATCAAGTTCAAACATACCGCGTAAGTCTTGCGTGATCATTCGAATGACAGCTTCGCCACCAGTTTTGTAATCGAACTTCATGTAATCTTCGCCGTACACCAAGTTCGGATATTCAGATTCAATCGTGTCAATGCTCAAGTCAACCATTGGTGGACCAAGTGGCCAAAGCGCCATGTAATATTGCTTGTGCCCCTTGATGGAACAATGGCGCGTAAATGCCTGTGCCATTGGCAACAACTCGCCCTGCGATGCTGGGTCAAAGTCGTACGACAAAAGAATGCGCGAACCTTCTGGCAAATCTTCAATTGCATTGAAGACCATCATTGTTTGCGGTGATATATTTACAGGAAAAACAGTTTTTGCAAGAACCGGAATTGCGACTGCTAACAACATAGAGAGAAAAACCCAACGACGGTCTATATTTTGGAGTATTTTTAACATGGTTTAATCTTGCCCCAGATAGGAGCGGTCAACGCCCAGAAGAATTCGAAGGGAGGTTGCAACAACGCCAAGTGCGATACCAATCGTTATTGCCCGTGTACCTCCCGTGTTTGGAATATTCATAACCCATTCAGTTAAGTGGTCAAAACGAAGCCATTGCATAGATTCTGGTAACCAGCCCTCGAAGAGCCAAACGCCCGCATAGGTTTGACCAAGCAGAACGACACCTGCTGTGACAAGCAACAAGGTTGCCTCTGTATTCTTTGCGCGAAACGCTCGGAATGCTGCTGTGGCAACGTAGAAGGCCAACATTGCAAACATCATCGAAGTAAGCGGAACAATCATGTGTTGGTAAATCCACCACAAGCCCGAGCCACCTTCAAGGTAGTACCCTGACCATCCAACATTTGGATAGATTTCGTTTGGATGCACGCCTATCTTGAATAAACCAAAAATAAGTGTGCCAACGAAACAACCAATAGTCACGGCTGAGTAACCCCAACCCTTCCGTTGACCAGAAATTTTTATGAGATGCAGTTTGACAAGGTTTCCCCCACCTAAAATCATCGCACCAACTGCAAGAATGTTAAACCATTCTTGAGCTTTTAACCCCCAACCCTCAGCATAGGGAATGAAGTTTGCAATGAGCAGGACAAAGCCGGCAATAATTGCAATTATTAATGGGACTGTTCTTTTCACGAGTCGTCTCCCTCTATATCTGTGTCTCCCCCGCCAAATGAGCCCAAGCCCTCTGAGCCAAGCATGTTATTCTTGATGTAATTAAGCGAGTCGACTGCAAGCCCCTCTTCGCTATGCGAGAGCGAGATAATCGAGGCAATGAAAATACCGGCTACAAGAATTAAAACACTAAAGAACTTGCCGTAATCTTGACCTTTAAGTGAACCAATTTGCAGTGGGTCACCTGAAAGATACGCCGACGCTGCAAAGAATTCTTCACCAATCAACGTGTAGTCGCAGGATGCAACAAAGAACGGCAACTGACTTGGCATCGCAGTACCAGCAACTTGAATCGCGCCGATGTGGTTGCCTGTTTCAGCGAGGATGAGTGATTCCGCATAGAAACCACCCATATAAATACATGCCGCAGGTTCTTCGCGAACCATGTAGCCCGTCACGCCAGCAACAAACGCGAATTGTTCATCTGTTAAGTAGTGGATTCGGTCGGGTTGGTACGCATCAGGGGCGCCTGCTGCAAGATATGCTGCTTCAACAGTTTCCCGAGCAGCAGCCATAACAAGTGAGCGACAGGTTGGCACTTCTATTTGTGCACCGTACTCTGCTGCTGTTTTTGCTACGCGAGATAAAACCGTCAATCCAGCAAGCGTTTGAATTTCATTGATATCTTGAATGCCAATAACGAACAAAACAGGTCGTCCCATTTCTGTTGCACGGCCGACTGCTTCATCAATCGCTTCAAGCCCTGCAATTTTTCGAACCCACAACGGTTTTCCTGATCGGGCGTAATTAATATAGTAAGCGATAAACCCACCAAAAATAAGCATGAATATTGCAAGCCATACTTTCGACATATTAAACATCTGCATAACTGGTGTCACAGGTTCTGCATCGCACCAAATTGAACTATCGCCTTGATTACCGACTGAACAAATTCGGTAGTCATAGGTCCAACCACGTTCTACTGTTCGGTCGGTCCAGTGTGATTCGCCAGCGCCCGCTTCAGAGACTTTCTGCCAATTCGAATCTGCTTCATCGAGTTCGCTTCCGTTTGCATCGGAAATTTTTCGCTCGATTGAATACGTGGAAACAATGGCTGACGGATCTGTATCGCTAGCATTTTCATTCAATGGATTGAAAATATCTGTTCCAGAAAGTGCCCAATCCAATTCCACCGAGTTACCTGCATCATCAGGCGTATCAATCACCACTAAATTCGTCGGCGGTTCGGGGAGAGTTTCGAAAGAAAGTGCGGATGCAACACCCGAGTATGCGAGTGATACAAAAACACCAATATAGAACGTGTGACTTTTTTTCATAGATTATTACTCGGTACTATTCCTCAATAAGTTCAACATTAGCTCTGGGCACGATAACCGATTCTCCCGTTTTAAGTTCTACTTCAAGAACTCTGGCTTTTGAGCCTGAACCCAAAACATGTGGCTCGGATGGTAGTGCTTTTACGGTTCCGATGATTCCGAAATACGGATCCCGGATAATTCTTAGTGATTTACCGATTTCTAGGTACCCACCTTCGTGTTCTTTTTCCACTTCACTGTCGCCAGATTCAATTGGAATAATGATTTCTGGACGCATAACACCTGCTCGAATTTGCGTTGCACCATTTACAGATGCCTCATGACCTTCAAATCGCTTCAACAAGTTGAACGTTCGATTAGCCATCGCAATATCACCGAATCCCTCCGTAACAATCACAGTAATCCCCTTTTTTTCACTTCCTGTAATTGCAACCCCAAGGTCATATCCAAGAAACTCTTTCAAATCTTGGTCATCCATACCACCGCCGATAAGAGCAACAGCGCCAACTTTTCTCGCTTCTTCAATTGAATCATCTGTAATTCTAGCTCCGCCGATGACTACACACCCCTTCATATCTGATGTAATTGAAGATGCGGTGAGCGTTTCGTCGCTTGACTCGACTGCAAATTTAATCGTGCCACAGGTTTCGCCACCGATACCGAAGATACCTTGAATAAATGCGACGTCAGATTCGACCGTGCAACCGATTTCAGGATTTACATCCGTAACTGTTCCAGTGATATACGCTTTTACTTCAACTGGAATATCTGGTCCTCGAAGAATTACCTGCCCAGTCACATCTGAAACCGTTTCGATGGTTCCAACGTATGGTGAATTATATTTTTTCTTAAACTTGCCGAAAATACCTGGAGTCTCAGCGATTGGTTCGCCTTTTTCGACTTTATGACCCTCTTTGTACATCATTAATGACAAAACATCTTTGGGCGGTACAGCGAGAAGGTTTGCCATATTCAGTGGGTAAACATCGCCCGGCATGTAGGTTGCTGCCACAATTTGATCAGCGACAACTGAATCGCCAACCTTAACCATAACATCGCCTTTAATTGGCAACATTCGAACGGCGCTGTGCTTCATTCGGTTAGTAACTTTCAATCCTGGTGTGTATGCGTGTGCCATTAATTTTATGCCGTTGCGACTGCAACGTCAATCTCCTCATAGAGTGCCATGTTTTCTACCCATGTTTTCATGGACATTTGGCATTGTTGCCTATCTTCCGGAAGACCAAGGGGTCGACCGCGACCATCGATAATCAATCCGACGGTTCCGCCACGAACTTCGTGCGAAACTTTTTTGCCGTTACCAGCACCAAGGTCAAATCCTCTTACCGGATCGCACAAAATAGTTGCTGTTTGATCTGGAGTCATATCGATTAGTTCGAGATCTCCAAAATTGCATGTTCCTGATGCATTTACATCACCCGAGAGTGTCCAATTGAAACATAGCTTACCTTCTTTACCGAGACCTTTTGCTGCAATACAAGTGCCAAGATAGACAAGACAGTCTCGCTCAAATACTTGTGATGCCGCCTCGGGGTGTACTGCTGAAAGCACGCCAAGGTGAGGCATCATAAAGATTGAATCTTTCGCAAGATCAGTGCAACCTTCAGGTTCAAACGAATCGACGAGCATCATCGCTGTTTGGTTCATATTAGGCGCATGGGAAAGCACACCGCCAGAAGCTACCAGTAAGTTCAATGTCATATTGTTAACAATAGTATTGCCGCCAGTTTGCTGACTAAACGTATCGCCAACAGTTCGTTGCTGTTGCACTCCCTTAAGAGTTGTCGCAAATTCTTTATGTTGTATGTATGCAAGGCGAAGTGCTTCGCGAGCAACTGCTTGTTCAAAGATAAGAGACTCGAGTGATTGCGGAATTGTCGTTGGGCGAATCATTTTATTTTTAACACGGTTACGAAGCTGTCGTTCGTCCATGTCGAAATGCACCCAACGCAAAACGTTCGGCATCGTTGCTTCTGCACACACATTTGAGATGGAATAACTCATCCCAAGATTTGCAGAAACTGTTCTGTTAAATGTTCCCTCGAAAACACTAAATACGTCAGTCGTTGCACCACCGATATCAACTCCAACAACATTAATGTTTTCTTTCTTTGCAATTGTTTGCAAAATATCGCCAACGGCTCCTGGCGTTGGCATAATTGGTGCATCAGCCCAATCCATTAACATATCGTAGCCAGGAGCATGTGCCATAACGTGCTCAAGGAATACATCATGAATTTTATCACGAGCTGGTCCTAAATTTTCTTGTTCAAGTTTTGGACGAAGATTTTCAACAATTGCAAGGTCAATCCAATCTTCTTGAAGTGCTAATTCGACTTCACTCGCTGCCATTTTATTGCCTGCAAAAATAATAGGCATTTCATATTCACTGCCAAATCGTGGCTGTGGTTTTGCGGGAGCGATAAGTTCAGCAAGTTGAACTACTTTTTCTGTTGTTCCACCGTCGGTTCCGCCTGAAATCAGAATCATATCAGGACGAAGTTCGCGAATTCTTTGAATCTGTTCGTGAGGTCGACGTTTGTCATTGGTTGAAATTACATCCATAACAATCGCACCTGCTCCAAGCGCTGCGCGTTTTGCAGATGCTGCAGTCATTTCTGCAATGACACCAGCAACCATCATTTGAAGACCACCACCCGCACTAGAAGTTGATATATATAAGTCACAACCATCATCGCCTTGTGCTGGTTGATTAATAGTTCCGTCTTCGTTCGTTAGTTTACGACCTGCAAGCTCGCCGACTTCAGTCACAGCGTTCGTAACACCAATGGTTACATTCGCAAATGGTTTCTCAACTGTTGTTGGCGCTTCACCCCGATACGTTTGACGGTATTGACCATCAATTTTTTCGATGAGGATTGCCTTGGTAGTTGTACTACCACAGTCCGTTGCAAGGATGACATTAATGTTTTCTAAATCGATTGTCATTTTTTTGGTTTCTCTTTGGTTTTATCCATCTCATTCTCTAACTCTTCGATGCGGTTTCGGATCCAATCGACCGAACCACGGTGTTCTAAAAACTCCGCTACAGCATTCCAACTTTCAGTTGGCACAAACGCTGAAATGAGCGGAGTGAAAAAGTGCATTGTCTGCGAGCCAAGAAAGTTCAAGGGTCGCCCCATTTCCACGCCAATAATGGCGGGAGTGGTTAAGCCGCGCCGAATGATACCCCGACAGAGCATGTCTAGGGCATTTTTTTGCGTTTCATTAGGCTCAATTGGCTCATCTGAATCCACATGAAACGCTTTTTTAAACCAACCTTTTTTCATGCAATTACATCCTCATTGAGGTATGTTTTTATTTTCTCAATGACAATGTCTCGCTTGTCACCATAAAGAACTGCGATTCCGGTCCAGCCATCCAAATTTGATGGTTTTTTCCGTGAAAACATGTAACAGACATCCTTCAAAAAGGTGACTCTGCGTACCTGCGCCCACTTGAATTGTTTTTTGCGAAAAGGATATTTAGCAACTAGGCCCTCATTCGTAATTGTAAACGTCGAATGAAACAAAAAAGTTGCTTGTGTCGCTATGAGAATTCCTGTCAAACAGATACCCAAGAGGATACTTGTAGTTGAAATCATGAGACCTAGAAAAATGATAAAAATCCAACCAAACAACGCTTTTTTGGGGTACATCTTGGCTGGACATACCTTCCATTGCATCTCAACTGGGCTTGCCTCTTCCATAGACCCAATATTCTACCACACAATGGATAGTAAACCATTTAATTAGCCCTCGTCTAAATAACAGTTTGCAGAGCGTTTATTAGCCAATGGCTTATTTATCTTGTTTGTTGCCAAGGGGTTACGATAGTTGCACTTGCGGCAGGTAACTCCAGAATTGAATCAGAAGTTTGAAGGACTAGGTTATGACAAGGGTCAATCCGAAGCACCATGCCCTCAACCATATTTTCGCCAGAGCGAACACTTTGCATCGTACCCACGAGAACATCTCTCTTTCGCCAAGATGTAACAGCTGTATTTTCATCTATTTGGGATGCATCAAAAACACTAGACGATACTAATTCTGCGACAGTTTCAAGATTCGTTTCTGCGCCGATGTCATTTAACGCAGTGCTTGTTGGCAACGGCGACGAAAGAACATTCACACCAATCCCCACCAAATAACGGCCTTCCCTTTGTTCAATTAAAACACCCGCCAACTTTTTACCGTTTACTAACAAGTCATTCGGCCATTTAATTCCAACTGTTGCATGTGGAATTAGATTATTTAACTGCGCTGCTAAAGTGGCTGCGACTGCAATTGGAAGGTGCGGTTGAATTGAATCCAGCACAACCGTAACCGCAACACCACCAGTTCCATCCCAAGTATTTCTTCGGCGACCTCGACCAGCCGTCTGGTTAAACGAAACACAGACATCGCCATGTTGCAGTTCGTGTGCGATAGCTGCATCTTGCGTGGAGTCCACTTCCCCAAGAAGAAGAACCTTACCTTTATGCATCCAATGCATCCAAACCAACATCTATCCACGTTGCTTGGTGAACCACTCCGCCAATTGAAATACGATCTACTCCTGTTTCCGAAATAGCACCAACTGTTTCTAAATGTACACCACCTGATGCTTCAAGCAACATTGATGTTTGCGCTTCATCTCGCATCTTTACTGCTTTGACCAATTGCTCAACCGACATATTGTCAAGAAGAACAATGTCCACTGGCAACGCAAGAACCGTTTCTAACTGGCTAAGTGTGTCAACTTCAACCTCTATAAATTTCAAATTGCTATCTGCTTTCGCGCGATGAATTGCGTCGCCAAGATCTTTTTCCAAGTTATTGAATCCAACTAGGTGATTGTCTTTATACAAAGCAGCATCATGCAAACCAAGTCGATGCGATGTTCCACCGCCACAAATAACTGCATATTTATCAAGAAGTCGAAGCCCAGGCGTCGTCTTGCGCGTATCACAAATTTTACAATCTGTTCCTACAACTGCATCGACATATAATTTCGTTTGTGTCGCAATCCCAGAAGCGTGACCCAGAATATTTAAAATAGTCCGTTCAGCAAAAAGGATGTCTTGTACAGGACCTTTTACAATTGCGATATTGGCATCTTGAACCGTGTCACCATCTTGGCAGAGCATCTTCAACTCTAATTCGCCGAGACTTTCTATTCCCCGAGCTATCCCGCGAGCAATTGGTTCTAGCCCTGCGATTGTGCCATTACCACGAATGTTTATTGCGAACTCGCGAACCTGATTGAAATTAGAAACAGAATTAGTTGTAACGTCATTGCCAAATCCTCCGTCTTCTTCAAGGCATCGGGAAATAACATCGCGAATATAGTCGGTCGAAATCAATTGTTCCATCTTTGCTTTCATTGTTCCCTTTTTGTCAGTCTAGCATTCCGTGACAAACCATCCATAAATTTAATTTCTGAACCACCTCCGCCGACTGAAACAATATTACCATCACTTGAGACACCTACACAATCAACCGATTCCGAAGAAGAAAATGAAGCGATTAAGTATAAGAACGATGCATCCCAAACACTTACTGTTCCATCTGAAAGAACTGTCACGAAACGATTTTCGTCTGGAAAAACTGCAACATCGCGAAGAGTCGCACCCTTAGTTTTTGCAGTTTGCAACACACTGCCATCAGAAACATCCAGGAACTGAATTGTATTATTTGGAGATGCTGAAAGAAGCACATTTGAGTTTGACAAATATTCCAGTACCACAACATCTATGTTGGATTCCTGTCGCCACAGTTCTTGCATTGGTTTAATAGCAAGTGCTACAACTGCATCACGACTTGCAGAAACAAAAATCGTATTGCCTTCACTGCCAAATGTCATAGAGAGAATGTTGTCGTTCGATACAACATAATCTAACACTAATTGATTACTCTTAATATCCCAGACATAGAGCCGGCCGCTCAGTGTACCCGCTGCAATAAATTTCCCAAACTCAGAAACTGCAAGCGATGATATTTGCCCTTCACAATTTCCAACTAACGAAGTTTGCAACTTCAAATCTGTATCCCAGAGTCGAATATTTCCTCGCACATCTCCCGTTGCTAGTAGTGAAGTCATAGGAATGTGCTTCACGATAGTTAATTCATCATTCGTTACAGAACGCAACATTTTACTTTCACCGGTAGTGAAATTCAGCAGTTGAACATCGGAATCAAACTCAGAAACTACTGCCAACTTGTCATCCCAAACAAATGCAATATCAGACGCAGGCAATTTGCCTGAAGTTCTAACTGTTGAAGCACTTGACAGTTCTGAACTCCACCAACGGATATTCCCATCTCTTGAAACACTCGCCAAACGATTATCGCCAACTGAATCGACTGACCAAATCCAGTCATCATGCCCACGTAGTTCATCTATCAAAGCGAAATCGCTCATTGACCAAAGCCGAATGATGCCGTCCTGCCCTGCGGTTACAACAGTTCCTCCAACTACTGTAACGCTAAAGATCGCTTCTGAGTCCACTCGTATTTTATGTACTACATTAGTCGTACTCGGATCCAAAACTACCATGACTCCATCACCACCAACGGTAACTAATTTGCCATTCTCTAGAAAAAGCAAATCATGCACCGCGTCTTTGTGCACTTCATGTTGCATCTGAAGTTTATTTTCGCTTTCATCCCAGATTTGAATAAGACCATCCGATTTGCCAACCGCCAATTGACTACCAGCGTAATCGTACGATATAGAAAGAATTGTTCCTTTGCCTGTATTAATAGTACGAAGTAAAGTGCCATCCGTTTTCCAAACCCGAAAATTGCCGTCACTGTGACCAGTTGCGAAATAATCACTATTCGTCGGTGCAATCGATTCTACAGATGGGACTTCATCTGCAAAAGTAAGTAACGTGTCATTTTCCGTATCAATGATCGCGATTCCTCCATCAGACATTCCCGCAACGAGCAATGAACCATCGCCTGTAAATGCTAGCGTGTTTACTCTTTCTGGCATTTGGATGGTACGAAGAACTTCTCTCTTTTCGTCGATTATGCCAACTCGAACACCTTCGAATGCAACTGCCACAGATTCTCCATTTGGCGAAGTTACTAAAATATTTGGTCGATCGCCAACAGGCCATACACCAACGGAATGATCAACCATTCCACGCAAATAATTCCATTCCCAGCCACGATACCCTCGGTCGGTTGATTCTAAGTGGTGCCGCGCCATTAACCATGAGTTATTTGCAATTGCAGCTTGCACTGTTCCAATCGTAGAGGTGTACGCTCTACGTTCTGCTATCTGCCGGTCGGACTTCGCTGTCACATATAATTTCTGCAACTCTTTCGATCTTTTTTCTGACTCGACCAAGCCCCACACCAAGCCCGTCACGCCGAGAATTAAAGCTAAAAACACAACTATTCCCGCTTTAAATTTCAACTGATTTCTTCTTGCATACAATTTCAACCGTCGAAATTTTGACGGTGGCTTTGCGTGAATCGGTTCGTTGCTTAAAAATCTACGAATGTCCATAGCGAACTCGGCTACAGACTCATATCGTGACTCACGTTCTTTACTCAGTGCTTTTGCAAGAATTTGTTCAACATCAACTGGAATAGTTGGGTCAGTTGAACGAGGCGGAATTGGTTTTGTTTCGCGAACAACTATTGGTGCTCTATATAAAGGTATTCCCTTCATTGAGTAAGGCAATTCGCCAACCATCAACTGATACATAATCACACCAAGGGAATACACATCTGTTCGGACATCCACATCATGCGGATCATCTCCGCACTGTTCTGGACTCGACCACTGTAGGGTCCCTACAAATCTACCAGTTAATGTAATTGTTTTTTCTATTTCATCAGAGCCCGACATGAGTGCAACACCAAAGTCAATCACTTTTGGCCTTCCAGCGGCTGTAATTAAAATGTTTGAGGGTTTTAAATCGCGATGTATTACACCTCTGCCATGCCCGTACTGCACTGCATTGCAAACCAATAATAAAAGCTCTAAACGTCCTTCTCGTGAAAGAAGTTCATCTTCTGCATAATCTGTAATTGACCTGCTTCCGGGCACATATTCCATTGCAAAAAACGGAAGTAATGTGTCGCCTTGCATTTGATGTCCAGAGTCATACACTTGTGCAATGCCTGGGTGTTGAAGCCGAGCCAACATTTCACTTTCCATTTCAAAACGTTGCAACGTTACGGGAGTTGCTGCTGCCGACTTAACTATTTTGAGCGCGACCGAACGGTGCGGGTGCATTTGTTTTGCTTCATACACATTGCCCATTCCGCCTGTACCGATGATATGAATAATTTGGAATTGCCCAATTGTTTTCCCAACCCACTCGTCTACCTTTGGCGAAACATTTGAGTCAAGCCATTCTTTGCCCGCTGTTTCACAATCGAATGTGATAGAGTTCGGGTCAACTTCGCCTTCTGAATGTTCATCTTCACGAGTTGGAAAATCGTCCGCCATATATCCTATGATACGATGAAGGAGTCCGATTAGTTTCAATTCAAATTGCTTCTTGAATTTCTTTCGCTAGTTTTTCCCCACCGGAGAGTTCTTTCGGAGACCAATCCATCACAAGACCATCGTCCATAGTGTTCGTTGGAATAATGTGGAAGTGCACATGAAAAACTGCTTGGTGGGCAATTTTACCGTTATTTTGCAAAACGTTATATGCAGTTGCGCCAGTTACTTTCAGAATCGCCTTTGAAATTTTCACAAGTGCAATACCAAGGGCTGCTGCAGAATCATCTGAAAGTTCATGCAAGGACGCAACGCATTGCTTTGGAATAACAAGCGTGTGCCCATTGCTAAGTGGAGATACATCAAGGAATGCCAAAACGTGTTCGTCTTCATAGACTTTGTGGCAAGGGATATCACCTTCAATAATCTTTGAAAAAATCGTTTGCATCCTTTATCCTCTGATAACAGCTTGCGCAGCAGCCAATCGTGCTGTTGGAACTCTAAACGGCGAACAACTTACATAATCTAAGCCAACCGCATTACAAAATTCTACTGATTTGGGGTCACCACCATGTTCGCCACAAATACCAATTTTTAATTTTGGCTTGACGCTTCTACCACCCTTCACACCCATCTCAACTAATTTACCAACGCCATCAAAATCGATGGTCTGGAATGGATCGCAAACAAGAATGCCGTCATCTAAATAATGTGGCAAGAAGGAATTAATGTCATCGCGACTAAAACCGTATGTCAACTGCGTTAAGTCATTTGTTCCAAAACTGAAGAAGTCTGCAACTTCTGCGATTTGATCTGAAACGATTGCAGCGCGTGGGATTTCAATCATTGTTCCAATCGGAATATTCAATTTGCCTTTGAACCGTTCCTTTTTAATTACTTCTTTAATTGTTTTCGCAGTCAGGTCGCGTAATTGAGCAAGTTCCTCACGCACGCCAACAAGTGGAATCATGATTTCTGGACGTGCATCAATTCGTTTCTTCTTACAAATAATCATTGCTTCAACAATTGCCGTTACTTGCATTACAAGAATTTCCGGATAAGTAACGGCTAATCGACAACCACGGTGGCCAAGCATCGGATTGAATTCATGCAACTGCTCAACACGTCGCTTTACAAGGCCGACTTTCACGCCAAGTGCATCTGCAACTTCTTTCTGACCTGCAGTATCGTGTGGTAAAAATTCATGTAGTGGAGGGTCGAGTAACCGAACGGTAACTGGAAACCCTTTCATCGCAGTAAATATGCCAACAAAGTCATCGCATTGGTATGGCATCAATTTAGCTAATGCTTCAACTCGTGCTTCTCTTGTTTCTGCAAGAATCATTTGTCGCATCGCGAGGATTCGATCGCCTTCGAAGAACATGTGTTCAGTTCGTGTTAGACCAATTCCTTCTGCCCCAAATGCACGAGCGCGTTTTGCATCTGCTGGCGAGTCTGCGTTTGTTCGAACTTTCATGCGACGTTTTTTATCTGCCCATTTCATAATAGTATCAAAATCGCCACTAAGTTTTGGCTCATGGCGTTCAACAACGCCGAGCATTACTTCGCCAGTTCCACCATCAATAGAAAGAACATCTTTTTGACCATATGTTTTTTTACCAATAGTTACTTTTTTACGTTTAGCATCAATATGCAATGCTGATACACCCGCAACACAACATTTACCCCAACCGCGAGCAACAACTGCCGCATGGCTTGTCATGCCACCAGTTGAAGTCAAAATTCCAACGGCATGTTGCATGCCGTCGATGTCTTCAGGTGATGTTTCTTTACGAACGAGCAATACGTCTTCGCCTGCTTCTGATCGTGCAACCGCTTCTTCGGCTGAGAACGCAAGTGCGCCAGTTGCAGCACCAGGTGATGCTGGCAAACCTTTTGCAAGTTGTTTTACTTTTTGTTTACTCTTCGAAGTAAAACTTGGAAGAAGTAGTTGAACGAGGTCCCCAGCTGGAATGCGTAGCAACGCTTCATCTTTAGTAATAAGACGACTCCCCACCATATCAACTGCAATTTTCACCGCAGCGCTTGCTGTCCGTTTACCACTTCTGGTTTGCAACATCCAAAGTTTACCGCGTTCGATTGTGAATTCGATATCCTGCATATCTCTGTAATGGTTTTCAAGAATTTTCTTGTTTTGAAGAAGTTCACGATAAATTTTATCGTTCCACTTTTTCATTTGCGAAACTGGTTTTGGTGTTCGGATTCCCGCTACGACATCTTCACCTTGAGCATCAATCAGAAATTCACCAAAAAACTTATCTTCACCCGTGGACGGGTTACGTGTAAATGCAACACCGGTCCCAGAATCTCTACCCATGTTGCCAAATACCATTGCTTGCACATTTACAGCCGTGCCTTGCAAACCGATAATGCCTTCAATTTGTCGGTAACTTTTTGCTCGGTCAGCATTCCATGATTTAAATACCGCTTCTACAGCGAGTGAAAGTTGCTTGTAAGGGTCTTGCGGAAAATCTGATCCAACATGTTTTTTATATACTTTTTTATAACGAACACAAACTTCTTCAAGACCTTCATCTGAAAGGTCGGTGTCGAGTACAACTCGATATTTCTTTTTTACAATCGAAAATTCATGTTCAAAATCTTCATGGTTCATCCCCATCACAACATCGCCAAACATATTAATTAGACGACGATATGCATCCCAACCAAATCGAGCATTTCCTGTTAATTCAATCATGCCACGAACTGCGTCATCTGTTAAACCCAAGTTCAAAACAGTGTCCATCATGCCAGGCATTGAAACTGCTGCGCCCGAACGAACAGAAACTAGAAGTGGATCTGTCTTAGAACCAAATTTCTTGCCTGTTTCTTTTTCAACAAGACGAATAGCCTTCAAGGTTGCTTCATCGAGGCCTTTAGGAATTTTGCCGCCCTCTTTGTAATACGCTGCACAAACCGTTGTTGGAATAGTAAAACCAGGAGGTACTGGCAAGCCGATTTTTGTCATTTCAGCTAGATTTGCACCTTTACCACCCAAAAGTTCTTTATATGTAGCATTTCCCTCAGTCTTGCTTGCGCCCCAACTGTACGTCATTTTTTGACGTTTAGTTGCACGGGATTTTGTTTTCTTGATTGTTTTACGTCGGCGAACAGTTGCAGTAGCCATAATTTTTGCGTCTCCAATATTAATGCGCAGAACGGGCATGATACCCGACCTGTACACTGCGTACAATTCATGCTTCCTAAAGACGCGAAACTACTTGAGAACCTTAAAGCCACTCCAACTGAAGTTGCTTCATCTTGGAACATTGATGAACCAATTATCGCTCTCATCGGAAATGGAACGCATTCAAAATGGTCGCGTTGGAGCATCATCGCTCCCGCTACTGGGAAGCGTTTGACTCTTGATGGCGTAGATGCCGTACGTGAATTAAGAAATCACTTAGATAGACAAACTGAAACTACACTACTTCCAAATTGGATCGGCTACATCGGTTATGAATTTGGTCTTGCCGTTGAAAAAAACATTGCTGACATCCCCGAACAAGATTGGCCGCTGGTGGATCTCATTTGGTGTGACAAAGCCCTCGTTCATGATAGTGCTACAAATACTTGGTGGTCCATTGGAGAATTGATACCTCCTGAAATCCGCCCACATGAAACGGAGAACCTCGATTGCACCCCACTCGTTGACACAAATGGTGATACTGCGTTTACCAAAGCCGTTCAAAAAACCATCGACTACATTCACGCTGGAGATATTTTTCAAGCGAATATTACGCGACGTTATCACGCAACTGTAAACGGAGACATTCGCCATTCCGCGTTGTCAATGCTTGGAGAAATTGGTGGTTGGTTTGGTGCGTGGATAGAATTTCCTGATTCTGGTAGATTTTTACTTTCGATGAGCCCGGAACTATTCCTTCAAGTAAACGGCGAAACAAAAGAAATAATGACTCGTCCAATGAAGGGAACACGACCAGAACATGCTGCGCCAGAAGAATTATTGCAGTCTGAAAAAGATGCGGCAGAGTTACACATGATTGTTGACTTGATGCGGAACGACCTTGGTCGAGTTTGTGAATTTGGAAGTATCAAAGTCAAAGAAGCTCGTTCGATTGAAAAACACCCAACCGTCTGGCAATGCGTCGGCGAGATTCACGGGCTTTTGCGAAATGGAACTTCAATATGCGATGTCCTTGAAGCGACTTTCCCTGCGGGTTCAATAACTGGCGCACCAAAAATACGAGCAATGCAAATTATTGATGAACTAGAAAATGAACCAAGAGGACCTTACTGTGGTGCGATTGGAATTGTCGGTTGTTCGTCCATGCTCAACGTTGCAATTCGAACTGCAATGTTCGTTGGCTCAAAAAACCCAGTTTCTTTCCAAGGCAACATGCAGTACAGCACGGGCTGTGGCATCGTTGCAGAATCTGACCCCGCGAGTGAATTAGAAGAGTCAGAAGTCAAAACACATATTCTCCGAAATTTTTACGCTGCTCTTAATTGTTCGCGTTGTTGAATTGCAACTGCTCGAGTTATTTGTTGTGTTACAAACCGCTTGTGAGATGGATTGAAAGAAAAATCAAACATCATTCCCATATACGTTGAGTTACCTGCTTCGAGATGCCAATGCATTAATTTTGCAGTCACACAAATCGGTGGCGAGTCGGATCCAGGCAATGGAAAGCGTAACCAATGCAGTCGATGACGACCTACACCACTTGCGTGACCTGCTGGAACTTGCATACCAACACCTCCACCTCCGATATTTACTAACGTCGCAGTAAAAGATGGACCAACATCCGGCATGACATCTTTTTCACTAAGTGCACGCGGCTCAATGTCGTCCGAATTATGACGTTCCATTCTCAACTGACACATCCGTTCTGGTAAAACAATAGAACGAGGATCTAACAGTGGCCAAGCAGTTATTTCAGGCAACGACAAAACATCTGTTGTAATTCGATAGTCTCGTCGGCGTTGACAACGCTCAACCGTTTTTGGCATTTGTAACCGAAGTCCAATTCCATCGCGACTATTTGAACGATAGGAAATATTTCCCAAACAATTCGTTCTAAACATCCATCTATTTTGTCCAATCGCAATTATTCCAAGTAATTGAACGCCCTCTTCAAGTGGAAGTGGTTCCCCTGCGGCTGTTGGCATTTCTACAATGATTTCATTGTCACTTAAAGAAATTAGTTTCGCCCGCCAGACGAAATCTCGACCGGTTGGACCGTTAGGTGCAAGTGCGATTTGTAATGATCCATTGTGATCAACTAATTGTTGAAGGCATCGACGCCATCCAGTTGTTCTTGAGCGATGAGCTGGCATAAACATTTCTCCGTAAAGTAAAAAGGTAGAAGAATTCAACCAATCGTCATCACGTCTTGCCAGAACAATACGAAGACCCGAAATGTCTGTTTTCGATTACTCCACAGCCCGCATGACCAGAATTGCCCCTGTAACCGGTACAACAGGTGCCGATAATTCAGCAAGTTGCGCTGCTAAACGAAGTGCTCCCATTGTCCATAAACGCAATGGGGTATCTTTTTCAGTCAATTCCCACCCCTCCGCATCCACCAAATCGCCCTCTCGAATTGCAAATACAGCATCATTCTTCGCCCAAACCAACTGCAACGTCGATTCGCTATTTACCCCATTTGCCCAATTTCCCTCTGCAACTTCTAACCATAAATCTCCAGGAATATCATCCAAAATCACGAGACCATTGGGTCGCAGTGATTGTTTAAATAATTTCAATGCTTTAACCGCTTCGTCCACATCGTGCAAGAGCATAAAAGTTTGACCACAACATACGATGGCATCAACTGGCTGAGAAAGTGGAAGAACATCAAATAAACTTCCGTCAATAAGTTCAGCATCTACATTCGTTTCTGCGCAATGAGCAGCCGCCGAACTAATTGCGCCTGGATCACAATCTATTCCAATTACAGTATGGCCAGCAACTGCCATTGGAATTAGGAGTCTGCCATCTCCACAACCAACATCGATAATGTCTAGCGGTTCATTGCCAAGCAACTCTAAAATTGTTTTTGTTTGAAGTGCCGATTGTTCTGAATCCATTGGTAGCCAGTTGTTCATATTTTGCCCTTTTGTACTAGAGATTCAAATTTTCGAACGGTTTGCATTAGTTCCAATCGTTTTGTCCGCGATGGTCGGTAATCACCGAAACGAATTTGATAATACGATTCGGTTAACGAAGTCGCTAATTCTAAAGCTTGCTCTTCAAGCCCTAAACTTTCTATCCATGTTTGCGCAGGGACGTACTTTGGTCGCCTTGTTCCGTGTTTCAAAAGTACCCGTTGCAAAGTTGCAAAAAACTCAACACTTGCTACTGGCACTTGTTCATCCAATTTCTTTGACAATGTCAGGACATTTTTTATTCTTCGACTACGCCATCGTAATAATAAAATAATGAATCCTGCAAGAACAGCTGCGCCCATCACAAGGTCTATCCAAACTCTACCGCCAGCGCCGATATCAAACCATTTAACGACGCTTGCATAAAATGTTTTAAAAGTTCCAGTCATATTATCAACATGCGATCGCCAAAATGGGTCTAGAAAACCAATCAATTTCTTTTGTGCTAATGAATCGTAACTTATCACGCTTGATTGCCATGCTAGCTCCCACTGTTGCCATTCAAAACGAACTCTCTGCATGAAAGTCATTTCTTGCTGCCATGTTGGAGCATCCTGCGAAGAAGGTGTTGGGTCATACGCAACCCATGCCATCGGCTCTACTTCAACTTCAACCCACGCGTGAGCATCTCGTTGAAAAACAATATATGAGTTACTTACTTCATCCCAACGATCAACGTAGTACCCCGTCACGACTCGCGCGGGAAGGTCCACGGTGTCGCACATTGCTGCCATTGCTGCAGCAAAATATTCACAATGTCCTCGCTTGTGATTTAAAATAAAAGAAGCAATTGGATCGTTATCCAATTCCATTTCGATTCGTTCTTTAGGCGTAAAAAAAGTTGCATCCAGCGAATACGTGAACTCTCGAGATCGTAAATAATTCTCAAATACTTTTGCTATCCGTTCACTTTCATCCGGGGTGATTGCACCATCGTTAAATTCAATTGCGTTCTTCTGCAACAACGAAAGTGCCAAAGCATGCACTTGTTCGTTGTAATATCTGTACCTTCGATTGGATAACGGTGAAGAAATTGTTGCAGTGAAATCAACTGCAAGTTGGTATCGCTGCAATGGCTCTGCTCCGAGCGCGAGTTTAATCGTCGTATTCGCTAGATTTTGCGTTAAGCGCGAAGGAGGAGTTGTTTCTATTCCAACTGGCCTATACAAAGCATATATTTGCGATGAAGGGTATTGAAATACTACAGTCATTACTAAGTTGGCACTTCCATCGCCCACCATTGTTAAGGGTGCAAATTCGCCTTCTACCGTTTCTACCGTTGACTTAAGGTGAGATCCAGAAGCCCAAACACCGCGACCCTTATACGCATCAAGCACAGATCCACGCAATCGTAAACCCTTTGGCATTCGCACAGAATTGCCTGACATATCCTCGAGATAAATTGTCATGACCTGACGATTACTTTCCGACTCGTCAACGCCTGGACTTAAAGGCATACGCTCAAGTGCATTTTCTGATGTTGCTGAAAATGAATGAATGACATCGAATTTTTCTCTTGGAGTAAAAACAAAAAACAAAAATGAACCGAGCAAGCCAACCACTAAAAATAGCGAGGCCATTGACCGAAATGCTTTACGAACTTGTAATCCTGTAACAGGTCTAGTCCAAGGTGTTGGATGCCCAGCCGGTACAGCCAAAAACCGTTCTTCGCGCATTTTTTCCATACCGTGATGTAATTGATATAACAACAAAACCCATGCAGCAAACCCAGACCAAATCACGAGCATTGCTCCGAATAAAAAATCTGTCGCGTACAACGCACCAACAGTCATAAGTAATAAGCCAAGCAATAAAAGTTGTGCTTCGTTTTCAACAGTTCGCTTTCCGTATAACTTTATTACCGTCAACCAAACTACGAACTGTCCAAGTACAAGTGGGAGTCTCTCTACCGGTCCGATTGCATCAAGCATCGCATATAGAAGAGCGACAAGAACAAGTAGACGAGCAACCCATGGAGGAATAGATTTGCCTCTTGGACCTTCTGTTACATACCAACTCAATGCAGATAGAGTGCCCGCAATTACAAGCAATGGAAAATTGGAAAGAGCAACACACTGTGCAAGTATTGCAATGAGTACAAGAGCGAAACGCAACGCACTATAGGAATGCAGCAACTTCATGCCGACACACTCCTCTCTGCACTACGTTGCAATTCCTTAAATTGCGAGGCTGTAAAATACCACGCATCTTTAATAGAACGAATTGGTTCAGATCGGTCTGGTCGGATAACAACTAGTCCAGATTGTTTCATACTTGCAAGCGCTCGCAATTGAATTGGCTCGCGTGTATTGTCTAATTGTATTCTCGCTAAAGAAGACAACAAACGACTCACATGCCTTTGGCTGCTGTGGAAACTATCTACACCTTGAATCGAAAAGCCTAGAACTGATAAGGCAACCTCTTGCTCTTGCCGAACTGCTTCAACCACTAAAGATGCGCATAATGAAATCGCATCTTCTTCTAGTTTTCTTAAGTCACTTTCCCAATTCAGCGCTGAAGTGGGTGTTGTCAAATCGAGAACAATTCGAACTCTAGGCAATGCTGGTTTAGATCGCTGAATACACACTAATTCGCCACGTCTGGCGGATGCTTTCCAAGCAATATCGCCCAAACGGTCGCCACCTACTAGTTCACGCAACCCGAAAAAGTCATCACCACCTCGACCTCGTCGATTACTTCGTTGCCCGAGAGGGCCACTTGAAACTATTGCATTTAAAACAGAAGGTCGTAGTACCTTCACTTCTGGTTTAACTAGCACAACGACATCTTGGCGAATTAGTTTTGAAGACCGCACCATTCCAAATGGGAAACTTGTCGTTATTCGGACGAATTGAAAAGTCGCTTCACCCCTGCTTGTCGGCCAGAAGATTGCCTCTCCATGGACAGTTTCACCTGCACCAACTTCCATTATCCAACCTCGCGCCTTTCTAAAGTGTTTCTGCCAAGTTGAATCTTTCGTTTGTTGTTCCTCAATCCACAAACTAAAACCAGCGATCCACCTTGATATATTTTTAACTTCGTACCGAACAACATAGGGCTCGCCAACTTTCGCTGGCTCGAGAATAATGCGTCGTACAGAAATCCCCCTCAGTACAATTTTAGTCCAAACAAAAGTCATAACCATCGTTACAACCATTGCTCCAAAAAGCCACATCGGTAAATTTTTACCTTGAAAAAATGCAGAAGGCGCGACTAACAAAAGTAACACAACAAAAACTATTGTTGGGTGTATTGATTTTGTGTGCTTTTGCATCCCCCAAATAGTACGCTAGTATTGGACTTTATTCAGCGGTTTGTTCAGCCACTTCAGGGGATTCGGGGGATTCGTCGTTACTTTCGGTTTCTTCAACCTGCTTGGCTGGTTTCCAAGATGGCTCTCGCACAAGCCCTTGCACATCTGGCAAATCTTTTAAATTTGCAAGGCCAAATATATTGAGAAATTCTTTGGTCGTACCGTAAAGCATCGGTCTTCCTAGTTCTTCAGCGCGACCAACAATTTTTACGAGACGACGATCCATCAATCCACGTAGTACTTCCCCGCAAGCGACGCCACGGATTACTTCAATTTCTGCACGCATTACTGGTTGTCTATATGCAAGAATAGAGAGTGTTTCAAGTGCTGCTTGAGATAGTTTTTGCTGTTGGCGTTCAGCATGCAATCGAGAAACAAGCGGAGCAAGTTCCTCGCGAGTCATTACTCGGAAACCACCAGCGATTCGTTCAATTTTAAATGCCCTCGAATTAGAATCATATGAACTGTTTAATGCATCAATTGCTTCCTTGATTTTCTTTGTTGCATCTTCATCTTCATAACCGAGTACTGTTTTAATTTTTGTTTCTGAAAGCGATCTCTCACTAGCAAATAGCAACGCTTCAATGCGTTGTTCAAGAGGTAACGTTGCACAGGGCGTTTCGGAAGTTTTGGAATTTTCCAAACTCTCGTGCGTGGTCATGACTTACTAGCAAGAGCTACTTTTGCGGTTGCGATTTTTTGTGCACGTTCAACTGCAACTTGATCTTTGCCGCCTGAAGTCACACGAGCATTTGCCTCAGCCAGTTCTGCTTTTGCTTCTTCAAGATTTAATTCATCTACAGGAATTGCGCCTTCAGTTACAAGTGATAATCCGTTGCCATCAACGTGAGCGAATCCGCCTTCGATGAGGTACAAGTTTGAACCATCTGCTGTGTCAATTCGAAGTGTGCCTGGGGCGAGCGTTGATAGAAGTGGAGCGAGCCCCTTCATCATGCCATATTGCCCATCCCATGAAGGAAATGAAACATATGTTGCTTCGCCATCGAAGCATTCTTGGGTGGGGGTTACGATTTTGCAAGAGAATGTGTCAGCCACTGGTCTTTCCTTAAGTAAAAGTGCGTTTGAAGCACTCTATGATACCTAAAATTAGAGGATTTCGCACTCCAAAAAAGCATTCTCCGCTACAATACGACTTTTATCCGACAATCCGGATATATGGATGAATCAATTCGCAAAACCGCCAATACAGGAGACGGCACAGTGTCCACAGAAGCCCCAACCATGTCAACATTTCTCAACACAAACCTAGACCTTTTCGCTCCGTGCGACTTCAAAGTTGCTGATCTTTCAGCAGAAACTGTCGCCTTTGGTCGCAAAGAAATCGAAATTGCTGAATATGAAATGCCTGGATTAATGGCACTTCGCCAGCAGTATGGCGAATCAAAACCATTAACCGGCGCACGAATTACTGGTTCATTGCATATGACAATTCAAACTGCAGTCCTAATTGAGACACTCGTCGCCCTTGGCGCTGAGGTTCGTTGGGCAAGTTGTAATATTTTCTCAACTCAAAACCATGCTGCTGCTGCTGTTGCTGTTGGACCAAACGGTACTTTTGATAACCCACAAGGTATTCCAGTATTTGCGTGGAAAGGCGAAACCCTCGAAGAATATTGGTGGTGCACTTTCCAAGCGCTGCATTGGGGTGAAGGAAAAACTCCGAACCTCATTCTTGACGATGGCGGTGATGCAACGCTCGTCATTCATAAGGGTGTTGAATTTAACAAATCAGGAACTGTGCCATGCAGTGACACTGCAGGCAGCGATGACGAAAGAATTATTCTCGACTTGCTCGCCGATGTACAAGCTTGCAATGCGAAGTTTTGGGAACAATACGCAGTTGAAATTAACGGCGTTAGCGAGGAAACAACAACTGGTATCCACCGAATGTACCAAATGGCAAACAACAATACCTTGTTGTTCCCTGTCATTGATGTAAACAACTCTGTTACTAAAAGTAAATTCGACAACCTGTACGGTTGCCGACACTCTTGTGTTGACGGCATTATGCGAGCGACTGATGTTATGCTTGCAGGCAAAGTTGCACTCGTCGCTGGATATGGAGACGTTGGTAAAGGATGTTGCCAAGCACTCAAGGGTCAAGGCTGCCGCGTGTTAGTAAGTGAAATCGATCCAATCTGTGCGCTTCAAGCAGCGATGGAAGGATACGAAGTTGTCCGACTCGAAGAGGTCGTCGGTGAGGTTGATGTCTTTGTAACTACAACAGGCAATTTCAACGTTATAACTGCTGACCACATGACAAGAATGAAACACAACGCGATTGTTGGCAACATTGGTCACTTTGACAATGAAATTGACATGGCGGGTCTTGAAAAGGTATCTGGTGTTGAAAAAATCAATATTAAGCCACAAGTTGATGAATGGAAATTCAACGATGGGCACTCCATTATTGTGCTTGCAGAAGGTCGTCTTCTCAACCTTGGTTGTGCAACAGGACACCCAAGTTTCGTGATGAGTAACTCGTTTACAAACCAAGTACTCGCACAGATGGAGTTACACTCCAACTACAGTAATTACGAACATAAGGTGTACACTTTGTCGAAGAAACTTGATGAAATGGTTGCTCGATTGCACCTCGATCAACTCGGTGTAAAGTTAACGAAACTCACACCTGAGCAAGCTTCGTATATCGATGTCCCAGTTGAAGGCCCATACAAAGCAGAACATTATCGGTATTAATCCCCGACGTTTACGCGTATTGCGGTCAATTGCTAGTGGGTCAGACTCCAAGTGAGGGGTCAGACCCCAGTGGACAAAATGCAATTTGAATGCCTATCTAGAATAGACGTCAAATAACTTTTGCACATACCAGTTGAGAGTCAGTCCAGTCGCGCTATAACGGGTATCATTCGCACTTCAAATGAGCGACAGACTCACCCACGAATGCGGACTTGCCTTTGTACGGCTCCGAAAGCCCCTGCACTACTATCAGGAGGCATATGGTGATGCTGCGTGGGGACTCCGAAAAACATATTTGCTCATGCAAAAACAGTACAACCGTGGACAAGATGGTGCTGGACTTGGTGTAGTTAAGTTTGACATGCCCGCAGGCGACCAATTTTTACTTCGAGTTCGTTCTGACAAACACAATGCTATCGAACGAATCTTTGATGCCATTACAGAAGACACTGAAAGATTAAGCGAAGCAATAACCGCCGAAACAGAATTAGACGCAAAGCGAGCTTGCCGTTTCCTCGGCGAGACATACCTTGGGCACTTGCGCTACGGAACACACTCTGGAAATTCCATGGCAATGTGTCACCCTTTTGTCCGCAAAAGTAATATTGCTAGTCGTAACATTGCGCTCGCAGGCAATTTTAATATGACGAATTCAAACGAGTTGTTTGCTAAACTCGTTGAGTATGGCCTTGATCCAGTTGGCGATAACGACACCCAGGTCATTCTTGAAAAAATCAGCTACTTCCTTAATGACGAGCATGAACGGCTCCTTAAGAAACATAGCAATCTTGAAGGAAGAGAACTTGCTGTAAAAGTTTCACAAGAACTCGACCTTGGAAGAATGTTAAAAAAAGCTGCGCAATATTGGGACGGCGGGTATGTGTTCGCTTCAATTATTGGAAACGGTGACGCTTTTATTTGCCGTGACCCCGCCGGAATTCGCCCTGCTTTCATGTACATAAATGATGAAGTCGTTGCATGCGCCTCAGAACGAGGTGCACTTGCAAATGTATTCGACGTTGACCCCGACGAAATTCAACAAGTTCCTCCTGGCCACATAGTTGTTGTCAAACGAGACGGCACTATTAAAACTACTGAATTTACAACGCCACTTGAACCAAGACAGTGCTCATTCGAACGCATTTATTTCAGCCGAGGTAACGACCCTTTAATCTACAAACAACGCAAGCGACTTGGAGCAAATCTCGCACCGCGAATTATGCGTGTCCTTGGTGAAGATTTAGACAATGCATTTTTTAGTTACATCCCAAATACAGCTGAAACCTGTTTCCTAGGGCTACTTGAAGCCGTCGGTGGTGCTCTTCGGTGCACTGAAGCCGACTTGATCTGGGACAAAATTCAAGATGGCTCTGTAACACGAAACGACTTAGCCAAATTAAATAACACGCGAGTAAAAGCAGAACTAATTGCGCATAAAGACCAGCGATTACGCACTTTTATTACGCATGATGCCGCTCGACGAGATCTCGTTTCGCATATTTACGACATCACTCGTGGACTTATAGAAAAAGATGGCACATTAGTAGTTGTGGACGATTCGATTGTTCGTGGAACAACACTTCGTGAATCTATCATTACAAGTTTGTCCCAATTGAAACCAAAACGCATTGTCATCGTCAGTTCTGCACCACCAATCATGTACCCTGATTGTTATGGAATTGACATGAGCCAAATTGGCAAGTTCATTGCTTTTGAAGCTGCCGTTACGCTAACGAAAGAAGCAGGAAATACTGCGCTATTAGATGAAATTGCTGCAAAATGCAAAGAGCAAGAACAACTTCCAGTTCTTCAAATGCAAAATCAAGTCAAAGCTTTGTACGAGCAATTTTCATTGAAAGAAATTTCTACGAAAATTGCAGAACTCGTTCACCCAAAAGATCTAGATTGGAACGGGAAACTTAATGTGATATATCAAGACGTTGAGGGGCTTCGCGCAGCCATGCCGGAGTACACCGGCGATTGGTATTTCACTGGGGATTACCCAACGCCAGGCGGAAACTCTGTCGTCAATCGAGCATTTATTAATTGGCATTCTGGCAACGACGAAAAACGCGCGTATTAAAGTTCCGCATGAATGCTCATCCCAGATTCTCTGTTCTTCGTTGCAAACTCCACAATTAACATTGCAAGTGGTGCAGCAAGCGATGTTGGAGTGAAGTACATATCTCGTATTGTGCTACAAGAAACAAAAAGACAAATTTAACCCGCTTTTGAAAACTGGGTTGTATCTGGAGAGATAGTCGTAACAGTCGTATTTGCTACGCTATCTGCAGCGTCAATCGCCGCTTTTCGAATATTATATTTTGCTAACGCTGATACTAGTTCTTCAGGTTTATTCGAAATACGAGAAGCCGTTTCTGCAATCCTGTCGGCGGTAGGCCAAAGGTCATTCCGCATAGTTTGCTCAAGCGCTTCTGCCAATTCGATGCATGTCCAATAATCAACTGTTGTTTCTAGCATTTGTACTACCTTTTCTTCTGGTGTCCCGCCAATTTCTATCGGCACTCATAAGTACAACGCTTGAGACTCGAATCTACTACATGCCATGTGTACGTCCTATAACGTTGGAGATGTGCCTTAAACCTCAATAACATCGCGAGGAGTTTAATTGCAAGGGAGAGAAAGAGTTTCGTATGTATTAGTCCACTGGCACCACATCACCGGGACCTTTATAAACACCACAGTAGAATCCCGCCCGCAGATTATCGGACGTACAAGAGAAATGCCACGAACTACCTCCATATGGGTTGCGAAATCAGTGTTTTTATGGTCTAATTCGCCGTTCCCCACCCACTTTAGGGTTTGCAATCGATGGTCGATCGCTGCTCTGGGTGACGTTTTTCAGAATCGGTAATTTGTATGGCTCGTTATCTTGGACCAAAAGTCAAACTCTCTCGTCGCGTCGGTGTTCCAATTGCGGATATCCCAAAGCATACTGCTAAGCGCCAACTTACTCCTCCAGGGCCACACGGCTTTCGCGGTCGTCGTCTTAAAGATTATGGTGTTCGACTTGTAGAAAAACAGAAGTTACGTTACCACTACAACATTCTTGAAAAACAATTCCGTCGTTACATTGCACAAGCAAGTCGACTTCGCGGTAACACCGGTGAAGTACTGCTCCAACTTTTAGAGCAACGACTTGACAACGTACTTCGTCGCGCAGGGTTCGTCCGCACAATCTGGGCAGCACGCCAAATGGTTGTACATGGTCATGTTCTTGTAAATGGCAAAAAAGTTGACCGACCAAGTTTCGCAGTTTCTGCAAACGACGTTATCTCTTTGAAACCAAAGATTCACGACCTTGCTCGCACAAATATGGAAACACTCGCAGGCCATATCGTTTCCGATTGGCTCAGCATGAATCCATCTGAATTGACATGCACCGTTGTTACGCAACCAACGCCTGATCAAATTCCGTTTGATGTGAACACAAACCTAATTGTTGAATTTTACCGTTAATCAATAACCGCCCATACGGTGGTCATGCGCCACCAATGGGCAAGGACACCACCTTATGTTTAAGTTCCTCCGCAAGTACAGCGTCTGGATTCTAGGCTTTGGCGGCACTTTGCTGTTAATTGCATTCCTTGCACCTAATGTCATTCAACAACTTGCTCAAGAAGCGGGTTACGCTGGAACTACACAAGCAACCGTTGGGGATGGCGAAGTGGTCGGCTACGAAGAGTGGCAAAAAATAGTTGGCGAATCACAAATAATTGACCGCCTTGGCTCTTCGATTCCAGGTGTTGGCAAACTTGATTCACCATCTCACTGGTACCTTCTAACACGAGAAGCTGACCTTGCTGGTCTTACACCACCAATTCAATCCATCGCGATTGATGACACAACACTTTTCAACATTGCTGGCAATGCTGGCGCACGTCCACGACAAGTTCTCGAGGCACTAGCGCATATGCAAGGTGTCCAACGTCTTGCAAGGATGTATCAATTCGCTGGTCGTTTTTCAGATGTACGACTTCAAAATGCAGCAAACGATTTACTTTCAACAGTTGAAATTGAAACTGTCGTTATTCCTGCAACCCCTGAAGACAACGGTTCGTTTTCAGACGAAGCAATGGAAGAACAATTCGAAGCATGGGCCGACAGTCCAAATGGCGAAGGCGACCACGGATTTGGATATAAATTACCAGACCGTTTTAAAATCGAATGGCTAAAAATTCCAACGGACTCAATTACAGAAGCATCGCGAAAAAGCGTTGAATTTTCATCACGAGAACAACGAAAATTCTGGCGTCGCAATGAGAGTAATCCGAACTTTCCTTCGATTGACTCCACTGAAACTATCCCAACAGAAGTCACAGATGCATACCTAGAGCAACTTACAGCAGTAAAACGCTCAGCAATTTCTCGCAGTACTTCAGAACAACTCCGCAATCCAAGACGTGGTCTTAACGAACTGAACGGTTACGTTGTACTCCCTGAAGATTGGGATCAATCAAAACTAAACCTTGAACAACTCGCGACGTCAATCCAAGGCGAATTCGATATTACTCTTCCAGAGTATGGCGCGAATGCAACCTGGGTTTCAACAGCAGATGCAGGAACAATCCCAGTCATTGGCTCGATGCAAGTAGTCAACCAAGGTGGAATTCCCTTAAATCTACAATCACTTGTTTCTTCCGCAAAAGAATTTGGCAGCGAAGGTGTTTACCGAATTCAACAAGGTGTTTCCAGTTCAGTATACGAAACTGCTGATGGAGATTTACTTGTCTTTCGACTTACAGACACCGATCCAACGAGAAGGCCCCACTCTGTAAATGAAGTCAAAGAGGCTGTTTCGTACGACCTCGGCCGCATCGCACATTGGGAAGCACTTCAAGCTGAAACCGATTTTATCGAACAACTTGCTAGAGAAAACGGATTGCTTGCTGCATCTATCAAGTACAACTCTGCCGTTAACCAAGCACGTTCAGTATCCATGGTAGACACAGGTGTCCCAGCAATACTTGACCCAACAACAGCCCGCCCTCTAATGGCACAAACTGTTATTCAACGACTTGCGGCTGGACAACAAATTTCCGATATGGTTTCAACAATTCCATCACTTGAACAAGTAGACAGTGAAACAATTCAAACGATTACTAACCTCTCGACTGGTTTACCGCTGGATACTCCTGTTGCATCCCTACCCGTTGAAAAACAAATCTTCATCGTTCCTTCCAATGAAAACATGGCACTCGTACTCGTACGTATCACGAATACAACTCCAGCATCAAAAGAGCTTGCTACTGACTTTACAACTGGCACTTCTGCGATTCTTCAAACAATGCTTGCGTATGATGAACTTGGTGGTATTACAGGAATTAGCGATGTATTCTCATTTGAACGACTTGCTGAGCGACACAACTTTGAACGTGGACCACGCGGTGGCGACGATCAAGATGAAACCACTACTGAAGTTAACTAATAACTTAACTGACTTTTGAACCCGCAGGCATCTCGCGGTCACATCGAAGGACGGCTACGTCTTCTGCGTCTTCGCCATTTCTGCGAGTTGCAGCAACGACCATACCTTCACTGAGTTCGCCACGAATTTTTCGTGGTTCAAGATTTGCAACAATTACAACTTGCGTTCCCTCAAGTTCTTCTGGTGCATACCATGCTTTCATACCAGCGCAAATTTGACGACCTTCGGGGGTGCCATCATCTATTTGCAATTTCAAAAGCCGGTCGGCATCTGGGTGCAATTCAGCTTTGATTACTGTCACTACTCGCAAATCGAGTTTTGCAAATTCTTCGAACGATATTTGAGGTAAAAATTCAGTCATACGTGGGGAGTTTACTCGACACCAACAGCTTTCGCATCACGGTCGCTCAACATTCCACCATCAGATCGTAGTTTTACGGTGCCATCACGCTTCCAAGAGCGGTCACACCTTGGTTCTTCACGTAAATCTTCAACTAGAACGTCATCGCCCTCGAATTTGACGCGTGAAACCCCGCAAAGATCCGCAAGGTCGCAACTATCGATATTTGTAAGAGATGCGGGAACAACTAAGCCAGCATCGAGGGAATTTTCAATGCCAGTGCCTTTCGCTTCTTCGAGAGCTTTTAATGCTTTATCTCGAACAGCAAGAACATCAGCCCAGTTTGAATCCAGAGGATATGAAGTGGCTGCGAACTGCTGAACGTGCACGCTTCCTGCCTCTTCGCCTTGTAACGCTCGCCATGCTTCGTCCGCAGTGTGAGGCATAAATGGTGCAAGCAGTCGAATAAGCGTTTCCGAGATGATTCGCATTGTTGCAGTAGTTTGCAATCGTCTATCTGAATTATCCGCGTCACAATACAATCGGTCTTTCACTGTTGCTAAGTAGATAGACGAGAGTGTGTCGTTACAAAAATCGTACAACGCTTGTTGTGCAACTCGGAATTCATATCGATGTAAAGAGGAAATGACTTTTGTTTCCATCTTTGTTAATTCACCAAGAGCCCAGCCATCTATTGATGTTGATGAAATTTCAACATCTGTAGCATCGCTGACATTGCCTAGTAAAAAACGCAATGTGTTTCGTACTTTACGATAACTCTCAGAGGCGATTTCAAAAAACGACATGTCAACTTTGATGTCGTTGTCATATGCTAGTGAGCCAACCCACCAACGGCAAACATCGGCACCGAAATCTTTGAGAAGTTCCTCTACGCTCAATGCGTTCCCACCGCTCTTGCTCATTTTTTTGCCATCTTTCCCAACCATGAAACCGTGCGTCAGCACTGTCTTAAATGGCGAAACACCTGTTGTTGCTAGTGCTGGCAACATAGACAATTGAAACCAACCACGATGTTGATCGCTACCTTCTAAATACAAATCAATTGGGTATCCCTGAGATCTCGCTTGCATGACA
>JYMV01007137.1_pt1 | contig 36881 bp, 30 predicted proteins | sample 338911 | NCBI WGS metagenome assembly JYMV01 (sample SAMN03354496, study PRJNA234377) | hydrothermal vent metagenome | biome: Deep sea; feature: Hydrothermal plumes at the Eastern Lau Spreading Center, Western Pacific Ocean; material: Seawater | place: Tonga | collected 2009 | depth 2000 m m | reverse complement strand
AACCGGTTTGATCAAACCGGTGGCGATCACTTTGAGAGTCGCGGTGCCTCGCTTTACCTGTGTTGCGTCCTTCTTCCACTCTTTATTGACCTTCGGTCCTTGCGTCAAAAAGTAGGCGCCGGCAGCGGCTGCAGCAACAAACACGAACGCAGTGATTATGATGCGTTTCTTGCCGCGTCTTCTCTTGATGCCTTCCGGCTTTGTGCTTATAGCTATACTTGATGTTTCGCGACTTGCTTCGCGTGCTGCTTCTTTAGGATTCAAGAGCTGTTGCAACCAATTCATAGATGTAAACAGTAATGATTAAATCGACGCATGCCCGAAAAACATGTTCCTCCCTATTCTAGTACTGCAAAGTCCCCGCGGAACTTATTTTCGGAGGTCTAGTCGCGGTGAGCGCGCCTACGGAAATCATACCTGTATCTCGAAGAAGCTGTGCTTGGGAAATGTTGTAGTTGATGATTGCCTGCGCCTGCAGGGTCAGTGAGTTGATGTAATCCCTTTGCGCTTGGATAAGTTCCAAGTTAATGCCCTGACCGTAGCGCAGGCGGAGGTTTGCCAAACGCAGCTGCTCGCTGGATGAAAAGACCGCTTCTCCGGCGACGTCTACTTGCTCGGAGGCTGTGAGCATATTGAGGTACGAATTGTGTATCTCTTGCAGCACGGTGAGCAGTTGCTGATTTGATTGGAGCATAGCCTGGCGTGCTAGAGCTTTTGCAGACAGAGTCCGACCGGCGTCTACGACCCCCATACCGTCAAGGTTCCAGCTCAAGTCGAAGCCGCCACTAAAGGATCGGCCGCCGTTGCCGCTGATGCCGATGCCGCCACCGCCGCCGCCGGTTGGAATGATGACGGTTGAACCCGAAAGACCAGCGTTGTTTCCAGCGCCACCTCCATTGCTGTTGACTGTGCTGTGTGTTTTCGAAACAAAGAACTGGAAGGTCGGGTAGAGCGGCGAGGCGGCAACCTGAACCTGACGTCGGGCGGCAATTCGTAGCTCGTCAAACTGTTTCAATTCCGGACGACGCTTCGCCGCTACAGCCACTAATTGATTGATCTGCCACTCCTGATCGACGAGTCGCGCTTCCACTGCGCGCAATTCATCAGGATAGATATTCGATTGGATGTTTGCGTTCATCGCCACAGCCAATTGAATTGCGGACTGGCGGACCAACACTTCCTGCTGCAGCAACGCTTGTTTGTCGAGCGCTAACTGTGTGCGCGACTGATAGATGGCAAAGTTTGTGCCGACGCCCGCTTCTTTCAATTGTTCGTTCAGAGATAGCTGAGCGCGTGACAGTTCTACTGATTTGACGCGGATTTGCAACAGAACGTGATTGAGAATCAGTTCGTTGTATCGACGATAAACTTCCAGAAGTGTGTCATTTATAGTGGCTTTATAACTGCTTTTCGCAGCCTTGGTTCGATTCAAATTGACCAGTGCGTTGTAGAAGACACCGCCTCCCTGAAACACCGGAAACCTGACGGTGGTTGAGTCTGTGAAGGTGTTCGTAATCGGTGGTCTTTGGCTGTCGACTTGTTGGTATCTGAAAGTCTGCGTGAAGTCAGGCAAGAACTGTCCGAGCGAACTGACAAACAAATATTTTTGAGAGTCGAAACCGGCGTCGGAAATGCGGATGGGAAGGCTGTTGTAGAGCGCGTAGTTGAGGCAGTCCTTGAGTGGAACGATCTCGTTATATGTCGCCTCTAGCCGTATCGCGGGCAGCTTGTTCTTCCCAATAGGCAAAAGCTGCGACATTGGAACCGGGTCGAGTGAAACTTCGCGTGCCCTCTCCAGGTCTGGACCCTTGAGTTGCGGATCTTGCGTGCCACCGCTGTAGGGGGCGCGCGGAACTGGGCTGGGATACAAGTCCTCGAGCTTTGTGCCGGGCGGTGGATTAGTAAGAAAACCCGTCGGGGGCGGAGTCGGGGGGCTCGGAATATCTTGCTGCGCTTGGGCGACCGGATCTGTCAGGGTCTTCTGTAAGGCCGGGTCCGTTTGCACCTTATTTAGATATGGAGCGCTTTGAGAGTTCTGGATCGCCGGATCGACTCCGGTATTACCGCTTCGAATCGGTTGCGGCGTCTGGGCTTTCAGCAGAAGCGGATTCACGCGGGATTTCAATAGAGACGGGCTAGATAGCGCCGGCGTCTGATTTGAGCTGGGATTGCTGTTTCCCGCTTCTGAATCGGCCGCTCTTCCTGTTTGCGGAGTGCCAAGCAGGGCCAGGGTTACCGCCGTCAGTATGAAGTTGTTCGTCCGCATTGAGGTGGTCATGTTTCCAGATGGGAGCCCAAGACTTTTAATATCCTGACAAGTGCCTTTGTGCTCAGGACCCCACAAGATCGTAGCAGTGAAGCCGTAACAAAGACATCCTCTCGCGAGATTCAGCCAATTTTTTCTTCGAAAAGGGCGAAATTCGGCGATTTCCTAGTAGACTGACGCGCACAAAATTATGCTGTTCCGCCTCAAATCTAAGTCTTCGTTAAGCATGTAGCTTTGCAGTCGCTTGTTGTCGAGAGGGTGAATTAGATATGATCCTTTCAGCAGCCCGTGGCTTAGCAGGATACTTAGGCTCGAAACACATCTATGGCAACGCAAAACCGAGATATACAAGGAATTCTTCAGGGACTTTTCAATTTTTCTGTCGCTAAAAAGCTGCAATGGTATTTGGTGGTGATTGCCGCGATTTCGTCCGTTATTGCAATCGTTGCGCCGCACCTGATTGAAGGCAAAAGAGTAATGGAGGCGAACGCCAGTCTCTTTGCCGGTGTGATTCTTTCCATGTTGCTCGTTTTCCGCACCAATAGTGCCTATGATCGCTGGTGGGAAGGGCGGCGCGCTTGGGGGCAACTGGTCAATGACCTGCGCAACCTTTCTATCAAATACTACGAATTTGTCCGCCCGAATTTGCAAGAGCGCGAAGTTTTCGCGAAGCTCTTGATTCGTTTTGCCTACGGAATGAAAGATCATCTGCGCTTGCTTGATGCAACTCATTCAAGAGCGCCGGAATGCGACAATCCGGTGAGCGAGCACCCGATGCTCATTGTTGAAGAAATTTATGCCGTTCTCGATCAGAAGCGTCGCGAAGGCAGGCTCAATGACATGATGTTCAACGTGATCGATCCTCATGCACGCGCACTGCTCGATGTGCTCGGTTCGTGCGAACGCATCGCTACGTCACCAATTACCGAATCACATAAGAGCATTATTCTCCACATCATCGTCACCTATCTGCTTTTTGTTGCGTTTGCACTTGCTCCTGAATTTGGAATGTGGATGGTGCCTGTTGTCCTCATCGGCGCGTATATGGTTCTCGGGCTCGAGATTGTGGCGGAGGAGAAGGAACATCCATTCGGCACGGCGGAAGAAGACCTGCCACTTGATCGAATTTGCAATAACATCGAGCGTTCTATCAACAAGCTGCTTCTGTGCGACAGTCTTCTGGAGCGCGATATCGAATGGGGACATACGGTTAGAGTGTTGAAGAACTCCGATATTGAACTTTTAGCAAAAGAAGCGAAGCGATAAGGCTCATGAGGCGTTTGGTTTAGAATAGATAGGTCAGGATAAAAAATTGCAAGTAGCAGAAACCTCAAGCAACGCAAGCGGAAGCGTGAACGTAACCGTCAATGCAATCGACAAGATTTACTCGATCGCATTCTTGACGTACTTCATCCTCTCATCGATTTTTTTCAACACGCTAACTGCCATCGTCACTCTGCTCACTTTCCCCTTCGATAAGCGACGACGCATTGTGCACATAGCCTCCTGTGTTTGGGGCGCGCACTATCTATACATAAATCCTTTCTGGCGCTTCAAGATCGAAGGCGCCGAGCATATCGATCCGAACAAGACATACATCATCATTGGAAATCACTCTTCCTATTTCGATATCCTTGTTTGCTATTCGCTATTCCGCTGTTTCAAGTTCGTCTCAAAAGAAACGATTTTCAAAATTCCGCTGATTGGTTGGAATATGTATCTTAACCAATATGTGAAAATTCGCCGTGGCAATCTTGCGTCAATCAAAGAGATGATGGCGGTTTGCAAAAACTGGCTCAAGATGGACGCTTCGGTCATGATGTTCCCGGAAGGCACGCGTACGGAAAACGGGGAATTGCTTCCATTTCGTGCAGGCTCTTTCAACTTGTCGTTAGAACTTGGTGTGCCTGTCGTTCCAATTGTGATTTATGGAACCTATGAAGTCTTTCCGAAGAACCGCAACGTAGTCAAAATGTGCCAGACCATTCGTGCTCGCGTATTACCGCCCATGATGCCGGCGGACTACGAAGGCAAACCCGGCAAAATGAAAGACGACGCGTTCAAGATGATGAGTGAAACTTTGCACGAACTGCGCGCCCAAAATCAGATTGGCATCACTGCTGGTGCCGATGAGAAACTAGTTGGAACGAAGAAAGACTGAGTTCTTATTCTTACCGGCAGTTTCGATACACGGCCACGATGGCATTTAGGCTGTTTTGGTCACCGCAGCGTTTTCCGAGTTCTATCGCTCGTTCCAGCACCTGGCGTGCTTCGGCATTGTGGTGATTGTTATACAGGGCGGCGCCGCAGTTGTAGTACGCGGCCATCAAATTCTCCGACGCGACACTGTATGTTTTGTCTAACCGAAGAATCTCGTTCAAAACAATGATGGCGGAAGCGCTGTCTCCGTTGGTCATACAATTCGCTGCGGCTCTGCATAGCTCATGGCACGTGTTGCGTTTGTCGAGTCCTTTGGCTCTGATGCCGTCAATTATCTTCTTCGCGGCATAGACGACATTCATGGTCGTGGCGTCGCGAGATGTTAGAGAAATGCTAGGGCAATCTGGCACTATCTCTTTGTCGCCGCCTTTCTTTTCGCTCAGGATGCAGACGTTTTTGTACATCACGTCTCCTCGCCTGACACTGTGTCCTAGACCGAGGGCATGACCGAGTTCGTGCATTGCCGCCCATCTCATTGCTTTCGGGCTGACGTGTCGTTTGTCTAACGTGGTGAGAATTGCGATACGTGCGTGGTCGATTCCTTCTCCGTCGACGGTTTCGGGCCAAGTTGCACCGAGTGCCATTGAATGTTCCAGATCCGGCGAAAGTACAGTCGTCCAGCTCACTTCCAGGTCTGCACCTTCCGCCTGCTCTACTGTCTGAAATCTGATTCGTCCTTCGGTTGCTTTAGTCCAGTCTTCGCACGCGGACTTGAACTCTTCAATGTACTGCGGGTCGAATCCGGGAATATCGTTGGCTGGCTTGTAGTAAACCTTTAGAGGCATGCGTTTGCACTGCCATGATTCGATGAATTCCATGCCGGCGACGTAATTGTCTGTTGGACTTTGCAGCAGTCGATCTGGTGCGCTAGCTGCGCCTTGGAGTCGTCTGCCTGATGGTGCGGCAGCTGAATCCGTTGTCCAAATAAGTGAAGAGCATAGAACTAAAAAGAGAAAAGGGATTCCTGCGCAACTCCAAGCAGAGGCGCGACCTGCGCACAGCCGTGCGGGCCTAGGGCTCGGTTTCATATTCTGTTTTTGTCCTGGCGAACTACTAAAAGAGCATCCGCCAAAGACTAGAACTTTTGGCGTGGGTTTCCAATAGGGTTTTCCCTGTCTCTCTATCCCTTCACCTCCGGCGCATCTGTGCGTTTAATCTTTAAGACCAGAGCTTGTCACAAAAGAAGTTCAGAGTGACGATGGATTCCCTTCTCTTTTGTGTGAGGCAGCGTATGGCAGAAACAGATGTTTGCGCATCTATTGGGCCGTCAGCTCAAGCTGAGATGACGCCCAGTGAAATGTTAAAGGTGAAAGTCTGTCCTCAAACAGCAAATGGCACGTCGAATTTCGTTTATCTCGGTGAAGTAAAACAGCTTGTCGGGCTTTGCGCATGGTGGGCTTTCAAAACATGGGGCAAGTACAATCGCGCTTACACTTTTACGAAGCGAATTGAAAGTTTCACAGAACATTGCAATCTCGGCAAAATACCACTGACTGTCTTGTATCTAAATCAAGATGGTTTACCGCTCGGAATGGCGTCGCTTCGTTCGAACGATGGAATCAGACCAGACATTGGTCCGTGGCTTGGAAGCGTATATGTGGATCCGTCGGTGCGTCGCCTCGGCATCGGCGCGAAGCTGGTGAAGGAAATTGAGCGTAAAGCCAAAGAGCTCGGATACGAGAAAATATTTCTTCTGACTTACGAAGAAACGCTTCCGAACTGGTATTTGAAGCTGGGCTGGAAAGAAACAGGCGAAGACGTTTGTCACGGAAACCCTGTCACCGTGATGGAGATCGATTTGGGTTAATCGAACTAGCTCTACGCTTGTCGAACTCGCTCGCTCTGTCCGCGCTTCTATTTCTTCAGCGCCGGCTCTTTTTTCATTGCATCAATGCGCTTCTGCAACTCTTGGTGGCTGATTGTCTCTTTGTGGGTTGCGATCCACCAGAAGTTGCCCCATGCATCTTGCACGCCGCCGGAACGATCACCGTAGAATTGATCGGCTGGCTTGCGCACACATGTTGCACCGTTTTTCAAGGCGCGATGATAGGTGGCATCAGTGTCTTCAACATAGATATAAATTCCTGCCGGCATTGCTTTGTATTCTTCGCATGCTTCACCGAGCATCAATTTCGAATCGCCTATTTTGATTTCTGCGTGCGCGATTTTGTCGCCATCTCTAAAACATTCTGTGGTGCTGCCGTCGAAAGTCTTCTCTACGAATTCGACGAATTTCACTGCGTCCTTGACGATCAAGTAAGGGGTCAGCACATGTTGTCCTTCTGGAATCCACTTCTTCTGCATGAGTGATATCTCCTCGCTCGAATGAGGTATGGCGAACTATTTGCGTGTCGCCTGCTCGACAAGAACGGCACCAGCCGCCCAGGTTAGGGGCTATTCTAACTCGCTGCGCAAGGGTTGGGGCTGCCTGACAACGCGGTTTAACCTTAATGCTGTGCGCCTTCTGCGTTGAGGCTAGTCTCCCAAGACTCTGGCTCGTATTTCAATCTTTGCGCTTCGAAACGATCGGCTGCTGCTTCTTTGTCTTTGCCCAGGCGCTCGTTTACAAGTGCGCGGTGGAAATAGGCGGCTCCATCTTCCGGAGCGACTTTCATGGCTTTCGTCAGATCGTCAGCCGCTTTCTGATGTTCTCCTATCTGCAGATAGCACAACCCGCGCGTATCCAACGCGATTGCCAGGTCGGGTGCGATTGCCAATGCCTTGTTGCAATCATCGATAGCTGTTTGCCAGCTACCGAGCGATGCATACGACCAGGCACGATTGTTGTATGCAACTGGATTCTTGTTATTGATTTCCAGCGCTTTGTTTATGTCTTCAATCGCCATTCCTTCGTTGTTTTGGCAGTGATGAACGTATCCGCGCCCAAGGTATCCATCGGCAATATCCGGTTCAACATCGATGGCGCTATTGCAGTCATCGAGCGCATCATCAAAGCGCCCCAGCTTGCACAATGCATTTGCTCTCTTGAGAAAAATGTCGACGCTCTTGTAGCGGTTTGCTGCTGCGTTCAGGTAAGTAAGGGCTTCTTGATACTTCTTCTGTTTCAGCAATGGTAATGCATTTTGATAATCCAGCATCGCTAAGAATTGGGGATTAGAACGCACACTAAAGTATTCGGCACTGGTTCCGAGTATCAATGCAGTCAGTGAAACTCCTACTACCGCAGAATCTCTCTTGTTCCAAACACTCTTCAAATCTTGTCTGAAAAAATGCGATAGCAATGTTCCTGCCAAGAATCCGCCCAGGTGCGCGGCATTGTCTACGCCTGGAATAAACGCGCCGTAAACGCAACTGAGTACCACTGCAATCATTAGCATCACACGAGCCGGGCGCAGAATTTCCTTGAGAGTGAATCCACTTCCTAGAACTGATTGTTCGACGAAGCATCCGAACAAACCGAACAGCGCGCCCGACGCCCCCGCGCTGATTTGAAAAGGATTCCAGATCAAACTCGATAGAGAACCCGTGACGCCCGAGAGCATATAGAGTGCGAACATTCTTCGGCTGCCCAAAAGCTCTTCGGCGAACGGGCCAAGATTGAATAGCACATATAGATTGACCGCCAGGTGAAATACGCTTGCGTGCAAGAAGGTATTGCTGAGGATTCTCCAGGGCTCTCCACCAAGAGTGAGCGGTCCATAATTGGCGCTCCAGTTGATCAATGTTTGCTCCGAGGGATCAAGCATTGAACGCAAATTGGTGGTCACTACTAACATAATGAACACAATCATGTTCGCGGCGAACAGCGCAGCAGTTACTGGCGCCTTTTGCAAAAGTGTTTTTGCTTTCGAAGCGCCTTCAGTATTTTCAGAACTTGCTGATTTCGATTCAAACAAGCCCGATTCTGATTTTTGTAATTGATTGTTTGGAGCTGGTTGCTCGTCGGTCATTGTCAGCCTGCCGGTTTGCTGTCATAGGAGTCGATCATATCTGATCGGCGCCAGACAAACGCGTCGTCTATACGTTAATCCACGGAATTGATAAGTTCCAACAACGCGCGTTTGAGTTGTACAACCTCAGTGCGCAGGTCCGTGAGCATTGCTTGCCGGTTTTGCAAAAGCGCGATGGTCATTTCTCGCTTTTTCCCGAGCGTGCCTGTAAGCGCAGCCAAATGAACTTCGGCATTTGCTTTCTTCTCATCCCAAACGTAATTCGACTTTTTCCATTTGTCAATTAACATCTGGCGTCGCGTCTTTGCTTCTTTCGACTTTGCCGGGACTTGATTGAGCCAATTCCAGACGCTTGTGGGATAAAACGCTTCTTCGTCATGACCGCGTTCAAAAACGGGCGCAAGCATGTTGGGATAGCCTAGCAGCTCTCGCTTCTCGCCATTCATTTGGCGAAGTGAACGCAGCGCCAATGCAGTGGGGATAACACCAGCAAGAATACCGATGATACCTTCAGGTATCGCCATCTGTGGATTGTAGGCAGTGCCGATACTGAAACTGGATGATGTTGCCCAGAGGATTCCGTTGCTCCACTGGCTGAGAACAGTGGACAACCAAACACTTTTGTCGCGCTTGGCTACCATCTCCGTGAGGACCTCGTTGAACTTATTCTGTTCGCCGTCGATCACCGCCAAAACGTAGTCTACTTCCAAGTTCAATTTCAAAATTGTTTGCGCCAGTTCGTGACGTGCATCGCCTACATCTTGGTGTAGTGCCAGTTTTTCAATTGATGGCGGCTGCCCGCGATACCCTGCCAATTGCTCAGAGAGAGCTTTATAGCGATCGAATTTTGGTTGCAGATTTAGACGCCCGATCAAATCCAGCGAATCGGCAGAGAGCTTGAACTGGTTTCTGTCATCGACACCGGAGCCTGCGTCGGCAATTAAATTCTTCGATGCTGCTGAATTAGGCATCTTCGCATAAATGTCGAGTGCTTCATCCGCGAATGCCCACTGGGGAGTGCAAAGAAGAGTCGACGACAGAATTGTTGCGATACAGGCGATAGATATACCGCGCTTGTATGAACGGTTTGACCGCAAACAGACATTAACCTCAGCAGATAACCAAGTAAAGATAACATCTCCGCGGGTTGACAAAGAGCTAGACGACTGGTCTAATTGTGATAGCAAAGTTTTGCATTATTGATACAACGAGCTTTCGGTTTTTCATCGTTTGGTCGTTCATCTATTGAATTGTGATTTGGGGGATAATCATTCTCCTTAAATAGCTGCCGCGTCCGTGGCGCCTGATTTGCATTTGGCTCGGAGGAAATCACATGGAATACAGAAACCTCGGTAACGCTGGGCTAAAGGTTTCCGCCGTTGGTTTGGGCTGCATGAGCATGAGCTGGGCGTACGGCACACCTGATGAAGCAGAAGGAATTCGCACCATTCATCGCGCGCTCGACATTGGCGTCAACTTCCTCGACACTGCGGAAATATATGGTCCGTACACAAATGAGGAGCTTGTTGGCAGAGCGTTGAAGGGGCGGCGAGAGAAAGCGATCGTTGCCACCAAATTCGGTTTCAAGGTCGAAAACGGTGTTATTACCGGAACCAACAGTCATCCCAAGCGCGTCAAAGAAGTTGCCGATGAATCATTACAGCGATTGGGAATCGACCACATTGACCTCTTTTATCAGCATAGAGTTGATCCAAAAATTCCGATAGAAGAAACAGTCGGTGCAATGTCGGAGTTAGTTGAAGCGGGAAAAATTCGCTATCTCGGATTGTCAGAGGCCGGACCGGAAACGTTGAAACGTGCGTGCAAAGAATTTCAAATCTCTGCTCTTCAATCTGAGTACTCATTGTGGGAGAGAGGATTGGAGGAGCGAATCATTCCTTGTGCTCGAGAGCTCGGAATTGGCATCGTTGCTTACTCTCCCGTTGGACGAGGATTTTTGACTGGCGAGATCAAATCGTTTGACGATATTCCCGAGGACGACTACCGCCGCAGCGACCCGCGCTATCAGGGTGCCAACTTTGCCAAGAACTTGGAGCTCGTAGAATTGGTGAAAAAGGTTGCCGTTAAGCATGGCGCCACGCCTGCGCAAGTTGCGATTGCCTGGCTGCTGATGGCGGGAACAGACATCATCCCGATTCCAGGAACCAAGCGAGTCAAATATCTTGAAGAAAACTCTGCTTCTTTCTCGCTGAAACTCGAGAATGAAGACTTGGAAGCTCTCGATACTCTCGCTCAAAGAACATCTGGTGAGAGATATGAACCACGCCGCATGGCAATGATCGAAAGATAGCACCCGAAAATTCACAACACGAAGAGGTTACGAAAATGGAATTCAGACAACTTGGACGTTCCGGATTGAAAGTACCTGTGCTGAGTTTTGGCGCTGCTACATTCGGCGGCAATACGGAGCTTTTCAATGCGTGGGGCACCACCGATGTGAAAGAGGCGACTCGCATTGTCGATTTTTGCCTCGATGCCGGCGTGAATTTTTTCGATACTGCAGATATCTATTCGCGAGGCGCATCAGAAGAAATTCTTGGACAAGCGATTAAAGGTAAGCGCGATCGCTTGCTCATTTCGACCAAAGCGACGTTCAGAATGGACGAAGGTCCTAACGATCTCGGCTCATCGCGTCATCACTTGATCAAAGCATGTGACGCTAGTTTGAAACGTCTCTGCACTGACTACATCGATCTCTATCATATGCATGGCTTTGATGCGCTTACGCCCGTCGAGGAAGTTTTATCCACGCTGGAAACTTTGGTGCAAAGCGGAAAGGTCCGCTACATCGGCTGCTCGAATTTCTCTGGTTGGCATTTGATGAAGTCGCTCAATGTATCTGAGAAATATGGCTGGTCTCGTTATGTCTCTCATCAGGCTTATTATTCGTTGATTGGCAGGGAGTTTGAGTGGGAACTGATGCCGCTTGCGCTCGATCAGCAAGTAGGAACGATGGTTTGGAGCCCACTTGGTTGGGGACGTCTGACAGGGAAGATTCGCAGAAATGCGCCGCTGCCTGAAGTCAGCCGCTTGCACAAGACTGCTGATTTTGGTCCACCGGTCAACAATGATTATCTCTATGATGTTGTTGACGTTCTAGATGAGATTGCCAAAGAGACAGGAAAGACAGTTCCTCAGATTGCACTCAATTGGCTGTTGCAGAGACCATCTGTATCCAATGTTGTAATTGGCGCGCGTAATGAAGAACAGTTGAAGCAAAACTTGGGCGCTGTCGGCTGGCACTTGAGTGAAGATCAAATGGCACGTCTTGATGCTGTCAGCGAGCCGACACCTGCTTATCCTTATTGGCACCAACGTCAGTTTGTAGAGAGAAATCCACTTCCTGTTGCTGTGCGATAAGGGTTCGATAACTCCATCTTCGATATACTCGAGAATTTGGCACCGTATATGGTGTCAATATGCCAAATGTCCTGAAAGTGCCAGCCTGTGAGCGTCTGGCTTGAAACCCGCAATGGGTGGCACTTTTAGAAATGCTTGACAACGGTTGATCGCCGTGGTTTAGTTGAAGAATGCAAGTGAGACCTGCGTGGGTCGCTTAACCCTATATACCGCCGCTATATCCATCGCGGTGGGTTAACTTTGGTCTGCATTTGCACAGTAAAACTCAGTAGACACAATCACGTATCACTCTCGGAGCTACTTGATGATCAAGAGTTTTTCAACCTTAAAACTTCGACTGGCCGAGGAAAGAGGGCCGCCTGTCTAAGTTTTGACCAGTATCAAATAATCACTTCGTAAGAGAGAGCAGCCGGATCCAACTGCTCTCTCTGCGTACTTTAAGGAATACATGTTGCGGCCTGTCAGAAAAATTACTATAGTCGGCAGCAGAAGTTGCCGGGGCGTTTCAGTTGACAGAGCAAGATCTCGAAAAAAACGGACGCGATTCGGACAAACACTTTTGGTCGGCAATCTTCTCTCAACGTCCAGAAAAGCTTACTACGCTGTCTTTGTACATCCTACTGGCGATAGTTGCAGTTGGGTTGTTTCTTAGACTGAATGAATTGGGGACTTATGGTCTTTTCGGGGATGAAATCTACAGCATTCTCGTTGCTAACGGAAAAGGCGACCCTGAATTAATCGCCTTTGATTCCATTCGTCCGGTCTATTTTTTTCTGCTTAATTTGTGGATGAATGTCGGTACCAGCGAGGAATGGTTACGGCTATTCTCGGTAATCTTCGGCACAGTCAATATCGCGCTTACCTATTACCTTGCCCAATTGGTGGCGGGCAAAAAAGTTGGTCTTGTGTCTGCAGTTTTAATGGCGCTTTCGCCGATGGAAGTCCATTATTCTCAGCTCGTCCGAATGTACACTCTGGGCAGTTTTTTTGCGCTGCTAGGCGGGATTGCATTAATCAAAGGTTTTCAGACCGAGAGAAAGAGCTTTGTCTTTATGTGGGCTGGAATCAGAACCTTAATGGTTTGGACTCTTCCCTTAACGGCAGTTTTGTTGGGCGTCGATATCTTTCTTTCTTTATTGAAGGAACGGAAGAACAAACAGATTCCTATTGTGTTCGTTAGTTTTGCTGTTGTGCTGGCCTTGTATCTGTGTTTCGCCTGGAAAATGCCGCAACTGACTGCAAGCAGTTCTTATGATGAATGGAGATATGGATTACCGACCCCACAGATTGCAGATGCTCTGATGATGCTGGTCAATTTCACAAGCACCGCTCTGCCGATTCAAGAATGCAGCGGTCCCGTGGAGGGCGGATTGCTTGCGAGCATTTATTCGCTTGTAGTGCTGTTTCTCATCGGACTTTCATTCATTCCTGCCTTGAATCAACGGTGGCTTATTTGGTGCACAGGCTGGGCCGTGGTTCCGATTGTTCTTGCCTGGGGCGCGTCTCAATTTACTGCCTCATTTGTGATAACGCGCTACCTGATGTTTGCAGCGCCCTTTACTTTCATTATTCTGGCTGCCGGCTGGATAGAGATCTGGAAACAGGTAAAGCTCCGTTTCCTGTGTGTGCTCACAGCAGTTCTCTATTCAATAATTATGTTGATGAATCTGTCGCACCTCTACACTCATCCGGTGTCGGAAGACTGGAGACAAATTTCCAAATTCATCATGGAGCACGAGCAACCAGGCGACAATGTTGTCGTTTGGAATTATCACTCGCAGTATCTCTTCAACTATTACTATCGGGGCAATAACAAGACCCACGACGTCACTGCATATCACGTTCTCAATAAAGACAATACGGATATCCTTGATGTTCGGCTTGATATGCCGGGGCTGAATAAAGTTACCGGGCGCACCTGGTTTGTTCTCAGAGAGGCGCCCGAAAATTGGATTTTAGCTTGGACGGTATACCAGGTGTTTATGAAACACTTGCAGAACAACTATAAAGTAATCGAGCACGATAAGCTTGGCAGAACGGATTTGTTTTTGGTTACTCCGAAGTAGGCCTTCAAGTGACAACTGGAAGCAGGCTCTCCGGACTCTTCCTTCGTTACTTCTTGACGGCTGACTTCCCGCCTGTCACCGCCTTTGGTGGCGCCTTGGCTGGGGCGGTCGATTTACCGGCGCCAGTTATTTTGTTCGCGGCAGTCCCTTTTCCGGCACCACCGGCTACCGTACTGGTGGGCGCAGGAGTGATGAGCTGTGCTTTAGGTTGGTCTTCTTCCAGACCCTGGCGCGGTGCTGCCGGCTGAATGCCGAGTATTAGGTCGTCGCCTACCCACTTGCTCTTCAAAAGTGGTCGTTGTAATTCTCCGCGATCTCGCAAGACTTCTTCTTGGACTTTGTCTGACATATGTTTGAAGGCTTCACCGAGTTTGCTCATGCCACCGTTTTGTCTCAAGCCTTCCAACAAGTAGTGTGTGAAGACACCATTTTGATAACGTTTGGACTCCCATGAAGTTTGAGTCGGTTCACTGGAGCAGATAACCAACTGACCGCTGCCTTGTGCGAGTTCATCAGCACTGTAATTACCGATGCGAAAAATGCCCTTTCCTGCAGTGTTTGCAGCTCCTGAGTGGCAGGCGTCCATCATGAGCACTATGCGGTCGGAGTGCACACGGTCCTTGATCATTTTCACCAATTCTTGCATGGAGACGCCGGTCGCATAGAGGCTGTTTTTGTCAGTGTTGTGCGCGACCAGATAGTTCGCGCCATTGACGTCGACCTTTGAAGGGCTGCCATGGCTGGACACGTAAATCAAGACGAGATCATCCGGATTGGCTACGCGAGGCAACCATTTATCACCCAGATTGGCGAGAATGTTTTCTCTAGTGGCTTGCTCGTCCAGTAAGAGCCGCACGTGGTCGGGCGCAAACTTGGCTTCTTTGACGAGATAGTTTCTGAAGTCTTGCGCATCTTTAGCCGCATATTTCAAATTGATGGAGGAGTCGGCGAATTTACTGATTCCGATTACGAGAGCCCATTTGTCCTTGATTGGACGATTCACCCGCTCTTTGTCCATGCTGTCACCAGATAAGGTGCGAGCGCTGGCTTTAACGCTTTCCATATTTTCGGCCATGCTCTTTGCGCCTTCGACGTGATTTCTGATTCTTGTCAGAGAATCCGTGCCCAAAGGCAGTGCCGCGATGATTTCGTGATCTTTGCCGAGTGTTTTCTCACGAATGGACTGCGCTTGTTTCTTGAACAATTCCGCTTGTTCATTCTGTCCCTGTTTTTGCGAAGCCATGGCAAGATTGTCGATTATCTTCGCGACAAAAGGATGATCTTCACCAAGAGCCTTGATATCAATTGCTAGAGCCTTTTGTAGAAGCGTTGCGGCTTCTAGCGGTTTACCAATTTGAAGATATGCGCAAGCCAGGTTTGTCTCTACTTCCGCTACTTCCGGAGTGAGTTGAACCGATTGACCTTTCTCTACGCCCTGCTGCGCATTGAGAAGCATGATTGCCATCGCGCGTTTGAGCGGTTCAATTGCGGCCTCTCCATTTTCTTGAAGATAGAAATTCTTGCCAATGTTGCTCAAGACTTCCGCTAGTGTTTTACTGGAAGCATTCGCTGCTTGATCTAGGATCGCCAAAGCCTTTTTGAAGAATTCTTCGGCTGCACCATAGAGAGCTTGCTGCTGTTTGAGCATGCCCATGCAATTGTCGACCTCTGCTACTTCCGGAGAATTTGGGCCCTGCACTTTCAATCTCAGGGTTAATGCACGTTTGAAGAGCGGCTCTGCTTTTTCGTACCAGCTAAGGTCTAGGTATGTTTTTCCCAAACTGGTGATGCTGCGCGTGAGTCTGGGGTCTGCTTCGCCAAACGCTTCCGCTTCAGTGAGAGCTTGCCCGAGCATCTCTTCTGCTTCGATAAAGTTGCCGTCATCAAAGGCACGCTCTCCCACATTTACGTATGTATCCCAAGTGGAATCGGAGGGCAGTGATGCAACTTTCTGAAGCTTTGGATCCGTCGAACGTCTAATCGTCAAATCGACGGCATCAAAAATCGCGTTGCAACGCTCATCGAGCTTTTTCCTTTGAGAGTCCGCAACAAGCAAGTTGCCGGTTTTCGAATCTATCGAGTATCCGCCACCAAGTTGACCAAGCATGGCGGGATTTTTTTTGACTGCTTCGGAAACTGCATTAATCAAGTCTTGTTGGATGGTTTGCGGGGTGACTTGATGTTCGGGCGCTCCTGATTTCAAACCGAGTAAGCGCCATACAGCTAATTGCGAGATCTGTTCTTTCGCGGAGCCTGCTACAGGCAGACCTTTGTATCCACCATTCTTTTCGATTTCTTTAGAAGCCGCGATGATACCGGACAATTGTTTCCAAACGGCCGGATCTTCGTAGTTGCCTGCGGTAAATTCAACGCCATCGGCTGGTGGTGGTGGAACGGTCTTCACGGATGCGCAGACCGTCGGTATCTTAGCGATGGTTGTTTGACCAACTGGGATGGTCATGAATACGTCGGCAATGACCATCATGTTTTGAACACCGCTTACGTTCGGTTTCAAAATTTCGTTGGCCGGAATGACTACCTTCAACGGGGCGTTGGTTTTGTTGGTTACTTGCAGCCGCACAGACGAAGTGGTGACGCCGTCGCCTCTAACTTTCATTGACGCTTTGCCTGACTTGACCGCCTGACGCAACGTTTGAATCTGTGCCATTTCGACTGGCTTCGGTGCCACTACAGGCGGGGTGGTAATTGGAATTCCCAGTTGCGCAACGGATAGTGCCGGGGCATTCAATTGATCAAGACCCGCCGGAGATCCAGCTTGCGCACTGATCGGAAAAGTCATTGAAATTGCCAGCGCAGCCATAAATGTCGCTGCCGCAGAGGGTTTACTGATTCGTTTGATCGTCATTTCCAATTCCGCCTGACCCTAAACGTCGCCTCGGCATTTTTAAGATGCCTGTCTTCGGTCGCCTGCCCTTCAGTCGACGCGCGATGCTTGAAAACTCTATAGCATCTACAGGGTCGACCGCCTTATTAGGGGTTATCTCACAGATTAACCATTTTTGCTATTCAGGGCACTTGAAAAGCTTGCGTGTCTTATTTTCCCTGCTCGCTGGCGAAAAGTTTGAAGGGCTCGCTTGTAAAATCTCCGGCAATTTCCAATGTCAAGCGGGGTATAGCGTTTGACTCAATAGGTACTGTCACCAATAATTAGAGCAACCTGGAGTCCCCCCCCAAAAACCTGTCTCAAAGTCTGGAGTTGACCAGTGAGATTTCTAGCTCTCTTCTTAAGCGTATTATTCGCTTTTCAAATGACTGTTTGCCCCGTTGCCATGGCCGATGTGAGCTATGACGCAGCCGGTGGTCCCAAAGGCGAAGCGCCTGTCAACAAAGTAGGTTCGTTGCTTCTGGCAGGCGGACTTGCTGTGATGGCTGGCACCGCAATCACCATCGCTACTGCATCAAGCAGCGGCAATGTTACTCAATTGAGTGGCAACACATTTAAGACGTCGGTATCGGGTAACACCGTTCGCGGTCAAGCCTATTTCGACAATGGACCAAAACTCTCTCAGATTGATGCTCAGAGCAACAGTGACTACGTTGAACTCACCGACGGAAGCCGCGTAAACGGACCTGTTTCGAACGTGACGAACGAAGCTCTTCGTTGCGGCGGACAAGAAATCCCGATGAGTTCGGTTGCTTCTATTCACTCTGCCCGCGTGTACAACTTTACTTGCACGACCGGCGCCAACCCGAAGATGTCCTTCACCCCAACAGCCGGAAAGCCGGTTGCTGTTAAGCCCACCAAGACCACCAAGTCTTCGGGCGAACACAGTACTGCAACCAAAGTAATTGTGACCGGATTGGTTCTTGCTGGCGTTGCATGCGCAATTGCAATTCCGATTGCAATTTGCTGCAGCGGTGGCGGACGGAAGAACAACAACAATCAGCTCGCCAATGCACTCCTCTTGCAGCAGTTGTCTCATCGCGGACGCACAAGAAGCTACAGCAGCAGCGGACCATAGATGTTGAACTGACCTGAAGATTAGATCAAAGAGCGGCAGCTATGCCGCTCTTTTAGTTATGAGCCGGCAGATATGCCGCTCTTTTAGTTGTGAGCCGGCAAAACGTCGGCGCCATATCGGTTGCGAGAAAGTCCTCAACTTTGTCTCTTGACCTTATTGCCTGCCTGAGAACCAAATGTCGAATCTACTTATTGATCGGTTGGTCTATCTTGTGCTTGAAGACTTTCAGTAGGAAGTAGAAGGAAGGAAATAGCAACAACGCTCCCGATGCAATTGCAGCCAGTAGCAAAGTCTGCGTAGATGCTGCGCCTTGTGCATTGTTGATGGTCATGTCGGGACGAATCATGTATGGATACTGTGCAAGACCCCACCCCCAAAGTATCAAGGTCACTTGTCCCGCTGCAAAAAAGCGAGCTGCATGAAACTTGCGCTTGAACAGCGCAATCGACGATGAGATTGCGCAAGCCGCAGTTGCACCTTGCAAAAGTAAACTCCAAGAGCTGTGTGCTAGTGAGTCTTTTAGACCTGGTGCGGAATGTTCCGCAAGGATGAAAACCAACAAAGCAAGAATTGCACATGCAACCTGTGCGCCGAGGGCGCGCCGCTGGAAGTCTGTTTTCAACTCTTCAGTAGGTGCGTAGACAGTCGAGTAGACCGCAGCCAGAAAGGAGAAAAGCACCAGCGCAAACCCGCCGACTGCAAAGCAAAACGGTGTGCACCATGGATCTATATATACTTGCGAGAATGTTTTGCCGGCAATGTCGGCGGAGACTTTTCCCTGCGAAATTGCTCCAACTACAATTCCGAGCAGCACGGGTGTGATCAAACTGGCCATGGCGAAGATTCTTCCCCAGCGCCTTTGTACATGGTCTTTATGGCTGTCATATTTGCGGAAAGTAAATGCTGTTCCTCTGGCAATGATTCCTAGAAGGAGCAAAGTGAGCGGAACATGCAGGGAAATTGACAACAATGAAAATGCTGCCGGAAATGCAGAGAACAAAATTACGACTACCAATATCAGCCAAACATGATTTGCTTCCCAAATTGGTCCAATTGCGCCTGCAATCAGCTCGCGCTGCTCCTTGGCTCGCTTGCCTACAGCAAACAGATCCCAAACTCCACCACCATAATCGGCACCGCCTAAGAGGGCATAGATATTGAGAGAAATCAACATGATGATTGCGAGGTAGAGCGCTGCGTCAATCATGATCGCTCTCCGGACGAGTTTCCGCTGACTGCAATTTACTTGCTGGACTTGTGTGCTGAACCCCCGCTACAACATCTTTGCTGCGTGAAAATTCTCTGATTAACAAAGCGACGACAATGACCGCTAGCGCCATGTACACGAAGAGGAATGTCGTGAACGGCAGCCAGAGTCCGGGCATCGGTGTGACGGCGTGACTTGTGCGGAGGACACCGTGAACTACCCACGGCTGTCTGCCGAGTTCTGTAACCATCCAGCCTGATTCGATCGCAATCAGACCGAGAGGGCTAATGCAAATCACTGCCTTCAGAAATGCCGTTGAATCAGGCAATCTTTTCGTCTTCGCATATAAAGCGGCGGCCCAGAGTGAAACCACTCCCATGATCACTCCGCATGCCACCATGATTTGAAAGTTCAAGTGCACGAGCAGGACGGGCGGCCAAACATCGCGAGGAAAATCATTGAGCCCTTTTACTTCTGCATCGAGATCGTGAAATGCGAGCATGCTCAGCATCTTTGGAATTTCTATAGAGTATGGAGTTTGTTTCGTCTCAACATTCGGCAATCCACCAATTCGCAGTGGGGCACCGCGCATAGTGTCAAACTGACCTTCTAATGCTGCTAGCTTAATAGGCTGTGTGTGTGCCACCATTTGCGCGAGAATGTCTCCGCTCAGTGGCTCAGCCAGTGCCATTGTGCAGCCGAGTGCGAGGCAAATGCCCAATGCGCGTCTGTGAAAAACGTTTTGCCTATCACGCAAAAGCATGAATGCATGCACACCGGCCGCGAGCAATCCAATTGCAGCATAAGCTGCAATTAGCATGTGGAGAACTTGAGGGAATGCGGCAGGACTGGTCATCGCCTTGAGCGGATCAATCTCAGTTGGGAGATTTCCCACCAACTTGAACCCTACAGGCGCGTTCATCCAAGCATTGGCGATGACGACAAAAACCGCTGATAATGCCCCGCTCAGTGCGACGATGCATCCTGACAGCAAATGCATTGGTTTGCTGACTTTGTCCCAGCCGTACAGATAGATGCCGAGAAAAATCGCCTCTGTAAAAAATGCATATCCTTCTAAAGCGAAAGGCAGACCGATGATCGAGCCTGCCCATTTCATAAACTCCGGCCACAAAAGCCCTAGCTCGAAGGATAGTACTGTTCCTGATACTGCGCCCACGGCAAATAGAACAGCCGTGCCACGCGCCCAGCGCTTCGTGATCGTTTTGTATATCTCGTCGCCGGTTTTCAACCAGAGTGCTTCGGCGATCACCATCATGAGGGGCAGCGCGATGCCGGCCACGGCAAAAATGATGTGGAATGCCAAAGAGAAGCCCATCTGGGCTCGCGCAAAGATCAGGTCACTCACCCTTTGTCACCTCCTTTTTTTCAAGGAGACCTTCTTATCCGGGTTTGATCGTGTCAATACTAGACCGATCGAGTCTGACTTTGTTAAAAGGTTGCGAATGATGAATCATTCGTCGCCGTCAATTGCACGGCGAATTGCGGCAAGTGGCGCACGGTCGTCGAATGTGACTGTTTCGCCCGATTTGACTACTCCTAGCTTGCGCATGTAGGTTGGGACATCAATGCTGATTGGCTGCTCGCCCATTCTTGTATACAGTGGCTGCAGAACATTCAGTCCCAATCCCTTGTCACCGGCTGCAACAGCTTCCTCTGCGTCCCAATTTGAGGCTGCCGTACCACCTTGTTTGGCAATCGATCGCAAGGCGTCTTCTAGCCCTGCGCGGTTGTTTGTACGTTGTCGAATCTCAACATCTGCTAGCAAGCAGTAGAGTGCGCCGCCCCAATAGATTCGGTCGAAACTACGAGCGGAACGCAGTCCGCCTTCTCCTTGTCTCGGCAGTCCCTTGGGCAGGTTAGTCAGTAAGTCTCCCCATACTTCCTCCGGAGACAGATTGCCAATGCGCATTCTGCCGATTGGCTCCACATAAGTCGCGATGCCCTCAGACAGCCAGCGTTTGTTGTGGCTTACAACCGGGAAGCCCAGGTGCATAAGCTCATGTGTGAGCGTCCAACTGCTTCTCAGATTGCGCCTGGTTGTGTTCTCTCCGATGTTAATCGTGACTACGCCGTAGTCTTCGTCATCGTTGTAAGTCGAGGTGCCCAGCCCGATACCATCGTCGTCACTCGGGACGAAATTTATCACCGTCTTGTGCACCGGAAATGTACCGTAGTATGCAGTAACAGCTCTGGCTGCGTCTCGAACGTAGCTGGCGAGATCTGCTTTACTAACGGAAAGCGGACCATTGCCGACATTGAAATAGATTTGGGAGTTGCCTGCAGTAATCAATTGCAGCGAATCACGGCCGATGCTTGATTGCGTAGGCTGTCCGGCAAACTGAGAGACGACCAATGCGATGAATAGCATCAGTGTTTGCAGGTTTTGCGCTAATCTCGAGGTCTTCATGCCAGGACTTTGGACGGGCATTTTATTGCCTCGGTTCCTGGCTTCCTCACAATTCCAGAAAAATAGCTTTCGCATAGCTTAGCCTGTACCACCTATTTATTGTTGGGTTTCGACAATAGGGGTGCAAATCTAACGGGGGCTTCTGTTAGCCCATGCGTTTCTCTATCATATGATACCGCGAGCTACCTCGGTCGATATTTCTACTCAGTTTTTGGCGTTCAAACAAATAGTGAGACACTGTCCATTCTGAACCGTTTCTGTAGCCCCAAAGCTCTGCACATGCCAGGAAGAATAGCTTCCAAAATGCCCACCATTTGACGGCATTGCCGCTGCCATAAGTTTCCGCCATTATTTCGAGCACTTCCGGGCGCTTGTTTTTCATCCTCTCAAGCCAGGCTTCTGCCGTCTTTTGATAATGTGTGCCCGGTATCGACCACTGATCAACGATGCGAACATCCTCCTGAAAATACAGGAGCAGGTCTTCTGAGGGCATTGTTCCGCCTTCGAAGAAATTGCGCGTCAGCCAATCTGTTCCATCTTTGTCTTCATAATGATATGCAAAATGCTTATGGGTGAAGATGTGTATAAACAGTTTGCCGTCTGGACGCAACCAGCGGCTGACCTTAGCGAGCATGGCCTGATAGTTTTTCAAATGCTCGAACATTTCGATTGAAATGACTCTGTCGAATTCTCTCTCCGTATCGTAGTTTGCTATGTTTGCTGTGACTACCGTGACATTATCCAATCCTCGAAGTTTTACTTCATTGTCTATGAATTCTTTCTGCGAGTGGGAGTTTGAAACTGCCACGATATTTGAGTGTCGATACTTTTCTGCAAGAAAAAGAGTGAGAGAACCCCAACCGCAACCAAGTTCCATGATGGTTTGTCCATCTCTCAGATCGGCTCTCTGGCAGTATATCTCCAGCATGTTGAGCTCTGCCTGTGCAAGGTCGTCAGTGTTCGCAAGCCAAAGTGCGGAGCTGTATTTCAGACGCGGTCCCAGCACTGCTTGGAAAAATCGCGCGGGCACTTCATAGTGCTGGCGATTGGCTGCGTCTGTATGAATTGCAATGGGGCTGGCTTTCAAATCTTGGACGAAGTCCATTATGCATTGGCGCTGCAGCGCAGTCGTTGCTTTTGCCTCGGTGCGCAATTTCTCGGCGAGCATATTGCGAATGCCTGCGCGAATAACCCATTCCGGCACGAGGTCTGTGGCAAGTGCTTTATATATCCAATCACTCGGCATTGGTCTTATCTCCGTCCTGGTGTTCCCTGACTTTTCTTGAGCCAGGGGAAAAACGCACTAGTTGTTTGCTGATAGCGAAGATATTCCTCGCCTCGTGATTTCAAAGACTGGGCTTCGGAAATTTTGATGCCGGTCATTTGCGTCAGGAAATAGAGCATGAGCAGCGGGCAATAGACCGTGTAGACTCCGAGCGGTGCGGGGGCAGCAATAATCGCTATCCCCACCCAGACGACGAACTCGAAGAAGTAGTTCGGATGGCGGCTGTAATTCCATAGTCCAGTGGAGCACACTTTTCCTTTATTGGAGGAAACCGTCTTGAACCTGCGCAATTGCTCATCTGCAATCGACTCACCAACCGTTCCAATAATGCAAATTACAGCGCCGAAAATTTCGAGCAATCTCAGACTCGGATGGTCATCGGCTGCAATAATTACGAATGGAGGAGATAAAACCGTGATCAGGGCTCCCTGGAAAAGAAAGACCAGATACAGCATTACATCTGCACGGTTACCCCACTCCCTGCGCAATGCCGCGTAACGTGTGTCTTCATGGGGATGTTCCTTGAGAAATCGCTTGAGCAAATAATAAGTCAGTCTGAAGCTCCAGGGCAAAACAGCGATCAACAACAAGACTTTTCTTTCAAACAGCCCTGGGCACACGGCGGCAAAAACGATCGAGATTATGCCGTAACTTGCGGCCCAAAATATGTCGACAATGCCAGCATTTCTGATTCTCTTGCTAAACAAGAACAGCACAGTCAAGGCTGAGGATACTGCTCCAAGCAGTATCAATTCTATGATCGCCAGCTCTGAAAGTGTCATTTGTTTTACTCAGCAAGAGTGAGATTATTTGGTCTTGAATAGATCGCTTGCACTGCCGAGATGTTTCGCATTGCAAAGGCGGCACTGCAGTACTTGAGGTAATAGTTCCACTTCCTAATGAAGCGTTCGTCGAAACCAAGGGCTTTAACATCGTCGAGTTTTCGGTTGAAACTTTCGTGCCAGATGTCGAGCGTTTTTGCGTAGCTCAGCCCAATATCTTCCAGTTCGAAAAGGTTGAGGGTGCTTGTACGATTTAGTGCTTCTGTGACACGTCCGATTGATGGAAGTAGAGAGCCTGGAAAGATGTATTTCTGAATGAAGTCGACATTGTCGCGCAGAATTTTATATCGACTGTCCGGGCAGGTGATCATTTGCAAACCCAGTAATCCATGCGGTTTTAGAAGGCGATCGATGGTGGAGAAGAAAGTCTCCATGTATTTGTCACCGACTGCTTCGATCATCTCGACGGAGACAATTTTGTCGTATATCCCTTCCACGTATCTGTAGTCGCACATTTGAATTTCAATCTGTGATGAGAGCCCGGATTCTTCAACTCTTCTTCTTGTATATTCGAATTGCTGTTCGGAAATCGTTATCGTGGTTACTCTGCAGCCGTATTTTTGAGCCGCGTGAATGCAGAGTGTTCCCCAGCCACTGCCAATTTCGAGAAGGTGGTCCGTACTGACCAATTTCAACTTTTTGCAGATCGAGTCTATTTTTTCCAGCTGGGCTTCTTCAAGTGACATTTCCGGGCGAGTAAACTTTGCACTCGAATATGTCATAGTCGGATCCAAGAACAAAGCAAACAACTCATTGCTCAAATCGTAATGCTCGCAGATGTTTTTCTTGCTTCCAGCAATTGAGTTGTCGCGCAGCAGATGCATTCCTCGGTTGAGCCACCCGAGAGAGTTCATGAACAATTTCTTTCTTGATGAACCTTCGAAGACTGCTGAATCGTCGAGGTTCAAGACAAACCAAGAAACAACCGCTTTGATGTCTGGTGTATCCCAGTCGCCGTCCATGTATGATTCCGCGAAACCTATGTGGCTGTACATGAGGCATTTTTCGAAGAAAGAGAGATTGTTGACGAAGATCTTGGCGCAGAAGCGATCGTCTGGCTCTCCGATTTTGACTTCCAATCCGTCGGCACACTTTATTTCCAGTCGCCCTTGCTGCATGCTGCTTAGAGCAGAAAGCACCAAGTCACGACTCATTTTCTGCCTTTTGGTCGGCTGCGCGATAGTTTTGTTGGCCTCAAGAGCGAAGGTCATTGTGTTGCTCCTTTGTACGCATGCACGTCGAGAGTTTCCTCTGATTTCTCAGTCTTGCTATCGGTGTCTTGTAGTGATCGGTGGGGATTGAGGACACCGGTTTGTGAATGTGGATTTTCTTCCTTCGTGAAAAACGGTACTTTTTTTAGCCAAAGAAGTAAGGCATGAAAGTGAATTAGTCCGATTATTCCGATGGTGACGAATGGATAACTCAGTGTGCAGCTGGTGATGTTTCGGTCTGTTAGTTCAATTTTGCTGCCCTTCATGCTGCTGGCTACCAATGTTTGCCCTGCAGCCAATGGCTGTGAACTCTGTGTTTCCATCGATTTATTTGGGCTTCCAGCCTTCGTGTTGATGTTGACTTCTAAAAACTCTCCAGGAATATCGACTTTGAATTCAAATGTGTCGTCTACTCTGCTGAATGGTGAGACGTAGAAGTGTTTAGGCGCGGAAAGAATGAATTTTGTCTTGCCGGTCTGCTGGTCGAAACTAATCGGTAAGAGAAATGGTTTGCGTTCCAGAAAGGTGTTGCCGACCTCTGCTACGGCAAGCATCGGAGCGTCTGATTTGTCGTGGACGAAGTAAATTGATACCGGATTGAAAACATATCCGAGAAATCGAAAGTTTGTCAGCAACAGTATTCGTCCAATCTCTTGCGTAATTCCTTCTCTGGAGAGAAAGGCGATGAGCTTCTCACGCGTTGGCGATGTATTGAGATCAAAGTGATCTCTGTCGTCAAATCGGTACAAAGCTTGGCGATTCACTTTTGCAAGTTTGAGGCGACTGTTGATTTCTGCCGACTCGTCCAGGTCGAGCATGAACATGAAAAGGGCGTATTTAAATCTATGTTTTTGCGGATGCAGACGTTGGTGCACTACGTCTAACTTGTAGATGCAAGAACGAAGTTTGTCGCAAGATTTATTCAGCAAGATTGAAGGACCTCGCGTTTCAATTGATTGCACAAAGTCAATGCTGATGTGAAGGCATCTTCGTGAAAGCCATATCGAAAGTAGCTGCCGCAGAAAAGAATTTGTCTATCCCCTTGTGCGTTCAGCTCCTGTAATCTTGCTTGAGCCGCAATAGAATCATGCGTGTAGCTCGGGTGTTTGTACTTGATTCGTTTGATTATTTTTGCTGGATCTATGATTGAATCAGAATTCAGTGACACAAAGTAATTCCGTTTCTGAGAAACCCCTTGCAGGCGATTCATCCAGTAGTGAGTCGTTGGTGGGGCATCTTCGTCTGTAATTTCTCCAAATCGATAATTCCAGGCAGCCCAGCATCGTTTTGTCTTTGGCATTACCGATGTATCGGTGTGAACGGTTGCGTCATTGCATTGATACGAGAATTCTCTCAGTAGTTCGATTTCCAGTCTTGTCGGCCGCTCCAGGATCTTTAGTGATTCATCTGCGTGCGATGCGAGAATGACATGATCGAATTCTGCCTCTCCATGCGGGGTGAAGACCGAAGCGGACTTGGAGTTACGCACCACTCGATTTACGGGCGCATTCAATATGATCCGATCCGAGAACGGTAGAATCATTTTCTTTACATACTCTCGCGCACCATTTTTCACTGTGAACCATCGCAAGTGCCCGTTCAGTCCACTGTTGAATCTGTGGTTGTGAAAAAATCTGAGCAAGACCGTAATGGGAAAGTTTTTCGTTGCATTTGGCGGCATTGACCAAATCGCGGAAGCCATGGGCACTAAGTAGAGATTCAATAGATCTTCGCAAAATGAACGATACTTCGCGTATTCGGCAACACTCATTGACTGCAGACTTGCGTTATCCACATCTTCTTCGGCTTGTGTGTTGAAGCGATTGAGATCCAACATCAGCCTCCAGAAGCGAGGGGACAGAATGTTTTTTCTCTGCCCGAATATCTGATTTAAGCTCGAACCGCACCACTCTATATTTCGCGACCGGCTTTGAACGCTAAAAGACATATCTGTGGGAATCGTATCTACTTTCAGTTCCCGAAACAGTCTCGTGAGGTTTGGATACGTTTCATGATTGAAGACCATGAAGCCCGTGTCTATGGGAATCGCTTTTCCATCTTCTGTTGCATCGATAGTATTGGTGTGTCCACCCACATATGCGTTTTGCTCAAAAATTGTCAGGTCATAATCTTTATGCAGCAGGTGGGCGCAACCAAGTCCCGCAATTCCAGTTCCCACTATCGCAAGTTGCTTCACAACTTCGTCTCCTGAGGAATTTCTTTCCGTAGATCCTCTTTTGTTGGTGATTGGCGGTGCTGCTTGTCCAGTAACAATTTCAAATCTGCCGGGTGTTTATGCAGATCGGAAACTAGACCTAATTTCTCCATGCCGGACAGGAGGTAATAGGTCACGTCGATTTCCCACCAGTAGATGCCCTGTCGAGCCGCTCCTTGAAAGCGGTGATGGTTATTGTGCCAGCCTTCGCCAAGTGTGATCAGCGCCAGGGCGAAATTGTTTTTACTTGCGTCATTGGTTCTGAATCTCTGACTGCCGAAAATATGTCCGACCGAGTTTATGCAGCATGTGCCGTGGAAAAGCACAACAGTGCTGACGAAAAAGCCCCAGACCAGCAGCTGCGGTCCCGATGTGCCTAGTTGTGGTGCCGCCACCCTGAGCGCCTCTCCCAGCGCGAGCAGTGTCAGAGCCAAGAGAAACGGCGGTACCCAGTCAAGTCTGTTTACTAGAACCAGCTCCGGATACCTTGTCAGATCCGGAATGGCTTTGTAGTCAGTGGGAATGTTGGCGCTAGACGTAATCCATCCAATATGCGACCAGAGAAATCCACGTTGGACCGGTGAGTGTACGTCATTCTCCTTGTCTGACTCTCTGTGGTGCAATCTATGATGTGCCGCCCACCACAGTGGTCCGCGCTGCCCGGCAGTTGCTCCCCAGAGAGCAAAGATGAACTGCATGGTCCTTGACGTTGAGAAAGTGCGATGGGAGAAGTATCGGTGATAGAAGCCTGTGATGGCGAACATTCGCACCCAATACAACGCAAATGCGACGGCGAGCGTAAACGCGCTGGGCTTCACCCAGAATGCCGCCAGGCATGCTGCATGTAGCGCGACGAAAGGCAGACATCTGGAAAGTTCTACGGTCTTCGCCCGAGCTCGAACAGTGTCCGCGCCTTCAGGAAAATAATCTGAATCAAGTGACCGAATAACATGCCAAAGCGAATTTCGCGAGCGCGACAGTAAGTCGGCTACTACACAACTCACTGAGTCAATCTCCTAAGTAAGAGTTTCCCTGGTTATCGTATATTCACTGTGTGAACGAGCTGTGAACCTGCGCAAGGATAGGTTTGTACGCGGTTCAAGCTTGGCAGGCTCCTTTTGCGGGCGGCCAGAACGCGCGAATCTTCTCGATTGCCGCTTCCTTTCCGCGCGCCTCGACTTCAATCCAGCCCACTTCTGCAAAGCACTCAGGCATACTTTCAATGAAATCACTGTGCCTTCTGTCGTGGAGACCGGTCGTACCATTTGAAATATGGACAAGCTGCCAATCCTCATGCGGGTGCCATGTTGTGCGCGCGGCCTCCATGGCTTCCCGAATCTTCGGGTCCGTGTAGTCTCGGCATTTTTCCATGATCAGGTGGTGGTGAGCGTCGAAAATCATACGCAGGCCAGTCTCGCAACAGACTGCAAAAATTGTGTTAGACGAGTATGAAATTTCATCATTCTCGAGGGTCAAACGGCTGCGAATTGCATCGGAAAGCCCATTGATAGTGCGTTTGAGAATTTTCTCGTTTCCGCGCTTGCCGCCGTGGATGATGATGGCGTTGTAGGGGCTTCTGGACAGACCCATCATGTCGAAGATGTCTGCGTGCATCTGCAGGACGGTAATACTGTTGTCGATGGTCGCTTGCGAGTCGGAGCTCAGAACGACAAATTGGTCGGGATGCGCAACAATGCGTATTTCAAGGCTTTTGGCGATTTCTCCGAGTTCTGCAAGTTTTGCCTGGAACGTCTTCAGGAGAGTTAGCCCGTCCGCTGTATCGGCAAATGGAAAGATCGATGAAGGCATGCGGTAAAGTTTGATCTCCCGCGCATGGCAGAATTCGAGCGCTCTGCGAAACGTTTCCAGATTGTCGGAAAAGATACTCTCCAGTGCACGTTTTCGATCTGCGTCGTTCAAGCTCAAGTAGCGTGTTCGTGTGATTGTGCGATAGCGAATTTCATCACTGTACGAGATACACACCAGACCCAGATTGGGCGTTGTGGTTCGACTTGCGCCTGTGTGCTTTTTTCTTGGCATATTGCACCGAATGATTTTGTTTCATATTGACAAAAATAGGTGAACGTCGAGTGAACGATTCTGCTCAAGTGATAACATGATGACCTCGTGCACCTGGTGAGGTTTCCTCATGAAAGAAAAAATCACTGTCTATGAAAAGCCGACTTGCAGTAAATGCCGCGAAGTCGACAAAATCTTGAGAGAAGCCGGCGCCGACTACGAGAAGATCAACTACTACGTCAAACCGCTCTCGCAGGCGAAGTTGACGGACTTGCTGAAGAAGATGGGAATTCCGGCGCGCGAGCTTTTGCGTACGAGCGAAGCAACGTATAAAGAACTTGGATTAGCCAAAGCGGAATTGAGCGATAAGGAAATCATCGCATTGATGGTGAAGCATCCTGAGCTGATTCAACGTCCTATTCTGGAGCGCGGAGACAGAGCCGTTCTTGGTCGCCCGGTCGAGAATATTCGACCGTTATTGAAGTAGCGACATTCTGGACTTGTTGAGCGCCATCGAACAGTAATGTATTTTCGGTCGACTGCTAGTTCAGATCAGGTATTTTTATGGCATGCGACTCGATATCGCGTTCTAGCTTAAACAAGTTGAGCTGTGTCTGAAATGCTGCCGGAGTGACGCGTACGTCTCCGTTGAATGGATCGTCGTAAGAAGCAAGCAGAAACAGGTTTAGGCAGATCACAAGGCTGACCATGGAGACCATGATGATTTGAATTTTTAGGTTGTCCGCGGCGAAGAAATATGTGAAGACAATCGTCGCAGCGCCTCCAATGAAGAGCACCGCCCATAATACCGTCGGTAAACCGGCATGCAGTGCTTCGACTCTCATTCTTCTGCTGTTGCCCAGATCTTCCATTGCCTCCATCAGCGCTTGTTGGCTGTTGCTCTGGCGCTGCGTGGTTGGTTCGTAAGTCATGCAGGTGTTCCACAGTTGCCTGTAAATGATCCACGCTTTTGGACTGTCTTTGTGCAACGAGAGCATTGGCCATTCATCTTCAATGACTTCCTTTGCATAGAGCGCGCAAAGGTCGCGCAACCTATTTTCGTTTGCTTTCGGAAGCCCCTCTGCAAGCCGGAAAACATTGCCGAGCGATGACGCTTCCTGCTGTACGGTTGCTCTAGCTTCGCCAAAGCGCTGCATCGAATCTGCCACCATGAAGCCCAGCAAAACAGCAAAAAGCATTGCCACGAATTGTGAGTATGGATCTGTGATGTCGTGTTGTGTTTTCAGTTCTGGATGGTACTTATCCAGCCATCTTCTTGCGATGAGCAAACCAAAAACGGACACGACAACGACGCCAAGCGTGAGCAGCAGTCCTTGCACCAAAGTCAAACTCCTTCAATCTCCGTCAGAGAATTTTAAGATAACAGCGCGGATGCTGAGGCAGACGAGCTGCCGCCATTATCGCAAGTTGGTTGAAAGAGTTCCTGAGATTTGCGCTTATTCGGCTTTTTTTTCGCCCTGTCCGCCGGCGACCATGACTTCGAGCGTGAGCTTGGCGCCTTTGCCCTGTTGTGAATCGAACCATACACGAGCCGGGTAAATGCAAGCAATCAATTCTGCTCTTTCGCGTATGATGCTGGCACCGCTTCCGCCTGCTCGTGTCCGGGCTGCAGGTCTTTCTGTGTCGTATCCGACACCGTTGTCGGCAATAGTCATGGTGAAGACATTCTGCAAAAGCTCTATGGAGAGGTTGACTTCAGAGGCGGATGCGTGTTTGGCGATGTTGTTGAAACACTCCTGCGCGATGCGGTAGATGTGGAGTGCCACTTCCTGTGGGAAATCTGGCAGGTCCGGTGGACAAACAAAATGAGTTCTGCAGCCGACTCTTGTGGATAAACTGCTGCAAAGCTCCTCGATCATCGGACGCAATCCGCAGTCTTTCAGATCGCGCGGCGACAGCTCCTGGCAGACGTCGCGCAATCTCTTTGCAATTTCGTCGAGAACGGAAACTGCCTCCTCTGTTGACAATGGGTTGCCGCCGGATACAGATCTTCTGAGCAGCATTACATTGCCAAGTACTACGTCGTGGAGATCGCGGGCGAGATTGTTTTGAATTGCTTCTTGTTGGTCAACGATCTTTTGCACCAGCGCATGTTTTTCTGCAACAAGAGATCTGACTGTTCCTGCAAAACTTTGCCCACCCGCAATCAATCGCATCGGCTCCGGCATGTCATCGAAGTCGTGGCGTGTGCGTCCGACGACGTCCTTGAACAAACCGCGCATCAGTGCATTCATTTCGTCACCGGTGACGATGACATCGTTTACCATCCAGGCACCGGAGCCGCCGTCATGCACTCTCAAAGTGAGTTTTGCGCGCGATGGCAATTCGCTGCTTGGAAGATTCATCAATTCGGTTGCCGGCAAAATGAATGCTTCGACAAGACCGGTGCGGCCTCGCATGCTGAGCGCCCATTGCGAGGTTGCCACCACCAGGCGCTTGGGTGCGTTTTCCACACCATCGGCAACGGTCAAACGCTGCACGGTCATCTTCAGAAGTTCGTCTTGAACTGTTGAGTTGTAGCGCTTGCCCAGGAGAGTGAAAAATTCTTGCAGAGAATTCAACAGCACTTCTGACGCTTCTTCGCGTTGTTTGCTTTCCAATTTGCTCATGGTGCGGGATCCAATTTGCCATAACCGTTGTCGACGGCCCAGGCAATGAGTGCTTCTCTGCTTTCCACGCCGAGTTTATCGAGCAGTGCGTCGACTTGCTTGCGAACAGTCTCCGGCGAGGTAAAGCGCTTTTCTCCAATTTCTTGATACTTCATTCCGCGCGCAAGCAGGGTTAGCAAATGCTGCTCTGCGCCTGTCACTTTGGGATGGTGCGAGTTATCGAGCTCGGCGGAGATGACAGGCACGTTGCCTGATGCAACTTGCCTGATCGCGTCTGCAACTTTTGCGATTGGTTCTGACTTCAAAAGATATCCGGACACACCGGTTTGAAGAACGATCTGCAGGATCGCCGCACGCGCATCTCCTGAAAAGATGATGACCCGCGTATCTTTGAGCGCACAGTAAGATTCTGTGAGAGATTTCGGACCTTCCGAATCAGGTAAATGCAAATCGAGAAGAACAATATTAGGATGCAAGTTCCTTGCGATGTTCAATCCTTCTTCACTTGTGGTGGCAATGCCAACCACTTCGAAATCCGCTTCGGCTGACAGTTCGCTGCGCAGTCCCTTGAGCGTTGCTTCGTGATCTTCGACGAGCAGGATTTTGATTTTTGATTTGTTCTGCTTTTTACTCATGGCATTGCCAGCCAGCGCACCCATCAGGTCCGCTTATCAGTTTACGGTATTATCAGGAGAAGTCTACTTTGTATCTGCTGTCGTCGGCACTTGAGCTTCGACTTCCGTGTATTCAACGGCAATGATTGTCACGTTGTCCGGTGCGTTCCTGTCCAACACCATTTGCAGCAATTCTGCGCACGCTTCGTTTGGCTCTGAGTGATTGCTGACGGTTGGTCCCAGTTCATCCGGCTTTACTACTTCTGAAAGTCCGTCGGTGCAGAGCACGATCCAGTCTTTGTCTTGCAACTGTTTCGTCGAATAGTCGACTTCGACGTTTTCCTCGTGACCAAGACATCTCGTGATCAAGTTTCTGTAGGGATTTACCGCGCATTGCTCGAGCGTCAATTGCCCGCGCAGGTGCATCTCCATCACTACCGAGTGGTCTACCGTCAGGACATCGGCCTTTCCGTCGCGAACAAGAGTTGTTCGCGAATCGCCGGCATGGGCGATATGCAAGACGCCTTCCTCGCCAAACACCGCCATTACTATCGTCGTGCCCATGGTTTTCTTATCATCGCTGGCGTCAGCCGCTTGTTTCACAGACGTGTTGGCTTCGGCAACAGCGCGTCGCATCCAGGCTTCAACCGAGCTCAGGTCGGATAAATCTGGGTTTTCGGACAGCCAGAGAGTCTCTACGGTTTCCACTGCCAGCCGGCTGGCGAGGGCTCCACCAGTTTCGCCGCCCACGCCGTCACATACGACCAGACATCTTCCATCATCGCTTATGTAATAGTTGTCCTGGTTGTCCTTGCGTTTAAGCCCCACATCGGTGACGCCTGCGCTTTTCCAGGTCAAATTGACCATAAAATCCTCTCTTCGTCCGTGGACTGGCAGAGCGGTGTGCTACTCCGCTTTTTGCCGTTCTATCATTCTATTGCCCTGCTAACCCTTCCGTGAATTCCCGAAAACGGGTAATTCATTTAACCAAGCCCTGTACGGGGTTGCAGGTTTTGCTCCAGGTTCTCTGCCAGCCGAGCTTCCCGGCGCTTGGTTTCTGTCACGGTTTTGTTTCAAGTCTGTTCCCCACTAGTCACAACCTGCAATTACTCTGTAGAAACCCGGCAGACAGGTCCCCCATGTCGGTACCGGTAAGCCTTTTGGCTCCCCGTGCAGTGTCAAAAAAATTCCCGTGTCTCACCTGCGGCAATAGTCACCTGCCAGTGACTAAGCCTCGCTTTTGTTCTTGATTGAGGACTTTACTATGACCTACGAAGCGTTCGAAGCGGTTGCTGTCCAACCCTATAGCGACAACAGAGCTGATAATCGATTTGCTCAAGAAGTATATGGCGATTCCAGGCAAGATTTCCTCGTCGAAAAGCAAAAAAAGGATAAGTCCAACTCAAGTGATTCGGATCTTCCGGGCATCCAACTATTCGATAGTGAAGGTCGTCACGATGGTATCATCAGCGGTGCGATGCGAATCGGGGCAGATTTGTTGCAAGGCGCAGCAAATGAAGCAGTCCATCATCCTGACAGATTGCTCGGCAATATCGCAATAAGCGCTGCAGTCGGTGCTCTGGCAGTGATATCCACACCGGCAGTTTTGATTGGTGGTGCGGCCATCGGTGTCGCTGCAATCGGCATCGGCGTGTTAAACGGTCACAATCCTGTAGAGGCGGTCGGCGATTTCATTAGCGATTGCGGTGTAGTTGCGAACCCGGATGGACATTCTGCATACGAAGTCGCCAGAGCGCATGAAACAGTGCAAGCCGGCGGCGGTGTGATGCTCGAAGTTGGCGTCGGTGCATTGGCCGGAAGTGCAGGTGCCGCAGCTATGAGTGCGATGCGCTCAGGTAGTGTCGCCGCGATTGAGACAAGTGTTATGCCAAGTGCAATTGAAAGCGCTGAAACCAGATTGCTGGCAAACGGAACCCGCGGTGGAGTTATCGATGCTGAATTCACGGTTGTTGATGACTTAGCCGCTCGGGCTTCGAGTGCAATAGATGATACGGTGGCGCAGGCGCCTAGAACATACGACGGTAACGTCGGAACGAGCGCCTCGGCCGGGTTTGATGCGGCGCGCAGGCTTGAGGGGCAAGCATTGCTGGCGAGGTTGCAAGAAGAAGCCGTAGCGGCTGGTTATCCTTATTCGTACGAGCAATTTGCCATCCGAAATCTTCGCGACGGTCAGGACATTCGCGCCTTCGTAGGTGCTTTGGCAGAACGTCATACACCCAGGCAAATCTTTGAGTATCTCAATCACAAGGTTTTTGCCGGCAACAGAGTCATGCATGGAACTGAAGGCGCCTGGGAAGCTGAGCTGGCTAGATTGCGAACGGTTCTGACCGAAAGCGGTGTCGATCCTTCTGACCTCGGGCCGGTGCAAAGACTGGCGCGCGCTGATTTCGACGGTCCGAGAACTAGCGCTTGGATGGATGGTCGTGGTGGACGTTTCATGCCGCAAACCGGCGATGATTTGCTATCCGCATTGCGCAGTGAAGCTCAAACAGCCGGACATGGTGCGAATTGGAGAACTTACGCGATCACCCGCCTGCGGGATCACACAGAAATTCAGGACTTCGTTCAAGCTTTGGCAAAAACTCCGGAATGGGTGGGACGCGAACGCGAATTGGCTTCTGCTCTCAGATTTGAGTTGGAATCCCCGCTCGGAAACTCATGGGCGGAAGGTACGGTTCGCGCCTGGGACCTCGCTCTCCGGCACTTGAGAGATGGTTCCAGAGCAGCCTAATTATTGAAGGTTAAACGCGCACGGGAAAGAGGGAAGGCAGTTTCTGCCTTCCCTCTGAGTTTCTGTGGAACCGGTAGAAAATCATGCAGCCTTGCGAGATGTGCTTCTGCTTGTTGTTTTCTTTGCCGTAGACTTTTTCGTCGTTGCTTTTCTAGTTCTCTTAGGTGCGGATTGATTCGCCGCTTTTTTGCTGCCTGTATTGGTTCCACGTCGTTTTTTTGTAGCGACCGCCCTCTTCGCAGAAGATTTGCGGCGTGATTTCTTTTCCGCTTCAGACGTCTTGGCGCCGCTGCCCCCTTTCTCTCCTCCGCCAGTGTCTTTATTTACTGTCGCCCAAGCCCTGGCTTTTGCTTCCTTCTCGCCGACGCCTTTATCCTCGTAGCCATCCGCGATGTGCTCAGCCATTCGCTTTTGCTTGGCTGTGTACTTTTCCTTGCTTCCTCTAGGCATACCCGCCTCCTCTATTTCTTTTCCACGCCCGCGTTACAGTCTTAACTCCGTGTAATAGGACGACCAGTAAGGCTTTGAAAGGTTCCTAACCCGTGAATTTCCATGCTGAAGTAACGAAAGCGCCCGCCAGTTTTGACATTCGGGCGTTTTTATGGCATACTTCAGTTAATCTTGGCGGGTGAGGCCTCCAGCGGCTCATAAATGCCATGACGATAAATTAGCCCATTTGGCTATGAACGAACGAAATATTGAAATTATTCGTACAGCGCAAGAAGCGCGGCAATTCGGAACCAGATGGCAGATTTGCCACTGAAACAACAAGTTTGAAAACAAAGGAAGACTGACATTGCAGAAATTTGCGGAGCTTGGCTTGTCCAAGCCGGTTTTGGCTGCCCTGCAGGAAGCGGGAATTAGCGAACCAACGACCATTCAAAGACGGACTATAGGTTTAATTCTGGACGGAAACAATCTTCTTGCCTCGGCCGAAACGGGCTCGGGAAAGACGGCGGCCTTTGGTTTGCCGATTGTTGAATGTTTGCAGGAACCGAGCGACAAACCCAGGGCGCTAGTCTTGGTGCCTACTCGCGAACTGGCATTACAAGTAAGTTCGCAGTTCAAACTTTTCAGCAAGAATCTCAAACTGAAAGTTGTCACCTTATACGGTGGCGCAGGAATGGATCAACAATTGCGTTCATTGCGAGGCAATGTCGACATTATTGTTGCCACTCCCGGAAGGTTGAACGACTACATCGAACGCAAGGCTGTGGACCTGAGCTATGTTGAGATGCTTGTTCTCGACGAAGCCGACAGACTTTTAGATCTCGGCTTTATGCCGCAAGTTCGGCGGATTATCTCGAAGGTGAACAAAGAGCGTCAAACGCTGATGTTCTCTGCCACAATCGATGATCGCATTGGCAGACTTGCGCACGAGTTTTCTGAAGATCCAATCATCGTTAAGGTGAACACCGAGCGTGTCGACGCTGCAAGTGTCGATCAACAGTTTGTTCACGTGACCGAGTTCAATAAAGATGCACTCTTGTTGAAACTCCTTAGTGATTTCGGTGCGGAAGCAGTGCTTGTCTTTACTCGCACAAAGCGCAAAGCCGGCTGGGTAAGCGACCGCCTGCAAGACGCGAAAGTTGTCGCTGAAGAGATTCACGGCGATTTGTCTCAGTCTCAGCGCGAGCGCGCTTTGAAGAAATTCCGTACCGGCGAAATTGCAGTATTGGTTGCGACTGATGTGGCGGCACGAGGGTTGGATATCCCGACCATTAGCCATGTTGTGAATTACGACTTGCCGGACACTCCGGAAGATTACGTGCACAGAATTGGTCGTACTGGACGCGCCGGAAAATGTGGAACAGCAGTTTCATTCATTTCGGAAGAACAGCGCCATCTCGT